>Ga0316604_10000245_pt1 | contig 78897 bp, 71 predicted proteins | sample OWC_soil_day20_C_FD_207650 | JGI IMG/M metagenome (GOLD analysis project Ga0316604, IMG submission 207650) | Wetland soil microbial communities from Old Woman Creek delta, Ohio, United States - OWC_soil_day20_CT | ecosystem: Environmental > Terrestrial > Soil > Wetlands | place: USA: Ohio... | reverse complement strand
ATACACCAGCCGCCGCGTCGCGCTCTACGCCGAGTACGACGCGCAGTGCCAGCGCGAAGGCGTCGTCGATTTCGCCGAACTGCTGCTGCGCTCGTACGAACTCTTAACGCGCAACGAACCGCTGTGCCGTCATTACCAGCAGCGTTTCCGCCACATCCTGGTCGACGAGTTCCAGGACACCAATCGCCTGCAGTACACCTGGCTCAAACTGCTCGCCGGTCACGGCGAACGCCAACGCAGTCCGGTCGCCGGGCCGTCCCAAGACCGGACGGCACGCGGCGAAGCCGCATCCGCAATGCCGCCCGGAGCGCAGAACCCCGTGTTTTCATCGCGCAGCGATGACGAAATCGCCCCTCCAAGGGAGGGGCTGGGGGAGGGGGCGTGTTTGTTCGCGGTGGGGGACGACGACCAGTCGATCTACGCTTTCCGCGGCGCCGAGGTTGGCAATATGCGCGACCTCGAACGCGAGTTTCAGGTAGCGAACGTGATCCGCCTCGAACAAAACTACCGCTCGCACGGCAACATCCTCGACGCCGCCAACGCGCTGATCAAGAACAACCGCGGCCGCCTGGGCAAGAACCTATGGACCGAAGCCGGCGCCGGCGAAGCGATCCGCGTTTTCGAGGCCTCCTCGGACATCGACGAAGCGAGATTGATCGTCGACGAGGTGCGCGAACTTGCGCGCGACGGTTTCGCACGAACGCAGATCGCGCTGCTCTACCGCTCCAACGCGCAGTCGCGAGTTCTCGAGCACCAGCTCTTTTCGGCCAACGTCCCCTACCGCGTCTATGGCGGATTGCGCTTCTTCGATCGCCAGGAGATCAAGCACGCGCTGGCGTATCTGCGGCTGATCGGCAATTCCGACGACGACACGGCGTTTTCGCGCGTCGTCAATTTTCCGACGCGCGGCATCGGCAACCGCAGCCTCGAAGCGCTGCAGGAAGCTGCGCACCGCGCCAATTCGAGCCTCTACAACGCCGCGGCGAGCCTTGGCGGCAAAGCCGGGAGTTCGGTCGGCAACTTCATCCGGCTGATCGAGACGCTACGCAGCGAAACCGCCGGATTGCCGCTTCCCGAGGTGATCGACCACCTGATCGAGAAAAGCGGATTGCGTCAGCACTACCTTACCGAAAAGGAAGGGCGCGAGCGGCTCGAGAACCTCGACGAACTGATCAACGCGGCGACCAACTTCCTGCATGAAGACTCCGACACCGCTGAAGAAGAGAGCAATCCGCTCGCGTCTTTTCTCGCCCACGCCTCGCTCGAAGCCGGCGAACATCAGGCCGGCGAAGGCCAGGAAGCGGTGCAGCTGATGACCGTGCACGCCGCCAAGGGACTCGAGTTCGACGCGGTATTCATCACCGGGCTCGAACAGGGGTTGTTCCCGCACGAAAACGCCGCGCAGGAGCGCGACGGCCTCGAGGAAGAGCGGCGCTTGATGTACGTCGCGCTCACCCGTGCGCGCAAGCGGCTCTACCTCTCGCACGCGCAGACGAGAATGCTGCACGGCCAGACGCGCTACTGCCTGCCGTCGCTGTTTCTCGAAGAACTTCCCGAGGAGTTGCTGCTCAAGGTCAACCACGCACCAGCGTATGCGGCTAGCGTTCCGTCGCGCGGTTCGGCAGCGACGCCGGCCCGGGTTTCCGAGCAGACCTCGGCCAACGGCCTGCGCATCGGGCAGAACGTCGAACACGCCAAGTTTGGCCTGGGCGTCATCGTCTCGGCCGAAGGGCGCGGGTCAGACGCGCGCGTTCAGGTCAATTTCGGCGCGCAGGGAATGAAATGGCTGGCGCTCGAATACGCCAAACTGACGCCGGCTTGACGAACAAGAGAACATCCCCCCATGCTCGACATCCTGGCGATCACCTCGCCGATCTACATCATCATTTTTCTCGGCTACCTGTTCACGCGCATCGGCGTTTTCGCCAAGGTCGAGATGCGCGTCTTCGGCAAGTTCGTTCTCAACCTCGCTTTGCCGGCGCTGCTCTTCAAGACGCTGGCGCAACGCCAGCTCGGCGAAATCATCAACGTCAGCTATCTGCTGGCCTATCTGCTCGGCTCGCTGCTGATAATCGGCATCGGTTTCCTGTGGGCGCGGCGCGGCGCCGGACTCGATGCGACGACCAGCACCATCCAGGCGATGGGAATGGCGTGCAGCAACAGCGGCTACGTCGGCTATCCGATCCTGTTGCTGACGCTGGCCCCGGTCGCCGGCGTCTCGCTGGCGCTCAACCTGATCGTCGAGAACACGGTCGTCATCCCGCTGCTGCTGTTCATGGCCGAACACAGCCGCGGCGGCGCTAGCCAGTGGCGCGTGGTCGGACGCGCGCTAATTCGACTGGCAAAAAACCCGCTGGTCCTTGGCCTCGCCGCCGGCCTCTGCGTCTCGGCGCTGGGTTGGAAATTGCCCGAGCCGCTGCTGCGAACCGCCGAGATGCTGGCGTCGTCGACCAGCTCGATCGCGCTTTTCGTAATCGGCGGAACGCTGGTCGGGCTGCCGCTGCGCGGCATCGGACGACAGGTCGTTCCCGTCGTCGCCGGCAAGCTGATCGGCCTGCCGCTCGCCGTTTTCCTGTTCATCAGCGTGCTGCCCTGGCTCGGATTCTCGACGATCGACCCAGCGCTGCGCGCGGCGGCGCTGCTGATGGCGGCAATGCCGATGATGGGCGTCTATCCGACGCTGGCGCAGGCCTACGGCAAGGACGATTTTTGCGCGGTGGCACTGCTGGTGACGACCATCGCGTCGTTCTTCACGCTGAGCGGCCTGCTCTGGCTGCTCAAGACTTTTCCACTCTCACCCTGACACGCTGCAAACGCCGTCAAAAGGTCATTTCAGGGCATCCTGGATTGACCTTGCAGTGACCTGGCAATCATCGAAAAGCCATTATGCATGGCCGACTGCTTGCCGCGCAGGCAAGCAGCGGCTAGTCTAGCGGTCTGCGCCCGAAGCCACCCGCTCATCGCCCTTTTTCCAGGAGAAAACAATGCCCTTTGCCATTCGCTTCCATCAAACCGGCGGTCCCGAAGTGCTGCGCTGGGAGGAGGTCGCCGTCGGCGATCCGGCGCCCGGCGAAGCGCGAGTTCGCCATGAGGCAGTCGGGCTCAATTACATCGACACCTATCATCGCAGCGGACTCTACCCGCTGCCGCTGCCCTCTGGCCTGGGGACCGAGGCTGCCGGAGTCGTCGAGGCGGTCGGCGCGGGCGTCGCCGACCTGCAGGTCGGCGACCGCGTCGCCTACGCCGGCGGACCGCTCGGCGCCTACAGCCAGCTACGCTGCCTGCCCGCCGATCGCCTGCTCAAGCTGCCCGAGGCAATCGACTGCCGCACCGGCGCGGCGATGATGTTGCAGGGACTGACCGCCGCCTACCTGCTACGCCGCACCTACCGCGTACAAGCCGGCGACCGCGTGCTGATCCACGCCGCCGCCGGCGGCGTCGGCCTGATCGCCTGCCAGTGGGCCAAAGCGCTCGGCGCCAAGGTGATCGGCACGGTCTCCTCCGAAGCCAAGGCCGAACTGGCGCTCGCCCACGGCTGCGACCACATCGTTTACTACACGCGCGAGGACGTCGCTCAGCGCGTTCGCCAGATCACCGGCGGCGAAGGCGTCGCGGTGGTCTATGACGGCGTCGGCAAGGACACCTTTGCCGGATCGCTCGACAGCCTGCGCCCGCTCGGCATGATGGTCTCGTTCGGCAACGCCTCGGGCGCGGTGCCGCCGTTCAACCCGCTGTTGCTGTCGCAGAAGGGTTCGCTGTTTTTCACCCGGCCGACGCTCGGCCACTACAGTGCCAAACGCGACGACCTGCTGGCGCTCGGCGATGAACTGTTCGCCGCCGTCGGTTCGGGACAGGTCAAGATCGAAATCAATCAGACCTACGCCCTGGCCGACGCAGCGACCGCACACCGCGACCTCGAAGCGCGCAAAACGACCGGATCGACGATCCTGCTGCCGTAACCCACCCCAAACCTCTCTCAACACGGAGGGCACGGAGACAAAGAGATCACGGAGAAATATCTTGGCACATTCTCCCGGGGCTTAGCCTTTTTTTGCTTTTAACTCTGTGCTCTCCGTGTCTCCGTGTTCTCCGTGTCGAAGGCGGTTCAAACGGAACCTCTCAGAATGAATAAACTGCGCGCCAAGTTCGTTTCGATTCGCGACCTGCTGGCCACCGCGTGGCCGATCGTTCTCGTCACGGCGATCGGCTTCGCCGTCGCCTATCAGTTCGTCAAGCCGGCGCCGCCGCGCGAGATGAGCATTTCGACCGGCAGCGAGACCGGCGCCTACTACGCCTACGCCAAGCGCTACGCCGAATTACTGGCGGTCAACGGCATCACGCTCAAGATCCAGACCTCGTCGGGCTCGCAGCAGAATCTTGAACGCCTCAAGCAAGGCGAGGCCGACATCGCCTTGATCCAGGGCGGCATCGACGAGGTGCTCAGCGGCGACGAGCAAAGCGATCTGCGCTCGCTCGGCAGCGTCGCCTACGAGCCGGTGTGGGTCTTCTATCGCAGCGAAACGCGCATCGACAAGCTCTATCAACTCGCCGGATCGCGCATCGCCGTCGGCGAGGAAGGCAGCGGCATTCGCGGCCTCGCGCTGCAACTGCTCGAAGCCAACGAGATGGCGACACGCGGCAAAAACCTGCTGCCGGTCGATGGACTCAACGCGGCAGAGGCCTTGCAGCAGGGACAAATCGACGCCGCTTTCATCGTCGCCGCGCCCGAGGCACCGGTCGTCCAGGTGCTGCTGCGCTCGCCGGGCGTTCGCGTCATGAGCTTCGTCCAGGCCGACGCCTACGCGCGGCGCTTCCCCTACCTGTCGAAGATCGTGCTGCCGCGCGGCGTCGTCGATCTGGTTCGCGACACGCCGCCCAGGGACACCGTGCTGCTGGCGACGACCGCCAACGTGATCGTCAGCGAGAGCCTGCACCCGGCGCTCGCCAGCCTGCTGCTGCAAGCGATGAGCGAGGTCAACGGCCAGAGCGGCTTCTTCCAGCGCGCCGGCGAGTTTCCCGCCTACAAAGATCACAGCTTCGATCTCTCGGCCGAGGCGACGCGTTACTACAAGTCCGGGCCGCCGCTGCTGCAGCGCTACCTGCCGTTCTGGATCGCGGTGCTGGTCGAACGATTGTTCGTGCTGATCCTGCCGGTCATCATCCTGCTCTTGCCGTTGCTCAAGGTCGCGCCGTCGATCTACAACTGGCGCGTTCGCTCGAAGATCTTCCGCTGCTACGGCGACTTGAAATTCCTCGAGAACGAGCTGCGCCACGCTTACGATGGCTCGCACCACGCCGACTACCTGATCCGCCTCGACCGCATCGAGGAAGACGCCTATTCGCGCAATATTCCACTCTCGTTCAGCGACCTCTTTTACACGCTGCGCGAGCACATCAACCTGGTTCGCGCCGAACTTCTGGCGCTAGAAAAACGCAGCGAGGCCGGCACATGAAATCAATTCTCGTCGCCAACCCCAAGGGCGGCTCGGGCAAATCGACGCTGGCCACCAACCTCGCGGGCTACTTCGCGCGCTGCGGCCACCCAGTGATGCTCGGCGATACCGACCGCCAGCAGTCAGCGCGCGACTGGCTGCAGATTCGTCCTAACGTCCTGCCGCCGATCCGCAGCTGGGACGTCGAAAAAGGGCTGCCGGCCAGGCCGCCCAAAGGCAGTACGCACGTCGTCCTCGACAGCGCCGCGGGGCTGCACGGCAAAGCCCTCGAACGCATACTGGGGCTGGTCGACCAGGTGATCGTTCCGGTCCAGCCGTCGCTCTTCGACATCCTGGCGACGCGCCATTTCCTCGAAGCGCTGCGCGAGGAAAAAGCGGTGCGCAAGGCGCGCACCTTCGTCGCCGTCGTCGGCATGCGCGTCGATGCGCGCACGCGCGCCGCCGGCGAACTCGAGCGCTTCCTCAACTCGTACGACTTGCCGGTGCTGACCTGTCTGCGCGACACGCAGCTCTACGTGCAGCTCGCCGCCGCCGGAATGACGCTGTTCGACCTCTCTGCCGCGCGCGCCGAGAAGGACCGCGCGCAGTGGCAGGCGATCATCGACTGGGTCGATGATCCGGACTGAGAAATGCTTGAAACCGCTTTCAACACAGAGGACACAGAGACACGGAGAACACAGAGAAAAAATTCGGCACGCCAGCCCTGTTGACAGTTACCCCACGTTGATGCTTCATCCCAAGATGGTTGACGTTGCTGCATACTCTCTTTGTTTTCTCCGTGCTCTCTGTGTTCTCCGTGCTCTCCGTGTTGAAAGAGGTTTTTTCGAATGACAGCAACCACCACTCCTCTGGCCGTCAGCGCCGTCCTCTTCGACCTCGACGGCACGCTGCTCGACACGCTGCCCGACCTGCATGCCGCGGTCAGCGCCATGCTGCGCGACTTGGGTCGCCCGCCCTTGCCCGAGGCGGCGACGCGCAGCTACGTCGGCCGCGGCATTCCCAACCTCGTCAAGCGCGTGCTAGCCGGTTCGCTCGACGTTGCCGACGACGCGACGCTGCCGCCGCAGGAGGCACTCGACAGTTTCCGTCGTCACTACGCGCGCGAGAACGGCCGCCAGGTGCGCCCCTACCCCGGGGTCATCGACGGGCTCAAAGCGCTCAAGGCCAAGGGAATTCCGCTCGGCGTGATCACCAACAAGGCGCAGGCGTTCACGCTGCCGCTGCTCGAACTCATGGGGCTCGCGCCCTATTTCGACGTGGTCGTCAGCGGCGACCTGCTGCCCAAGCCGAAGCCCGATCCGATGGCGCTGATCTGGGCCTGCGGCCGGCTCGACGTATCCCCGGCCGACACGCTGTTCATCGGCGATTCAGTCAACGATTTTCTCGCCGGCCGCGCCGCTGGCTGCCATGTCTTCCTGCTGCCCTACGGCTACAACGAGGGGCGCGACGTGCAGGAACTCGCTTGCGATGCTATAGTTCCGACCATCGATTACGCGACACATCTGATCACGCACCGCAATAAATGAAAGCACTTCACCACAAACTGCATCGCGAGCCCGCATTCTGGGCGGAGGCTTGGCCCTGGCGTTCCTGCCAGTAAGCCCCGTTTAAGCTTCTTTTCGCCTCGGCGCAGCTGCGCCGACCGTTGCAGCCCTGTTTGTGGAGTCGTTCATGTCCGAATCAGCTTTCAATCGCCTTGCCGCGCAAGGCTATAACCGCATCCCGGTGACGCTCGAGACCTTCGCCGATCTCGACACCCCGCTCTCGATCTACCTCAAGCTCGCCAACGCGCCCAACAGCTTCCTGCTCGAATCGGTCGTCGGCGGCGAACGCTTCGGCCGCTATTCGTTCATCGGCCTACCGGCCAGAACGCTGCTGCGCGCGCGCGAATTCTCAACCGAGGTCGTCTGCGACGGCCAAGTGGTCGAACGCGCTGACGGCAACCCTCTCGACTTTCTCGCCGCCTATCAGGCGCGCTTCAAAGTCTATGTGCCGCCCGATTTCCCGCGCTTCTGCGGCGGACTCGCCGGCTACTTCGGCTACGAAACGGTGCGCTACGTCGAGTCCAAGCTGGCCAAGTTCGGCAAACCCGACGACGTTAACATGCCCGACATCCTGCTGCTGCAGACCGAGGAGCTGGCGGTCGTCGACAGTCTGTCGGGCAAGATCTACCTGATCGTCTATGTCGACCCGGCGACGCCCGACGCTTATTCGCGCGGCCAGGCGCGGCTGCACCAGCTGGCGGCGCGCTTGCGCAGTCCGCTCGAAGTTCCTGAAAGCCGGCCGGCGGCGGCCAGCACGCCGATCCGCGATTTCGCCAAGGCCGATTACCTGACAGCGGTATTGCGCGCCAAGGAATACATCACCGACGGCGACATGATGCAGGTGCAGATCGGCCAGCGCATCAAGCTGCCGTTCACGCAGTCGCCGCTCACCTTGTATCGCGCGCTGCGCTCGCTCAATCCGTCACCCTATATGTATTACTACGACTTCGACGACTTCCAGGTGGTCGGCGCATCGCCCGAAATCCTGGTTCGCCAGGAAGCCACTGCAGAAGGCAAGAAGGTGACGATCCGCCCGCTGGCCGGCACCCGTCCGCGGGGAACCACGCCCGAGCTGGACGCGCAGAACGCCAAGGATCTGCTCGCCGACCCCAAGGAGATCGCAGAGCACGTGATGCTGATCGATCTGGCGCGCAACGACATCGGCCGCATCGCGGTGACCGGCAGCGTCAAGGTCACCGACCAGATGGTCATCGAGCGCTACTCGCACGTGATGCACATCGTCTCCAACGTCGAAGGCTTGCTGCTGCCTGAAATCAGCAACCTCGACGTGCTGCGCGCCACCTTCCCGGCCGGAACGCTGTCCGGCGCGCCCAAGGTTCGCGCCATGGAAATCATCGACGAGCTCGAACCGGTCAAGCGCGGTCTCTACGGCGGCGCCTGCGGCTACCTGAGCTTTTCGGGCGAAATGGACCTGGCGATCGCCATCCGCACCGGAATAGTCAAGAACGGCATGCTCTACGTCCAGGCCGCCGCCGGCATCGTCGCCGACTCGGTTCCCGAAAGCGAATGGCAGGAAACCGAGAACAAGGCGCGAGCGCTGCTGCGCGCTGCGGAACTGGTGCTGGCGGGGTTGGATACGCAGGTTTAAGCGCTTTCAACACAGAGATCACGGAGACACGGAGGCCACGGAGATGGAAGAGCAAGGACTTTCTGGTGACGTGATCGGTGCGGCGATTGAGGTGCACCGCGTATTGGGTCCGGGGCTGCTGGAATCGGCTTACGAGTTGGCGCTGGAGAGAGAGCTGACCTTGCGTGGGCACACTATCGAACGGCAGAAGCCGGTAGCTCTGGAATACAAGAACGTGGCCTTGGGCGACGGTTTTCGAATTGATCTGCTGGTCAACGACCGCTTACTGATCGAAATCAAAGCCGCTGAGGCGCTACTTCCCATCCACGAAGCGCAACTACTGACCTATCTACGTCTTTCAGGCAAACGATTTGGCCTACTGATAAATTTCAACGAAAGAACATTAAAGGAAGGCATCAAACGCGTGATGAATGGCTATTGAGAAGTTTTTCTCTGTGTCCTCCGTGTCTCCGTGCCCTCCGTGTCGAAAGAGGTTAAAAAATGCTGCTAATGCTTGACAACTATGACTCCTTCACCTACAACATCGTCCAGTACTTCGGCGAGCTCGGGCAGGACGTCCGGGTCTATCGCAACGACGCCATTTCGCTCGCCGGGATCGCCGACCTCAAACCCGACTACCTGGTGATTTCGCCCGGCCCCTGCGCTCCCGCGCAAGCCGGCGTTTCGCTGGCGGCGATCAGCGAGTTTGCCGGCAAGATTCCGCTGCTCGGCGTCTGCCTGGGCCACCAGGCGATCGGCGAGGCTTTCGGCGGAACCATCGTGCACGCCAAGCAGTTGATGCACGGCAAGGTCTCGCCGGTAAATCACGTCGACCGCGGCGTTTTTCGCGGCCTGCCCAATCCGATCACCTGCACGCGCTACCACTCGCTGGCGATCGCTCGCGAGTCGCTGCCCGATTGCCTTGAAGTCACCGCGTGGACCGACGACGGCGAGATCATGGGCGTTCGCCACCGGACTTTGGCGGTTGAAGGCGTGCAGTTCCATCCCGAATCGATTCTCACCGAGCACGGCCACGAGATGCTCAATAACTTTCTTGAGGAATACGCCAAATGAAGCCACAAGAGGCACTGACGCGGGTCATCGAACACCGCGAAATCTTCCACGATGAAATGACCTCGCTGATGCGCCAGATCATGGGCGGCGAAGTCTCGCCGGTGATGACCGCGGCGATCCTCGCCGGGCTGCGCGTCAAGAAGGAGACGGTCGGCGAGATCGCCGCAGCGGCGCAGGTGATGCGCGAGCTATCGACACGAATCGACGTTGCTGACAACAGCCACTTCGTCGACATCGTCGGCACTGGCGGCGACGGCGCGCACACCTTCAACATCTCGACCGCGTCGATGTTCGTCGCCGCCGCCGCCGGCGCCAAGGTCGCCAAGCACGGCGGGCGCAGCGTCTCGTCGAGCTCGGGCAGCGCCGACGTGCTCGAAGCGCTGGGCGTCAACATCATGCTGGCTCCCGAGCAGGTCAGCCAGTGTCTGGCGGCGACCGGAATCGGCTTCATGTTCGCGCCCAACCATCACTCGGCGATGAAGAACGTCGCGCCGGTGCGCCGCGAAATGGGCGTGCGAACGATCTTCAACATCCTCGGCCCGCTGACCAACCCGGCCGGCGCGCCCAACACGCTGCTCGGCGTTTTCCACGAGGACCTGGTCGGCATCCTGGTTCGCGTCATGGAACGCCTGGGCGCCAAGCACGTGCTGGTGGTCTACGGCCGCGACGGCATGGACGAGATCTCGCTCGGCGCCGCGACGCTGGTCGGCGAACTCAAGGACGGCACTATCCGCGAGTATGAGATCCACCCTGAGGATTTCGGCCTGCAGATGTCGTCCAACCGCAGCCTGCGCGTCGATAACGCGCAGGAGTCGAAGGAGATGATCTATTCGGCGCTGGCCAATACCGAAGGGGTCGCGCGCGAGATCGTCGTCTTCAACGCCGGCAGCGCGCTCTACACCGCCAACGTCGCCGACTCGATCCAGTCCGGAATCGCGCTGGCGCGCGAAGCGATCGCCAGCGGCGCGGCGCGCGCCAAGCTCGACGAATTCGTTCGCTTCACGCAGAAGTTCTCGGCATAATCGGAACGAAACCGCTTTCGACACGGAGAACACGGAGCCACAGAGGACACAGAGAAAGCACAAAGAGAGTGCAAATCCGAGTCGATGCTTGATTCCTCTCCGTGTTCTCCGTGTCTCAGTGGGCTCTGTGTTGAAAGAGCTTCTGAAAATAACGAAAGCCCCCACATGAGCGACATCCTCAACAAGATTCTCGCGGTCAAGCGCGACGAAGTCGCCGCTGCGCGCGCGGTGAAATCGCTCGCGACGCTGCGCGAAGAAGCACAGGCGCTACCGACGCCGCGCGACTTCGTCGGCGCCATCCGCAGCAAGATCGCCGCCGGCCAATCGGCGGTGATCGCCGAGATCAAGCGCGCGAGTCCCTCGAAAGGCCTGCTGCGCGCCGACTTCAGGCCCGCGCAGATCGCCGCCGATTACGCAGCGAACGGCGCAGCGTGCCTGTCGGTGCTCACCGACCGCCAGTTCTTCCAGGGCGCGCCCGAGTTCCTGCTGGCAGCGCGCGCGGCCTGCACGCTGCCGGTGTTGCGCAAGGACTTCCTGGTCGATCCTTATCAGATCTTCGAGGCGCGCGCGATGGGCGCCGACGCCATCCTGCTGATCGCCGCAGCGCTCGACCTCGCCGCGCTGCGCGACTTCGAAGCACTCGCCCAAGAGCTGGGCCTGGCGGTGCTCGTCGAAGTGCACAACGGCGACGAACTCGACCTCGCACTGCAACTCGAAACGCCGCTGATCGGCGTCAACAACCGTAACCTGCGGACCTTTGAAGTCAGCCTGCAGACGACGATCGGGCTCTTGCCGAAAATCCCGGACGGACGCATCGTCGTCACCGAAAGCGGAATCCTGGCGACGAGCGACGTCAAACTGATGCGCAAAAACCACGTGAATGCCTTTCTCGTCGGCGAAGCCTTCATGCGTGCCGCCAGCCCGGGACAGGCGCTGGCCAACCTGTTTGCCTGAAGGCCGAGTCCGCCGGCCGCATTGACCGGCGGGCTCGGCCTGTTGTAAATACACAACAGATCGGCGAAGCAAGCGAGCGAATCGACGCATCATGGTTGCCCAGAGGCTGTCACTTTGCGATCATTCGGTCAGCTTCTCATCCATGAGAGGTCCAGTTTGGTGGAGCCTTCATGAAATCTGCCAACCTTAAACCTAGAGGAGATTCACAATGCAAAAGAAAATTATCGCACTGGCAGTTGCCGGTCTGGTTTCGGGCGTTGCCTTCGCGCAAACGAACGTGACCGTCTACGGCGTGATCGACCAAGGCTACGCCTACAGCAGCAGCGACAACGGTAAGAGCGGCGTCGCTTCGGGCACGAACAAGTTCAGCGGTCTCAAAGACGGCGGCCTGAGCGGCAGCCGTTTCGGCTTCAAGGGCGAAGAAGCGCTGGGCAATGGCCTCAAGGCGATCTTCACGATGGAATACGGCAAAGAGTCCGATAACGACGCTGCCACCGCCGGTTTCTATAGCCGCCAAGCCTTCGTCGGCTTGAACAACAAGATGGGCACGCTGACCGTTGGTCGTCAATACAACGCCGCCAGCGATATCTATGGTCCGAACAGCTCGAACGGCGTGGTCGATGCGATGCCGGTCAATGTCTTTCAGGGTCAAAATGGCAGCCAACTCCGTAGCCAGGGCGGCAATGCGCGTCAAGACAACGTGATCAAGTACGTGAGCCCGGACATGTCCGGCTTCTCGGCTCGTGCCAGCTACGCTTTTGGTGAAGCCGGCAAGACCTACAGCGACCCGACCATCGGCGTCGGTGATGACGGCCGCTTCGCCATCTCTGGTTCGTACGCCAATGGCCCGTTCGGTGTTGACGTTGCCTACGCCGGCACGAGCAAAGCCCACAAGGTGTACCTCGGCCAAGGCGGCGCGGGCACGACCGTTGCGAACGGCGACAACATCAACGAATGGTATATCGGTGGCCGCTACGACTTCAAGGTCGTGAAGGTCTATGGATCGTATCAAGACCTGGACAACAAGACCGATGTCGCCCTGGCGAACACCGGTTCGAAGCTGTGGCAAGTCGGTTTGTCGGCTCCGGTCGGCGCCAACGGTCTGGCCATGCTTGAATACGCCGAGATCCGCTTTGACGCTGACAACTCGCCTGCCGTTCTCAAGAACGACGGCAAGAACAAGGGCTTCGGTATCGGCTACACGCACAACCTGTCGAAGCGCACCACGCTGTACACGTTCCTGTCGCAAATGAAGTACGACGCCAACACCGGCAGCGCAGTTGATTGGGTTGGTGGCATTGGCGCCGCTGGCGAAAAGACCAACACCTTCAGCGCGGGTATCCGCCACATGTTCTAATCTGACTTAAGTCAGGTTTGAAATTGAAACGGGAGCTTCGGCTCCCGTTTTTTTGTCTCTATTTTTCCAACAACAACACGCTGAGATGGTTTCCGGATCGGCCTGCAGACCGACTACGACATAATGAACGCGTGTGAATCGTTGCGTAGAACGGTTGCATGCATCGCTACGCGACTGACGGTCAGGTCAACTCAAGTACAACACTATTGCGAGGAACAGCGAGCGGCGCCCGACGCAATCGTCCTGCGAGAAGAAGCGAAATTACTTCGTCACCAGTGGCGGCGGCGCGCTCAATTTCGCCGCTTCGCTCACCCAACCGCCGCCCATCGCCTTGTAGAGGTTGATCATCGCCTGCAGCCGCGCCTGTTGCGTCTGCGTATATTGCAGCTGCGCCTGGAACAGGCTGCGTTCGGCGTCGAGCACTTCGAGGTAGCTGGTGTAGCCGTTGTCGTAACGCAGCCGCGCGGTGTCGGCGTACTGCTGCAGCGACGCGACCTGCTGGCGCTGGGTTTCGAGTTGCGCGCGGGTGCGGTCCTGGTCGATCAGCGAGTCATTGACTTCGCGGAAAGCGTTCTGGATCGCCTTCTGGTAACTGAACAAGGCCTGCTGCTGCTGCGCTTCGGCGACTTGGACCTGACCTGCGAGCAGGCCGGCGTTGAAGATCGGCAGGCCCAGCGAGCCGCCGTACTGCCAGATCTGCGACGAACTGGTAAATAAGCTCGACAGGCTGGTGCTGGCGACGCCGAACATCCCGGTCAGTGAAATGCTCGGGTAGTAAGCGGCCTTGGCGGCGCCGATCTGTGCGTTGGCAGCGATCAGCGTCTGTTCCGCCTGGCGCAGGTCGGGGCGACGCTCGAGCAGACTCGAAGGCAGCCCCTGCGGCACGACCGGCACAGCCAATTGGTCGATGGTCCGGCCGCGAGCGATCGGCTCGGGGTTGCGGCCGAGCAGGATCGACAGCGCGTTTTCCTGCTGGGCGATCGATTTCTCGAGTGGCGGAATGCTGGCCAGCGCTTCTTCGTACTGCGACTTGTTCTGCGAGAGTTCGAGCAGCGAAATCACGCCGCCTTCGTAGCGATCCTTGAACAGCTGGTACGAAGCGGCGCGGGTATTGGCCGTATCGGTGGCGATCTGCAGTTGTCGGTCGAGGTCGCGCAGCGTGGTGTAGCCGCCGGCGACGCTGGCGACCAGCGACAGGATGACGCCCTGGCGGCCTTCCTCGGTGGCGACGAGCTGCGCGTTGGCCGCTTCGCTCTGGCGGCGGATCTTACCCCACAGGTCGATTTCCCAACTGGCGGAAAGCAGCGTGTCGTAGGTGTTGTAGGTCTCCTTGACGACACTGCCGGACGGGACATTCTTCTGCTTGTTGCCATCGGCGGCGACGCTGACCTGCGGAAAGAGCTGCGAGCGGGTGATGCCGTAACGGCCGGCGTATTCGTCGATACGCGCGCTGGCGATCAAGAGGTCCTTGTTCTCGCGCAGCGCGGTGGCGATCAGATCAGAGAGCACCGGGTCGCCAAACTGTTCCCACCAGATGCTGTTGGCCAGATCCTTGGCGTCCTGATCGGAAAGGCGCCAGGCCGGCGGCGCGTCGACCACCGGACGGAAGTAGTCGGGGCCGATCATGCAGCCGGAAAGCAGCAGGGCGATCAGGCTTACGCTGGCGACTTTACGCATGACCGTCTCCCTCATTGTTCGCCTCGTTCGAGGTCGTTTCAGGCGGGGCCTTGGCGTCGCCCTTGTGCCCCAGTTTCTCGACGACGTAAAAGGTCACCGGGACGATGAAGATGGCGATGAACGACGCCGCCAGCATGCCGCCGATCACCGTGCTGCCCATCACCTGGCGCGATACGGCGCCGGCGCCGGTAGCGATGGCCAGCGGAACGCAGCCGAGGATGAAGGCGAACGAGGTCATCAGGATCGGACGCAGGCGCAAGCGCGCGCCTTCGAGCGTTGCTTCGATCAGCGTTCGTTCGCCCTTCTCGGATTCCATCTTGGCAAATTCGACGATCAGGATCGCGTTCTTGGCCGCCAGGCCGATCAGCATCACCAGGCCGATCTGCGCATAGACGTTGTTCTCCTGGCCGCGCAGCAGCAGCGCGGCGAAGGCTCCGGCGACCGCGATCGGCGTGCCGAGCAGCACCGAGAACGGCAGCGACCAGCTCTCGTACTGCGCGGCGAGAATCAGGAAAACGCAGAGCAGCGAGAAGGCGAAGATCACCATCGGCGAAATGCCTTGCTGCGCGCGCTGCTCCTGGTACGACATGCCCATGTAGTCGAAACCCATCTCGCTGGGCATCGTCTCGGCAAAGACTTCCTCAAGCGCTTTCATGACCTGCGCCGAGCTCACACCGGGCGCGCCCGAGGCGTTGATCTGCGCGCTGCGGTAAAGGTTGTAACGCATGGTGAATTCCGGGCCGGAAATTCTCCGGATCGAGGTCAGCGCCGACAGCGGAACCGATTCGCCCTTGGCGTTACGAACGTAGAACTGGCCGATGTTCTCGATGTTGGTCCGGTAATCGCCTTCGGCCTGGAGATAGACCTGCCACTGGCGCCCGAACTGATTGAAGTAGTTGATGAAACCGCTGCCCAGGAAACTCTGCAGCGTCTTGTAGACGTCGCCGATATTGACGCCCTGCTTGAGCACCTGATCGCGGTCGACGTCGATGAAAATCTGCGGAACGGTCGGCCGGAAAGTCGTCGACACGCCGACCAGCTCGGGGCGCTTCTTCGCCGCCTCGACGAACTTGGTGGTGTTGGCGGCGAGGAAGTCGATGTCCTTGCCGGCGCGGTCTTCGAGGATGAAGGTCGCGCCGCCCGAGGTGCCGACGCCGGGAATTGCCGGCGGCGGGAACGAGAAGCCGATCGCGCCGGAAATCCCGCCGAGCCGCTTGGTCAGCTCGGCCTTGATCGCGCCGTATTGCTCGTCGGGCGCTTTGCGCTCGGCCCAGTCCTTGAGCGTGATGAAGAAGAACGCGCTGTAGGTGTTGGTCACCTGGCTCAACATGCTGTAGCCGATCACCGTGGTGGTGTATTGCACACCCGGCGTCGATTTGATCAAGTCCTCGGCCTGCCTGGCGATCTCGCTGGTGCGCTGCAATGAAGCGCCGTCGGGCAGCTGGACGCCGGCGAAGACGTAACCCTGATCTTCGTCGGGCAGAAAGCCGGCGGGAACCGTCGTGCCGAAAAAGCCGGCGGCGCCGGCCACCGCGACCAGGAAAACGAGGCTCAACAGGCTCTTGCGGATGGCGAAACGGCAGACGCCGACGTAGCCGTTGGTGACCCGGCCGAAGCCGCGGTTGAACCAGTCGTAGAAGCGCTGCAACGGCCCGTGGTTCTTGCTCTTGGGCCTCAGCAACAGCGCGCACAAGGCGGGGCTGAGCGTCAGCGCGTTGAACGCCGAGATGATCACCGAGATGGCAATGGTCACCGCGAACTGCTGGTAGAGCTGACCGGTGATTCCCGGAATGAAGGCGGTGGGAACGAAGACCGCGGCGAGGATCACGGCGATGGCGATGACCGGGCCGGTCACCTCGTCCATGGCGCGGATCGTCGCGTCGCGCGGGTTCATGCCGTGCTCGATGTGGTGTTCGACGGCTTCGACGACGACGATCGCGTCGTCCACGACCAGGCCGATGGCCAGCACCAGGCCGAACAGCGAGAGGGTATTGATCGAAAAGCCGAAGGCCGGAAAAAGCATGAAGGTGCCGACCAAGGAAACCGGCACCGCCAGCAGCGGGATCAGCGTCGCGCGCCAGCCCTGCAGGAAAATGAAGACGACGATGATCACCAACACCAGCGCCTCGATCAGCGTGCTCTTGATTTCCTTGATACCTTCGGTGACCGACAGCGTGGTATCGAGCGCGACGACGTAGTCCAAGTCGGGCGGAAAGCTTTCCTTGATCTTGGCCATCATCGCCTTGGCGCCGTTGGCCGCTTCCAGCGCGTTGGCGCCGGGCATCTGGTAGAGCGCGACGAGCGCCGCTGGTTTACCATCGAGCCGGCCTTCGATGCTGTAGGTCTGGGCGCCGAGTTCGATTCGCGCCACATCCTTGACGCGGACGATCGATCCGTCGGTATTGGCGCGCAGCACGACGTTGCCGAACTCTTCCGGCGTTTGCAAACGGCCTTGAGCGCGCACCGCGTAGGTGAATTCCTGGCCCTTGGGAACCGGCTCGGCGCCGACCGTACCGGCCGGGTTAACGGTGTTCTGCGCGGTGATCGCGTTGGTGATCTCGGGAATCGTGATGTTGAGCTTGGCCAGTTGATCGGGGCTGACCCACAGGCGCATGGCGTACTGCCCGGCACCGAACACGGTGATGCTGGCGATTCCCTTGACGCGCGTCATCTGGTCGTTGATGTTGATGTACGCGTAGTTGGCGAGAAAGACGTTGTCGTAAGTTCCCTTGGGCGAATAGAGCGCGAACATGATCAGCGGCGACGCCGTCGATTTGGCGACGGTCACACCGTAGTTGCGCACATCCGACGGCAGTTGCGATTCAGCCTGACCTTCGCGCATCTGCGCCAGCAACTGGTCGGTGTTGGCGTCGGTGGCGATGTCGAAATTGACGGTCAGCGTCGATTGCCCGTTGTTGGCGTTGATCGAATACATGTAGTTCATGTTGTCGACGCCGGACATCTGCTGCTCGATCGGCGTCGCCACCGCCTGCTCGACAGTCAGCGCATCGGCGCCGGTGTAGGTGCTGTTGACCTTGATTTCGGGCGGAACGATGTTGGGAAACTGGGCGATCGGCAGGCCGGACATGGCGACCAGGCCGATGATGGTCATCAGGATCGAGATGACCATCGCCACGATTGGGCGATTGATGAAGAACTTGGACATGGCGGCTTACCCCTTGGCCGCCGGTTTGGCGCCTTCTGCCGCGGGCTTGGCGCCTTCCGCTGCGGCTGGCTTGGCCGCCGCCGGGTCGAAAGGTTTGGGATTGACGATGACGCCCGGGCGAACCTTCTGCGTTCCCTCGACGACGATCTTCTCGCCGGGCTTGAGTCCTTCGCTGATGATCCAGTCCGAACCGACGCGCTCGCCGGGCTGCACCGGTCGCAGCTCGACCTTGTTGCCTTCGCCGACGACGGCGATCAGGTACTTGCCCTGGACTTCGGTGACGGCGCGCTGCGGAACGAGCAACGCCCCCTTGAGCAGCGCGAAGGTGGCGCGGATCTTGGCGAACTGTCCCGGACGCAGCCTCCCGTCGGGGTTGGAGAACTGCGCGCCGACCTTGAAGGTGCCGGTGGTCGGATCGACCTGCCGGTTCATCAATGAAAACTTGCCGACCTTCGGATAACTGCTGCCGTCGAGCAGAATCAGCTGCAACGGGACGTCTTCGACCTTGGCCTGCGGGCCGCTCTCCTGGAACTTGAGGAATTCGCGCTCGCTGATGTTGATATAGACCTTGATCGGGTCGACCGTCGACACCGTCGTCAATTCGGTCTGCGCGCTCGGGCTCAAGAGGTCGCCGATCTGCGCCTTGGCGATCCCGGCGATGCCGTTGATCGGCGAGACGATCTTGGTGAAACCGAGGTTGAGCTTGGCCGATTCGAGCGCGGCCGAGGCCTGATCGAGCAGCGCACGCGCCTGCAATTCCGATCCGATGGCGTCGTCCAGGTCCTTGCGGCTGACCGCGTTCTTCTCGGCCAGCGGCTTGATGCGCGCCAGATTGGCGGCCGCCGTCGCGTGATTGGCCTGTTGCTGGCCACGCGCCGCAGCGGCCTGATCGACGGCCGACTGGAAGGTGCGCTGATCGATTTCGAACAGCGTCTGCCCCTTCTTGACGGCGTCGCCTTCGACGTAGTTCTGTTTGATCAGATAACCGGTGACCTGCGGGCGGATCGTTGCATTGACGTCGCCGTCGAGCGAGCCAACCCATTCGCGATAGATCGGTACGTCTTTTTGCACCACGGTCATGACATCGACCACCGACGGCATCGGCGGCGGCGGCGCGGCTTTTTCACAGCCGGCCGAGAGAATCATCGCCAGGCCGGCGACGATGATCGCCGTCCGGGGAAGTATTGCGGCTGGCGACTGTGGTGATTGGCGCATCATGGCACTCCCCTTATTGGTATCCGGCACGATGTTATCATGTCCGGTTTTTGGATAGAACCCCAGCTTCAAGCCGCTGCTGGTATTTTTCCCGCCGCGCCAATCGACGCTTAAGTCATCGATCGAGGTTTCGCCGCAGATGCAGGCCAGTGGCTCGATTATGGCGTCGGCGTATCGCTCATGCGCCATGCTGGGCAACATTCATCGAGCGTATAGCTGTTCGCTGCGACACCCCGTAGAATAAGTGAACCTTTTTTGTCCAGACACAGGAGCGATCATGGTCAACGAATCAAACGAGGCGGGCGTAGCGACGGCCATCATTGAGCGGCTGGAAACACAGCGCCTGCCCAGAGCGCTTGAACTCAAAGCCAAGGTTGATCGGGGCGAAGTGCTCGACGACTTCGATATCGATTTCCTCGACCGGGTGTTTGCCGACACCAACGAGTTGCGCCCCTTGCTCGCGCGCCACCCCGAATATCAGGACCTGGCGGCGCGCGTCATGGATCTGTACCACGACATCACGGCCAAAGCGCTGGCCAACGAGCCGCGCCAGCCGTAGCTCGCCGCACACCGCGCAATCAACGCCGGACCGGCGTTCAGGCCCGGTTGGTTTGCCGTGCCAGAATGCCCTCACCATCAAGAGGAACAGATCATGAACACGACCGTTACGCGCTACAACGGCTTGTCGATTGCGCTTCACTGGCTGATGCTACTGCTGCTGATCGCCGTCTACGCGACTATCGAATTGCGCGGGATCTTCCCCAAAGGCAGCGATCCGCGCGAGCTGATGAAGACCTGGCACTTCATGCTCGGGCTGTCGGTGCTGGCGCTGGCCTTACTGCGACTGTTGGTCAATATCACCCGTAGTGCCCCGAAAATCACGCCCGAACCGCCCAAATGGCAGGCGCTGTCGGCCAAACTGATGCATCTTGCGCTCTATGTGCTGATGATAGTGATGCCGCTGGCCGGGTGGCTGATTCTGAGCGCCGCCGGGAAGCCAATTCCGTTCTTTGGCCTGCACCTGCCGGCGCTGATCGCCGAGAGCAAATCGCTAGCCGGATCGATCAAGGAAATCCACGAAGCGGTCGGCACCGCGGGCTATTTCCTGATCGGACTGCATGCCGCGGCAGCGCTCTATCACCACCATGTGGTGCGCGACAACACCTTGCTGCGCATGCTACCCAAACGACGCTGAGATCTAAACTGCCGCCGGCAGCGTCAGCCGCACGCGCAACCCACCGAGCGGCGACGCGGCAAGTTCGACGCTCCCGTCATAGAGGCGCGTCAGATCGACGACGATCGCCAACCCCAGACCGGAACCCGGCACTTGTTCGTCGGCGCGTTCGCCGCGGTAGAGCACCCGCAGGCGTTCGCTTTCGGCGATCCCGGGACCGTCATCGTCGAGCGTGATCAGCAGTTCGCCGTCACGCACCGCAAGCGATACCTCAACGCACCGGGCAGCCCATTTGCAGGCGTTGTCGAGCAGATTGCCGAGGATTTCCTGCAAATCCTGCGCTTCGCCGCGAAAGACCGCCGGCACGACTGCTGGATGGACGACCAGCTCGAGTTCACGGTCGGCGTGAATTCGGCGCATCACGCGCAGCAGTCCGTCGAGCACGGCAGCGACCATCGTCCGAGCGCCGGGAACGCGTAGCGACGCGGCGACTCGCGAGCGGCTCAGGTGATAGTCGATCTGCGTTCGCGCCAGCTCGACCTGGGCGCCGACCAGTTGCGCGAGTTCGCCGGTATCGCTGCTGGCCGCATTGGCGATCACCGACAGCGGCGTTTTCAACGAGTGCGCCAGATTTCCGGCCTGCGTTCGCGCCCGCTCGACGACCTCGGCGTTCTGCGCCAGCACTGAGTTGAACTCATCGACCAGCGGCTGAACCTCGGCCGGGAAACGGCCAGCAAGCTGCTGCGCATTGCCACTGCGCACCGCCGCCAGCGCGCCGCGCAGTCGCCTGAGCGGCGCCAGCCCGACCAGCACCTGGATCACCGCCGCCAGCCCCAGGCCCAGGCCGAGCAGTCCCAGCGCCAGCCACAGCATGCCGGAAAAACGTTCGACCGGCGCGCTCATCTGCTGTTCATCGGCGCCAACGACCAGCCGGAACGAGCGTCCCGCCAGCCCCGCGGCGCCTTCAATACTGACCACGCGTTCGAGCACGCTGAGCGTGCTGTCGTCCGGCCCGGCAATCCGATGCTGATGCAACTCGCCGTTGCCCAGCGTATCGGCCGGCAGCCTGAGCACGTCGTCCCACAACGAGCGTGAGCGCAACAGGCCGACAGCATTCCCGGCCGGGGGATCGAGGCCATCAACCTGCCAGTAGAGCCCCGAGTACGGCTTGGAAAAACGCGGGTCGCTCTGCGCCGCCGACAGCGAAGGCAGACCATTCTCGTCGACGATCAGGTGCGCGACCAGTTGATCGAGATGGGTGGTGAGTTCGGAATGAAACTGCAGCGCGACGTGCTGCCTGAACAGACCGCCGAGCGCCAGGCCGGTAACGACGATAGTCACCGCGATCCAGCCCAGCGTCCCGAGCAGCAGGCGCAGGCGCAACGAGCCGCGCCAGGCGGGCGCGGTAAGCCCGGCGCCGATCACGGACCGACCAGGCGATAGCCGAGGCCGCGCACCGTCTCGATCACGCCGTCGGGTAGCTTCTTGCGCAAACGCGCGATGAATACTTCGACGGTGTTCGAGTCGCGATCGAAGTCCTGGGCGTAGATGTGCTCGATCAGATCGCTGCGCGAAACGATCTGCCCCGGGTGATGCATCAGATAGTCGAGCACGCGGTATTCGTGACTGGTCAGCGTCAGCATCACACCGCCGACGCTGACGCGGCCTGCGCGGGTATCGAGCAGCACCTCGCCGCAGACGAGTTCGGCGCTGGCATGACCGCCGGCGCGCCGGATCAGCGCGCGCAGCCGCGCCAGCAACTCTTCCATATGGAAAGGCTTGGCCAGATAATCGTCGGCGCCGGCGTCGATCCCTGCGACCTTCTCGTGCCAGTTATCGCGTGCCGTCAGAATCAGCACCGGCATCGTTCGTCCGGCGGCCCGCCATTTCTTGAGCACCGTCAGTCCGTCCATCTGTGGCAGCCCGAGGTCGAGAATGACCGCATCGACCGGCTCGTTGCTGCCCAGGACGTGGGCGTCGACCCCGTTGTCTGCGCGGTCGACGGCGTAGCCGGCCTGCCCAAGGGCCGCGGCGAGCTGGCTGGCAATGGTCGGTTCGTCCTCAACGATCAGCACGCGCATCAAAGGGACTTCCTGTCAATGTTCGTTTTTGGGCCCGCTGTCGCGCGCCGGAAGCACCGCCGCGTCACGCGCATCGACCTTGAGCTTGATCAGCGAACCGCCCGGCCGCAACAGCTTGATCTCGTAGATCCAGCGCTCGCCGCGGCGTTCGAGCTCGACTTCCATGACCTGCCCGGGCACGTCGCGCGCCAGCTTTTCGAGCACCGTCCTGAGCGGCAGGATCTCGCCGGCCTCAAGCGCCTGGCGTGCGCGATCATGATCGCTGTCGGCGTAGCTCGGCAGCGCGATCGCCAGGATCAGGCCGGTCGTCAGCGCCAGCACTAGCCCCTTCCGTCTTTTCCCTGCCGAGCGCATCGCGCCTCCTTGAGCACCGTGATCGAATCCCATTTTTACGCCGACGCTGCTGAACAAGCGATTAACGGCCGATTCAGCTGACGTTCAGCCTGACTGCGGCAAAGTGTCACCCACGCTCAGCTTCACAGGAGAACATCTTGAAAACCGCAACGACTGCGCTGCTCGCCATACTATTGCTCCCCGCACTGCTGCTGCCGGTGACCGGCGTCGCCGCGCCGCGCGATGCGCTGCTGGCCTCGCTGGCCGCGGCGGCGAAGGCCGCCGATCCAGCATTTTCCGGCTTTTCCACAAGCCGCGGCGAAAAATTTCACGTCACCCGATTTGCCAGCGGCAAGGCGGAGACGCCTTCGTGCACCTCGTGCCACGGCGACAACCCTCGCAGCGCCGGACGCACTCCGGTCGGCAAACCGATCGATGCACTCGCCGTGTCGGTGACGCCGACACGCTATAGCGACCCGGCCAAGGTCGAAAAATGGTTCAAGCGCAATTGTAACGAGGTGCTCGGTCGCCAATGCACGCCGCTCGAAATGGGCGACTGGCTCTCCTTCATGATCGCCCAGTAAGGGACTACGGATGATGAATTCCATCATGTGCAAAATCGCTTTTCGCCCGGTCGCACTGGGACTCCTGGTACTGATCTTCTCGACGATACTGCTGGGGCGCGCCCAGGCCGGCGGCGGCCATTTCTACCCGCCGGTCGCCGATGCCGTGACGCGCGACGAGTGCGGCAGCTGCCACCTCGCGTATCCCGCGGCGATGCTGCCGAAGCGCTCGTGGTCGCGGATCATGGGCGAGCTCAAGAACCATTTCGGCGACGATGCCAGCGTCGACGCTGCGACCGCCGAGCACATCAGCCGTTACCTGCTCGCCAATGCCGGCGACGCCAGCGGCCAGCGCTACGGCGGCAAGCTGCTGCGCGGCGTGTCGCCGGACAACGCGCCGCTGCGCATCACCGAATTGCCCAAATGGGTCAGCGAGCACCGCAAGATTTCCGCTGCCGAATTGAAGAGCAAGAAAATCGGCAGCAAGGCCAACTGCGCCGCCTGCCACGCCGACGCCGAGCGCGGCTATTTCGAGGAGTGAGCAAGTCATGACAACCGTTTTAGTGCCGCTGCTGACAGCGATTTGCGCCGCCTGGGCACTGGCCGTCGCCAATACCACCTACCCCGCCGATAGCGCCTTGCTGTGGATCGTGCGGCAGGAGGCGATGAATCTGACCGGACTGCTGTCGATCGCGCTGATGTCGCTCTCGATGCTGCTCGCGACTCGCCCGGTCTGGCTCGAAAAGCCGCTGCACGGTCTCGACCGCATCTACCGCCTGCACAAGTGGTCGGGAATCCTGGCCATCGCTTTCGGCGCTGCCCACTGGCTGGTCAAGCTGTCGAGCGGACCGATCAAGACGCTGATCGGCAGAGACGGACGCCTGCCGAAAATAAGGTATGACGGTCTTCTCGAAGTGCTGCGCGAATTCGGCAAGGACATGGGCGAACCGGCGCTCTACATCGTGCTGGCGATGCTGGCCATCACGCTGTGCCGGCGCATTCCCTACCACTACTGGCGTCAGCTGCACCGCATCATGCCGGTGCTCTATCTGCTGCTGGCGCTGCACGCCGCAATGCTCTCGCCGCCGGGCTATTGGACCGAGCCGGTCGGCGCGTTGCTGGCCGTTGTTCTGGCCGTCGGCGTCGTCGCCAGCGTCATCTCGCTCGGCGGATTGATCGGGCGTCGCCGCCAGGTCGACGGCTTGGTGCTCTCGGTCAGGCATGCAAACGGGATCACCGAACTGACCTGTCAGCTTGGCGAGCAGTGGCCGAGCCATCGTCCTGGACAATTCGCCTTCATCACCTTAGACCGCAGCGAGGGCGCGCACCCCTTCACCATCGCCAGTGCCGACCGCGGTGACCGCACGGTCACCTTCTTCATCAAGGCGCTCGGTGATTTCACAGGAAGTCTCGCGCAGCGCGTCAAGATCGGACAAAAGGTCAGCATCGAGGGGCCTTACGGCCGTTTCCTGCTGGCGCGCACAGCGCCAGCCGAACGCCAAATCTGGATCGCCGGCGGAATCGGCGTCACGCCTTTCCTGGCTTGGCTCGAAGCGCTGCAATCAGCACCGACGCGCCAAGCCGACCTGCACTACTGCACGCGCGACCGCGACGCCGATTCGATGGTCGACCGCCTGCGGGCGCTGTGCGCCGCGCAGCCCGGAATTGCGCTGTCCATTCACAGCGCCCGCCATGGCGACGTGCTGACCGCAGCTTCGCTCAAGCTGGCCGACGGTGAACAGCCCGAGCTCTGGTTCTGCGGTCCGACCGGCCTCGCCGAAGCGCTCAAGACGGGCTTGAAAGCGTCCTGGAACGGTCGCTGGCGCTTCCATCAGGAAGCGTTCGAGATGCGTTGATGCGCATTGACAAGAAAAACCGTGACGGCCACGATGGGCGTCATACCAAACAAATTTTTCCAGGCCGGTAACCATGACCCAAGAGCAAACGACCGCCAATTCCTTGCCGCCGTCGCTGACGCGCTACGCCTGGCTGTCGATCGCCGCGGCGATCGCCACCATCGTGCTCAAAGGCGTCGCCTGGAAGATGACCGGATCGGTCGGGCTGCTGTCCGACGCCATCGAATCCTTCGTCAACCTCGCCGGAGCGATGATGGCACTGTGGATGCTGACGCTCGCGGCGCTTCCCGCCGACGACGATCACGCGCACGGACACAGCAAGGCCGAGTACTTCTCAAGCGCTTTCGAGGGCTTGTTGATCCTGCTCGCGGCGCTCAGCATCGGCTATACCGCGATCGACCGCCTGTTCAACCCGCAACCGCTCGCAGCGGTGTGGATCGGCCTGATCGTCTCGGTCGTTGCTTCGATCATCAACTTCGCCACCGCACGCATCCTGATGAGCGCCGGTCGCCAGCACAATTCGATCACACTCGAAGCCGACGCGCATCATCTGCTTACCGACGTGTGGACTTCGGTCGGCGTCATCGCCGGCGTCGCGCTGGTTTCGCTGACCGGCTGGCTGTGGCTCGACCCGGCGATTGCCTTGCTGGTTGCGGTCAACATCGTGTGGACCGGCTACCAGTTGATGAGCCGATCAGCGGCAGGACTGATGGACGTCTCGCTGCCGACCGAGAAACTCGAAAAGATCGAGTCGTTGCTGGCCGGCTACCGCGCTCAGGGCCTCGATTTTCACGCGCTGCGCACCCGCCAGGCCGGCGGGCGCGCGTTCATGACGCTGCACGTTCTGGTCCCTGGCCAGTGGACCGTTCAATACGGTCACGACTGGGCCGAACGCATCGAACACGACATCCATAAAGCACTGCCGTTCACGCACATCACTACCCACGTCGAACCGATAGAGGACCCCGCGTCAATGAACGACCAGGAACTCGACCGCTCGCTCGGCTGATTCCTCAGCCATCAATCAGCAACCACGGAGAACACGGAGTACACGGAGAAAAGGCGATCATGTCGTTTCTCTGAGATATCCCGGCAGGAGAGTAGACAAAGCTACCCGGTTCGTAGTTTTTACTCCGTGCCCTCCGTGAACTCTGTGGTTAACTGCTTTTTCCAACCTCGCCCAGCAGCATCGCGCTGACGCGCCGAGCGAAGTCGTCGACGCTAGCCCAGTCGGTAAATTCGACGACGGTCGAAGGATCGGTCGGCCCGTGGGTGATCAACATGATCAGGCGGATCATCTGGCGGTCGATGAAACCGTAACTGGGGTAATCGAGCTTGCCGGCAAAGACCGCCAGCTCATTGGGCCGCCAGGCGGTCTGGCGCAGGAACTTGAGCAGATAGGGATTGGTCTGTGGCCGGTTCTTGTTGGCCTTGCGGGCGACGATGTTGACCGTGAAAAAGGCGTTCGCCTTGCTTTCGAGCAGCGGCAGATGGTCGTCTATGAAATCGTAGACACGCTGCTGATGCTTGCCGTAGCGAATACTGGCGCCGACCACGATCTTGTCGAAAGACTGCAGATCAAGCTCACGAAAATCCGCGATCGCCTGCACGGTGACCCGATGATCGCCCTCTTCGATCACCTGCTTGAGCCGATTGCAGATCTTTATCGTGTGGCCGTCGGTCGTTGAATAGAGGATTAGAATGCTGGCCATGTTTTTCGCCCGGTGGCATGAATACGCCAATGGTTACACAGAGTCGACGCGGAGGGTATTCATCGCATCACTCTTGGCGACATTTTTGTAGACGACCGGTCTAATAGGCGCTATGATCGCCGCCATGAGTAACGAATACAGCGACGTCCGCCAACACATTCTCGACACCGCCAAGCCGATCATCCTCGGCAAGGGATTCTCGGCGGTCGGGCTCAACGAACTGCTGGCAGAAGCCGGCGTTCCCAAGGGGTCGTTCTACCATTACTTCAAGTCGAAGGAGTTGTTTGGCGAAGCGCTGCTCGACAGCTACTTCGCCGATTACCAGGCGCGTCTCGACGCGCTGCTCAAGCACGGCCAAGGCACTGCGGCGCAGCGCCTGATGGGCTACTGGACGACCTGGTTGGAAACACAGTCGAGCGAGGGTGCCGAAGGCAAGTGCTTGGCGGTGAAGCTCGGCGGCGAAGTCAGCGACCTCTCCGAAGCGATGCGAACGGCGCTGCACAACGGCACCCAACGGATTATCGAAGCGCTCGCCGACTGCATCAGCGACGGCGGTAAAGATGGCTCGCTGCTCGTTCAAACTGACTCCCGCAACACCGCGCTGACCTTATACAGTCTGTGGCTGGGCGCCACGCTGTTGACCAAGATCCGGCGCGACCGCAGCGCGCTTGAGGCGGCGCTGACCGCTACCCAGAGCCTGCTGTCGCTGCCCGCCAGCTGACGCGAGCGCCCACCCACCGCAGCTTCCGATCCACTCCGATTGCAGCACTTTTTTATGCAACAACTAGACGACCAGTCTATTAAGGAAAAACAATGCACACCCCGATCGTCAATCACCGCATCGTCCTCAATTCGCGCCCCGTCGGCGCACCGACGCCGGACAACTTCCGCCTTGAAGAAAACTCGCTTCCGGCGCCGGCCGCCGGGCAACTGCTGCTACGCACGCTCTATCTCTCGCTCGATCCGTATATGCGCGGCCGCATGAGCGATGCCCCGTCGTACGCGGCGCCGGTCGCGCTCGGCGAGGTGATGGTCGGCGGCACCGTGTCGCGCGTCGAAGCATCACATCACCCGGACTTCAAAACGGGCGACCTGGTGCTCGGCCAGACCGGCTGGCAAAGCCATGCGCTGTCCGACGGCAGCGGGCTTGCCAAGCTTGATCCAGGCATGGCGCAACCCTCGCTTGCGCTCGGCGTCCTGGGAATGCCCGGCTTTACCGCCTACATGGGCCTGCTCGACATCGGTCAGCCGCAAGCCGGCGAAACGGTGGTCGTCGCCGCCGCCAGCGGCGCGGTCGGCTCGGTCGTCGGGCAAATCGCCAAGCTCAAGGGCTGCCGCGTCGTCGGCATTGCTGGCGGCGCCGACAAGTGCCGCTACGTGGCAGGCGAACTGGGCTTCGATGACTGCCTCGACCACCACCGCGCCGACTTTGCGCAGCGCTTGGCCGTAGCCTGCCCGAACGGCATCGACGTCTATTTCGAGAGCGTCGGCGGCGCCGTCTTCGACACCGTTCTGCCGCTGCTCAATGCCAAGGCGCGCATCCCGGTCTGCGGACTGATCGCCCGGTACAACGACACCGCCTTGCCGCCCGGCCCCGATCGCCTCGGATTGCTGACCCGCACGCTGCTCACCAAACGCATCAAGATGCAGGGCTTCATCATTTTCGACGACTACGCGCCGCGCTACGGCGAGTTTTTCGAGCAGATGAGCGCCTGGATCAAGGACGGCAAGATCAAGTATCGCGAAGACCTTGTCGACGGCCTCGAAAACGCGCCGCAAGCCTTGATCGGCCTGCTCGAAGGCAAGAACTTCGGCAAGCTGGTCGTTCGCGTCGCCAACGACTGACCCTTAAGACCGCATTTAACACAGAGGGTTAGAAGAGAACGAGGGTTAACCCGGAGGGTGATTCACGTTTTTCTCTGTGCGCTCTGTGTCTCTGTGTTCTCTGTGTTTAAAGCGGTTTCAACTGAGTTTTCTAGTTTTATCTGGAGCAGACATGAAAAAAATACTGATGGTCATCACCTCGCACGACCAGCTCGGCGACACTGACAAAAAAACCGGCTTCTGGCTCGAAGAATTCGCCGCCCCTTACTACGTCTTCAAGGACGCCGGCGCGGCAATCACGCTGGCCTCGCCGCAGGGCGGCCAGCCGCCGCTCGACCCGAAGAGCGACGACCCGCAAGCGCAGAGCGAAGCGACGCGTCGCTTCAAGACCGACCCCGCCGCGCAAGCCGTACTGGCGAGCACGCGCAAGCTCGCCGACCTAGCCGCGCGCGACTTCGACGCCGTGTTCTATCCCGGCGGCCACGGCCCGCTCTGGGATCTGGCCGAAGACAAAGCGTCGATCGCGCTGATCGAGGCGATGCTGACTACAGGCAAGCCCGTCGCCGCGGTTTGCCATGCCCCGGCGGTGCTGCGCCATGCCAAGGATGGCAGCGGCAATTCGGTGTTGCGCAACAAATCGGTGACCAGCTTCACCAACACCGAGGAGGAAGCGGTCGGGCTCACCGACATCGTTCCCTTCCTGGTCGAGAATATGCTCAAGGAAAACGGCGGCCACTATTCCAAGCTCGCAGACTGGCAACCCTACGTTGTCGCCGACGGCCTGCTGATCACCGGGCAAAACCCGGCATCGTCGGCGCCGGCCGCCACGGCCCTGCTCGACAAACTCGGCTGAGCGATGCCGCCCGCATCGCGGGTGGCAATTTCAGAAGACGATCGGCGAGACCAAATTGCGGAGCAGCGCGACAACGCTCCAGCCGGCGATGGCGCTGGTTTTCGAGTAAATGTCGACGACCACGCGTACTTCCTCGCCGACCACTTCGATGCGGTGATCGTCGCCCTGGAATCCCGGAACGCTGTGCACGCGAACGCCGGTCCGCTCGGAACCGGCGGTCGCCAGCGCGCACGCCACGGCGACATTGACCTTGGTCGGAAAGAGCGCGATGGCGTCCCTGGCGCTGCCGGAAAAGACCTCGCTCGGCGCGCTGTCGGACATCAATCTCTCGCTGAAAATGGGCGTCCCCTTGAGCGATCCAGGCCCTTTTTGAGTGCTGATCGAAGCCTCGATACCGCTCATCAGTGCTGCGGTGCGCAACACGTCAAAGCCGCCGATGGCGCCGCTGGCAAGATGCACCCGGGTGCCGCTACGCGCAGCAGTCTGCCTGATTTTTTCATAGAAGTCGGCGTCGGCGAAGGCGCCGATCGACAGCACCACCAAGTTCGAGCCGTGGCTCAGCACCGACTCGGCGATCGATTTGAGCGCCATTGGAGACGCCGCTTCGACGACGTAATCGGGCTGCCGGGCGAGCAGCTCATCCAAAGTCTCACACGCGACACAGCCAGCCTTTTCGGCCAGCCGCTTGGCGGACTCGCTGTTGCGGCTCAGACATCCGGCAAATTCGAACTCATCGAGCAAGCCATCGCGCCATGCATCGACGATGATATCGGCAAGAAAGCCGCAGCCGACGATTCCCAGTTTCAGTTTTTCCACGCGTCCCCGCTCAATTCGTTAGCTGTCGCGCCTTTACGACGCGGCTGCGAAAATACACCTTAAGCAGTTCCATGGCCAGCGGCGACGCGAAGAAGAACGGCAGCATCATGAGCCAGTCACCGACCGTCAGCGGCACAGTATCGAAGAACGGCTGCAGGAAGGGAACGTAGATCACCATCAGCACCAGCAGCAAGGAGACACCGACCGCCCAGACCATCGCGCGGTTGGAAAAAACGCCAATCGAAAAAACGCTGTGGTATTCGGAGCGCGCGGTAAAGGCGCGGATCAACTCGGAGCTGCACAGCGTCGCGAAGGCGATGGTCTGAGCGACCGCCAGTTGACCGGGGTAACGCTGCAGCGCCAGGTAGAACGCGGCCAGCACGGCCAGCGCGTCGACCACGCCGACGACGCCGATGCCGATCGCCATATCGCGGTTGATCACCGGCTCGGTCGGCGAGCGCGGCGGTTGGGCCATGATGTCGGGATCGCCCTTTTCGAGTCCGAGCGCGAGCGCCGGCGCGCCGTCGGTCACCAAGTTGAGCCACAGCAACTGAACCGGCTTGAGCGGGATCGGCAGGCCGATCACCATCGAACCGAAGATAATCAGGATTTCGCCGACATTGCAGGCGAGCAGGAAATAAACGAATTTGCGGATGTTCGAATAGATGATCCGCCCCTGCTCGATGGCGGCGACGATGCTGGCGAAGTTGTCGTCGGTGAGGATCATGTCAGCCGTCTGCTTGGCGACGTCCGACCCGGTAATCCCCATGGCGATGCCGATGTTGGCGCGCTTGAGCGCCGGCGCGTCGTTGACGCCGTCGCCGGTCATCGCCACGACGTGACCGCGCGCCTTGAGCGCGTCGACGATTCGCGTCTTGTGCTGCGGCGAAACACGGCAGCAGACGTCGAGCTGGTCGACCCGATCGGCGAGTTCCTGATCGCTGAGCTTTTCGATTTCCGGGCCGGTGAGCACTAGTCCGCCGGGGGTCAAGAGGCCGATATCGCGAGCGATCGCTGCGGCGGTGTCCTGATAGTCGCCGGTCACCATGACACTCTTCAGACCGGCGCTGCGCGAACGTTTCAAGGCGTCGATCACTTCCGGCCGCGGCGGGTCGATCATTCCGAGCAGGCCGACGAAAACCAGGTTTTTTTCGACGGTCTCCGGGCTGATGGTGGACGGCAGCTCGGCGAGTGGCCGGCAGGCGACAGCGAGAACACGCAGCGCGCTGCTCGCCATCAAATGGTTCTGTTCGAGAATCGCACTGCGCTGCGCATCAGAAAGCGCGACCGCCTGCCCGCCTTCGAGCTGCTGCGTGCACAGCTCAAGGATGACGTCGGGAGCGCCCTTGACGAAGGCGATCAGCGGCGTCACCCCGAGGCCGGCGAACAGCGCGGCGGCGGCTTCGCTGTCGGCGCGGTGAATGGTGCTCATCCGCTTGCGGTCGGAATCGAAGGGGACTTCCTGAACCCGGGGCAGCACCAGGCTCGCCTCGTCGCGCGAATAGCCGCTCTTGGCGGCGGCGACGACCAGCGCGCCCTCGGTCGGGTCGCCGACGATTCGCCATGAGCGGCTTCCCGCATCGTCGGTTTTTTCCTCAAGCAGCGCATCGTTGCACAGCAAGGCGCCGTGCAGCAGCAGCGCGGTATCGGCGTCGCTACGCGCGGCGAATTCGTCATCGCCGATCCGGAAGGCGCCTTCCGGACTATAACCTTCGCCGGAGATACGCAGCCGCTTGCCGCCGGTCCACGCCTGCACCACGGTCATCTCGTTCTGCGTCAGCGTTCCGGTCTTGTCGGTACACACCACGGTCGCGCAGCCCAAGGTTTCGACCGCCGGCAGCTTGCGGATCAGCGCATGGTGCTTGATCATTCGCTGCATGCCGAGCGCCAGGCAAATGGTGACGATCGCCGGCAAGCCTTCCGGAACGGCAGCGATCGCCAGGCTCACCGCGGTCATGAACAGATTGACGATGTCCTTCTCTTCGGCCTTGAGATATTCAAAGAAACCGCCGCCCAACGCCTGGGTCAGATGGGTGTCGCGGAACAGGCCGTAAATGAAGACCACCGCGCAAATTCCCAGGCAGGCCGTGCCGAGCACTTTGCCCAGATGTTCGAGCTTCTTTTGCAGCGGCGTCGGCTCGGTCTCGAAGGACTGGATCATTTCAGCGATCAGGCCGATCTGGGTATTCATCCCGGTGCCGGTCACCAGGCCGCGACCGCGACCGTAACTGATCAAGGTCCCCATGAACGCGCTGTTGCTGCGCTCGCCCAGCGGGATTTCGCTATCGAGAACGACCGCCGAGTTTTTCTCGACCGGAACCGACTCGCCGGTCAGCGACGCTTCCTCGATCTTGAGATTGATGGTTTCGATGAGTCGCAGGTCGGCGGGAACGTAATTGCCAGCTTCCAGAACGACGATGTCGCCGACGACGATCTCGCGGCCGGGAACCGTCATCTGGCGTCCGTCACGAATCACCTGCGCCTGCGGCGCGGCCATTTTCTGCAGCGCCGCCAGCGCCTGCTCGGCCTTCGATTCCTGGATCACACCGACCACCGAGTTGAGCACCACGATGACCAGAATCGCGATCGAATCGACCACCTCGCCGAGCGACAGCGAAACTCCCGCAGCGATGATCAGAATGATCACTAGGTAATTATTGAACTGATCCCAGAGCAGCGCCAGAAAACCCGGCCGTGGCCGCTCCGAAAGCTCGTTGGCGCCGAATTTTTCGATTCGTTCGCGCGCCTCGCTCTGACTCAGCCCGTGTTCAAGGTGACTACGGAAAGTGTCGACCAGTTCGATGATCGGCTTACTATGCGCATTCTTGTCGTACATCGTTGTTGCTCAATATTTTCGGGATCGGCAAAAAACGCGCCGGACTTACTTGACCAGCAACACCGGAACGTTCGAAAGATGAAGCACCTTGAGCGTGATCGAGCCCATCAGCAACTCCTTGAACGCGCCGCGGCCATGAGTTCCCATCACGATCTGATCGCAGTGTAACGCGTCGGACAACCCGGCGATCGACTCGGCGACCAGGCCGACCAGGTGATGTGCGGTGTACGGAACGCCCGCCGCGTCGAGCATCTGGCTAGCCCCAAGCATCAGTTTCTCGCTCTCTTCGCGGTGAAAATCGGCGATCTGCTCGTGGCTTGCGAAGCGCGTGATGTCGTGCGACAAGGGCGCCTGGACGTTGACCAGATGAATCTCGAGATCATCGGGATTCGCGTAGTGGGCGCGTTTCGAAATCACCAGCGCGACCGCGCGCAGCGCGCAATCCGAACCATCAACGGGCAGCAACACTTTTTTCATGATCCGGTTCTCCGTAAAGAAGGTTTGACTCAGGCCTCACACGCCAAGGCAGGTGGCTCTGCCGCCAGGCGTTGATGGCGATGCTCGCGCAAGCGCCCCAAACGGCGCGCCACGGTGCGCTCGGTCCGATCAACGGCGCGATCAATCGCCAGATAGAGATCGGACTCGGAGTCCTCGACCACGACTTTCGGCGCCCCGCTCATCGGAATCTGGATGCGGCAACGCTTGTCGTTGCCGCCGCGCGGCCCATTGACGTCGAACAAGCAGACGCGGACTGCGCGTACGCCAACCCTAATGAGCGCAAACTGCAATCGGCGCTCGGCATGCTCGCGCAAGCGTTCGGTCAAAGCAAATCCCCTAGCCTGAATTTCGATACGCATCAGCTTACTCCAGTCTATTGAATTCGACCGGCCCGGCTCGCCTGCTCAGCTGAGCTGCTGGATTCCGGCGATGACCCAACCCTTGTCGCCCGAGACCGGCTTGGCGAGGTTCCAGATCTCGTCGAAAGGCGTCGCCGTCGCGCCGACCACTTCGCGCAGCGTTCCGGAAAAATGTACGCTGGCAAGATGGCGATTCGCTTCAGTGACCACCTCGAGCAGCTCGGCGTTGAGCGTCACAATGTCGGTCTGTTGCGCTGCGTCGCCGCGCTCGTCCATTTGCATCTTGATCTCGGCATACAACTCCGGGCTGACGAATTCGCGAATATCGTCGATGCTCCTGGCGTCGTTGGACGCCTGCAGACGAACGAAATTGAGCTTGGCGATGCGCAGGAAAGCGTCGCAGTCAAAGCCCTCAGGAATAGGCACCGGGCCGGACGGCGCCGCCGAGCCGTAGCCAACGGGCGCTGACCGCGGCGGCGCACTGCCGGCACCGGCGTACTGCAGCGCGCCATCAGACGGTGCCTTGCGGCGCAGCAGCCACTTGACGGCAAACACCGCCGCCATCGCCAAGAGCGCGATCATCAGGATGTTGGCCATGCCTTCGCCCATACCGAAGTGCGAGAGCAGCGCGGCGATGCCGAGGCCGGCAGCCAGGCCGGCGATCGGCCCCATCCAGTTGCGCTTGGGCGTTGCCGCCTGAGCGGGGACTCCCTGCACCGGCGCCGAAGGCGCCGCCTGCTGGGTTGACGACGTCGGTTTTGGCGCGACCGACTGGCGCTGCATGCCGACCGACTTGCCACCACCGAGGCGCGCCGCTTCGGCGCTCCCGACGCAGAGGCCAAGGGCCATCACTACCGTACAAACCGCCAGCAACATTTTCTTCATTTGTCTCTCCGTCATAAATATCCAGAGCGCTCCGAGAGAACGCGCAAGTGATGCTAGAGCGGTGAATCACATCCAACAAGTCGAATATAATGATCAAAAACATCGAATAAACCGATGATTATTTCCTCTCACGACAGCTCGCGTCGTTCGCCATCGGCGCCAGGGCAGACTTTAGCGAATACAATTCCCCCTCCGAGGAAGTCCCCCCTGCGAGCTGACCATGAGCATTTTCGACGAAGCCAAGATCGACTGTCACAGCCACGTCTTCGACCCGGAGCGTTTTGCCTATCAGGCGGGAAATTTCTACCTTCCTGCCGGACAGGAACGCGGCACACCTGCGCTCTTTACCGAGCTGCTCGATGCCTACGGGGTTCACCACGCCTTGCTGGTCGAGCCCAACTCGGGCTACGGCCCCGACAACCGCTGCCTGCTCGATACCATTGCGCGCAGCGGCGGCCGCCTCAAGGGAATCGCCGTGGTCGCCAACGACGCGACGCGCGGCGAGCTCGAAGACCTCAAGGCCGCCGGAATCGTCGGCATCGCCTTTAACCCCGCGCTGTTTGGCGCGGCGTACTACGCCGACGCCGGCGGACTGCTCGAGCGGCTCGCCGAACTCGAGATGATTGCTCAGGTTCAGGTACAAGGCGATCAGCTGATCGAACTGCTACCGCTGCTGCAAGCCAGCGGCGCTCGACTGCTGTTCGACCACTGCGGTCGCCCGAACGTCGGCGCAGGAATCCGTCAACCTGGATTTTCCGCGCTGCTCGAACTCGGACAGCTCGGCAAGGCGGCGGTCAAGCTCTCGGGCTACTCAAAATATTCGCAGCAGCCTTTCCCGCACGCCGATACCGAGCCCTACATTCGCGCGCTGGTCGACGCCTTCACGCTCGACGCCTGCGTCTGGGCAAGCGACTGGCCATTCCTGCGCGCTCCCGAGCGTATCGACTACGGCACGCTGCTCAAGCGCGTCGAGCGCTTGTTTCCCGACGCCGATGACCGGCGCAAATTGCTCTGGGAAACGCCTTGCAAGCTGTTCGGCTTTGCTGCCGAAGTCCTGGCCACCAACTGAGAAGAGAATGGACGACAAGAGATCGCGCAACATCGCGCTGACCGTCGCCGCGGCGTTCTTCATGGAAACGCTCGACGGAGCGATCATCACCACCGCGCTGCCGGCGATCGGCGCCGGCTTTGGCACCAGCGCGCTGGGCGTCAGCGTCAGCGTCACCTCGTACCTGATCGCCATGGCGGTATTCGTTCCGGCGGCGGGATGGTGCGGCGACCGTTTCGGCGCGCGCCGCGTCTTCGCCAGCGCGGTCGCGCTGTTCACGCTCGCTTCGCTGCTCTGCGGCCTGGCGCCAACGCTGTCGGCGCTGGTCGCTGCGCGCATCCTGCAGGGCGCGGCAGCGGCGTTCATGTCGCCGGTCGGCCGCTTCGTGGTGCTGCGCGAAACGCCCAAGGAGCGCATCATCGAAGCGATCGCCACCATCACCTGGCCGGGACTGATCGCGCCGGTGATCGGTCCGGTGCTCGGCGGGATGATCGTCACCCACGTCTCGTGGCGCTGGATTTTCCTGCTCAACGTTCCGCTCGGCCTGCTCGGCGTGTGGCTGGTGCTGCGCCATATTCCCGAACGCGCGCCGACCGCGAGAGCGCCTTTTGACGCGCTTGGCTTCGCGCTCACCGCGCTGGCGCTGGCCACCCTGGTCGAAGGACTGGCGCGTCTTGGCGGGCTCAACCAATCGTCGCTGCTGCCGCTGGCGTTGATCGGCATCGGTCTGCTGGCAGCAGTGGCGTCAATCTGGCACGCGCGCCGCACTACCTCGCCGATGCTCGACCTGCGCGCGGTCGCTGTGCCGAGCTTCACGCTCGCCGTAGTGACCGCCGGATTCATTTCGCGGGTGGCGATCAACGCCTCGCCTTTCCTGTTGCCGCTGATGTTCCAGATCGGTTTCGGCTTCTCGCCGCAATACGCCGGGGTGATGGTACTCGTCTATATGGCTGGGAATCTGGCGATGAAAAGCGCGACCACGCCGATCCTGCGCCACTTCGGCTTCCGTCGCGTGCTGACCACCAACGGCGCGCTCTGCGTCGTCACCTTGCTCGCCTGCGGACTGCTGCAGCAGGACTATCCGCAGTGGTTGATCTACGGCGTGCTGTTCATCGCCGGAATGGCGCGCTCGATGAACTTCACCACCATCACCACGCTGGCCTTCGCCGACATCAGCGCCGAACAGCGCTCGGGCGCCAGCGCACTGACGACCATGCTGCAACAGCTGGCGATGAGCATGGGCGTCGCTTTCGCAGCCTTCGCGCTCAATGTTTCGCAAACGCTGCGCGACGCGCCGACGTTAGCACTTGCCGACTTTCGCTATGCCTGGTTCGCCATCGCCGGTTTGATGGCGGTCGCGGCAGCGGGATCCTGGCGGCTCGACCACAACGCGGGAGCCGCCATTTCGAGACGGCGATCGTAGAACGGCTAGCAGTTCAATCGAAGAAACGCAATTCAAACCACAACGACACAACGGTCACAACGAAGAGCGTCGGTCTTGGAAAATTTAGCTTATTGTTTTTCCGTCGTGCTCGTTGCCCCGTAGGGGTTGGCTTCGCAGCATGTTCGCCGTGGTTAACTGCTTTTTCCACGTTCAGTCGTCGACGCGGTACTGCGCTGAGCGCGCGTGCGCCGGTAGGCCTTCGCCCTGCGCCAGCGTTGAGGCGATTCGTCCCAGCGTCTTCGACGCCGCCTTTGAGACGCGGATCAGGCTGCTGCGCTTCTGAAAATCGTAGACGCCAAGCGGCGACGAGAAGCGCGCACTGCCCGAGGTCGGCAGCACGTGGTTTGGTCCGGCACAGTAGTCGCCGAGCGACTCAGAGGTATAGGGGCCGATGAAAATGGCACCGGCATTCTGAATTTTGTCTACCCAAGCATCGGCGTCGGCCAGCGACAGCTCGAGGTGCTCGGGAGCGATGCGGTTGGCGATCGCGCAGGCTTCGTCAAGGTCGCGCACTTCGATCAACGCGCCGCGATTTTCGAGCGACGCGCAAATCACCTCGCGGCGCGGCATCGTCGGCAGCAGTTTTTCGATGGCCTGCGCGACGCGCTCGATGTAGGCTGCGTCGGGGCACAGCAGAATCGACTGCGCGAGTTCGTCGTGCTCGGCCTGCGAGAAGAGGTCCATCGCCACCCACTCGGGGTCGGTCTGGCCGTCACAGATCACCAGGATTTCCGACGGACCGGCGACCATGTCGATGCCGACAACGCCGAAAACGCGGCGCTTGGCAGCAGCGACGTAGGCGTTGCCGGGACCGACGATCTTGTCGACCGCCGGAACGCTCTGCGTACCATAGGCCAGTGCACCGACCGCCTGCGCGCCACCGATGCAGAACACGCGGTCGACGCCGGCCAGCGCGGCGGCCGCCAGCACCAGGGGATTGCGCTCGCCGTCAGGCGTCGGCACGACCATGATCAACTCGGCAACGCCAGCGACCTTGGCCGGAATCGCGTTCATCAGTACCGACGACGGGTACGAGGCCTTGCCGCCCGGAACGTAGAGGCCGACGCGGTTAAGCGGCGTCACCTTCTGGCCAAGCAGCGTGCCATCCGTTTCGTCGAACTGCCAGCTCTGCAGAATCTGGCGCTGATGATAGCTGCGCACGCGGCTCCCCGCCGCCTCAAGCGCCTCGCGCTGAATTGAGGGCAAGCCGTCGAGCGCGCGCTGCATAGCGTCGCGCGACAGTTCGAGTTCGGCCAATGAGGTGGCTGCGAGGCGGTCAAAACGATTGGTGTACTCGAGAACGGCAGCATCGCCGCGCGCCTTGACGTCAGCCAGAATGGCCGCGACCCTGCGGTCTACCGCTTCGTCCTGCGCGCCTTCAAAAGCCAGTAAGTCGCTTAGCCGCGGTTTGAAATCCGCGTCACGACTGGAAAAGCGCTTGATCGAAATCATTTAGCTGCGGCCGACTTCGCCGCGTTGGCATTGACGACGCCGGCGATGGCATCGAGGATAGGGACGATTATCTCGCGCTTGAGCTTAAGCGCCGCCTGGTTGACGATCAGGCGCGACGAAATGTCGATGACGTGCTCGACGGCGATCAGGTTGTTGGCCTTGAGCGTGGCACCGGAAGAGACCAGATCGACGATGGCGTCGGCGAGTCCCGCCAGCGGCGCGAGCTCCATCGAGCCGTAGAGCTTGATCAGATCGACGTGCACACCCTTGCCGGCGAAATGCTCGCGCGCGATGTTGATGTACTTGGTCGCCACCTTGAGCCGCGCGCCCTGGCGAACGGCGTGCTGGTAGTCGAAGCCGGCTGGAATCGCGACCATCATGCGGCACTTGGCGATATTGAGGTCGAGCGGCTGGTAGAGGCCTTCGCCGCCGTGCTCGATCAGCACGTCCTTGCCGGCCACGCCGATGTCCGCTGCGCCGTACTGCACGTAAGTCGGCGCATCGGTCGCACGGACGATGACGACGCGAACGTCGTCGCGCGTCGTCGGGATGATCAGCTTGCGCGAGGTCTCGGGGTTTTCGAGCGGCTCGATCCCTGCCGCCGCGAGCAGCGGCAAGGTTTCTTCAAAGATTCGGCCCTTCGAAAGGGCGATAGTGATGCCATCCACGGCGCGTTCCTGCTTGGTAAAGGCGCGATTTTACCGCAATGGCGCCTTGCCAGGTCGGGCACGCGGAGCCCGAAAAACTATCGCCTAGCGCACCCGGCTGACTTTGGCGCCCAGACTGGTCAGTTTCTGCTCGATGCGCTCGTAGCCGCGGTCGAGGTGGTAAATGCGCTCGATCAGTGTTTCGCCTTGCGCGACCAGGCCGGCGATCACCAGGCTCGCAGAGGCGCGCAGGTCGGTGGCCATCACCGTCGCGCCGTTCAAAGCCGCCACGCCGGTGACCAGCGCGTTATTGGCCTCGATCTTGATGTCGGCGCCGAGCCGGATCAGTTCGACGGCGTGCATGAAGCGGTTTTCGAAAATCGTTTCGCGAATCACCGCCGTCCCGTCGGCAACGCAATTGATCGCCATGAACTGCGCCTGCATGTCGGTCGGAAACGCCGGATATGGCGAGGTGCGGATGCTCACCGCCTTGAGCCGTGGCGGTGCGACCAGCTCGATCGCGTTGCCCTCGGCGGCAACCTGGCAACCGGCTTCGCGAAGCTTCTGCAGCACCGACTCGACGTAGAGCGCCGAGGTGTTGGTCAGGCGGACGTGGCCTCCTGTCACTGCAGCGGCGCACAGATAGGTGCCGGTTTCGATGCGGTCGGGCATGATCGCATGGCTGACACCGTGCAAGCGCTCGACGCCGTCGATCACGATGGTGTCGCTGCCGGCGCCTTTGATGCACGCGCCCATCGCGATCAGACAGTTGGCCAAATCGACGACTTCGGGCTCGCGTGCGGCATTTTCGATGATCGTTTCGCCTTCGGCGAGCACCGCCGCCATCATCAGATTCTCGGTGCCGGTCACCGTCACCATATCGGTGACGATGCGCGCGCCTTTGAGGCGGCTGGCGGTGGCGTGAATATAGCCATTCTCGACGCGAATTTGCGCGCCCATCGCCTGCAGTCCCTTGATGTGCTGATCGACCGGCCGCGCGCCGATGGCGCAGCCGCCGGGCAGCGACACCTTGGCTTCGCCGCAACGCGCGAGCAGCGGACCGAGCACCAGGATCGACGCGCGCATGGTTTTGACCATGTCATACGGCGCGGTCGGGTTGTTCAGGCCGCCAGCATCGAGGATCAGTCCGTCGTTGCCGCCCGGCGTGACCGTAACGCCCATCTGCGCGATCAAGCGCAGCATCGTCGACACGTCGTTGAGCTGCGGCACGTTGGAGAACCGCATGGGCTCTGCGCACAGCAGGCTGGCACAGAGGATGGGCAACGCGGCATTCTTGGCGCCAGACATCGCGACCTCGCCCGACAGTGTCGCGCCGCCTTCGATCAACAGCTTATCCACAGATCGCACTCCGCTCTTCGGGGGTCAGCGTTTTCATCGACAGCGCGTGCAACTCGCCGCTGTCGAAGTACGGCTTCAGAATCGAGTTGACCAGTTGCTGGCGAGCCACCCGGCTCTTGCCGGCGAATTCGGCGCTGACCAGAATCGCTTCAAAGTGTTCGCCGTCGCCCTCGACGTGCAAGCCTTCGCAGGGCAGCGCTTCGGCGATGATCTGTTTGATTCGTTCGGGGTTCATTCAATACCTCAATTTGTAACCGCTGCGCAACATGGCCAGCGTGGTCAATGCCACCACAACATAACTCACGGTGACGACCGCCAGACTCATTGCGGGCGCGACGTCGGAGACACCGAAAAAGCCGTAACGAAAGCCGTCGATCATATAAAAAACGGGGTTGAAATGCGACACCCTCTGCCAGAACGGCGGCAGCGAGTGGATCGAATAGAACACCCCGGAGAGCATGGTCAGCGGCATGATCAGGAAATTCTGAAAACCCGAAAGCTGGTCGAACTTGTCGGCCCAGATACCGGCGATCATCCCCAACGATCCCATGATACCGCCACCGATGATCGCGAACACCAGAATCCAGAGCGGTGCGACGAAAGTCAGCGGCGCAAACCAGCCGGTCACGGCGAGCACGCCGACGCCGACCATCAGCCCGCGCGCCATCGCGGCGGCGACGTAGGCCAAGTAAAACTCGATGTAAGTAATCGGCGGCAGCAGGATGAATACGACGCTACCCATCACCTTGGACTGGATCAGGCTCGACGAGGTGTTGGCAAAGGCATTCTGCAGCACCGACATCATTACCAGCCCGGGTATCAGAAACGCGGCGTAGCGTACGCTATTGACCCGCACCTCGCCGTCGAGCACGTGCGAGAAAATCAGCAGGTAAAGCAGTGCCGTCAGCACCGGCGCAGCGACGGTCTGAAAACCGACCTTCCAGAAGCGCAACACCTCCTTGTAGAGCAGCGTACGCAAGCCGCTCATTGCACGACCTCGCTGACCTTGACGCCCTGCATCACGCCGACGAAGACGTCTTCGAGGTCGGCCTGGGTCAACCGCAGATCGTCGATCGTACAGCCAGCGACGCGGATCGCCGCCAGCAGCGGCTCGATCTCGTCGAAACCGGCGAGGCGAAAAACAAAGTAACCGTCGCTTCGCGTCGCCCGCGCGCGCAATGCTTCAGGCAGAGCGCGATCGCCGGCCAGGCGCAAGTTGAGCGTGTGGCCGGCAAAGCGCGCCAGCAGATTGCTGGTCGTATCGAGCGCGACGACGCGCCCTTGCTTGAGCATCGCGATACGCCCGCAGAGCGTTTCGGCTTCCTCAAGATAGTGGGTGGTCAGGATCACCGTATGCCCCTCGCGGTTAAGGCGCTGGACGAACTGCCACAAGCCCTGGCGCAACTCGACGTCGACGCCGGCCGTCGGCTCGTCGAGGACGATCACCGGCGGCTTGTGCACCAGCGCCTGAGCGACCAGCACGCGCCGCTTCATACCGCCCGAAAGACGCCGCATATTGACGTTGGCTTTAGACGTCAGATCGAGGTTGTGCAGAATCTCGTCGATCCAGTCGTCGTTATGGCGGATGCCGAAGTAGCCGGACTGGATGCGCAGCGTCTCGCGCACCGAGAAAAAGGGGTCGAAAACGAGCTCCTGTGGCACCACGCCGAGCTGACGGCGCGCCGCGCGGTAGTCGCCACGCACATCGCAGCCCATCACCGCAAGCTTGCCCTGATCCGGACGGACCAAGCCGGCGAGACACGAAATCAGCGTCGTCTTGCCGGCGCCGTTGGGACCGAGCAAGCCAAAGAACTCTCCCTCGGCAATTTCGAGCGAAACGCCATCGAGCGCGCGCAGGCTACCGAAACACTTGACGACTTGCTCGATAGAAACGGCGACGCCCATGGCATCAGAACTCAAAAGACACGCGCGCCAATCAAGCGAACGAGAGGGATTCGGAAACGCCGTAGAGCGCCGCCTGGCTGATCATACTCGCCGGAGGATTGACCACCCGCAGCGTGACGCCGCAATCACGCGCGGTACGCAGCAAACCGAAAATGACGCTGAGCGCCGAAGAGTCGGTTTCGGCAACCGCCGAAAGGTCGAAAACAATTTCCCCGACGGTCGCGCTGGCGCGCAAAAAACCTCGCCCTGCTTTGAGCAGGGCGCTGGCGTTGGCAATCAACATGGGCCCTTTGACGCAGAGTCCATCACCTTTTCTCTCGATCATGTCTTACTGGCTTCGTTCTGTTTGTTCTTGGTCGCGAGCATCTTGATCAAGCCGTCGATCTTGTTGGCGCGAATCTCCTGAGCGAAGGTATCGCGATAGTTGCTCACCAGGCTGACGCCGGCCACCACGACGTCGTAGACTTTCCAGCCGTCAGGAAGCTTTTCGACCGAATAATCGAGCGCGATCGGCTTGCTGCCCGACTGAACGATCTCGGTACGCACCAGCACGTCGCTGTCGCCGTTCTGCATCTTGGTCGGCTTGTAACGAATGGTCTGGTCCTTGTAGCCGGTCAGCGCATTCGAGTAGGTGCGCACCAACAGCGTCTTGAACTCTTCAGCCAGTTGCTTCTTCTGCTCGGGAGTCGCCTCGCGCCAGTCGCGGCCGACCGCCAGCGCGGTCATGTGCACGAAATTGAAATGCGGCAGCACCTTGGCCTCGACCAGCGCGATGGCCTTTTTGGTATTGCCACTCTGGATATCCTTGTCCTGGCGAACAATGGTCAGCACATCATCGGTGACCTTCTTGATCAGCGCGTCAGGAGAATCTTCCTGGGCGAAGGCGGGGGCGCACAGCACGAACACGCCAAGCAACAGCGAAAACAACGATTTCATCGATCTCTTTCTATAGGAACACGAGCTCAGTAACACCGGTTTTGCTTGCAATCAGCGTCGTCACGGCCTTCAGGGATGGCTTTGCCATCGTTGATTTCGCTGCGACGGTTCTGCAGATAGGCATCGCGGATATAGTTGTACTTGTCGAAAGCCGCCTGCTCGACGACCTTGTCGGTCGGCAGGAGACTGGCGCGCAAATCGATGTAGCGAACACCGACCAAGGTATTGCGAACGGCGACATCGTCGACGTACCAGACCGGGTCGGCTGAGGTATCGACCACCCAGCCGAAGCTATCGCGCGTCGTGCGCGGCCCGATAATCGGCCAATAGAAATACGGGCCGTCACCGACGCCCCATTTACCCAGCGTCTGACCAAAGTCCTCGGCATGCTTCTCGAGACCCAATTCGCTCGCCACATCAAAGAGACCGGCGATGCCGAAGGTGGTGTTGAGCGCAATTCGGCCAAAGTCGGAAAAGCCCTCGCTGGGCTTGCCTTGCAGGAAGTTGTTGAGCATCGTCCACACGTCGTAGACATTGCCGAAGAAATTGCCGATACCGGCCTTGATCGGCGACGGCATCACCGAGTCGTAGCCTTGAGCGACCGGCTTGATTACCACGTCGAGGCCTTCGTTGACCGAAAACATCGCGCGATTGAAACCTTCGAAAGGGTCCTTGGGATTGTTTGCCGTGGTCGCGCAACCGCTCAGTACCGCAGCGGCGAAGGCCACAGAAAATACGCGCTTTGCCATTAGAGTTTTCACGAACGAACCTTCCCGTTATTTCTTGTCCGGACCTTCGGACGCTTTGGAGAACATGAACTGACTGATCAGTTTTTCCAGCACGACTGCCGACTGCGTTTTGGCGAACACGTCGCCGGCCTTCAACATCTTTTCGTCGCCACCGGCGTCAAGCCCGATGTACTGCTCGCCGAGCAGCCCCGCGGTCAAAATCGACGCGAAGGTATCCTTCGGAAAACGATAGCGGCTATCGATGGTCAAGGTCGCCACGGCTTCGTAGGTCTCGGTATCGAAGCGAATTTCGCTCACCCGACCGACCACCACGCCAGCGCTCTTGACCGGACCGCGCACCTTGAGGCCACCGATGTTATCAAACTTGGCAGTCAACTGGTAAGTCTCGGCAAAATTGGCCGACGAAACGTTGCCAACCCTTAGTGCCAAAAACAACAGTGCGGCGAAACCCAGAACAACAAAGAAACCCACCCACAGATCAAGCAACTTGCGACTCATCAAAGCCCCCGGAACATGAATGAGGTCAACACGAAATCCAGCGCCAGAATGGCCAGCGCCGAATTAACCACCGTTCTTTTGATCGACCCCGAAACGCCTTCGGCGGTCGGAACCGCATCGTAGCCCTCAAAAACGGCAATCAGGGAAACGGCCACCCCAAAGACAAAACTCTTCACCACGCCATTCCAGACGTCGAAGCGAAAATCGACCGAACCCTGCATCTGCGACCAGAAAGCGCCCTCATCGACACCAATGAAAACGACGCCGATCAGGTAGCCGCCGAAAACGCCGACCGCCGAGAACAGCGCGGCGAGCAGCGGCATCGAAATGACGCCACCCCAGAACCTCGGTGCAACGACGCGGGCGATCGGATTGACCGCCATCATGTCCATCGCGGTCAGTTGCTCGGTGGCCTTCATCAAACCGATTTCGGCGGTAATCGCCGATCCGGCGCGCGAGGCGAAAAGCAGCGCAGCGACCACCGGCCCCAGTTCGCGCGTCAGCGACAGCGCCACCAGCACCCCCAGCGCCTCGGACGAACCGTAGCGCTGCAACGTCTCGTAGCCCTGCATGCCAAGCACCATGCCGATGAACAAGCCTGACACCAGGATGATCAGCAGCGACTGAAAGCCGCAAAAATAGATTTCGCGGATCGTCAAATGCAGACGGCGGAACGACTGGCCCGAATAAACCAGGATCATGAAAAAGAAGCGCGCGGCAAAGCCCAGGCGCTGCAAGCCGTCGTTGACGTGATGACCGACGCCCCGGATCAACTCGATCAGCGCAGAGACACTCTTCTCAACCATGTGCGCCACTCCGCATCAAGTCCTGCTCGAAAGGCGGCGCCGGATAATGGAAATGCACCGGACCGTCGGCTTCGCCATAGACGAACTGATGGACGAAGGGGTCGGACGAGGCGCGAATCTCGTCGGGAGTTCCCTGGGCGACAATCAGGCCGTCGGAAACAAAGTAAACGTAATCGACGATCTGCAACGCCTCCTGAACATCATGAGTCACCAGAATCGTCGTCGCGCCGAGCGCATCGTTGAGTTTGCGGATCAGCTGGCCGATGACGCCCATCGAGATTGGATCGAGCCCGGCGAAGGGTTCGTCGTACATGATCAACATCGGGTCGAGCGCGATCGCGCGCGCCAGCGCGACGCGCCGCGCCATGCCGCCCGACAGTTCGGAAGGCATCAGCGTGTGCGCGCCGCGCAGTCCGACCGCGTTGAGCTTCATCAACACCATGTCGCGGATCATCTCTTCGGGCAAATCAGTATGCTCGCGCATCAGATAGGCGACGTTGTCGAAAACGGAAATATCCGTAAACAGCGCACCAAACTGGAACAGCATCCCCATCCGCCGACGCATTGCATAAAGCTCGTCGTGGCTCATCCCCGGCACCGACTGCCCATCGACCAACAGGCTACCGCCGGTCGGTTTGAGCTGACCACCGATCAGGCGCAGTAGCGTCGTCTTGCCGCAGCCTGAGTTCCCCATGATGGCGACCAACTGGCCGCGCGGGATCTCCATCGTGATGCCCTTGAGGATAGCCCGGTCGTCGTAAGCGAAATTGATGTCGGTAATTTTGACCAAACTATCGGCAGACACAACGGTATCCCGTACGAAAAATTGGGCTCAATTATAACTGAACGTCGAGTCACCAACCCCCGCGATGTCGGCTATCCGCCAAAAAAATAGTTCGCAAAGCACCCGCTTTGCACATTGACAAATCAACCGCAGTCATACCATTGTGGGATAATCGGCTATATTTTTCCGGACCGAGGACGCGCGACCATGACCGCCAGCCCACCAGCCACCGCACCGGAAAAAGCCGCAGCTGCTCAAGCACTGCCGCATCTTCGCGTCGCAAAAAAAACTGCGGCGCGCACTGAGTTTTCGCTCGCGCTCCGAAATCGAACATAATTATATTGAGGCTGCACGGCGACTGGCCGATGGCAAGGCCAACCAGACGGCACGCCGGCTCGGCATCAAACGCAGCAAGCGCTACAACCGCATGGAATCCTCTGCCAAGGAGCAGTCATGTACCTTGAACACTTCGGGCTGCGCGAGGCGCCGTTTCGCATCACCCCGCACACCGAGTTCTTTTTTTCCGGCGCCAACCGCGGTGCCACACTCGAAGCGCTGATCTACGCCATCACGCACGACGAGGGCATCGTCAAGGTCAGCGGAGAAGTGGGCAGCGGCAAGACCATGCTCTGCCGGATGTTGCTCGAAAGGCTTCCGGCCAACGTTGAAACCGTCTACCTCGCCACCCCGTCTTTGTCGCGCGACGAAATTTTTCAGACAATCGCCGAAGAACTGCACGCGCCCTTGCCGGACAGCCGCTCACACCAGTCGTTGAGGGCTTTGCAGCAGCGACTGATCGAGATCCACGCGAGTGGCCGGCAGGTGGTGGTGATGATCGACGAAGCCCATGCCATGCCCGCGGAGACGCTCGAAGAAATCCGCCTGCTTTCCAACCTTGAAACGAGCCGCCACAAGTTGGTGCACATTGTGCTCTTCGGTCAGCGCGAACTCGATGAGCACCTGCGTCAGGCGAGCATGCGTCCGCTCAAGGAGCGGATCACCCACAACTTCGCGCTCGAGCCGCTGCATAGCGGCGATATCGCCAATTACCTGACGTTTCGCCTGCGTGCCGCCGGCTATCACGGCCCCAGTCTGTTCACCCCGAGCGCGATTGAGCGTATCAGCCGAGCATCCGAAGGGCTGACGCGGCGCATCAACATCCTCGCCGACAAGGCGCTGCTCTCGGCGTTCTCGGAAAACCGGCACCTGATCGACGACCGGCAGGCGCAGGCCGCGATCAGCGACGCCCAGTTCAACCCGATCGCCGAGCATCCCACGCGGGGCGCGACCTGGATCGTTGGCGCGGCACTCTTCGTGCTGATCGCCGGGCTGGCCTACCTCGCAGCAAACCGCAGCACGCCCGGCGCAGCGGTTGCCGCAACCGATTCCCCGGCGATCCACGTCGAGAAAGCGCCGCCCGTCGCCGAAGCACCGCCAACCGACCCGGCCGACTCGTCGCCACAGCCCGCGCCCACCAGCCTCGCAGCGACGGCCGTTGCCGCGAGCTCGCCAGACCTGCTGGACAAGCGCCTGACGGCCAGCCAAGACTGGCTCAAGACCGTGCCGGACACGCACTACTTCATCCAGTTGTTCAACGCCGACGCGAGCCGGGCGCGCGAAGTCGAGAATTTTCTAGAAAGCAGCGCGCTTGACGCTGGCGAGCTGCGCGTCTATCGCTCGGCACTCAGCGGACGCGACCGCTTTGGCATAATTTACGGCGACTACCCCTCGCCACACGCCGCCAACGCCGACCTGGCGCGGGTCGCCAGAATCGGGCGCGTCAGCAGGCCCTATATCCGCTCGGTCAGCAAGCTGCGTTGACCCCCGAGAGGCCGCATCTGAACGGGAGTCAAAGCGCCACAAATACGCCACCCGAATAATTCATTTGGCGTAATATGGCCAAGTCCGATGACTATCGAACGAGGCCGAGCATGCTGAAAATTTTTGGCGCCACCCTGGCTGCGCTACTGCTCGCGGCCTGCGCCCCAACGACGCTGAACGGCGGCCCGACGGCCGGGCATTTGCGCGCAGACAGCGTCGCCCAAACGGCCGGCGCGATTCCGCAACCGGTGCAACAGATCGCTTCGCTACCCAGGCCAAGAGCCACCGGAAAGACGGAAACCTATAGTGTGGTGGTCAATGACGTCAAGGTCCATGACCTTCTCTTTGCGCTCGCGCGCGACGCCAAGCTCAACGTCGACATCCACCCCGGAATCACCGGCCAGGTCAGTCTCAACGCCATCGACCAGACTCTGCCGCAACTGCTTGCCCGCATCGCCAAGCAGGTCGACATGCGCTTCGTGCTCGACGGCCCCAATCTTGCGGTGATGCCCGACGCCCCCTACCTCAAGAACTACCCGATCGACTACGTCAATATGGCGCGCGACGTCAGCGGCACCGTATCGACCAACACCCAGATCTCGACCAGTGCGCTGGCGGCGAGCGGCGTCGGAAGCGGCGCCGTCGGCGGCGGTAATACCTCGCGCATCCAGATCGAAAACAAGTCGAGAAACCGCTTCTGGGAATCTCTCGAGAAAAATCTCAAGGATCTGCTGCATGAAACCGACAAGATCTTCCCCGAAGGATCGACCGAGACCGTAATGGAGCAGAGCAGTTCACAGACGACGACCGGCACCGGAGCGCCAACACCGCCACCGACGGGATCCACCGCGCGGGCAAGACAGATCGCGCCGACGCTGGCCAGCAGTCCAAACCCAGCGGCGCTGCAGAACAGCGGCGCGACGGTCGTCAAGCGAATGACTTTTCGCGAAGCGGCGTCGGTGATTTCGAGCCCGGAGTCAGGCGTCATCACCGTCCGCGCGACTTCGCGACAGCACGAAAAGGTGCAGGAATTCATCGACCGGGTGATGGCGAGTGCGCGGCGCCAGGTGCTGATCGAGGCGACGATCGTCGAAGTGACGCTCAGCGATGGCTATCAGCAAGGCATCGAATGGAGTCGCGTGACCAGCGGCAGCGACTACAGCATCACTCGACCGACGCTGACGAGCAACGTTCCCAACGCCGTTTCGCCGTACGTCATCAAGTATTCGACGCTCAACCCGATCAATCTGCTGGCGACGGTCGAGCTGCTGCGTTCCTTTGGCACCGTCAAGGTCCTCTCCAGTCCCAAGCTCTCGGTGCTCAACAACCAGACCGCAACGCTCAAGGTCTCGGAAGACTACGTCTATTTCAACGTCAAGTCCGACACCACTACCACCGCCAATGTCGGCACCACCGTCGGCGTCACGACGACGCCACAGTCCGTTTCGGTCGGTTTCTTCATGAGTCTGACGGCGCAGATCAGCGAAGGCGATACGGTCACACTCAATGTACGGCCTTCCATTTCAAGCATTTCCGAACTCAAGCGCGATCCCAACCCGATCATTCCATCAAGCATCCCCAACTACGTCCCGCAGATCCGTACGCGCGAAATCGAATCACTGATGCGCATCGAGAGCGGCGACATTGCGGTACTTGGCGGTCTGATGGAGGACCGTTCGGATTACAAAACCGGGCGCGTTCCCGGGCTCGGCGACATTCCTTTCTTCGGCGAACTGTTCAACACCCGATCCAATTCGTCGTCAAAGTCGGAACTGGTCATTCTGCTGCGCCCAACGGTGATCAAGGACGCTTCGCTGCACGGCGACTACAGCGCCTTCAAGGACACCCTGGCGGGCCAGGACTTCTTCGCCCCGGCGCAGATTTTTCAGCCCTTTGCCGTTCCCGAGCGAAAGTCGCAGCCATGAGCCTGCTGATGGACGCGCGGCGCAAAGCCGAGGAAGCCAAGCGGCACGCCGACCAACCCCGACTTGCCTTCGCCACCAGCGAACTCACTCTGGCGCCGATGAGCACGCATTCTTTGCCGCCGCCGGAGTTGTCAGCACAGATCGCAACGCCCGATGGCGAGCGGTCTGCCACTGCCCGAGCAAACCCGCCGCAAGAGGCCGCCGAGCGCAACGCCTTTGCCCCTATGGCGCAGCCCAAGTCGGGCCGCGCGCGGTGGCTGACTTTGACGCTCGCAGCGCTCGGACTCGGACTTGGCGCGTATTTGTGGTGGCCGCCGCCAGCCGCCGCCGGCGGATTGCGCCCCGAGCCGGCCCTGTCCTCGGCGGCGCCGGCTCCCGCATCAGTCCTTATCCCGCCGGCGGCAGTGCCGAGCAGCGTACATGAAAGCGCGCCGTTCTCGCCGCGCGCACGGCCGGCTAGGCCGGCAGCAACGGCGACCCGCTCGGCCGCGCCGGCCAGCACGCTGCGGCTCGCCCGCAGCGCGCCCAGTTCAAGTCCGGCGCTTGAGCGTGCTTACGACTGCCTGCAGGCGGGCCGACTCGACGACGCGCAACGCGACTACCAACAGGTGCTGCGCAATGACGCCAAGAACACCGACGCGCTGCTCGGTCTGGCGACGATTGCCGCCCGCCAGGGACAAACCGAACTGGCGCAAAGCTATTACCTGCGCGCACTTGAGTCAGACCCCAACGACGCGACGGCGCAGGCCGGACTGATCAATACGCGCGGACCAGCCGACCCGATGCTCTCCGAGAGCCGACTCAAGAACGCGCTGATCGGCCAACCGGAGTCGTCGGCACTGCATTTCGCACTGGGCAACCTCTATGCCCGCCTGAGTCGCTGGAGCGAAGCGCAGCAGGCCTACTTCCGCGCTTACTCAAGCGAACCCGGCAACGCCGACATCGTTTTCAACCTGGCCGTCAGCCTCGACCACCTGCACCAGAACAGGCTCGCCGCCCAGTACTACCGGATGGCGCTCGACAGTCCAGGAGTCCAGCGCTGCTCGTTTGACAAGAACCAGGTCAGCCAGCGCATCGCCGAACTGCAGCCTTAATTTGGGCCCGCTCACCATGAATTCCTTCGCCTTCGAGCCAGACCAGCCGATCCCCTCGCCACAGCAGCGACAGTTGGGCCAGATTCTGATCGGCAAGAGGATTCTCAGCGAAGACCAACTGCGCATCGCGCTGCTCGAACAGCAAAAATCCAACCAGCCGGTCGGCAAGCTGCTCGTTTCGCTCGGCTTCGTCTCCGAAGCGACGCTACGCGACGCGCTCTCCGAAAGTCTCGGCAAGCAGAGCATCGACCTTGCCAACGCCATCATCGACCCGTCGGCGCTAAGCCTGGTGCCACATCAACTGGCCAAGCGCCACCACCTGCTGCCGCTCGGCTACGACACCGAACTTCGCCGGCTGACGATCGCGCTTTCCGACGTCAACGACATCGTCGCGCTCGACAAGATTCGCTGCCTCGCCAGCGAGGCGATCGAGATCGACACGCTGCTCGCTGGCGAAACCGAGATCGACCGCGCGATCGACCAGGCCTATGGCTACGAATTGTCGATCGACGGCATCCTGCACGAAATCGAAACCGGCGAAATCGATTTTCGCGGTTTGCAGTCGTCGGCCGACCAATACAGCCAACCGGTCGTCAGGCTGATCGACGCGATCCTGACCGACGCCGTCAAGCGCGAATCATCCGACATCCACTTCGAGCCGGAAACCGGCTTCCTGCGCATTCGCTACCGCATCGACGGCATGCTCAGACAGGTGCGTTCGCTGCACCAGTCGTACTGGCCGGCGATGGCGGTGCGCATCAAGGTGCTCTCCGGAATGAACATCGCCGAGACGCGCGCGCCGCAGGACGGCCGCATCTCGCTGACCATGCGCGGCCGACCGATCGATTTTCGCGTCTCGGCGCAGCCGACGATACACGGCGAGAACATCGTGTTGCGCATCCTCGACCGCCAGAAGGGGCTGGTCCCGCTCGCCGGGCTGGGGCTCACCGACCGCCAGCTTGGCGAACTCAAGCGGATGATCGCACGGCCCGAAGGAATCATCCTGGTCACCGGCCCGACCGGCAGCGGCAAGACGACGACGCTCTATTCGGTGCTCAACCACATCAACTCCGAGGGCGTGAACATCATGACGCTCGAAGATCCGGTCGAGTACCCGATGACGCTGGTGCGGCAAACGTCGGTCGCCGAGGCGTCGAAACTCGATTTCGCCAACGGCATCCGCTCGATGATGCGCCAGGACCCGGACATCATCCTGGTCGGCGAAATCCGCGACGCTGAGACCGCCGAAATGGCGCTGCGCGCCGCAATGACCGGTCATCAGGTCTATTCGACGCTGCACACCAACTCGTCGATCGGCGCCATCCCGCGCCTGCTCGACATCGGCATCCTGCCCGACATCATGGCCGGCAACATCATCGGCATCGTCGCCCAGCGTCTGGTGCGCCGCCTGTGCGTACACTGCAAAATACCGTACCAGGCCGATGCGCTCGAAGCGCGTCTGCTCGGCGGCACCGAGCAGAGCCCGCTGCCGCTCATCTTCAAACCCTGCGGCTGCGAGCGCTGCGAGTTCCAGGGATATCGTGGCCGCCTGGCGATCATGGAAATCCTGCGCCTCAACACTGATCTAGACGAGTTGATCGCACACCGCTGCACCGCTCGCGAAATCCGCCAGATGGCCGACCGCCAGGGCTTCGTCGCGCTCGCCGACGATGGTTTGCGGCGCGTTCTCGACGGTTCGACCTCGCTCGACGAACTCGGCCGCGTCGTCGACCTGACCGACCGCATGTAATGTCGCTCTATACCTACAAGGCGGTCGCACCCGACGGACGCAAGGTGCAGGGGCGCATCGATGCACTCAACGTCGTCGACCTTGAAATGCGCTTGAAGCGCATCGAGCTCGACCTGATCAGCGGCGATCCAATCAGCAATCGCCACCTGTTCGGCGCCGGCGGCGTACCGCGCCGCGAACTCATCCACTTCTGCTTTCATCTCGAACTGCTGGTGCGCGCCGGCGTGCCGATCCTCGAGGGGCTCTCCGACCTGCGCGACAGCCTCGAACACCCGCGCTTTCGCGAAGTGGTCGCCGGCCTGGTCGAAGCGATCGACGGCGGCCGCAAGCTGTCGCAGGCGATGGAGAGCCAGAGCAAGGTCTTCGACCCGGTGTTCGTCAGCCTGATCCGCGCCGGCGAGACGACCGGCCGGCTGCCCGAGGTGCTACAAAGCCTCTGTACCTCCCTCAAATGGGAAGACGAGCTCGCGTCGCAAACGAAAAAGCTCACGATCTATCCTGCCTTCGTCGGCAGCATCGTGCTCGGCGCAACGTTCTTCCTGATGATCTACATGGTTCCGCAGCTCAAGCAGTTCGTGAAAAACATGGGACAGGCGCTACCGCTGCAGACCCAACTGCTGTTTTTCGTCTCCGACCTGCTGGTCTCCTACTGGTATGTCGCGCTGCTGCTGCCGTTGCTGCTGTGGGCAGGACTCAGACTGCTGCTGCAGCGCAATCCGCTGGCGCGCGTGCGTTTCGACGCAGCCAAGCTGCGGCTTCCGTTCGCTGGCGAGATTCTGCACAAGATCATCCTCTCGCGCTTCGCCAATACCTTCGCGCTACTCTACGCGTCGGGGATTCCGATCCTCGAATCGATCCGCACGACGCAAGGCGTGGTCGGCAACCTGATCGTCAGGCAGGGCCTCGAACGCATCGAGCAACAGATCAGCGAGGGCCAGAACGTCACCGCCGCCTTCCACCGCGTCGGCTTCTTCCCGCCGCTGGTGATCCGCATGCTGCGCGTCGGCGAAAGTACCGGCGCGCTCGACACCGCGTTAATCAACGTCAGCTACTTCTACAATCGCGATGTCAAGGAGTCGGTCGAACGCGTGCAGCAGTTGATCGAACCGCTGCTCACCGTCCTCCTCGGCTGCCTGCTCGGCTGGATCATGCTCTCGGTGCTGGGGCCGGTCTATGACGTGATCAGCAAGATAAAGACCTAGCCGTGGTCACGCCGATGAAGAACAGCCGCCTGCTTTACCTCTGCGCGAATCACCTGACCGCCTTCCGTTGGTGCTCGGGCGAGTTGACCGGCGAAGGCAAGTTCGCGGCGACGATTGACGGCCAGCAACAGTTTGTCGACTACCTGGGACAGCATCGACGCAGCGTTTTTGCGATCCTCGCCAACGTCGCCGAAGAGGGGTTCCAGATCGAGACGATCCCCTTTCTGCGCGGCTCGGATCGCCAGGCGGTCATCAAACGCAAGCTCGGTCAGCTCTTTTTCAACGCCGCGTTGACTAGCTCGCTGTCGCTCGGTTATGAAAAGACCCAGCGCAAGGACGAACGCGTGCTGCTCGCCGCGCTGACCGACAAGGCGTTTTTCGCGCCCTGGCTCGACGCCATCGCCAATACCCGCGCCGCACTCTCGGGAACCTACTCGCCACCGCTGCTGGCACCATCGCTGCTGCGCCAACTCGGCATCGGCGGCGACCCGTGCCTGCTGCTGACGGTCCAGGATCAAAGCATCCGGCAGAGCTATCTCGAGAAGGGCCAACTCATTTTCAGCCGGCTCACGCCATTGCAGAGCAACCGCATCGCCCAGAGTTTTTCGGCCGAAGCGCAGAAGCTCCAGCAGTACCTGGTCAGCCAGCGGCTGCTCGCGCGCCACCAGTCGATCGACGTGCACCTGTTGGCGCATACCAACGATTTCAGGGCGATCGAGCAAAGCTGCAGCGACAGCGCGACGATTCGCTACCACCTCCTTGACATTGAGGACTGCGCCAAGCGAACGGGACTTAAGATCGCCCCGCCCGATAGCCATTGCGAACAGCTGTTCCTCAACCTGCTGGTTCGCGCGCCGCCGCGCAGCCAGTTCGCCGACGATGCGCAGTTGCACAGCAACCATCTGCGGCAGATCCGTGCGGCGCTCTACGGCACCGGCGCCGCAGTGCTGCTCGGCTGCCTGCTGCTCTCGGGCAAGCTGCTGTTCGACGCCCTCTCGGTCAACCAGCAGAGCGCGACGCTCGACAGCGAAGCGACGCTGGCGCGCGTGCGCTACGGCGAAATCGTCGAGACTTTTGCACCGATCCCGACCGACCACGAGACGCTGCGCCGGGTCATCGACCGCTATCACGCGCTGGAAAAGACGAACGCGACACCCGTCGGCCTCTATCGCGAAATCACCCGCGCGCTGCACGACGCCGCGGCGGTCGAAATCGACAGTATCGACTGGCAAATCGGCGGTGATGCCGGCACCGCATCAGCAGCGGCCAGCGTCCCCAGCGACAGCGAGACGGCGATCGTGCGCGGCACGCTAAGGCTTGGCACCAACGCCAGCGCACGCCAGCTGCTCGCCGCCTTCAATGCGTTGGTCGAGTCGCTCAAGGCCAACCCCAAGCTGCAGGTAGCCGTACTGCAACGACCTTTCGACATCGAGTCGGCCAAGTCGCTCAAGGGCAGCGATATCACGGTTGACCGCGACAAACCGCGTTCGTTTTCGCTGCAGATTATCAGGAAGATCGGCTCATGAAACTCACCACCGCCGACGTCCCTCCGCTGCAACTGAGCCTCGCGGCGGCATTGCTGATGGTCGCGCTGGGCGCCGTCAGCGTCCACCTGGCGCTCAGCTCGACGCACCAGGCCAAAACCGCGCAGACGGCAGCGCAGAAGGAAAGAGACGAGATCGACGGCAAGCTCAGGCGGGTACGCAGCGAAGAGGCCGAGATCAAGCAAAAATCGGCTGAATTCGCCAGCCTCCAAGCACGCGGCATGATCGGCGAAGAGCAGCGGCTCGAATGGATCGAACTGCTCAAGGCGATTGGCGACCGCCACCGGCTGCTCGACCTGCACTACGAAATCGCCCCGCAACGCCCGCTCGACGCTGCCCCGGGCAGTGCGTACGCCTTCTACGCCAGCACCATGAAAATGCAGCTCGAGCTGCTGCACGAGGAGGATCTGACGCGATTGCTCGACGACCTACGCCAGCGCGCCAAGGCGCTGATTCAGGTCAGAAGCTGCAAGGTCTGGCGGCTGCCGCGCGGCGTGAGCGAAAATGATCGCGCCGCTCAATTGCAGGCTGACTGCCTGATCGACTGGATCACGCTGCGCGCCAGCGCCGGAGCCAAGCGATGAACCGGCTCGCGCGGTGCGCCAGCATGGCACTGATCGGCGCGCTCGGCGCGCCGATCAGTGCCCAAGAACTCGGCCGGCTGTTCTTCACCCCCGAGCAGCGGCAAGCGCTCGATCGCCAGAGGCAACTCAACATCCAGGAAAAACAGGAAATCGTCGAAGACGCGACGCTGACCATCAACGGCGTCGTGACGCGCAGCAGCGGCAAGCGCACGGTGTGGATCAACGGCGTCGCGCAAAGCGGAACGCCAAGCGCCGCCACCGTCATCACCGCTGACCGCCGCGACCCGGGCCGGGTCATCATCCAACCCGTCGGTACCCCGGCGGTCACAGCCCGCGTCGGCGACACGATCAACCGCAACAGCGGCGAGGCAACCGAGCTGCTGGGCGGCGGCTCGATCAAGCCGGGCCGGCCGCTGACGACCAGCCCGAAGTAAGACCGACATGCCCAAGCGACCCGGTCTCGGAATTCGCGCTCAGCGCGGCGCGGCGCTCTTGCTGGCGCTGCTCGTTGCGCTAATGCTGAGCCTGGCTTCGCTCTTCAAGACGACCAGCACGGCAGCCGCCCGGCTCGCTCGCGAGCGCGCTACGGAACAAGCGATGGCGCAGGCCAAGGCGGCCTTGATCGCCTGGTCGGTGGTCCAGGGCGATCTGGGCGGCGGAATCTATGACCGGCCGGGAAGCCTGCCTTGCCCCGACCAGGGCGGCACCGGAACAGCGCCCGGTTCGTGCAGCTCGGGAACGGGAACGAGCCTCGGACGCCTGCCGTGGAAGACACTGGGAATCGATGACCTGCGCGACGCCGACGGTGAACGCCTGTGGTACGCGCTCAGCAACAACTTTCGGGTGACCCACAGCGCCGCGATCAACAGCGATACGCGAGGCCAGATTCAGCTTTACGCCGCCGATGGAACGACACTACTGAGCCCGGCCGGCGAGGAGCTAGCGGCGATCATCTTCGCTGCCGGTCCGCCGCTGGCCGCGCAGGACCGGGTCGCCGGACCCGGCCTGGCGGCAGACTACCTCGACGCGGCCCTCCCCTGGAACAACGCCAGCGCGCCAGGCCCTTTCATTTCGGGTCCGCTCAGGAACGCGCAAGGCGATATCGCCATCAATGACCGGGTGATCACCCTGAGCACCCGCGAACTGATCGGCGCCGTCGAAAAACGCGCGCTCAGCGAGGCCCAGAGCGCGCTTGCCGCGTTCGCCCTGGCGAACGCGGCAAGCTATCCGAACCCCGCCCGATCCAACGACGCGATCTGCCTGAGCACCATCAGCAACATCAAATCGAACAACACCTGCGCCAACGTCGGCAGCGACGCCTGCTTTGGGCGATTGCCTGAAAACGCACTTGGCACGCTAGCGCCATGGTTCTTGCGAAACGGCTGGGGCCGCGTGCTGATCTATGCGGTCAACAAAAATAGCGTGGTTGATCCAGGCGCCGCCGAGTGCTCGACGGCACTCAATGTCGACGGCGTTGCCAAGAGCTATGTGCTGCTGGCGCCCGGTTCGGCCAAGAGCGGCCAATTGCGTCCCTCACCATCGCTCGACGACTATCTTGAAGATGCCGCGAACAGCGATGCGTGGGCCTCGCCGTTGAGCGGGTCGGCGACCTTCGCCAAACCGTCGGCGGCAAGCAACGACCAACTGCGCAGCCAACCATGAGCAAACGTCGTCCGGTCTGTCGAGCGAAGGGCTTCACGCTGGTCGAGCTGACCATCGCGCTGATCATCGTCGCGCTGCTCATCGGCGGAATTCTCGTCCCCTTGTCGGCCCAAAGAGACCTCCAGAACACCAGCGAAACGCAACGCCAGTTCTCGGAAATCAAGGATGCCTTGCTCGGCTTTGCCGTCGCCAACGGAAGGCTCCCGCGGCCGGCGACGTCGTTGGCCGACGGCGCAGAAAGTCCGGCGCTTTGCGCCGACGACGCGGCGTGCACCGGTTACTTGCCATGGACAACGCTGGGTCTAAAGAAAACCGATGCCTGGAACAAGATGATCCGCTACAGCGCGACCCCCGCCTATGCCAATTCGGCGTTCGCACTGACCACCGTCGGCAGCAAGAAGGTCCAGACTCGTGACAGCGCCGGCGTCACCAGCTACCTGATCGGCGCCGCCACCTGCAGCCTGGCGTCGCCTTGCGCGCCGGCGGTGATCTACTCGGCGGGAAAGAACAACTGGGGCATCACCGAGGACGGCAACGTGATCGCCGACGAATCATCAAGCAACGCCGACGAGGACGCCAACGCCAGCGCCGTGGCGGTCTTTTTCGCCAGAGCCCCGTCGACGGTTGCCAGCGGAGGCGAGTTTGACGACATCGTCGCTTGGCTCTCGCCCCACCTCCTGTTCAACCGCATGATCTCGGCCGGCAAGCTTCCGTGAACGATGCGCAGCGTATGCCAATCGGCCGCCCCCCCCGGCGTTTGCAGTCAAATCGACACCTGCCAATCCGCTCAACGCGCCAGGCACTCAATGAACAATCAACGCCGCTTTCTCGACGAAGTTCGCCATGCCGGCATTCTGCCAAGCGACTCCGGAGACGTGCGCCTGCAAAAATCGCTGCTGGTTTTCGCTACCGGCCTGATCAGCTTCGCCTCGATGCTGTGGCTGTTGATTTGCTGGCAACTCGGCCCGCCATTCTCGTCGACCGTTTTTTTCGATGCTCAACAAGATCTTCTCGTCGTTCGACGAACTCGCCGAGAAATACCAGTTGGAGACGATCAAGACTATCGGCGACGCCAATATGGTCGCCAGCTGCTTGAGGATCGCTTCGACTTTGGCGAGCCGCAAACGCTTTACCTCAAAGGCAAGATGGTCGTGCACCGCGCGATCGGCCGCAAGCCGACGTAGCCGCCGACAGGCTGCGGAATCGACGCGCAATCGCCGGCAAGAAAAGACCATTGGCTTATATTGCGAAACCTGCTCTAATCTATTTGTCATAGCCGCTATCGCCAGGGGAATCAAATGAAAAAACAGCAATCAGGCTTCACGCTGGTCGAGATCGCCATTGTGCTCGTCATTATCGGCCTGCTGCTCGGCGGGGTCCTCAAAGGTCAGGAACTGGTCAACAACGCGAAGGTGAAGAATCTGGCCAACGATTTCCGGGGCATTTCAACCTTCGTCTATGCCTACCAGGATCGCTTCCGAGCCTTGCCCGGCGATGACCGCGCGGCGACGACCCACCTCAACGGTGGCACCAACGCGACGGCAGCCAATCTTGGCAACGCGCGCATCAATGGCGCGTGGAACTCCACCACGGCAAGCGACGAAAGCTATCTATTCTGGCAACACGTTCGCCTCGCCGGATTGGCGACGGGAACGACCAACAACGCTGCCGCCGACTACCTCCCGCGCAACGCTGAAGGTGGCGTCATCGGCGTCACCAGTGAACCACTACTGACCAACCCGGCGACGCCCTATCCGGCGAGCTTTTACGTCTGCTCACAAGGGATCCAGGGGCGCTTTGCGCGGCAAATCGACACCACCTTGGACGACGGAAATACGCAAACCGGAACGATTCGGGTGATTACCGATAATGCCGCCAATATGGCCGAAGCGATCAACGTCACCACCGCCAACGACGCCGTGCTCTTCACGGTGTGCATGAGTTTCTGACCAAGTTCGCCGTAACCACCGGCAGCGACGACTCGCAGCTTCACAGTCGGCAGGTCTACAAGCCCGTCAAAAGGCGCACTCAGCCTGTCCTGCCCGGGCAGTCGCATGGCCATTGGCCGGCACGATAGCCCGCGTCAGGAAGGCCGCCGCGCTTAACTTGCCGGCGGGCGCAACGGGGGCTTCTGTTATACTGGCGCGATCCTAACCACCACCCTGCCATGAACACTATTTTGCCCTCAGCCAAGGCCCTTGACCTCGCGCGCCAGGTGTTGCGTATCGAAGGCGACGCCGTCCTGGCCTTGATCGAACGGGTCGACGGCGCCTTTCTGCAGGCGCTGTCGCTGATTCTCAATTGCCACGGCCGCGTCATCGTCAGCGGCATCGGAAAATCCGGACATATTGCGCGCAAGATCGCCTCGACGCTCGCCAGCACCGGAACACCGGCTTATTTCGTTCATCCCGCCGAAGCCTGCCACGGCGACCTCGGCATGATCACCAGCGACGATGTGCTGATTGCATTCTCCAATTCGGGCGAGAGCGACGAACTACTCAACATTCTGCCGTCGATCAAGCGCCAGGGCGCCAAGCTGATCGCCATTACCGGTAATCCGCAATCGTCGCTGGCGCGCGACGCCGACGCCCACCTCGATTCCGGTGTCGCCCAGGAAGCCTGCCCGCTCAATCTGGCACCGACCGCCAGCACCACCGCGGCGCTGGCGCTAGGCGACGCGCTGGCGGTGGCGCTGCTCGACGCGCGCGGCTTCGGCGCCGAGGATTTTGCGCGCTCGCACCCCGGCGGTTCGCTCGGCCGCCAGTTGCTGACGCGAATTCGCGACGTGATGCGCACCGCCGACGCAGTGCCGACGGTGCTCGCCGACGCCAGCGTCACCTCGGCGACGCGCGAGATCTCGCGCGGTGGCATCGGCATGACCGTCGTCATCGCCCCCGACCGAACGATTCTCGGGATTTTCACCGACGGCGACCTGCGCCGCGCAATCGTCAGCAATCTCGACCTGCAGCGCTTGACGGTAAGCGACGTGATGAGCGTCAATCCGCGCCGCATCGACCCCGACAAGCTCACCGCCGAGGCGGTCGAGATGATGGACAAACACAAGATCAACCAGTTGCCGGTCGCCGACGAAAACGGCCGCCTGATCGGTGCCCTCAATATGCACGACCTCTTCCAAGCGAAAGCCATCTGATGATCTCTCTTGCCGATACGCGCAACCGCGCCCGCCGTCTCAAACTGATGGCCTTCGACGTCGACGGCGTGCTATCCGAAGGCTCGCTCTACTACACCGACGACGGCGTCGAGCTCAAGGTCTTCAACAGCCTCGACGGTCTGGGAATGCACATGCTGCAGCGCGCCGGAATCACCGTCGCGATCATCACCGGGCGCCGCGCGACGTGTGTCGAGCACCGCATGAAAAACCTCGGCATCGACATCCTCTACCAGGGCGTCTCAGACAAGGTCGAAGCCCTCAACGACCTGCTCGCCAAGCTGGGAATCAGCGCTGACGAAGCGGGCTACATGGGCGACGACATCGTCGACCTCAAGATTCTGGACGCCTGCGGCTTCTCGGCGGCTCCAGCCGACTGCCACGAGATGGTCAAGTCGTACGTCGGCATGGTGTCGACCAAGATCGGCGGGCGCGGCGCGGTGCGCGAAGTCTGCGAATTCATCCTCGACGCCCAAGGCAAACTTGACGAAGCGCTCGCCCCCTATCTGCCGGCGCGCGCAAAATGAAACAATGGGGCAGCGCTCTGTTTCCGCTGAGCCTGCTGCTGGCGCTGGCCGTGCTGACCTTCTGGCTGCGCTACGCGACCGAACTACCCGAGGAACGCCGTGACGGCAAGAACCGGCACGACCCCGACTTCATCATTTCCGACAGCGTGCTGCGCAAACTGGATCGGACCGGGCAACTGCAATACACGCTCAATTCGGTCGAAATCCGCCACTATCCGGATGACGACAGCAGCGACATGATCAAGCCGCACCTGATCTATCAGTACCCAACGCGCCCCTCGGTGACGATACGTTCAGAGCGCGGACACTCGAACAAGGAAGGCCAGCAGGTCGATTTGTACGGCGACGTCCGGATCACCCGCGCAGCGTCGGCCAAAGACGAAGAGATGAACGGTTACACCCCTGAACTCACCGTGTTTCCCGACGACGAGAAGGCGTTCACCAAGAGCCCGGTGCTGATCACCAAGGGCAAATCCTGGCTCAAGGGCATCGGCATGCAGATCGATGGCCGCGCGCAGACCTACGTCCTCGAGTCTCAAGCCTTCGCCGTCCTCGAAAGCAAATCCGCCAAGAAGAAACCATGATGCCAAGAATCCCCTACGCCCTTGCCGCTCTGTTGCTGACCGCCCTCGCCCTGCCGGCGAACGCGGAAAAAGCCGATCGCGAAAAGCCGATGAACATCGAGGCCGACCGCATGAGCATGGACGACATCAAGAAGGTCCAGGTCTTCGAAGGCAATGTCGTCATCACTCAAGGAACGTTGCAGATGCGCAGCAGCCGGCTGGTCGTCACGCAGGATGCCGACGGTTTCCAGAAAGGCGTCGCCACCGGCGGCGCCGACGGTCTGGCGCGCTTCAAGCAGAAGCTTGAGGGCAAAGACGAGTATATCGAGGGCGAAGGCGAACGCATCGAGCACGATACGCGTGAAGAAAGAACCGAATTCTTCATCCGCGGCTGGGTCAAGAACGGGCTCGACGAAGTCAAGGGGCCTTACATCTCGTATGACGCGCTCACCGAGAAGTACCTCGTCACCAACGGCAGCGGCGGCCAGAAGACCGCGACTGGCGCGGCACAAGCACGGGTGCGCGCAATCATCCAGCCCAAGGGCAAGAACGCTCCAGCTGAAGAAAAAAAAGGCGAACCGCTGACGCTCAAACCAGCGCAGACCGTCATACCGCGCTAGGCAGTTTTTGGACCCCGTCGAAAGATTCCTCACTGGCGTCAAGGTCCCTCGACTGCGCTCGGGATGACACGCTCTGTCATTTCGAGCGCAGAGAGAAATCTACTTGGCCACACCCGCAGACAACGTATTCCTGCGGCACAACCCCGGAAACAGGGTTTCTTCGTCTACCCAACCGCGCTTAATCGCGCCAACGCCAGGGGATTCCGCGCCGCTCGATTTCCAGTCTGATCTCTTCGAGCGCCTGATCGACCAGCGCCTTTTCGCCCTCGACGCCGAGTTCCAAGTGCCGCCGCTGCCCGTCGTCGCCGATCGACGGCAGGCTGAAGAGGCGTAGCGTCGGGTAATCGGCGACGATGCGCTCCATCAGGTCGAGCAGCGCGCTTTCGTAGGCCAGCGGGCCGGTCAGCAAGAAGGCCTTGTCGACCACCGGGTTGAGGTTGAAAAGATGCGGAAAAAAGGTGTCGAGCGCCCACTCAGCCATCGGGTGCGCCATCTGCGGGAAGCCCGGCAGGAAATAGTGATCGCGAACGCAGAATCCGGCGATGCGGTTGAACGGATTGGGAACGATGTCGACGCCGCTCGGGAAGGTTCCGAGCGAGAGCCGCGTGTCGTTGGTTTCGCTGCCAAAGCGCGCGCGGATCTCGCGCTCGGCGTCCGGATGCAGCACCAGGTCGACGCCCAGCGCCAGCGCCGCAGCCTGCCGCGTGTGATCGTCGGGCGTATTGCCGATGCCGCCGAAGCAGAACACCGCGTCGCCCGCAGCGAAAGTACGGCGCAAAGTCGCCGCGATTCGCGCGCGCTCGTCGCCGAGGTACTCAGCCCACGACAGTCTTAAACCGCGTGCACCGAGCAATTCGGTCATTTTTGAAAAATGCCGGTCGACGCGTTTCCCCGAAAGGATTTCGTCGCCGATGATGATCGCTCCAAAGTTCATTGCCTGCCTCCGAATTTTCAGCCCACCTAAAAGACACAATTCAAACCACGGCGAGCACAACGGAAAAACAATAAGCTAAATCGTTTTGGGGAATCACCTGGCGGATGATGCATAACATTTGCCAAAACCGACGCTCTTCGTTGTGACCGTTGTCCCACGGGATTAGCTTCGCAGCATGCTCGTTGTGGTTAATTTTTTCCCAGAATAACCGCAACCACCGCGCCCTGCCGCAAGCGGCGCAGCGCTTCGAGACCAAAGTGAATATACGCCAGTGCAGCCAGCGACGGCGCCAATAGCCCCAATAAAGGAACGTGCGCGAGCAAGGCCATGGCCAGCCCCAGCAGCAGCAAAGGAGTGGTCTGAGAACGGCGCAACTCGCGCCATTCGTCGGCAGTCGCGTGCGCCGCCAGCGCGTCGAAGGCGAAGGTGCGGCGATTGAGCCAGGCCATCCAGAACAACGGCAACAGCAGACCGAACCCGGGGATCAGCCAGAGCGGCAGCGTGAGCAGCCAGCCGGCGATGAACAGCAGCGCGGCCCACAGGCTGTTCCAGGTCGACGCGACGACGCTGTCTTGCCCCAAGCGCGCGAGGTCGGGATAGTCGACTGCGGCCAAGTGATTGAGCAGCAGCGGCAGAACGATGATCGCCGTGAGCAGCATGGCGACGAGATAGCTCGCCGAGAGGATCAGCAGCCAACCGCCCAACGCCGCCAGCAACCTGGCGAGCCAGAAAGCGCCCCAGGCGGCGATCCAGCTCATCGGCGGCTGCTCAATGAAAGCGGCGATCAACCGCTCGAGCAGCAAGACCGACAAGCCAACGAGCGCCAACACCGCGACGATCGCCGGCGCCAGCATATAGAACCACACCCGCCCGCGGCCGAGCGTCGAGACGCTGCGCCGCAGCGCCAGAATCACATCACCCACGGCGACTCCTTCCAAGAAAAACAAAGCGCTTTCAACACGGAGAACACAGAGACACGGAGTCCACGGAGAAAAATCGTGACAAACCGACTGAGTGAGAGTTTCATTCTGTTTCAAACTCTGTGATCTCCGTGCCTCCGTGGGCTCCGTGTCGAAAGAGGTTTACGCTAAATCCCGTCCCACATCTTCTGCAGCCGCTTGGTCGATACCGGCGCGGGGGTGCGTAGTTCCTGGGCGAAAAGCTGGACGCGAAGCTCTTCGAGCAGCCAGCGGAATTGCTCGACCTGCGCGTCGGCGACGCCCTGCTTGGCGAGAACGATCGCGCGTCTTTCGTAGTTGGTCCATAGCGACGCCCATTCGGCGAGCAGACGCGCGTCGCGCGCCGCACCTTCGCTGCCGCCGGCCTTGAGCTTGTCGAGACGCAGCGCGACCGCCTTGAGGTAGCGCGGATAGTGCTGCAAGCGCTCGAACGGCGTGTCGGCGATGAAACGCTTGCCGATCAATCGAGCGAGCTGCTTTTCGACGTCCTGCAGCGCCGCGGCATGGACCTTGAACGCGGGCAGCTTCTTCTGCAGTTGTTGCCAGTCGGCGAGAATCTGCCCGATGAGACGGCAAATTTCCTGCGCCAGCAGGCCGAGCCGCGACTTGGCCTCGGCACAGCGCAACTTGAAGCTCGCCGCGTCGGTCGGCCAGGGCTCGACGAGGCAGGCGCGAGCGAAGGTCAGGTCGATCAGCTGGCGGCGCAGATCGTCGCGCGAGCCGAGCGGCATGAAGGCCATCGCCATCGGCGTCAGTCCCGGCAGGTTCTTCTCGAAATACTTGAGCTGGTCGCGGAACTGCAGCATGTAGAGGCGCAGCAGACCGCCTGCATGCGACTCGCGCGCCTCCTCGGCGGTATCGAAGACGCACAACGAGACCGATTCGCCGTCGTCGGCAAGCCCCGGGTAGCCGACGACCATCTGACCGCCGCCCACGTCAACCTCCATCAGTTCGGGCAACTCGCCGAAGGTCCAGTCGGTCATCCCAGAGTATTCGGAAGGCGTCTCGTGCAGTTCGGAAAACTCCTGCTTGGCCTGGCCGCCCCACTCGCCGCGCAGTTCGGTCAAGCTGCGCGAGAGGCCGAGCTGGCGCTCGTTCTCGTCGACCAGCTTGAAGTTGAACGAAAGATGCGCCGGCAGCGCGTCGGGGCGAAAGGCGTCGGGAGTGATCTCCCAGCCGCGCGCGTTGAGCCCGCGCGAATTGAGAATATAGGCGATCAGCGCCATCACCAGCGGCTTGTCGGAAGGCTCGACTGCAGCGACGAAGTCAGCGGCAAAATCGGGAACCGGAACCAACTTCGAGCGGATCTTCTGCGGCAGCGTCTTGACGAGACCGATCACTTTTTCCTTGAGCAGCCCGGGAACCAGCCACTCGCAACGCGAAGCCGGAATCTGGTTGAGCTGCGCCAGCGGCACGGTCAGCGTGACGCCGTCCTTGGGCGATCCGGGTTCGAAGTGGTAAGCGAGCGCAAACTCGACGCCGCCGAGTTTAATCTCGTGCGGGAAGGCTTCGGTGGTCACCCCGGCCGCTTCGTGGCGCATCAGGTCTTCGCGTTTGAGGTAGAGCAGCTCCTTGTGGTCGCGCTCGGCGTCGCGCCGCCACTTGTCGAACTCGGCGCCGTTGGAGAGCCCCTCGGGGATGATCTGATCGTAAAAGGCGTAGATCAGCTCGTCGTCGACCAGCACGTCGGGGCGGCGCGACTTGTGTTCGAGCGTCTCGATGTCGAGCATCAGCTGGTGGTTGTGGTTGAAGAAGGCCCAGCGCCGGGCATATTCGTCGCTCACTTCGCCGCCGACCAGCGCCTGGCGGATGAAGATCTCGCGCGCTTCCGACGGGTTCATCGGGCCGAAATTGACGCGCTTATTGGGGTGCACGACGATTCCGTAGAGCGTCGAACGCTCGAAGGCGACGACCTGCATCGCCTTTTTTTCCCAATGCGGGTCGAACCAGCTGCGCTTGATCAGGTGAGCGCCCACTTTCTCCAGCCAGTCCGGCTCGATTCGAGCGACGCAGCGCGCGAAGAGCTTCGAGGTCTCGGTGATCTCGGCTGCGGCGATCCATTTGCCGGCTTTCTTGTTGAGCGCCGACCCCGGGTGGATCAAAAACTTCATTCCGCGCGCGCCGAGGTAATACCCTGAGTCCTCGGACTTGCAGCCGATGTTCCCCAGCAGGCCGGCGAGCAGCGCTCGGTGGATCGCATCGTAGGTCGCCGGAATCTGATTGATCCTGCCGCCGGGCCGCCCCAAGGCAGGATCTTCGTTAGTCTGCGAGCGCAGCGAGGAAGCGGGCGCCCCCTTCCCCGGGAAGGGCGTTGGGAGGCTGGCCTCGTTGAACCACTCATGCTCCGAAGCGAGACTGTGCAGCTGGCTGTGAATGTCGCGCCACTCGCGCATGCGCAGCGCCGACAGGTAATTATCGTGACAGGCCTGCACCAGCTTGCGCTGTGATTTCTTGTGCTCGACCTCACCCTCGTACCAGTTCCAGAGCTTGAGCCACGAGAGAAATTCGGACTTCTCGTCGGCAAATTTCTGGTGTGCGGCGTCGGCGCTGCCCTGGCGTTCCTGCGGCCGTTCGCGCGGATCCTGAACGGTCAGCGCGGCGGCGATCACCAGCATTTCCTTGAGGCAGCCCTCGTCGCGCGCGGCGACGATCATACGCGCCACACGCGGGTCGAGCGGCATCGCCGCGAGTTGCTGGCCGATCGTCGTCAGCGCATGCTCTTCGCTCACCGCGCCGAGTTCGAGCAGCAGCTGGTAGCCGTCGCTGATGGCTTTCGGCGGCGGCGCTTCGATGAACGGGAAGTCCTCGACGTCGCCGATGCGCAACGCTTTCATTCGCAGGATCACGCCGGCCAGCGACGAACGCAGGATTTCGGGATCGGCGTACGGCGGGCGCAGCGCAAACTCCTGCTCGTCGTAGAGGCGGATACAGATGCCCGACGCGACGCGACCGCAGCGCCCGGCGCGCTGGTTGGCCGACGCCTGGGCGATCTTCTCGATCTGCAACTGCTCGACCTTGTTGCGGTACGAGTAGCGTTTGACTCGCGCCAGCCCCGAGTCGACGACGTAGCGAATCCCCGGAACGGTCAGCGAGGTCTCGGCGACGTTGGTCGCCAGAACGATTCTTCTGCCGTTGTGCGCCCTGAAGATTCGCGACTGCTCCTCGGCCGACAGCCGCGCGAACAACGGCAGGATTTCCGGTTGCTGGCCGCCGCGGGTAAACGCATGCTTGCGCAGCGCTTCGGCGGCCTCGCGAATCTCGCGTTCGCCAGGCAGGAAGACAAGCACGTCGCCGGGGCCAGAGCGGTTAAGCTCGTCGCAGGCGTCGACGATCGCGTCGTAGAGGTCGCGCTCGTCGTCTTTTTCGGCTTCCTCGTCCAGCACCGGCCGATAGCGCAGCTCGACCGGGAACATCCGCCCGGAAACCTCGATCACTGGGGCCGCGTTTCCATCCACTGCGAAGTGCTTGGCGAAGCGCTCGGCGTCGATCGTCGCCGAGGTGATGATCAGTTTCAGATCCGGGCGCTTGGGCAATATCTGCTTGAGGTAGCCGAGCAGAAAGTCGATGTTGAGGCTGCGCTCGTGCGCCTCGTCGAGGATCAGCGTGTCGTATTGCAAGAGCCAGGGGTCGCCTTGCGTCTCGGCGAGCAGGATGCCGTCGGTCATCAGCTTGATGTACGACTGTGGCGAGGTGCGGTCGGCAAAGCGAATCTTGTAGCCGACGTGCGTGCCGAGCTCGCTTTGCAGTTCCTGCGCGATGCGCGAAGCGGTCGCGCGCGCCGCGATGCGGCGTGGCTGGGTATGTCCGATCAGCCCGGTGGTGCCGCGACCGAGCTCCAGGCAGATCTTGGGAATCTGCGTCGTCTTGCCCGAACCGGTCTCGCCGCAAACGATCACCACCTGATTGTTTCCAATCAGTTCGGCGATCTCACTGCGCCGTTGATTGACCGGCAGGTCGTCGGCGAATTCGGGCTTGGGCAGTCGTTCGCGACGCGCGCTCACGGCGGCGCGCGATTTTTCGAGCAGGCGCTGGTAATCGGCGTGCGCCGCATCGCGCTTGGCGCCAAAGAGGTGACGCAGGTCGCGCGCCAGCGAACGCAAGCGGCGCTGGTCGACGGCGAGGCAGTCTTCGAACTCGGATTTACGCTTCAATGGACGAGAAAACGGCAAGTAGGACGCGGGAAAGAGACAGATAAAGGCAATTTGATGGCGTTTCTTGAGCGGATGAACGAGCGCGATTTTAACAGCTTGTCGAATGGCCCACGGCGATGGGGAATCTTATTGACAACAGCATTCCCTTGAAATAATGTCCGATTTGGAAAATCATGTTTGTTTTCGAAAACATAATTTTTCCATTTCACACAAAACCCAAGTCAAACAAAATGTGTTCAAGGAGCTCTGTCATGCTTAAACGCTGTCGTCTCATTGCCCTACCACTGCTTCTCGGCGCCCTGTCCTGCGCCGCTCCCGTACAAGCCGAACCCAAGCTCGCGAATCAGCAAGCCAAATACGAATACACCCGAATCGACTCGATTGAAGTCAAAGGTCGCCAAGGCGTTGCCAGCGACGGCAACTACTACTATGTGAGCGGCAGCAAGGCGCTCTACAAGTACGACAAGGACGGCAAGCTGCTGCTGTCCAACGAAAAGCCCTTCGAAGGTTATCCAATCGCCGCCAATCACATCGGCGGAATCGACGTCTTCAACGGCGAAATCTTCGTCAGCGCCGAAAACTTCATGGACGGCGTCGGCAAGGACATCCAGATCGCCATCCACGACGCCGACACGCTGAAGCTCAAGCGGACTTTCAGTTTCGAACCGTCGAGCGGCCAGCAGGAAGTCTCCGGAATCTGCGTCGATACCGACAAACGGACGGTATGGATGGTCTCCTGGGTCGGTGAGGAAAGCGGCCGCTACATCTACGAATACAGCCTCGATAGCGGCAAGTATCTGCGCAAGGTCCACCTGCAGCCGGTTCCGCAATGGATCCAGGGAATCCACTACTGGAAAGGCAAGCTGTTCGTCACCGCCGACGACGGCACCGCCGATCTCGACGAACCAGACAACCTCTATCGCGTCGACGTGAGCGAAAAATCCTACGCCCCGGTTATTCGTGAAACGGCCTTCTTCGACGTCAAGCGCCAGGGCGAAATCGAGGCCGGCGGCGTCGACCCGAAGACCGGCGAGCTCTTGGTGCTGTTCAACCGCGGCAGCCGTATCGTGCTGGGAATGGTCAAGGGCTTTTACCCGGGCTACGATCGCGAGATCTCCGAAGTCTACCGCTACAAGATGACGCCGGTGGGCCAGAAACATAAAGTCGCGAAGAAAGCCGCTGCGGCAGAGAAGAAGTAAGCCACACCGACTCAAAATTCGTCAGACAAAAAAACGGGGCGGCGTTTCGGCGCTGCCCCATCGCCATCAGCCACCGAGCGCTGATGGCTTTTCGTCGCCCGGTTAGGCGTTTTGGCGCGGCCACCGGTTAAAATAGCGGTCTTCTGGAATCAAGGACTGCGCCGTGAGCAACGCCTCGAAAGATACTGCAGCGGTCGCCCCGGCGACCAACTTCATCCGCAACATCATCGACGCCGAACTGGCCGCCGACAAGTACGCCACACGGCGCTGGTCGGGGCAACCCGGCCTCGGGCCGCAGCAGCTCGCCGGCGTACCCGACCCGGCGAAGATCCGTACGCGCTTCCCGCCTGAGCCCAACGGCTATCTGCACTTTGGCCACGCCAAGTCGATCTGCCTCAACTTCGGTCTGGCACGCGACTACGGCGGCCGCTGCCACCTGCGCTTTGACGACACCAATCCGGAGAAGGAAGAGAAGGAATACGTCGAGTCGATCATCGACGCCGTTAGCTGGCTCGGCTTTTCCTGGCAGGACGAGCAGGAGGACAACCTCTACTTCGCGTCGGACTATTTCGACTGGATGGTCGCCTGCGCCGAATACCTGATAGCCTCGGGCAATGCCTACGTCGACAGTCAGAGCGCCGACGAGATGCGCGCCAGCCGCGGCACGTTGACGCAGCCGGGCAAGGACTCGCCGTACCGAGGCCGCACCGTCGAAGAGAACATCGACCTCTTCAAACGCATGCAGGCCGGCGAATTCGCCGACGGCACGCAGATCCTGCGCGCCAAGATCGACATGGCCTCGCCCAACATCAACCTGCGCGACCCGGCGATCTACCGCATTCGCCACGCGACGCACCACAACACCGGCGACAAGTGGTGCGTCTATCCGATGTACACCTTCGCGCACCCGATCGAGGACGCGCTCGAGAACATCACGCACTCGATCTGCACGCTCGAGTTCGAGGACCAGCGCCCGTTCTACGACTGGCTGCTCGACCACCTCGCCGCCGGCAGCCTGCTGCAACGGCCGGTGCCGCAACAGATCGAGTTCTCCCGCCTCAACCTGACCTACGTGATCCTCTCCAAGCGCAAGCTGATCCAGCTGGTCGACGAAAAGCACGTCAACGGCTGGGACGATCCGCGCCTGCCGACGCTGGTCGGCGCGCGCCGCCGCGGCTATACGCCCGAAGGCTTCCGCCTGTTCGCCGAACGCGTCGGCGTCTCCAAGTCGGACTCGCTGATCGAATACACGCTGCTCGAAGAGGCGATGCGCGAAGTAATGAACGAATCGACCGAACGCCGCTTCGCCGTTCTCGACCCGTTGAAACTCGTCATCGACAACTACCCGGCGGGAGAGAGCGAAGACTGCGTCGTTCATAACCATCCGTTCAAGCCCGAATTCGGCACGCGCACCATGCCGTTTTCGCGCGAGCTGTGGATCGAGCGCGAGGACTTCATGGAGGTGCCGAACAAAGGCTACCGCCGCCTGTTCCCCGGCAATATGGCGCGGCTGCGCCACGGCTACGTGGTCAAATGCACCGGTTGCGACAAGGATGAAAGCGGCCGGATCACCGCCGTGCATTGCGAGTACCTGCCCGAGACCAAGAGCGGGACACCGGGATCGGACAGCGTCAAGGTCAAGGGCAATCTGCACTGGGTTTCGGTCGCCGCCGGTTACGCCGCCGAGGTTCGCCTCTACGACCGGCTGTTCGCCTACCCCGCCCCCGGCAACCGGCGCGAAGGCGACGCCGAAGGTCTCGAGCGCAACTTCATCGACGACATCAACCCGAACAGCGTCAAAGTTATCACCGCCTGGCTTGAGCCGGCGCTCAAGCAGGCCAAGCCGGAAGACCGCTTCCAGTTCGAACGCCACGGCTATTTCGTCGCCGACCGCGTCGACTCGAAGGACGGCACACCGGTCTTCAACCGCACCGTGACGCTCAAGGACTCGCCGACCAAGGCGGCGAGTTAGCCATTCGCCAAGAGAGGAAAACAAATGACCTTCATTGAATCGCTGGGCGCCGCCTGGGATCGCAACAATTCATTGCTCTGCGTCGGTCTCGACCCCGACCCGGCGAAATTCCCGGTTCACCTCAAAGGCCGGCCGGACGCCATTTTCGAATTCTGCAGCAGCATCGCCGACGCCACCGCCGACCTCGTTTGCTGCTTCAAGCCGCAGATCGCCTACTTTGCCGCGCGGCGCGCCGAAGACCAGCTCGAGGCGTTGATCGCCCACATCCACGAAAATCACCCGGGAATCCCGGTGATCCTCGACGCCAAGCGCGGCGACATCGGCAGCACCGCCGAGCAGTACGCGGTCGAAATCTTTGAGCGCTATGGCGCCGACGCGATCACCGTCAACCCCTACATGGGACGCGATTCGATAGTCCCCTACCTGGCCTACGCCGACAAGGGCGTGATCCTGCTCTGCCGCACGTCGAACCCCTGCGGCAGCGATCTGCAGTTTCTCGACGTCGGCGGCGACGGCCAGCCGGAAAAACTCTACGAACGCGTCGCGCGTCTGGTCACCAACGACTGGAACAGCAGCGGCCAGTGCGCGCTGGTCGTCGGCGCCACCTTCCCGGCAGAGATCGCGCGCGTTCGCGAAATCGTCGGCGAAATGCCGTTGCTGGTCCCCGGCATCGGCGCCCAGGGCGGCGACGTGCAGGCCACAATGGATGCTGGCCGCACCGCGAACGGCACCGGACTGATGATCAACTCGTCGCGCGCCATTCTCTACGCCGGCAAGGACGAGAACTACGCGGCGGCCGCGCGTCGCGTCGCGCAGGAAACGCGCGACACCATCAACCGCTATCGCTAGCTTTGGGGTGGATGCACTTTTCCACCCTACCTTACTTCAGCCGGCCTGACCGGAACGCCGCGCTCGGCCGACTCGTAGATGGCGCAAACCAGCGCCACCGCGTTGCGCGCCTGATCGCCGTCGATCAACAGCGGCTTATCGCCGCGCAGCGCCAGCACCATGTCCTCGATCTGCCGCTGGTGGCCGATGATGCTGATCTGATCGGGCGCACCGGCGCCCGAAGCGGCACCGTCACCGGCGCCGAGCGCCAGCCACTTTTCGTCTTCCGGCCGCGTGTCGCGAAAGTCCCAGCGCACGATGCGCTCGTCCTCGATCGCCACCGAGCCGAATTCGCCGCAGATCTCGATCCGCCGCTCCCACCCCGGATAAGCGGCGGTCGTCGCTTCGAGCGAGCCGAGTGCGCCGTCGGCGAAACGGAAAGTCGCGCAGGCGGTGTCCTCGGCTTCGATTCCCAGGTGCACGCGGCGGGTTTTCCAGGCAAACACTTCGGCCGGCATTCCGACCAGCCATTGCAGCAGGTCGACGGCATGAATCGACTGGTTGATCACCGCGCCGCCGCCGTCGATCGCCAGCGTGCCTTTCCAGCCGCTGTAATACTCGGCAGTGCGTCGCCATTTGACGTAGGCGCTGCACAGGCAGAGGCGGCCGAAGCGTCCCGCTTCGAGCGCTTCCTTGAGCGCTCGGGCGCCGACCGAGAAGCGCGCCTGGAAGATCGCCGCCACCTTGACGCCGGCAGCACGCGCCGCGTCAAGCAGGGCGTCGACGCGCTCGACCGAGATCTCAAGCGGCTTTTCGACGATCAGGTGCTTGCCGGCGGCAATCGCCTGCAGCGCCGGTTCGAGGTGCAAACCACTGGGCGTCACGATGCAGACGACCTGGATCTCGGGATGGGCAAAGAATGCCGCGGCATCGTCGGTATAAAAAGGCACGTCATGCTTTTGCGCGAAGTCCCTAGCCTTGTCGATCCGGCGACCGAGGACGCCGACCAGCCGGAGATTGTGCTGATCAGCGAGCGCCTTGATCGCCTGCGCATGGTAATTGGCGATCATGCCGACGCCGACCAGTCCGAAACCGATGGGGCTTGAATTGTCCGTCATTTTTTCGCCTTTTTGTGGTCATGGCAGACTCGCCAGGGGAGTCCGCATCTTAGTGGCCACCCCGGCCATTGGCAATAAAGCACGCCGTTTCTGCGGCATTCTCCCCGGCGCGACTTCGATCCGGTAAACTTGCGGTCCTCAGCGCACACCGGCAGACCGGTTTTGCGCTTGACCCTCGGCCCGCCAGGAAAACAATGGAACTCGTTCTTCGCATCATCGGCATCATCACCCCGGTGCTGGTCATATCAGCCATGGGCTACGCCTACGGCCGCTTTCGTCGGCCGGACATGACGTGGATCAACCGCCTGTCGACCGACCTGCTCTTCCCGCTACTGATTTTTACCGCGATGGCGGCCAAGGATTTCTACATCCTCGACTACCTGCCGCTGATGCTCGGCGGCATCGCGCTGATGCTCGGATCAGGACTGATCGCCTGGGGCGCCGCCAAACTGCTGGGCTACAGCCCGCAGGCCTTCATTCCGCCGATGGTCTTCACCAACGTCGCCAACATGGGCTTGCCGCTGACGCTGTTCGCCTTTGGATCGGAAATGCTGCCGGCGGCGGTCGCGCTATTCATGATCTTCAGCCTCGCCAACTTCACGGTCGGGATTCGCATTCTGGCACCGCACGCCAGCCTGCGCGGAATCCTCAAGGGCCCGATGTTGTGGGCGATGATCGGCGGCGTGCTGATGAGTCTGTGCGGTCTTTCGCTGCCCGACTGGCTGGCGACGAGCGGCAAGATGCTTGGCGAGACGGCGATTCCGATCGGCCTCTTTACGCTCGGCGTCGGCTTCGCCGGTTTCCGCGTCGAGCGCTGGAGCATCGGCATCGTCGGCGCCTTCCTGTGCCCGATCTCCGGACTGCTGACCGCCTGGCCGCTAGTCAAGCTGCTGCCCCTGACGGCACCGCTGCAAGGCCTGCTGCTGCTCTATGCCGCGCTGCCGCCAGCGGTGATGAACTACATTCTCGCCGAACAATACAAACAGGATCCTGGGCTGGTTTCGGCGATCGTCGTCGGCGGAACCATCGCCTCGCTGATCTTCGTGCCTTTTGCGCTCTACCTCGCCTTGTAGGCGACTGCCGGATCGAGCGTCAGCAGTCTTCTCCGTAATTTCCGCTGAAATTTGGCGGTGAGTACGGATGCACAGCGCCCAAAATAAGTGGGACGATTCAGTCGTCTCCTCCCTGTTGCTGCTATTGCAGCCTTTGCCCGCCGATGTCCAGCGGGCTTTTCTTGGCCTATGCAACCGCGCCAAACTTCCCGCTGAACGACGGAGGACACAAGTACTTTGCTTGGTTCAATTAACACTTACTTCGCGAGAGCTCTTGTACGTTATGAAAAACTTTTCAATCCAATCGTCGCAGTACTTCTTAATTTGCCAGTTCTCGAGGCTTGCTATTGACTGCACCACCGACGTCTGGTTAAGCTTTGAAAATTCAAGTTCTAATCTGTTTGCCTCCACTGGGATATCATGTTTCCAAAGCGTAATTGCATATCTTAAAAAGTAGATCGCTTCTATAGGTTTTCCAGAAGAAGTGAGCATTTCATACATCCATTTTGAGGCATAACCAAGATTGTGACTGTTGAAGAAAGAGGCTCTAGAATTTAAAGTTCGATAGGACTTAACCATTAGAAAAATTGCATTTTCGTATTCGCCAAGATATAGCAAGCAACGACCGACATTCCCATAAGCCGACCCTTCAACCTCAATACTGTCTTCTGTCGAGAGATACTCACCTAATGATCTGGTGCCAATAAAATATGCTAAAGCTTTCTTTATGCCCTCAGGTTCCCTTCTATCTCTTAATGCCAAATAGTACCTATGCTTGCCTAACCATATATCGCCTTCACCAATTATGTCTATTAGGTCTGAGGCACTTTTCCCGGCCTTGATTGCTTCGGCATAGTTTCCGCGCAGCCACTCCTTGTGACAAACTGACGATTTTGCAAGGATCATATTTGCATCGGCCGTAAAAAACACGGACAAAAACTTACCCATATACTTGTCGAACAATTCGTAGCAGCTAAAATTTGCGCACGTATCAAAGAAGGTCCCTACTACTGCCTGAAATCCAGGGATACTGTCTATCCTTCTTGCGTTCCAGATGTTCTTTGAAAATAGAAGATCACAAAGGCGAATTAATTCTTCGCTATACCCTGATATACGAAGTGACTCGCTGGTCAAACGCAATTCGTTGACGGCGTCGGGGATTTTTTCTGCGGAAATTAGTATTTCTATTTTCTTTATTATAAGATCCAAATCATCTACACCAAGAACTTTCCCCAGTTTGCTTTTTATAAGGAGCATTACTCCATCAAGATAGTTAACGTATAAGGTGATGAAGCTTTCTTGTTCTTCTCTCGCGTAATTTGCTTTTATAAATTCTCGCACCAAAGGGTGCAATTCAATGTAACCAGTCCCTTCCTTTTCAACGATCAAGTTAAACGATTTCAGCGACTTCAATGCTTTCGCAAACTGATTGAAATTCACCTTCCGTTCAACAATTTTTGCCAAGTCTTCTTCTTTCTCGGCGACATTAGAAATCGAGAGTGTTCGTAACACAATTTTCTGTTTATCTTTAAGTTTCTTCCAAACGTCCTCGAGGATAGCTGCGGAAATCAGACCAGATATATTTCTAGAAGCGTCGGTTGCATGCTTGGCGGCAATTTTATTTAGGATGGCGTCAATCTCGTCCAAGCCACTTCTAGATTGCGCCAAGATTAGGCTCATCCATAAAGGATGACCGTTTGTTGCTTGGTGAAGCTGTGTCGCTAGCGTATCTAGGCGATCATCAGTTATGTCTTTGTGATAATTTCCAATTAACTCCTTTACATCACTCAACTCCATTCCCTCTAGCTTTACTTGATAGAAATTTATTCCAGCAAAGTGAATAAAGGGTCTGCAAGTGAATACGAATTTTGACGCATGGGGCATCCGAAGCGCTTTTTCGAAGAAATATGCCATGTCACCCGTTGGCAGAAATTTCTCGAGATCAATATATCTATCGATATTATCGAAGACAAAGACCCCCTTCTTTCTTCCAAGGCTCTCGAAAAACGTATCAACCAGCTCATCAGTGCTGTAACCAATCACATCTAGATTGGTTTTTGATCTATTCGACACAAGCTCAATTAGCTGATAGAGCTTGCTTTGAAAATTAAGCTGCTCCTCCTTAAAGTCTCGCCATGCAATGAATTCGTATTCATTACGGTTGGATTGTGAAAGTAATCGAGAAGCAAGCGCTGATTTCCCCTGTCCGCCAATTCCGGTAACGAAACAGACCTTGTATTCAGCCTTAAGCGACTTCAGTTCGTCAATTCTCCCTGCCCAGTTATCAATAATTGGGGGCGTGTCGTTGCCGACAACGATCTTGATACCATCCTCAAGAGCTTCACCAGAAGTCAACGATTCAGTTCCCTCCATGCATTCCGGGCCAGGGGTTTCATTTTTATCTTCTTTGATATTTTCACTTACGATTTCGGAATTAAACTTGCCCAAATGCTCGATGATTTCTGGAAGTTCTGAATATGAGGATATCGTTATTGTTTTTACAAACTTGTGATGTATTTGATTCGTTGATATGGCGAAGTGGTCCGGACCTAATCCTTTATACATATCGCCAAGTCGGTCGAATAGGTTTGACACAAAATTGTCAGTCATGCTGAACCCAAGAAATAGGCAGGTGTGTACTGATACCATCTTCTCGAGTTGGAATTTTGCAAGCCCTCCGTGTTCCGCGTACAAACTCTCGTAGTCACTTGTAAAAATGACCGCATTGTCAATTTCGTTACAGTCGCCGTGCACCTTAAGCAAAAACTCGTTACTCGCATCCAACTTCTGGAGGCTATAGGCGCTCGAAGGGCTGATTACCGGAATATGACAGTTATGCTCGATCAATTTATCATAGTTCGTTGTCACCATTTTTCCGCTAATGCGTTTTAGAAGACCATATAGATCGGAGTTTATTTTTTGGCTAGTTTCAGCCTCAAAAGTCGAATAGATCTCTTTTTTCGATTTGTCTTTTATTTTGTCCAGAGCTTCAAGCGGTGTAATCACATCGTTTTCGATGGCACCTATATAGTGCTCACCTCCATTAACAGACGGATTTCTTAGGGTCTTAATTACTATTTCATTCCATAAAGGAAGCCCAACTTGCTTCGATATCCCCGCGCCGATAAAGAGCAGAACTCTCTTGTTTAATATCGCGGTCTGTAAGCTATGGGGTATTGAATACACGCTCATGATGACATACGCCTACTGTTAGGTTGCCTATCGGTATACCCGGCCAATGCATTTAACATTGCTTTTCCGCTATGGAGCTTATCAATTTTTGCGTGAGGTCGCATCACTTAGGACTTTTCTTTTTTTGACCGAATTGTTGTTATGTGTCCGTGTGGTCACGGTTAGGAACATTGAGCGCTCTTTGCCATAATTTTCTTTTCGAGTTGTTGTCCCTCGGCGGAATCGCGAGAACATACCGAGCTTCTTGTAACAGCCGGAGTAGCTGCGGCTCATCCGGCGCTTAGCTACTATGTGGCTACTAAGTCATATTGGAAAGAAAAACGGCTTACGATTTCTCGTAAGCCGTTGTTTTTATGGTGGGCCCGCAGAGACTTGAACTCTGGACCAAAGGATTATGAGTCCTCTGCTCTAACCAACTGAGCTACAGGCCCGAAAGGCTTAGCTGCTACCGCTGTCGAGGAAGCTGCGCAGTTTGTCCGAACGCGACGGATGACGCAGCTTGCGCAGCGCCTTGGCTTCGATCTGACGGATACGCTCACGGGTGACGTCGAACTGCTTGCCGA
>Ga0316604_10000244_pt1 | contig 78908 bp, 72 predicted proteins | sample OWC_soil_day20_C_FD_207650 | JGI IMG/M metagenome (GOLD analysis project Ga0316604, IMG submission 207650) | Wetland soil microbial communities from Old Woman Creek delta, Ohio, United States - OWC_soil_day20_CT | ecosystem: Environmental > Terrestrial > Soil > Wetlands | place: USA: Ohio... | reverse complement strand
GGGCAGCTTTTCGACGTCGCCGCCCATGTGCTTGTAAAGGCGCCAAGCGTAGTCCTCGACGGCGTATTCCTTGAGCGTGCCGTCCTGCATGCGCTTTTTGCGGCTATAGGTCCACGAGAACGGCGGCTCGATGCCGTTGCTGGCGTTGTCGGCGAAGGCCAGCGAGATGGTTCCGGTCGGCGCGATCGACAGCAGGTGCGAGTTGCGCAGGCCGTGCTTGCGGATCTCGGCCTTGACCTCGGCTGGCAGGCGCGAGGCGAAATTGCCGCCCGACAGGTAGAGTTCGGCGTTGAACAGCGGGAACGCGCCGCGCTCTCTGGCCAGTTCGACCGACGCCAGGTAGGCGGTGTCGCGCATGTATTCGGAGATGCGTGCGCCCATGGCGGTCGCTTCCGGACGGTCGTAGCGCATGCACAACATGCACAGTGCGTCGCCCAGACCGGTATAGCCGAGGCCGACGCGACGCTTGTTGGCGGCTTCCTCGCGCTGGCGGTCGAGCGGCCAGACGGTGACGTCGAGCACGTTGTCGAGCATTCGCGTCGACACTTTGACGACTTCGCCGAAGGCTTCAAAATCGAATTCGGCGCGGTTGGTGAACGCGTTCTTGATGAACAGCGTCAGGTTGATCGATCCCAGGCAGCAGCAGCCGTAAGGCGGCAGCGGCTGTTCGGCGCAGGGATTGGTGGCTTCGATGACTTCGCAGTAGTAGAGGTTGTTGTCCTTGTTCATGCGGTCGAGGAACAGAATTCCCGGCTCGGCGTGATCGTAGGTCGATTTCATCACCTGGTCCCACAGGTCGCGCGCACGGACCTTGCGATAGACCCAGATGCCGTCGTCGCGCTGATAGGCGCCGGCGGCCTTCATGTCGGCATTGGGTTCGGCGCGGTGCGCGAGCTCGACGTCGGTATCGGTTTCAACCGCTTGCATGAAGGGGTCGGTGACGGCGATCGAGATGTTGAAGTTGGACAGATCGCCGTGGTCCTTGGCGTGGATGAAAACTTCGATGTCCGGGTGATCGCAGCGCAGCACGCCCATCTGCGCGCCGCGGCGCGCACCGGCCGATTCGACGGTTTCGCACGAACGGTCGAAGACGCGCATATAGGACACCGGACCCGAGGCGCGCGATTGCGTCCCTTTGACCTGAGCGCCCTGCGGACGGATGGTCGAGAAGTCATAGCCGACGCCGCCGCCGCGCCGCATGGTCTCGGCCGCTTCGGCGAGTGCGCTGTAGATGCCGGGCTTGCCGTCGACCAGTTCGACGATCGAGTCGCCGACCGGCTGCACGAAACAGTTGATCAACGTCGCCGCCAGCGGCGTTCCGGCCGCCGAGTTGATGCGGCCGGCGGGAACGAAGCCGTTTTCCTGCGCCCACAGGAAACGCTCCTCCCACTTGGCGCGGTATTTTTCCTCTTCGTTGGCGGCCAGCGCGCGCGCCACACGGCGGCGAACGTCATGGACGCTGGTTTCGCTGCCCTTGGCGTACTTTTCGACCAGGACCTCGGCGGAGATTTCCTGTTCGGCGAGCGGCGCGATCTGCGGCATTTCGGCGACCGCGGTCAGGGACAGTTGCTGCGAATTCTGGCTCATCTTTCTTACCTCTCTGGTAGCTGCAATTTTCGGTTTGGGCGCGGCGCCTGATCCGAGTCGTCGGACCGGTGCCAACCATGCTGTCATTGACAACCGGCGGGGCGGGTTGTTCAGAATGGGGTAAATCTACTACAGGTAGTTGGTCTAAGCAAGAAATTGACTAGATGTAGTTATTCCGGATTGTGCAATGCAGCCCTGAAAAGGCTGTGAAATCACCGTTTTGCGAGCGTAAAAATTTATTTTTGTTGCGCTGCGGCAATTGGCTTGCCGTGCGCGATTCGTCGACGTGAGCCCGGTGGTTTGCGCTGGATCGCAGGCGATCGGAACCCGCGCGCGAAGAGCGAGTTCTGATCGACCCAGAGATGTCGAGGATGATTTCGTTTATTCAGGCGTCAGCGCGTTCTTTCGGTTGGCATGGGCGATCAGTGCGGCGATCACGCACGAGGCGATGCGCGTCTCGGCGGTGTCGGCGCGGCTGGTCAGTACGATCGGTACCTTGGCGCCGAGCACGATGCCGGCGGTCAGCGCGTTGGCCAGGTATTCGAGCTGCTTAGCGACCATATTGCCCGATTCGAGGTCGGGGACGACGAGGATTTCGGCGCGGCCGGCGACCACCGAACTGATCCCCTTGGTCTTGGCCGCTTCGATCGACACCGCGTTGTCGAAGGCCAGCGGGCCGTCGAGCAGGCCGCCGGTGATCTGGCCGCGGTCGGCCATCTTGCACAGCGCAGCGGCGTCGAGCGTCGACTGGATCTTGGAATTGACAATTTCGATCGCCGAGAGGATCGCCACCTTGGGCTGCTCGATACCGATGATATGCGCGAAGTCGATGGCGTTCTGGATGATATGCACTTTTTCTTCGAGTGTCGGCGCGATGTTGATCGCCGCGTCGGTGATCAGGATCGGTCGTGGGTAGGTCGGCACGTCCATTAGGAAAACGTGGCTGATGCGCCGCGCGGTGCGCAGGCCGGCGGCGCGCGAGACGACTTCGGCCATCAACTCGTCGGTGTGCAGGCTGCCCTTCATCAGCGCCTCGGCGTCGCCATTGCGGATCAGCGTCACGGCCATCGCCGCCGACTCGTGACTGTGCTTGACGTTGACGATGCGGTGTTGTTTGAGATCGAGTCCGAATTCAGCGGCGATGGCGCGAATTTTCGTTTCGGGGCCGATCAGGATGGGATCGATCAATCCCGCTTCGGCAGCCATCAGCGCGCCCTTGAGCGATTCCAGATCGCACGGGTGGACCACCGCCATGTCGATCGGCGCCAGCCCTTTGGCGCGCAAGACGAGCGTTTGCAGGCGAGTGAATTTGTCCGAAATGGTGATGTCCGGCAGGTCGATGCGTTTGGTGATTACTTTTTCTGCGGGAGCCAATACTTCGGCGGTGCCGTTCACCACCAGCAGGCCGTCCTGGTTGGCGCAAGCGCAGTCGAAGACGATGTGCTGGTTGTGCGCGAACATCTGCTTGACGGTGACCGTCGCGGTAATCGTGTCGCCGAGCCGAACTGGTTGCGCAAAATGCAGCGTCTGGTCGACCAGGATCGTTCCCGGCCCGGGAAATTGCGTTCCGAGTACGGTCGAGATCAGCGACGCGCTCCACATCCCATGCGCGATGACCTCCCTGAACATTCCGCTGTTGGCGAATTCTGGATCGCCGATCGCCGGGTTCATGTCGCCGGACATGATGGCGAAGAGCTTGATGTCTTCGGCACGTAGCGAGCGAACCAGCGACGAACTGTCGCCGATGTTGATCTCGGCGAAAACCCGGCTTTCAAGGAAATGCTGGTGGGTTTCAATTCGCATCATCTGGCCCCGAAAAGGATCCGTTCACGCGCACGCAAGTATAGTGTGCTGCGCCGCAGCATACAACTCTGTGTGCGGCGCCAGCGCGCAACCTGGTGGCCGGGTGAGGTGGCCAACGCCGACTGGTGGCGGCGTTTTGAGGGGGGCTGAAAGGCTTTAGCTGCCGAAGGTCCGGTTATACGCGGCGAGCGCCTTGGCGACCTGCGTTGATGGTTTTGCTGTGTCGCCCAACCCGAATTCGGCCTGCAGCGACGATTTATTGTCAGCTACGTAGTCGATGACGCGGTCCAGATTGTCCAGCCGGTTGGGAATGAAATTGTTCGGCGAATTGAGCAACTCGGCTGATTTGGCGAAGTGGACGGCAAATTCCTGCAGCGTATTGACCGCGCCGTCCTTGTTGCCGGCCAGCGCGGCATCGAGCGCGTTGGTATCGAGCGTCGCCAGATTGGTGCTCTCGTCGATCGTCAGCCCCAAGTCGGCAAGGCCGCGAAATCCGTCGCTGGCGCCGTTGAAGGGGTTTTCGACGCTTTGCTCAAGCTCGTAAAGCGAAATCTCGGCGGCCTGCGTTCCGTCCAGCACACCGTTGCTCTTGACCGTCGCGTCAAAACGCTCGATCCAGTCGTTGTACTTGGCGGTAAATGCCTGCAACTGGGCCTTGATGGCGTCGTTGTCCATCGTTTCGTCGACGCTGCCCAGCGTCTGGCCGGCCTCTTGCATGCCAGTTACCGCGGTCTTCATTTCGCTCAGTTCGGAAAACTGGGCTTTGTAGCTGACATCCTGGCTGTTGATGACGCTCATCATGGTGTAGGCGGATTGCGGGTCGAACAGCGACATGTTGTAGCCGCTTGTCGAAAGCGCCGTGCCGGAACTGCCGAGCAGCGGATCGCTTGCCCCCGACTGAGCGCTACTGGCGCCGGTCAGCCAATCGAGGCCGGAGCTGCTGGCGTTCGCCTGGCCGTTCGCCACGTCGAGCAGCGAATTGAACGATTGCGTCTGAAGCGCCGCCATGCGCAGCGCCAGCGACGACGAAAAGTCGGTGCCGGCCGACGTTGCCGTAGCCGCTGAGGTGCTGGTCTGGCTGCTGCTGGCGGTCGAACTCGATTGAAGGAGGCTGAACAGGCTACTGGCAATGGCGAAAGGGGACATGGCGGCTCCGGCGTTCGAAAGGTACGGCTTGGCGGATCGGATGAATTCAGGGTGGGTAACGCAATATTCGAGCCAGCCCGTGCGATGCGGCCTGGGCTGGCCAGGGCAGGCGCTCGACGGAGCGATCGCCCAGGTGGCGGCAAAAACTGCCGCTGCGCAGGGACAAAATGGCCGTTGTCGCTCGCCGTGCACGATGTTTCGTTTGCCGCCAGCGTACGCTATTTTTTTTCAGTTCAGGCGGACAGCGTCTTGTACATCACCAGCGCATCGGTAAGGCCCAGTTTTTGATGCCGATAGGCACCGGGCAGCGTGCCGACGACCGCGAAGCCGAGCCGCTTCCAGAGGCGAACCGCGCGCTCGTTGGTGGCGACCACCAGATTGAACTGCATCGCCAGGAAACCCATCGCCACCGCCTCGCGCTGCGAATGCTCGCACATCGCGCTGGCGATGCCCAGGCCCTGGGCTTCTTGCGCGACGACGTAGCCGCAGTTGCAGACGTGCGCACCGAGGCCCGGTTGGTTGGCTTTGATGTAGTAAGTGCCGAGCACTCGCCCGCCGCTCGCGCAGGCGACGTAGGTGGCGGCCGGCGCCTCGATCCAGGCGTGACGGATTTGCGCTTCGCTGCTTTGTGGCGCGTAGGCATAGGTTTCGCCGGTGGCGAAGGTATCGTGCAGGAAGGGGTGGATGAGCGGCCAGTCCGCGTCCTGATAGCGACGAATCGAGATCATGGGTCAAGCTTCTTTCTGTGGTTGGTGCCGCGCGAAGAGCAGCGGCGCGATGTTGTCGGCGAGCAGCAAGCCGACGGCGAGAACGGCGCCGGTCAGCGCCATATTGGTCATCAGCACGACGCCGACGGCGTTGTCCTGCTCGATCAGCGCGTGCACGCCGCGAAAGCCCATGCTGCCGGGAACCAGCGCGATCAGGCCGGGGATTTTGACCAGGATGTCGGGCTGGCCGGTCGACCAGGCGTAGAGGTGGCCGGCGAAGGCAACCGCTAGCGCGCCGGCAAAGGCGCCGACGACGTTGCCGAAAACGGCGTCGACCAGCGAAAAAACGGCCCACGCCAGCAGGCTGCCGCCGACCATCACATGCACCGACGCCAGCGGCGCCTGCAATACGCCGAGCATTGACACGCCGAGCGCGGCGATCGCCGGCCAGACCATCCACGCCGGCAGCGGCGCCAGCGTGCCGGTGCTGTGCTCGGGAATCAGGTGTTGGCCGAGCTGCGTGCCGATCACCAGACCGGCGCCCATCATGAACAGCAGCAGTACGACGCCGGCCAGCCGTCCGGTGCCGGAGAGCAGATTCTGCGTCGCCAGTTCGGACATGGCGATGGTCAGCGTGAAGCCCGGCAGCATCAGCACGACGCCGGCGAGCGCGGTGATGAACGGGCTTTGCTGCGGAAAGAACAACGCCAGCGCGTGCGCGTAGAGCGCTGCCGCGGCGCACAGGATGACCGGCGCCGCCGGTGCCAGCCGCGGTACGCGAGCGAGCGCCAAGCTACCGCTGGCAAACAGCATGCCGATGAAGCCGCCGCACAGCACCTCGGTCCTGCCGCCGCCGAGCAGCACGGCGACCGACGACGAGAGCAGAAAGCCGAGCACCGCCAGTGGCCAGCCCGACCAGCGCGGCGGTGTTTTCATGATGGCTTCGAGGCGCTGCGCACTGCGCGCCAGACTGTCGCCGCCTTCGATCTCGCGCAGCAGCGCTTCAAGCGCGATCAGCCGCGCCATATTGTAGTCGTAGGCCGGCAAGCGCAGCATTTCGACGCGCTGCGTGGTGTGCTCAGCGGTGATGTTGAGCGTCAGCATGGTGAGCACCGCAAAGCAGTCGACGCGAACGCCGAGGCGCTGCCCGAGCGTGTTGAGGTGGCGCTCGAGATCGTGCGCCGGCATGCCGCTGATATGCAGCGCCTGCGCCAGCTGGCGCAGGAAGCCGGCGAGTTGATCGAGGTTTTCCGCCATCGTGCAGATCCCAAAAGACAACGATTCAAGAAGCGCTGCCCGGAAAGCCCGCAGCCACGCCATCCTGGGGTACTTCGTGGGAGCCCAGCTCGCTGGGCGATGTCCTCTCCTGTAGGAGCCCGGATTTTCCGGGCGATGCGGCGGTGAATCGACAAGCGCCGCATCGCGCAGCAGAGCTGCGCTCCCAATGTCATCAGTCGAGAACGTGCGAGACCAGACCGTCGGCGAGCTTGGGTTCGAACCAGGTCGACTTGGGCGGCATCACTTCGCCGGCGTCGGCGACCGACATCAGCTCGCTCATCTGCGTCGGGTGCATCGAGAAGGCGACGGCCATTTCGCCGCTGTTCACCCGCCGCTCGAGTTCGGCGAGGCCGCGGATGCCGCCGACAAAGTCGATGCGCGTATCGCGGCGCAGGTCGGCGATTCCCAGGATCGGCGCCAGGATCTGCTCGGAGAGCATCGAGACGTCGAGCCGGCGAACCGGGTCATCTGTCGGCACGAGCTCGGCGCGGATCGCCAGGTGGTACCAGTGTCCGTCGACGTACATGCCGAAGGTTCCAGTGCGCTCGGGGGCGACGGCAGCCGCCGCTGGCGTCACCGTGCAGCGCTCGCCGACCGCCTTGAGCAGTTCGGCGACCGAGTGGCCGTGAAGATCGCGGACGACGCGGTTGTAGTCCATGATGCGCATCTGGCGCGCCGGGAAGATCACCGCCAGGAAGTATTCGGCCGAATCGGGTCGGCCTTTGCCGCGGCGCGCCGCGGCGACGCGCGAGGCCGCCGCCGAACGGTGGTGGCCATCGGCGATGTAGAGGCTTTTCATGTCGCCGATCACTGCGCCGATGCGTTCGATCGCCGCCTGATCGTCGATGCGCCAGACGGTGTGGCGGATTCCGTCATCGGCCGTGAGGTCGGCGACCGGTGTTCCCGCCGTGGCCGCGGCGATCAGGCGCTCGGCTTCTTCGTTGTCGGGGTGCGCCAGCAGCACCGGACCGGTCTGCGCGTTGAGCGCTTCGATCTGGCGAACGCGATCGTCTTCCTTGTCGGGGCGAGTGAATTCGTGCTTTTTGATGCGGTTAGCGTCGTAGTCGGCGACCGAAGCGGCGGCGATCAGGCCGGTCTGCGTGTGCGTCCCCATCACCAGGCGGTAGGCGTAGTAGCAGGGCGACGAATCGCGCAGCAGCACGCCGGAATCGATCAGCGTCTTGAGGTTCTCGGCCGACTTGGCATAAACCTCGGGCGCGTAGTGGTCGACTTCTGGCGGCAGGTCGATCTCGGCCTTCGAAATGTGCAGGAACGAGTAGGGCTTGCCGGCGGCGCGACTACGCGCTTCGTCGCTCGACAGCACGTCGTAGGGCGGCGCGGCGACGGCGGCGGCAGCGTCGGGGCGCGGACGCAGGCCGGTGAACGGGCGGATCAGGGGGCGGGTGGAAGTCAAGCGGGTCTCCTTGAAGGGTGAAGGCGAAGAGTATAAACGCTAGCGGACCGTGGCGGCTTGCGCCGCGCGCTGGCGCTTCAGATGCGCGGGGTATCAGGTGCTGATCAGGGCGCAGAGCAGCATGAACGTGTAGGAAATCACTTCGTATCCCCAGTCGGGGAGGTCGTGCCGCGCCATTTTGTGCCAGGCAAGGAGGGCATTGATCGTGAAGCACGAGCTCCAGGCCGAGGTGATGATCATGTTGGTGTGCAGGAAAGCGGGGTGAGACCACAGTTCCGGCGGCGTGTTGTCGCGCGCGTAGTCCATGGTGAACGGGCACTTGACGGCCACCGTGTACCACGTCGCGAGGGCCATTGCGCTATTGGCCAGAATCCCCATGTGGCGCATCGTCCACATGTTTTCGAGCCACACCACGGCGAGCGTCGAGACGCTGAAAAAAACCAGTCCGACCCACAGGATCACGCCGCGATGCAATTTCATCAATCCCATGACGACGCTGAGTAGCAGCGCGACGATCAGTCCGACCTTGAGTCTGAGCAGGCTGCCGTGCGCAATGAAGAGAAAGGCCAGCCAAGGCGCAAAGCCGAGCAGGAGTTTCAAGAACTGCATGGTTGGTTCCTTCTCGAGCGTCGATCAAGGCAGGTACGGGTGCGGCAAAGGGCAATGCGCAAGTTTGTGGAAATAAAGCGACAAAAGCGTACCAGCCGCCATTTTATGCGATCCATCGCCGCTCTGGCGATGGCGCGGGCTTATATATAGAATGCGCTTTTCACCCTTGCGGGCGGTCGAGCATGAGCGCGATAGCACAATCGCTGATCGTATTCCTTTGCATTTCAGGCTGCGCGCTGATCGGTTCCCGTGTTCGGCGTTCCTTGCCCGAGCATCATTTGAGTAGCGAATCGTTGCTCGCTGTTTCGCTGACCACTGGCCTGGCCGCTACGCTCGCGAGTCTGGTGATCGGTTTGCTGGTTTCATCGACCCATTCATCGTTCAGCAAGCTCAACGATGAAGTGGCGCAGACCGCCGCACAAACGATATTTCTTGACCGCATGTTGACCCAGTACGGCAGCGAGGCGGTCTTGTCAAGGCGGTTGTTGAGCCAGGCCCACGGCGCCGCGGTCGATTATCTGCATGCCGTCAGGGGCCGCGATTCGGCCGGGCCCGACGACTCGGCGCGGCAGACCGGCCTCGAAGCCTTTCTTGGCAGTTTGCGCCAGCTTTCGCCAGCGAACGACGATCAGCGCCAGATCAAGAGCTATGTCATGGAGCAGGGCTGGCGACTGGCCGAAACCAGGTGGTTGATCGCCGAACAGAATCGCAGTTCGATCCCGCGGATCTTCTTCTTTGCGCTGGTTGCCTGGCTGGCGTTTATTTTTCTCGGCTTCGGGCTGATTACCGAAAACAATGCGACGGTGCTGTGCAGTCTGCTCGGCGGCGCGCTGTTGGCGACCAGCGCCATTTTTGTGATCCTTGAGATGGATAGCCCGCTCGACGGACTGGTCAGTGTCTCGGTCGCGCCGATGGAAAACGCCTCGGCGTTGCTGAGTCGAACGTTCTGATGCGAGCCCGAGATCGCTGGTCGTTGGTCGCACTCGCCGGGATACGGCGAGTTACCCCACCCGCGCAATCGGTGCGAAGGGGCTTTCCCTGTGGCTATCCGAGTGGTCCGCGCTCAGCCCAATAATGGTCTGAAATCCACCCCAGAACATCCGCTTGCCGTCGAAAGGCATCTTCGCAGGATCCATCGACTCCTTGAGTAGCGGGTCCTCCATAACCGCGTTGCTAACCCGGTCGCGTTCCTCCCGGCTCTTATAGACGACCCACGCCAAGCCAATCACTTCATTGTCCTTGAGCTGTACGGCCTGCGGAAATGAGGTGAGCGTACCGGGTTGCGCGTCGTCGCTGATCGCGTCGGAATAGTAGAGAGCGCCGTGGCGCAAATGCGCTTTCCCCCATTCCTCAGACATGCGCTTGTAAGTATCAAGATTTGCTCGTGGAACGGGAATCACAATGGCGTCAATGTAGGGTGACATGTCAACCTCCGTTGGGAAAATCGATTTGACCCGTCGTGTCAGCGGTTGTTCCTCCTACGCTTGAGGCCATGGAATAACGAGCTTCCTCGCTGCCGCGACGGGCCCAGAATAGGGGCAGATCAGCGAATGGCTGCAGGCAGCAGCCATTCGCGCTCGACGCCGCGTTTCAGGAGTGTTTGCCGGCATCCTCAACGACGTCCTTGACAACTTCTTTCGCATCGCCGAAATTCTTCTGGGCTTTGCCGGAAATCTGTTTGTCGAGTCCTTTGATTTGTTGCTCCTTGCTGCCGACCAGATTCCCTGCGTCTTCCTGCACTTTTCCCGCGATTTCTCTGGCGACGCCTTTGACTTGATCTTTGTTCATGATTCATGCTCCTTCGTTAAAGTCGATAGGTTCATCCTGCGAAAAAACAGGAAGACGCAGATTGAACGCGATCAATCTGCAGGTCTGTGCGGAAACACACGCACGCTTCGTCCTGACCGTAGCCGGGCCCTTGGTGCCCCGGCCTTTCCACTGGATGCCGGTGGTTTTGCCACCCATGGCGATTCAGTGGTGTACGTCAAGGTGTGCAAAAAAGTCGATCCTTGTACGCCGTCGCTGACGTGGCGGGTGTCCCCAAGGAGATTTCCTCCGGGGCAGCGCTCGGAGCGACACCGACGGCGCAGCCGTTTCAGGCGGCCAGCCAGGGCAGCGCCTGTTGCGCAAGGAACTCAGGTGTTGGTCCGGTTTGGAAATGGCGCAGTGTTCTTTTTACTCACCCATTTACCGAAATTCGGAAAATTCTTCCGGGATCATCCGCTTTCCCTCGGGCACGTCCTATGCCCGGTAGGGCTGTGCCGTGGATGCGAGCACGACCGAATAATTTTCGTTAGGAGAGCGTAATGCCAAAAGGCCAATGGAGCAGAAAGCGCGAACGCCAATATGGGCATATTAAGGACAGTCTGCTTGAGCGTGGCGAGAGCGAGGGCCGGGCTGAAGAAATTGCGGGGCGCACGGTGAACAAGACGCGTGCGCAGCATGGCGAAGCGAAGGCAGCCAAGCCGCTTGAGGATAGGCCAGCGTCGAAACGTGGCGGCCAACGTTCGCCGGTCGGTCATTCGTGAGCATGCGCCATGAACAGCCTGACTTGTCATAGATATCGGTATGGGTTCTTCGCTCATCTCATCAAGCGCGCTTCCAGGTCGTCAGTTTATCGCTTCAACCGGTCTGTCGAGAGGCAATGGCTGGCCAGCGTTCCGGCCTCCCCGCCGGCAGAACCGGATGTGCCAGAGTTCCCCGGGACGACGCCGCAGAAGCCGCGCACGCCCGAGTTGCCACCGGATGATGTGCCGCCTGAGATTGACGATCCTCAACCTGATGGTGTACCGGAGCCCGTTCGTGAACCTCCGGTGATGCCAACGCCGACCGCCTCGGCGTAGCGCACCGAGCGCCAATGATCTTGCCTGCGGCAAGACGTGCTTCTTAAGGAGATCATCATGAAACAAAAGATCATTGTTTCTGCCCTGTTGTTGGCCGCCGACGTCGCTGGTGTGAAATCCGCGGGTAACGACATCCGCCTCAAATAGCAAGATTTCGACCTGGCCATTAGCTCTCCCAAACCTGCCTGCGGCGAGCGAAGCGCTGGAATCAGCGATGAGCCCGATCGAGCCGCCCGGGGCAATATCGCCGCTGGCGAGCGCAGTGATTGGCGTTCCGCCATGGCGCGAGCGAACAATGACCGGCGCATCGACCGCCACGAACGGCGCTGCATCAGGCGGCGAGCGTGGTATTGACGGGCAGCGAGCAAGATATCAATGGGCGCTGCTCTTGATCTGCCTTTTACTCCCTGCCTGCGCAACTCGCGTGCCGGCGGGCGACTTGTTGTCTTCCGGATTCGGGTCGCCTGCGACGGCGGTGAGGATAGAGGGCGAGCGCGGGCCCTTGCGTGCCGCTCAAGCAGCTGCGGCCCTGCGGCGCCTCGATGGCGAGGAAGGGCGGGCAGCGGATGAGGAGGCGCTGCTCGTTCGCCATCTGGCGCAGATCGAAAGCCTCATGAACGCTCCGATTAGCGTCGGAAACGACGCCCATTTGTTGATCGACGGTCCCCAGACGCAGCAGGCAATGCTGGAGGCGATTGCCCTGGCGCGCCACCATATCGATCTGGAAACCTATATTCTGGAACTCAACGGCATGGGGGAACGGCTCGCTTCGCTGCTCGAGACCAAACGCTCGCAGGGGGCGCGCGTTCGGGTGCTCTATGACAGTGTCGGTTCGCTGGCTACCCCGAAGACCTATTTCGATCGGCTGACCTCGGTCGGCATTGCCGTGTGCGAGTTCAACCCGCTCAATCCGCTGCACGTGGCGGAAGATAGCAAGCTGGGTATCAACAACAGGGACCATCGTAAGGTGTTGATTGTCGATCAGCACATCGCTTTTACCGGGGGGATCAACATTAGCGCGGTCTACAGTTCCGCGTCGTTCGGCCGGCGACACAAGGTGCAGTCCAGTCTTGAGGCAGGGTGGCGCGACACTCACGTTGCCGTCCGCGGGCCGGTCGTCGATCAATTTCAGAAGCTATTCGACGAAACCTGGAGCAGTCAGCGCTGTACGAACCAAGCAGATACCCGAGAGGCCACGCCATCTGCCGCTAAACGCGCCGGGCACATGGCCATGCGGCTGGTCGCCGCCGACCCGGCAAATGAGCGGAGCGAACTTTATCTGGCCTTGCTTTCGGCGATCAATAATGCGCACCGTCGCGTATGGCTCACCTACGGCTACTTTGTTCCCGACGATCGGCTGATGGAGGTGCTGCGCGAGGCTGCGCAACGTGGCGTGGATGTCCGTCTGGTGCTTCCCGGATTTAGCGATTCTTGGCCGCCGTTTCACGCCGGACGTTCGCGCTACGGCGATTTGCTCAACGCCGGTGTACGTATCTTTGAGCGACGCGATGCCTTGCTGCACGCCAAGACTGCCGTTATCGATGGCATCTGGTCCAGTATCGGCTCGACCAACCTCGACTGGCGCAGCTTCGTCCATAATTACGAGGCAGACTTGGTGGTGCTCGACAACCGTTTCGCGTGAGAACTGGAAGACTTGTTCGAACTGGACGAATCGGCTTCACACGAAATAACGCAGCGCGAATGGAAACGGCGCGGGATCGGCGAGCGGTTTCTAGAGTGGCTGGCACGGCGCTGGGAGTACCTGCTGTGAAGTCAATGCCTGGCGCCGTGGTGCGGGGTCATGGTGACCCTCTCGAGGTGGAAGCGCTACCTGAAATGGCGCCCTGCTATTTGCGAAGGCAGGGACTACTGCCGCGCAGCGACGGTTCATACCTATGTCACAGCTCCTCTGCGCTGCGGCTAACCGTGTTTTCTGGCCAGCGTGTTGACCATGTTGGGGGGGCGGCTGTAACTTTAAATCCCACCCTGCTGATCGGGCCGGCATCCGTCGTGGCGATCCCGGCGCCAGCCGGGCATGCCATTACGGCGGCCGAAATCAAGGCCTGGGAAGCCGCCAACGGCCCTATTCAGGACGGAGGCGGGATATTGCTCCACAGCGGGCACGACGCCCACTGGCCGGACATGAAGACCTCCTTTGACGACGGCTACCCGACCCCGGCGAGGGACGCCGCCGAATATATCGTCAGCAAGAAGGCCCGTTACGTCGGACTGGAGACCATTTCTCCGGATGGCCCGAATACCGATACGCACTAGATCCTGCTGGGTAACGACGTCATGGTGGTCGAAAACCTGACCGGCGTAGGCCGGATCGGCAAGACGCGTTGCTGGACGCTCGGAACCTTCCCGAACATCAAGGGGCGAGCGGGGTCTAAATCCAGTCTGCTGGCCGTAGTGAATCGGTAGCAGTGTGCCGTCCAATTTTGTTTCCGTTGAAGTTGTTTGGCGATGCGCTGTTTGATGCGCCACCTGTCGCGGCGCAATGAGAAAGCGAGGAATGTCATCCATGAGAAAGACCCAAACGCAAGGCGCTTCGCGCCGACCCGGCGACCATCAGCCGGCGCTGCCAGCCATCGACAAGCCACCGGTCGCGGGGCCTCGAGCAGGCGGAAACGACACGACCGGGCCGCGTGAGATCGTCAAGCAGGCGGCGCGAGATATTCGGCGCGGCTTGCTCGATACCGATTTGCACGGTGTGCCGTCTAACGTTCCGGGGCCGCACCGTGATCCGGAACGCAGCGAAGGAGCGGTCGTGCCGCCAAAGGGGGTCGATCGAACGACCTATGGCAAGCGTCGTTGAATCAAGTTGAGCAAGGCGGCCCCGCCGGAAAGCGCAATTGCGCACCGGTTGCCGGCTGCTGAGACGGTCGTGATCGACTGACCGCGAAAGGCACGCTATTTGCCGAAGCATGGTTAATGCTCGTTGAAGGAGATGGCCATGACGTCGCCCAAACCTGTGGTGCTCATTACCGGTTCCGAAGGACGCATCGGCAGCGCCATCAGCACGGCCTTGCGAGACAGCTATACCGTCGTCGGTTTCGAACTCGCCTGTCGGGACAAAACCGACTGCATCGATGCGGACATCGCCTCGGATGAAGCGCTCGCCGCTGCCTGCCATGCGCTGCGCGAACGCTACGGCACGCGGCTGGCGTCGGTCATTCACCTGGCGGCCTTCTACGACTTCTCCGGCGAACCCGATCCCCGTTACGACGAAGTCAACGTCCAGGGCACGCGCCGCCTGCTGCAGGCCTTGCAGGGCTTCGAAGTCGAGCAATTCGTTTACGCCAGCACCATGCTGGTGCACGCCGCGACCGAGCCCGGCGTCGCGCTTGACGAGGCGGCCCCACTGGCGCCGCGCTGGCCTTATCCGCGATCCAAGGTGGCGGCCGAAGACGTGGTGCGGCGCGAGCGTGGCCGGATTCCCGCGGTGATTCTGCGCTTGGCCGGCGTGTACACCGAGGACTGCGAAGCGCCCTCGCTGGCCTACCAGATCCAGCGCATCTACGAACGCCAGATGCTCAGCCACGTCTTTCCCGGCGATCCGGCGCACGGGCAGACCTTCGTGCACCTGGACGACATTGCCGAGGCCTTTCGTTTGACGGTACAGGCGCGGCAGACGCTGGGCGCAGAGACGACGGTGTTGATCGGCGAACCGGTGACCGAAAGTTATGAGTCGCTGCAAAACCTCATCGGACGGCTAACCCACGGCGAAGCGTGGACCACCCGACGCATCGCCAAGCCGGTCGCCGCGACTGGCGCCTGGGTCCAGCAGGCGATGGAAGCGGTCATCCCGGATGCCATCGACCGCGGCGTCGAACCCTTCATTCGGCCCTTCATGGTCTGGCTGGCCGACGACCACTACGAGCTGGACATCGCGCGCGCGACGAATCTGCTGGGCTGGCGTCCGCGCCATAGCCTGCGCGGGACGCTGCCCAAAATGATCGGCGCGCTCAGGCTCAATCCGGCCGCCTGGTACCGCAAGAATCATATTGCCGTGCCGCTGTGGCTCGAGGATCTGCTCGATCAGCCGGCGCCCGAAGCGCAACTCCTTGCCGAATACGAGGCCCTGGAGCGTCGTGAGCATCAGCGCACCGTGTGGTGCCATTTCGCCAACGCGGCCCTCGGCCTGTGGCTGATCTCCAGCCCCTTCATCCTCGGGCTGACCGAGCGCTGGCAAACGCCCGGCGAACTCGTCGCGCCCAATCAGCGTGGGCTGGTCTTCTCGGACACCTGGATGACCGTCAGCGACATCGGCAGCGGGCTGTTGATCGTCCTGTTCGCCTTGCTTTCCCTGTCCCGCCGCATGGGCTGGGCGCGTTGGGCGAATGCCGTGGTCGGCAGCTGGCTGTTGTTTGCCCCGCTGGTGTGGTGGACGCCGAGCGCCGCCGCCTACGCTAACGACACCCTGGTCGGCGCGCTGGTGATCCTCTTTGCGGTCGGGGTGCCTGCGACGCCGGGCCTCAGCCCGGTCGCCCGTTTGACCGGCCCGGATACGCCGCCCGGCTGGGACTACAGCCCATCGTCGTGGATCCAGCGTATTCCGATCATCGCCTTGGCTCTGGTCGGGCTGTTCATCTCGCGCTACCTCGCCGCCTTCCAGCTCGGCCACCTCGATGGCGCGTGGGATCCGCTTTTCGCCGACGGCACCGAGCGCATCATCACGTCTTCGGTGTCCGAATGGTGGCCGGTTTCCGACGCCGGCCTGGGCGGCGCGGCCTACGTCCTCGAAGTCGTGACCGGGGTCATCGGCGACAAGCGCCGCTGGCGTACCTTGCCGTGGCTGGTGCTGCTTTTCGGCGTGATGATTGTGCCACTCGGTGCGGTCAGCATCGCCTTTATCGTCATCCAGCCGATCGTGATCGGCACCTGGTGTACGTTGTGCCTGGTCGCCGCGCTCGCCATGCTGCTGCAAATTCCCTATTCCTTCGACGAGATCCTGGCTACCGTGCAGTTTCTGCGCGAGCGTCGCCGGCAAGGAAAGTCGCTGTGGCATGTTCTGTTCCACGGCGACACCATCGCCGGCGGCAGCGTCGATGACTCGGACAATTTCGAAGCGCCGCCGGCCGTTGTGTTGCGCGCCATGTTAAGTGGCGGCATCACCGTGCCGTGGACGCTGGCCGCCAGTTGCAGCCTGGGCATCGCGCTCATGCTCAGCCGTCTGCTTTTCGCTACTGCCGGAACGGCGGCCCACATCGACCATCTGATCGGTTCGCTGGTCGTCACGTTTTCGATCATGACGCTGGCCGAAGTCGCCCGCCCGCTGCGCTTCGCCAATGCCGCGTGGGGGGGCTGTCTGCTGCTGGCACCGTGGATGGTGGATGGCTACCACCTGGCCGGTGCCGCCTTCGCCTTGCTCGCCGGCGTGCTGTTGGTTGCCCTGGCCATGCCGCGCGGCGCCATTGTCGGCCGCTACGGCGAATGGGATCGCTACCTGAAGGCCGGGGAGGCGCGCTGGTTTACGCGTGCGCCACCCGCCGGGTGAAGCCTTGGCGGCGGCGCCAGGCCATGGCCGTGCGCTTCAGCTCGCGGCGCCAGAGCCCAATTTTCAAAGGAATATTGCCATGCCACAACTTTCTATCTCGCTCGAACTGTCAGCCTGCATCGCGGACTGCACCCGGTGCCATCGCGTTTGCCTGAATATGGCCACCAACCATTGCCTGGAGCAGGGCGGGCGCCATGCCGCGCCGGAACATCTGCGCACCATGCTGGTCTGTGCCGCGGTTTGCCATACCGCCGCCGACGTGATGATGACGGGTTCGCCGCTGTACCACCGGATTTGCGGGGCGTGCGCCGAAATCTGCGACGCCTGCCTGGCGTCCTGCCGCGGCCTCGATGACATGGACGATTGTCTCGTTGCCTGCCAGCGCTGCAAGGACAGCTGCGAGGTGATGGCCTCCGAATAGGGCAGATCATGGCGATCGACGAATTGCGATGACGCAGGATTCAATGGCGAGAGTGATCTGGAGAGGCGCAATCAGCTTTGCGCCTGATCCACGTTCCGGTGTCGCTGATGAGCGGGATCCGCGCGTGACGGCGCATTTTGCACGCGTCCTGCCACAACGGTTTAGTGACCGCATGGGGGGCACGGAACCGCGTCGGCAAAATCTATATCGACTGCCTGCGTAATCAGATGGGCGGCACCACGGTCGCCGCGTACTCGGTGCGCGCGACCGAGCCTCGGAGTCGGCGTGCCGATCGCCGACGCTGAAGTGGCGGGAATTGGCGCATCGCCAAGGCGATGATGGGGCGACTGGGTTTGAAATAAACACGACGCGGCACGGTAGTTTTTACAGAACATCTTGCGCGCGCGGCGTGATCGCGAACCAAAGCACGGGGCATGAAATTTGCCCCAACAGGGTTGCAGCGACGCTGCAAGAGCCGGTCAGTCCTCGGCCGATCGGCGAGTTGATTTGATTAATCACCACAGGAGAGAATCGAAATGGGAAGTTCAATACCTGGAAGTACCGTCTATACGGGGGCGAAGGCCGGGATTGTCGGTGGTCGCAGCTCCTCCGATGGGCCGGGCCCCGAAATCATGGCCGCCAGCACGCTGCAAGGCAACTCGGTGGTCAATAAGCTGGGTGAGGATCTGGGCAAGATCAAGGAAGTCATGATCGATGTGCCCCTGGGTAGCGTGGCTTACGCCGTATTGTCGTCGGGCGGCCTGCTGGGGATCGGCGACAAGCTTTTCGCCATCCCCTGGGCGGCCTTGACGCTCGATACCAATCGCAAGAGCTTCGTTCTCGACATCGATGCCAAGCGTCTCGAATCGGCGCCCGGTTTTGACAAGGACCACTGGCCAGCGATGGCCGATCCTACATGGGCGAGCGAAGTGCATAGCTATTACGGTCAACGCGAATACTACGCACGGCGAGATGAGGTTGGCGACAGAGGTTTTTAACCAGCGCGGCACGTAAACAGCGCGGCCGCCGGCGGTGGTCTTGCGTCGCCCGTGTCGGCCGCGGTTCCAAACCGAAAGTCACTGGCGGCAATGTCCGTCGGGTGCGTAGTGGAATGCCCCTGGCCACCATAACCTTGAACTGCAGCGCTAACGTCGCGGCGCGCTGGAGAAGCGCCGCCAGTTCGTCAGGGTAAATCGACTTTCGGCAAGTCTTGGGGCATTCCAATTTACCAAGGAGATCACCATGAAACGAAGAATCACCACGTCGACCCTCATTCTTCTGGCGGCACTGCCGCTGGCAAGCATCGCTGCCGAGTCGACTCCGGCGTCATCGAGTGCCAATCCGCCCGCGACGGAAAAGGCCGGAGAATATGTCGACGACGCCACCATCACCGCCAAGATCAAGGCCGCCTTCGTCAAGGACAAGGAGGTTGCCGCCTCCGGCGTGAAAGTGGAGACGGTCAAAGGTGTCGTTCAACTCTCTGGCACCGCCAAGAGCGACGCCGAAATCGAACGCGCCGTGCAACTTGCCAATAATGTGCGTGGCGTTAAGTCTGTGCGCAACGACATTCGCGTCAAATAGCCAAGACTGACTCTCGCCGGCACTTGCTGAGGCTTTTCGCCGGCCCGCGCGGCTGGTCGGAAGGCCCGCTCCGGCGACCCGGGTAAACCATGCCGCTTATCGGCTTGCCGTTGCGCGTCGCATCTCTGCGCGTAGCGGTTTGCGCGCCCGCATCGGCGCCACAGGTACCGTTTGTATCGCCTCCCGAAAAACGTAGGTGGCTTTCGCGGTGTTCGAAACGCAGGCACGTCGCCCTACGCGGACGGGCATGACCCTTGCTCGCCAAGGTCATGAAATCATTGAGTCGTTACCTCGTTCAGGCATTGCGCGCAGTTCGCAGGGGCGTGGCGAAAGTTCGAAGCGAGCGGCGGCGCAACACCTCGCTGCAGGAGGAAATTGGCGTCGGTGCCGCGCTCGGCTGCGCCACCTGTATTGCCGTGGCCTGGGGCAGCGCACCGCTGCTCGTTTCGCCGGTCGCGCTGATCGGGTTGTGGTTGGGCGATTGGCATCGCCCTGGTCATCTGGTTTGCTTCAACGGAATTGCCCGCTCAACAAATCATTCCACCGGCCTCCGGCATGGCGCGTTCGCCACCGGCCGCGTTCGTCGGCACCTGTCCTAGCGCAGTCCGTGCCACAGGTGGCAAGCCTTGCCGATTTCGTAAGATTTGTCGCGGCGATTTGTGGTTGGGCGACCGCGGCTTGCAATCCAGGAGTTGCACAAAAATGCGTTCGCTCACCAACTGTATCAACTCATGCGGAAGACCCCGTCGCTCTGCGACGCCCGCTCGACTCCGCTTGCGGTGCCGGACGACAGGCTGGGCAGCCAAGCTGACGGGTTGATCGACGGCTCGGTGCGGTCGGGCACGCACGCACCGCGCGGGAAAGAGGTTTCTCGGTTCGCCGCGCGCAAACCTTAAGGAACGAATGCCATTCCTCAAGGTATAGGCAAGCCACATGCCTCAGGGGCGGGAAGTGTCGTTGCCTGCTTGGCTCGTCGTTGGCCGTTGGGAGGCTTGCTGTTTTTACTTACCTATTTACCGCGGTCAGGAAAAAACTGCCACGACCTTGCTTGGCGGTATGGGCCCATTACCCGCGAGCCAGCCGCGATGGAAACCCGGCAGTTGGCGCGGCTAAGCGATCGCCATGACTTCCTGGAAGGCAAGCAACCCGTGGACTCCTGATCGTGCGCGGTTGCAGCCGGGCATGTCGTTTGCTGTGCTTCGCTCAGGCCGGCGCCTGGACGTGCCCGACCTTCGGCCAATGGAGAACGATTATGCGCAAGGATGAGCAGCAATACCCACCGCATGACGCCGATAGGCATCCCGAGCCGCAACATCAAAGCACACAGCCCGGTCATGAGAGTGAGATGCATCCGACCCCGCTATCTTTCGCCCGGCAGTATGTCGGCAGCGGAAAACTCCGTGGGATGGTGGCGGTCGTCACTGGCGGAGATAGCGGCATCGGTCGGTCAACCGCAATCTGCTTCGCCAAGGAGGGCGCCGACGTGGTGATCGCTTATCTAAACGAACACGAGGATGCCCAACTCACCAGTCAGGCCGTGATCGCTGCAGGAAGGCGCTGTCTCCTGCTGACTGGCGACTTGGGTGATCCTGAGGTGATCGATAGCGTGGTGCGCAAGACGGTCGGCGCCTTCGGTCGCATCGATATCCTGGTTAACAACGCCGCGGAGCAGCACCCCAAGGAAAACATTGCCGAGGTCACCCGTGCGCAGCTTGAACAGACCTTCCGTACCAACTTCTATGCCGTGTTCGACCTGTGCCGGGCAGCGCTGCCGCACATGCGCAAAGGCAGCACCATCATCAACACCGCTTCAGTGACCGCCTATCGCGGCAGTTCGCATCTGCTCGACTATTCGGCAACCAAAGGCGCCATCGTGGCGTTCACTCGCTCTTTGGCGCAACAACTCGCCGACCGGGAAATTCGGGTGAACGCCGTGGCACCCGGCCCCGTATGGACGCCATTGATTGCTGCCTCTTTCGATGCCGAGAAAGTGGGCCGGTTCGGCACCGACACCACGCTGGGCCGCCCGGCGCAGCCCGATGAAATCTCGCCGGCCTTCGTTTTCCTGGCGAGCAGCGATTCAAGCTACATGACCGGCCAGGTCCTGCATCCCAACGGCGGCGCTGCGCTGAATACTTGAAGGGGGGACTTTTCCGTAACGTTATCGTGCTGCACGCCCGCGCGTCCTATCTCAAAGGAAAAGCCATATTGCCATCGACCGTAAACCGGGTGACGAATCACTCCGCCGGTAGAAAGTTCAAGCGGCGGTAAGGAACTGCGTCGCCGCAGCCAAGCGGCGTGCCGCTTTCCCTCTCTGCCCGACGGCAGCGCGTATTGATTATGAAAGGACGAACCATGGAAACGCGAACGATCGACACCGACTTCATCCACCCTCTTTACGGTATCCGCTGGGCCGCCGTCCTCGCTGGCCTTGCCGTCGGACTCGGGGTGCACCTATTGCTACTTTTAATTGGCGCCGCCGTCGGACCTGCCGTCTATGGCGTCGGCGAACGTCCGGACGGCGGCAGTATTGCGCTCACCGCGGTGATATGGGATTCGATCAGCCTGCTCAGCGCGGCTGTCGTCGGCGGCTACGTCGCAGCGCGGGGCTCCGGTCTGCGCCGCCGCGCTGACGGCGTGCTCCATGCCGTCACCGCATGGGGCGCGGCGATGTTGTGCTATGCGCTGCTGACCGGCTCGGTCGTCGTCAGCACGCTGAGCGGTGTTCTCGGAACGGCGGCGGTTTCGGCCGGCGTAGTCACGGTCGAGCCTTCCGAATCCTCGATGAGCGAACTAATGGCCAGGCTTGAACGCGGCGACCGAGCCGGTTCGGTCAGGATGCTGCGAGAGCGTTTCGGCCTATCGTCCGAGCAGGCCGAACGCGCCGTTGACCGCGCCCTCGCCTTGGTCGGCAGCAGCGCACCTGCCGCCAATTTTAACGATGCTGCGCAAGCCGTTTCTGCAACCAGTACTTGGCTGAGCCTAGTCATTTTTATGTCACTGGCTGGTGGCGCCGGGGGCGGACTGATCGGTGCCCACGGCAGCTTCAAGCGCTCGCGGCCGGGGTATCGCCGTCGACAGCTTACTCAGGCCGCGCCGGCAAACGACTACTCCGGACACGACCTGCCGACCGCCGGTTGATGTGCCGCGCTTTGGGGGCTGGCACGATTGCTGGAAGACTGGCGTTTATGACTTCGGCGATACTGCCGGCGTCTCGAGCGAGGGGGATAGCGTTGCCGGCCATGCTGAAAGGGGCTTCGATGTTTTACTTCGCAGGAGTACCGTTCTCTATCGCCATCATGGCGGCGATTCTCGGTTTTGGCGATAGCGCTGCCGGCATGGCCGAGATCGCCCAGCGGGTGTTCCAGGTTTTCCTGCTGAGGGCGCTGGCTTCCCTTGTCACGAGGTTGTTACGCCGATGATTGGCATTCGGGCAATCGCCAAAGCGGATGGCGACGCGCCCATACCAGCCTGCCGATCAGCGATCCCTGGCTGGTATGTCTTTGGCCTGGCAGCGGGAGACGGTACTTAACCGGACCGCTCTAGCCAGTGGGTTAGGTTAGCCCGACGCTCGGCAAGGAATATTCCAAACCGGTACAAATTGCTACCAAGCTCATGCAAACGCGCAACAGACGGGCCGCTTGGTCGCTCGCTAGGCTTTTGCTCGCCACCTGTTGAGTCGGCTGTCCGCCTTGAATGACGTCGAGCGAAAGAAATGATCATGACTGAAGATGTATTACCCGTGCCGTCGCGCAAGCGAATCGCGCTCGTTGCCCACGACCACAAGAAGCAGAATCTCATGGAGTGGGCGGAATTTAACCGAGATCTGCTGGTGCGGCACGAGTTGTGCGCCACCGGAACCACCGGCAGCCTGCTCGAAAAGACGCTCAGAACGCAGATCCTAAAACTGCAAAGCGGCCCGCTTGGCGGAGACCAGCAGATCGGGGCAAAGATCGCCGAAGGCCTGATCGACTTCATTATATTTTTCTGGGACCCGCTCGAACCGCAGCCCCACGATCCCGACGTCAAGGCCTTGCTTCGCCTGGCTGTCGTCTGGAACGTCCCGGTGGCGTGCAATCGGGCTTCGGCGGACTTCATGGTTTCGTCGCCGCTGATGTCTTCGGCGTACGAGCGCACGCTTCCCGACTTCGATGTTTACTTGAACCGCTTCGAACCCGAGTTGGCGAGAGCCATGCCGTGAGCGGTCGGTGCTATGGCGAGCCGCCCGGCGCGACGGATGGATGCCAGCGGCTTGCCGCTGCTTGTAAATTGCTCGCCGATCCCTGCGCTTGAATCGATCGTGTGCTCCGCTCTAGCGGTCCGTGTCGCGGGTTGCCAATCTCCCGCCTGGCTGGAGGTTTGGCGCGCTGGAATAGCCGCCCGAGCGTTGGGCATAGCAGGCCAAAAAGCACCGATGAAACAACGTCCGGCAGCGTTCGGCGTAAGCCACTTGACAATAACTGCCAGCGCCGGCAAGTCTTTGACCCGCACCGACCGCTTCCGCGTCGGCATCGCCAATCGCGGACCGACTTCGTCGCGTGGCGGGCGCCGCCCGCGGGCGATGAAGAGCGCTCCGACTTTCCCGTAGCGCGCCCAGGTCCTTGACCCCCGATTGAATCGCTACGGCGGCGTGGCTCACGCCGCTATGTAGGTTTTCGGCCAGCGAACCCGCTTGGTCGACGCCTTGATCAACGATCGTGCGCGCGTCCTGACGAAACGGTTGGCCGCATCGTCGGCGGCGCTAGCCGCTTTGGCGGCCGAGGAGGGGGTTTTGATGTCGTCCATGCTGTTCTCCAAATGAAGGTGGAAGGGAAGGCGACGCACAAAGCGAGCAAGTGCCGCTTCGCACTCACCGCAAGCGGCATGCCTGTCGGGTGAGGGTTGACTGAGGTCGCTCGGTGGCGTTTTTTAAAAAAGCACCTTGATGTCGGGTGAATTCTTCAATTTTCAGTAAGACTTTCCGTGCCAATCGCTTTTTTTCACTCGCCTAACGGCGACCACCCATGGTCTGCGCAACGCCATTTTCTACGAACTCAATATCTTCTCGATAGCGGCCGCGGGGGCGTGAACGGCTGAAGATGTTGCGCCGCTCGCCGAACCCTTCCGCGCCCGTCAGGTGCTTCAGAACGGCTGAGAATGGCCCGCGGGCGGGCGGCGCGACGAATTGACTCGCCTGGCCTTGTGTGGCGCAGGCACGTCGCTTGCCCGATCGCACTGTCCAAACAATCGGTCGTCGTCTTCGTCATGAAAACATTCACCTGTGTATGCGGCACCCCAGTCCATTTCCAGAATGCCCGTTGTCAGCACGGTGGCCGCAGTCTCGGCTTTCTTCCTGACCAACTCCAGATCTGCGCGATCAACGCGCTCGGCAATGGGCTCTTCCGTGCTGCGCTTCCGGTCACTAGTGTCGGCGCTTACCGGCGGTGCCGGAACTACGGCTTTGAGCATGTCGGCAACTGGCTCGTCGCGGCCGATGACGAATCTCCTTACGGCCGTGCATGTCGCCTCAACGACACCATCCCCAACCTGTCGGCGGACGTCAACCGCGTTCGCTGGTGCCGCGTCGAGCAGGCCAAGCGCCGGCCGCGCTATACGCTGCTTCGCCTGCGTTTGCCGCAGGTCGTCCGCGATCAAAATCCTGGCAGCGGGCTTACCTTCGCGAGTTTCTCGCCGATCCGGCGGCCGGCCAGACGATTTATACCGGACACGAAGACGGCCGGATCACCATCAACGTTGCCGAGGCCGACCATTCACCGGGTGTTGGCGCAGGCCGAGGCGAAGCCAAGTGAATATCAACTGAGCCAAGGAGTTTGTCATGAATAGCCCGACCTTCACCCCTTCCAGTGAACTGAATCGTGCTTTGGCCGCCGAGCGCCCGGCCGTGGCGCTCAACCAGGCCAGCGCGGTGGCGTGGGGCGCCATCGTCGCCGGGGCCGCGGCGGCGGCGGCCCTGTCGCTGATCCTGCTGATACTGGGCATCGGCCTTGGTTTATCGTCGGTGTCGCCGTGGGCGCCGAGCAGCGCGAGCGCAACGACGCTAGGCGTTTCAACCATCCTCTGGCTGACCTTTACGCAAGTCGTCGCTTCGGGAACGGGCGGCTACCTCGCCGGGCGGTTGCGAAGTCGTTGGCCGGACGTTCAGCGCGACGAAGTCTACTTCCGCGATACCGCACACGGTTTCCTGGCGTGGGCCGTAGCCTCTCTGGCGACGGCCGCGCTACTGGCTTCGGCGATCGGCGCGATCGTCGGTGGCGGACTGCAAACCGGAGCACGCGTCGCCGACGGCATCGCGACAGCGGCGACGGTCGGTTTCGCCGCTGCGCCGGCCGGGATGGCGACGCCGCAAGGCGACGACGGCAGACTTTCTTACTTTGTCGACTCCTTGTCGCGCCCGGCGGTCACTGCGTCGTCGCCCGCTGCCGCCGACCTCGCCGCAACGCCTTCAGGTGCTGCGAGTTCTGCTGGAATGGAGCAGACGTCGTCGCTCAACGCGTCTGAAGTCGGGCCTATCTTCATGAATGCTTTGCGCACGGGTGCGCTCCCTGCAGACGATGTCCACTATCTTGGCCAGCTCGTTGCGCTGCGCAGCGGACTGTCGCAGCAGGATGCGGAAAAGCGGGTCAGCGAGACCTATGTCCGTGCGCAGGCGAGTCTCCATGACGCCGAAACCGCGGCGCGCGAGGCCGCCGAAAAGGCGCGCAAAGTCTCGGCCTATGCCGCTCTGTGGGGCTTCATTTCGCTGCTGGTCGGCGCCTTCGTCGCCAGCCTGGCGGCCACCTATGGTGGCCGCCTCCGCGACGATTAAGGCTTCCCTTAAGAATTCCCATTTCGCTGCATTTCAACGAGGATACGCTCATGCGCTCGATACTTCTTTACCTGCTTGGTATTCCGATCCCGATCATCATTCTCATCGCCTTGTTTACGCACTAGACGCCGTTAATTTTACTCACCCCACGGAGAACTCTCATGGACAATGCAACGCGAAGCACAGCGGCCGCCGACCGGTCAGCCAAGGTCCAAGACGCAACAGTGCTACTGCGCGCCGATCACAAGCGCGTCGATAGTCTGTTTGCGGACTATGAAAATGCGCACTCGACGGCCAAGAAGAAGCAACTGGTCGCCCAAATCTGTAGCGAGTTGACCGTTCATGCGCAAGTCGAGGAAGAGATTTTTTATCCAGCGGTCAAACGCGCGCTCAAGGACTCGGAGTTGATCCCCGAAGCCACCATCGAACATGCCAGCCTCAAAGCGTTGATCGCGCAGGTTGAAGGCGTCGAGCCCGATGGCGAGTTGTTCGACGCCAAGATCAAGGTCCTCTCCGAGTACGTAAAACATCACGTCAAGGAAGAACACAAGGAGATATTTCCGCGGGCCAAGGCGTCCGATCTGGACTTGACTGCACTCGGCGTGCGCCTTGCCAAGCGTAAAGCCGAACTGCTGGCTCAGCAAACCTAAAAGCCTCGCCGATCAATCGACGCGCCAAGTGGCTGCTGCGCGAACGCGCAGTGCGGCATCGGCGTACGGTCGGTCGTGGCGCATCGCCGTGTCGATCAAGGCACCCCTTGGGCGCGAGCCGCAACGGACAACGAGTGTTTCCTTATGCGAAGGAATCCCTATGTCTACAGATCAGAAAGTTACCCCGTCATCGGTCAAGTCGAAGCGTTCCCATCGGCCGGCGCCATTGCGTTCAACCGCCTCAAGGCGCCTGCTGAATACGGCCGCGCCAACGCGTTGGCGCCGATCCATGGGGAACTGGGGCTCCCTGCCGGTGACGATTTGCTGGCCAGTACTCAGTCCGATACGAACGCTCACGAAAAGACCGGCGTCGCGCCCTTTGCCAAGGCCGGAAAAATCACGCCGGTCTTTGTTCGCTTCTCAACGGTGGCCGGCGAACGGGGATCGAAGGATGCCGCCTGCGACGTGCGCGGCTTCGCCGTCAAGTTCTATACCGACGAAGGCAGCCGGGACCTGGTCGGCAACAATAGGCCGGTTTTTTTCATCCAGGACGCGACGAAGTTTCCGGACCTAGTGCATACGGTCAACCCCGAGCCGCATCATGGCATACCGCAGGCGGCGTCGGCGCATGACACGTTCTTGGATTTCTTGTGGTTGATGCCCGAGCATAGAGACCCTGGTGCGCGATGCTTACATCATGGACTACGTCAACGACCAATACTGGCATGGCAACGCCATCCTTGCGCTGGGCGCGGCACAGCGGCGGCTTGCGAGCGCCGGAATCGCTGCCTTCCGGCTCAAGGACTGCGGCGTGTTTCGGATCGAGGCGGATAAGCAGGGCGAAGTGCTTGCGGATTTCAAAACGGCTATTGCCGTGCATCGTCATCTGTCGCCTGCCATCGATCACCCCGAGATTTGAATGAAAGCGCGAGGCCTGCCGCATCAGCGAACCGGGGCACGGTTCGCGTCCGATTACGCCACTTTCGACGTTGCGCCCGGGGCTGCTTTTCGGTGTGGAACCTCGCTTCGGGCCTAATTTTCAAACGCGGTAGGACCTGCGGGCCGCGACTCGTTGCCTTCAAGGAAAGATAGCGCGAATTCGCATTTTTCGTCGCGCGCTCGCCTGGTTCGATTAAGAGCAGGGCTGACTATGGCTTCCGCTGACGCAGCACCTCGCGCAGTTGCCGGTCGGCGTTGCGCAGCATGGTTTCGGTCGTTTCCCAGTCGATGCAGGCGTCGGTCACCGAGCAGCCGTACTTGAGCTCTCCGAGGTCGTCGGGAATCGGCTGGTTGCCGGCGATGAGGTTCGATTCGATCATCACGCCGACCAGCGACTGGTTGCCGAAGCGCACCTGATTGACGACGTCGGCCATGACCAGCGGTTGCAGCTCGGTTTTCTTGTAGCTGTTGGCGTGCGAGCAGTCGACGACGATGTTGGCCGGCAAGTTGGCTTTCTTGAGCGCCTGTTCGGCCATCTGCACGCTGACCGTATCGTAGTTGGGCCGGCCTTCGCCGCCGCGCAGTACGACGTGGCCGTAGGCGTTGCCGCGGGTGCGAACGATCGAAGTGTGGCCCTCGCCGTTGATCCCCAGGAAGCTATGCGGACGCGACGCCGAAAGGATGGCGTTAACGGCGATGGTGACGTCGCCGTTGGTGCCGTTCTTGAAACCGACCGGCGTCGATAAGCCCGACGAGATTTCGCGGTGCGTCTGCGATTCGGTGGTGCGCGCGCCGATCGCCGTCCAGGCGATCAGGTCGCCGAGGTACTGCGGCGAAATCGGGTCGAGCGCCTCCGTTCCTGCCGGCAGGCCGATCTCCGCGACGTCGAGCAGGAACTGGCGCGCTTTTTTCATCCCTTGATCGACGCGGAACGAGTCGTTCATGTCCGGATCGTTGATGTAGCCCTTCCAGCCGGTCGTCGTCCGCGGCTTCTCGAAATAGACGCGCATCACCACCAGCAGCGTTTCGCTCACCTCGTCGGCGAGCGCCTTGAGCCGGCGCGCGTAGTCGAGTCCGGCGACCGGGTCGTGGATCGAACACGGGCCGACGACGACGAACAGGCGCGGGTCACGGTGGTCGAGGATGTTGCGCAGCGCTTCGCGCCCAGCCATCACGGTACGCACGGCGCTTTCGGTGAGCGGCACCAGCGCGTGGATTTCCTCGGGCGAGGGCATTGCGTCGAAGTCGAGAATATTGACGTTCTCGATTTCTGGCGTGTTGATATTGGTCTTGTCGGGATGGTTCATGGTTTCAATTGCCTCAGCAGGTCCTTGACGGCGGCGACGCGATCGGCGAGCGTCGGGCAGTGGCGTTTGAGCGACAGTTTATCCTGTCCGGCGAGCCGGTAGTTCCGGTCTTTCTGGATCAGGTTGATGATACGGATCGGCTCGATCGGCGGATTGGCTTCGAAACACACGACGATCTGCTCGGCCGTGGCGTCGAGCTTGATGATTCCCAATGGCTTGCAGAGTAGCCGCAGGCGGTGGCTGTCGAGCAGCGACTGGGTCTGCGGCGGCAGTTCGCCGAAGCGGTCGATCAGTTCTTCCTGTAGGTCGGAAATTTCGTCGATGGCGTTGCAGTTGGCCAGCCGCTTGTAGATCGTCAGCCGCTCATGCACGTCGGGTGCGTAGTCGTTGGGCAGCAGCGCCGGGACGTGCAGGTTGATTTCGGCGGCGATCTCGAGCGGCTGCGCGAGGTCCGGGTCCTTGCCCTGCTTGAGCGCCGAGACGGCGCGGTTGAGCATTTCGGTAAACAGGTTGAAGCCGACTTCCTGCATCTCGCCCGACTGGTTCTCGCCGAGCACTTCGCCGGCGCCGCGGATTTCAAGATCGTGCATCGCGAGGTAAAACCCGGCGCCGAGTTCGTCCATCATCTGGATTGCTTCGAGCCGCTGCCGCGCCTGCTTGGTCAGACCCGAGCTCTCGGCGTCATAGCCGACATCGCCGTGCGTCAAAAGATAAGCGTAGGCCTGGTGGTGCGAGCGGCCGACGCGGCCGCGCAGTTGGTGCAGTTGCGCGAGGCCGAACTTCTCGGCGCGGTTGATGATGATGGTGTTGGCATGCGGGTTGTCGATTCCGGTTTCGATGATCGTCGTGCACAGCAGCAGGTTGGCGCGCTGCTGCGTGAAGTCGCGCATCACGCGTTCGAGTTCGCGCTCGTTCATCTGGCCGTGGCCGACGACGATGCGCGCCTCGGGGACGAGCTTGGCGAGCTTGTCGCGCATGGTCTCGATGGTGTCGACTTCGTTGTGCAGGAAATAGACCTGGCCGCCGCGCTTGAATTCGCGCAGCAAGGCTTCGCGGATCACGCCGTCGGAGAAGCGCGAAACGAAGGTCTTGATCGCCAGTCGCTTCTGCGGCGCGGTGGCGATCACAGAGAAGTCGCGCAAGCCTTCGAGCGACATGCCGAGCGTTCGCGGGATCGGCGTCGCGGTCAGCGTCAGCACGTCGACCTCGGCGCGCAGCGCCTTCAAGGCTTCCTTCTGGCGAACGCCGAAGCGATGTTCCTCGTCGATGATCACCAGGCCCAGGCGAGTGAATTTGACGTCCTTTTGCAGCAGCTTGTGCGTGCCGATGACGATGTCGACGCGTCCTTCGGCGAGCTCCTTGAGCGCTGCCGTGATTTCCTTGGCGCTCTTAAAGCGCGACAGTTCGACGATTCGCGCCGGCCAGTCGTTTCCGATCTGCGCGAAGCGGTCGCTGAAGGTTTGAAAGTGTTGTTCGCAGAGCAACGTCGTCGGGCACAGCACGGCCACCTGCTTGCCGCCGGCGACTGCACAAAAAGCGGCGCGCAACGCGACTTCGGTCTTGCCGAAGCCGACGTCGCCGCAGACCAGGCGGTCCATCGGCCGGCCCGATTTCATGTCGTCGATCACCGCGTTGATCGCAGCCGCCTGATCGGGCGTTTCTTCGAAGCCGAAACCGTCGGCGAAGGCGTCGTAGTCGTGAATCTTGAATTCGAAGGCGTGGCCCTGGCGCGCCGCGCGCAATGCGTAGATCGCCAGCAGTTCGGCGGCGGTGTCGCGCGCCTGCATGGCGGCGCGGCGCTTGGCCTTCTCCCACTGCGGCGTACCCAGCGTGTGCAGCGGCGCGGTGTCCGGGTCTGAGCTCGAATAGCGCGAGATGAGCTGCAGTTGGGCGACCGGAACGTAGAGTTTGGCGTCGTTGGCGTAATGCAGTTCGAGGAACTCCATGTCGCCTTCGCCCAGATCGAGCAGCACCAAGCCTTGGTAGCGCGCGATGCCGTGCTGCTCGTGTACCACCGGGTCGCCGACCTTGAGCTCGGTCAGATCGCGCAGCCAGTTGTCGAGCGATGCCTTGCGCTGCGCGGCGTGCCGCGTACGACGCGTCGGGCTGCCAGCGTAGAGCTCGGTTTCGGTGATGAAGGCAACCCCCCCAGCCCCCCTTTTCAGGGGGGAGTGGATGGCCTCCTCCCCTGATAAGGGGAGGTCGGGAGGGGTTAGCACAAAACCGTCGAGCAGCGGCGCGACGCCGAGCGCGAGCTTGCTGTCTCCGGCCAGGAAAGCGGTGAGGTCGGCGCAGGGCGAGGGTTTGAGGTTGTAGTCGGTAAACAGTCCGGCCAGCGTTTCGCGCCGTCCCGCCGATTCGGCAAGCAATAGCACGCGGCCTGAAAAACCGGCGATAAAGGTTTTGAGGCTGGCGAGTGGATCTTCGGCGCGGCGCGCGACGGCGACCGGCGGCAGTGCGCCTGCCGGGCCGCCGCTACCGGCGGCGAGGATCAGCCGCGAGTAGGACTTGGCGGCAGCAAAGAACGGCTCCTCGGCGAGGAACAGTTCGGCCGGCGGCAACAGCGGCCGGCTGCGTTCGCCGCCGAGCATGTCGTAGCGCGACTGGGCGTCGCGCCAGAAGGCGCGGATCGCCTCCGGAACGTCGTTGTGCAGGCAGAGCACCGCGTCCTTGGGCAGGTAGTCGAAAAGCGTTGCCGTTTCCTCGAAGAAAAGCGGCAGCCAGTATTCGATTCCGGCCGAAGGAATGCCGTTCGAGACGTCCTTGTAGATGCCAGAGCGCGCCGGGTCGCCTTCGAAGCGCTCGCGGAAGCGTTGACGGAAAAGCGCGCGACCCTTGTCGTCGAGCGGGAACTCGCGCGCCGGCAGTAGGCGGATTTCGGGAACCGGGTAGAGCGTTCGCTGGCTGTCGACGTCGAAGGTCTTGATGCTCTCGATTTCGTCGTCGAACAGGTCGAGGCGGAAGGGCTGCGCCGAACCCATCGGGAAGAGGTCGACGAGGCCGCCGCGGATCGAGTACTCGCCCGGTGCGACCACCTGTGTGACGTGGCTGTATCCGGCCAGCGTCAACTGCGCGCGGAAATTGTCACCGTCGAGCTGCTCGCCTTTTTTGAGGAAAAAGGTATAGGCGGCGAGATACGCTGGCGGCGCGAAGCGATAGACGGCGGTCGATGCCGGCACCAGCAGCACGTCGCATTCGCCGCGCGTCACGCTGTAGAGCGTCGCCAACCGCTCGGAAATGAGGTCGTGGTGCGGCGAGAAGCTGTCGTAAGGCAGCGTTTCCCAGTCCGGCAGCAGGCGGACGCGCAGCTCGGGAGCGAACCACGGGATCTCGTCGAGCAGCCGCTGTGCGTCGTTGGCGCTCGCCGTCAGCACCGCCAGCAGCTTGCCCCGGCCGGCCTGAGCCAGTTGCGCGAGGTGCAGCGCGTCGGCCGACCCGGCAAACGGTGGCAAGGTCGTTCGTTCGCCGGCCTTGAACGCGGGTAGCGGGACCGCGAGCAGCGCGGCAGGCGATTTTGCAGCAGGGCTGGATTGAGGCACGGGGGGACGAAAGCCTGGCGGAACGGGAAAGCAGGACATTATAGCCGATCGCGCCGGGGCGGCTTGGCGGCGAGGCGACGCGATGATCAGGCCGGTGTTTCTTGAACGGACGGTTCCCAGCCTTGCAGCCGTTGAAACTGGTGCGCTTAGAGGTAATTCTGCTCGCGTTGATGAGGTACCGCTAGAGTCAGTGCCGTATCTGCACCTTCGTCATAGCTGTAAAGCGCCAGATACCCGGATTGGCCGCTGGAAATGATCAGTTCGCGCAAACCCTGTGGCAAAGGCCGACCCCTACGCGGATGATGTTCCAGGATCGTCAGCGCATCGAGAATCAAGTCGATGGTTTCAATAGCGCATTCGGCGTCGGTCTCCAGAACAGAGTCCGCCAAGCGCGCCAAGTCATCGGCTGCTTCCGGCGCCAGCAGTCAGCGCGTCATGCATTGCTTTCCACACACTCCGTAATGGCCAGTGTCGACGGGCGCGTAGCAAGCTGCCCCCGCACACGGCAACGCAGATAGTCCGCAAAAGCCGCTCCGTCAATGACCTGACCGGTAGCGATCACTTGCGCGCGTGCCGCCAGTGCCTGTGCCACAAAAGCTTAGCCTTGCGCCAACTCGGAAGCGATGGCCTTGATCATGAAGGGGGGGGAGGGGAGGCCCCGGCCGGCAGCGACTTCATGCAAGCGGTGACGTGTTGCTTCATCCAGTTTGATCGACAGATTGGGCACGGCAGACTCCCCGTTTCAATGGTGTTGATTTATTTTCAGCAGGCATGTCGATTCGGGCGAGGTTGGATCGTCGTGGAGTCAGGAGCCGGAGTAACCCGGCGTTCGTATCACTTATGTTCACAGGAGGTACTCATGCGCTACATGATCATCGTCAAGGCCACCGTCGAGACGGAGGCCGAAACCACTCCGATTTCGGCCGACGCCGGCCTGCTGACGGAAATGGCCAATTATCACGAGCAGCTGACGAAGGCTGGTGCCCTGCTCGACGGCTCGGGACTCAAGCCGAGTTCTCAGGGCTGGCGCATCCGCTACGACGGCGACAAACGTAGCCTGATTGACGGCCCGTTCGCAGAAACCACGGAGTTGATCGCCGGCTACACCCTCATCCAGGTGAAATCGCGCCAGGAGGCGATGGAATGGGCACGCCGTTTCCCGAACCCAGCCGGGCGCGGCAAGCCGGCCGAAATCGAAGTGCGACCGTTATACGAACTCGACGACTTCGCGCCCTCGCCGGAGATCGAACGCATGCGCAACATTCTCTGAGTTTTACGGTCGTAGGTTTGTTGTTCTTTCAAGGAGCCTGGTCATGATCGCGCAGGCAGTCGAGGCCGGCGCCACGCTGACAATGCCGGCCGCCGACACGTTCTGGGGCGATCGCTACGGCCAGGTGCGCGATCCGTTCGGGCATACGTGGTCCATCGCCACGCACCTTCGCGACGTGAGCCCGGAAGAAATCCAGGCCGCCGCGAAGCGGGGTTGCCCGGGCGTCTGAAACGAAGTGTTTCGCGCGGCAACCGCATCCCCCGCCGCGCCGTGATCATGCCCTGCCCGCCTCAAGGAGCCGCGCGATGACCATTCACCAAGTCTTCGCCTATCTGTGCGTCGGCGATCCCCACGCCGTGATCTCCCGCACCATCGTTGCCGGCGCGACGCTCGAACGCGCTGCTCAGGACCAGTTCGACGGCGAGCTCGGGCCTCGTGCGCGATCCCGACGGCCATCGCCGGCTGATCGGTCATGCCATCGAAACGGTGACGCCGCAGGAAACGCAGCGCCGCTATGTTGCTTTGCTCGACATCGGCAGATAAGTTATCGGCCAATGTCGAAAGTCGCCCGGATCGCGCGTCGTATATGTGCAGATATTGCATCTGCGCTCGGACCATGAACCCGTACTAGGCAAGGTGCAACGCATGAACAACCCGGTCATCTGGTTTGAAATCTATGTCGAAAACATGCCGCGGGCGCGGGCTTTCTAGGAGCGCGTGTTGGGGGTCACGCTGGAAAACCTGAAGAATCCGGACGGCCCGGAAGAACTCGAAATGTGGGCTTTCCCCATGGCAATGGATCGCGTCGGCGCAGGCGGTGCGCTGGTAAAGATGAACGGCGTGCGTCCGGGCGGCGGCACGCCGTTCAAGGCAAAAATGCCGATCGGCGAATACGCTCACATCGCGCTAGTCCACGACGCCGAGGGCAACCTCGTGGGCCCGCATTCGATGCAATAAGTCAGGCGAAGTGGTGAAAATCCCTGCCCTAACCCAGCGAGGACGCTGCTATGAAATTCATGTTGATGATCGTCGAGCCGCGTGGCCAGCGCGACGCTCGCAGCGAGGACGAGGGTCGTGCGCTTTACGCCGAAATGGTCGAGTTTGGCCAGCGGCTCACCGCGCATGGCCAGTTACTGGCAAGCGAATCGCTGCGCCCGGACAGCCACGGCGTACGCGTCCAGCGGCGCGGCGAGCAGGCCAGCCTGATCGACGGCCCGTTCGCCGAGGCGCGCGAAATGGTTGGCGGCTTTTTCCTGATTGAGTGCGCCAGCCGCGAGGAGGCACTGGAAGTTGCCAAAACCTGTCCCGCAGCGCGCTTCGCCAGCGTCGAGGTGCGCGAATGCGCGCCGTGCTATGTGCAGTAAACCCCGGAGGAATGCCATGACCACTATTGCCAGGAACACCATTTGCCTTTGGTTCGACGGAAGCGCAGAAGACGCCGCACGGTTCTACGCCGAAATCTTTCCAGACTCTTCCGTCGACGCCGTGTATCGCGCACCGGGAGATTATCCCTCCGGGAAGGCTGGGGATGTGTTGACGGTCAGTTTCACAGTGATGGGCATTCCGTGCCTCGGGCTTAACGGAGGTCCCGCGTTCAGCCACAGCCCGGCGTTCTCCTTTCAGGTCGCAACCGCTGATCAGGCTGAAACGGATCGCTACTGGAATGCGATCGTCGGCAATGGCGGCCAGGAGAGTGACTGTGGCTGGTGCCAGGACAAATGGGGATTGTCCTGGCAAATCACGCCGCGCGCCCTGATGGAAGCGATCGCCGATGCCGATCCGGCGGCCGCCAAACGCGCGTTTGTTTCGATGATGACGATGCGCAAGATCGACATCGCGACGATCGAGGCGGCGCGCCGTGGCTGAAATTTATGGAGTACAAGCGAAGCGTCGGGCGGCACTGCTGTTTGGTTTGCTACGGGGATCGCGATGAGCAAGTTGCGTGTAGCGAGTTTTTCGATGTCCATCGATGGATACGGTGCAGGCCCGAACCAGAGCCTCGAAAATCCGCTCGGTGTTGGAGGGCAGGCGCTGCATGAGTGGGCTTTCCCGACCGCCACGTTTCAGCGGATGTTTGGAAATGAAGCGGGTACGACGGGCATTGATGACGATTTCGCGGCGCGAGGCTTCCGCAACATAGGCGCATGGATCCTTGGCCGAAACATGTTTGGCCCGATTCGTGGACCGTGGCCAGACGGCAGTTGGAAAGGGTGGTGGGGTGACAATCCGCCGTATCACACCCCGGTGTTCGTGCTGACTCACCAGGCTCGTGCCCCGGTCACCATGGCAGGCGGAACGATCTTTCACTTCGTCACCGATGGCATCCACTCAGCGCTAAGCCGTGCCAAGGAAGCGGCAGACGGATCGGATGTTCGGATAGGCGGTGGGGTCGCAACAATCCAGCAATACTTGCGAGCGGGGCTGATCGACGAACTACACATCGCGATTGCGCCGGTTCTGCTCGGCTCCGGCGAGAAGTTGTTCTCTGATATTGACTTAGTCTCGCTCGGCTACCAGTGCGTGGAGCACGTTGCCACCAACGAGGCGACTCACGTTGTACTCGGGAGAATTTGAGTGCTTGTCATCGCCGTCGCCCGGCAAGGCGCTGCGCAGGGACGCTCCGCCGGCAAGTCGGCTCCGCGCCCTTGAGCTTTGACGTTGGGCATCCAGGGAATCGTGAAATGGCAAAGGCAGTTGCGTCTACATTCAAGACAAAGCTACTCCGTCCGGAAAAACCAGGTGAGGACGACTCATGGGCCTTTCTTGTTGTACCGAAAATCGCCAGTGATACCTTGCCAAGGCGCGGCAGAACCTCCGTCGAGGGCACCCTCAACGGTCACCTTTTTCAAGCGACGCTTGAGCCGGACGGCCAGTTAAGCCATTGGCTCAGAGTGAGCCGGGAGCTGCGCGAGGGCGCCCAGGCGAGTATCGGTGAGGTGGTTAGCGTTCACATCACTCCGGTCAGCCCGGAACCGGAGCCGCAGGTATCCGACGACCTGCAGGAAGCTCTTGCGGCGTGTCCGGCAGCCAAGGCGACCTGGAATGAGACCACGACCATCGCCCGCGTGGACTGGATACACTGGGTTGAGTCTGCCAAACAAGTCAAGACCCGAAAAAGTCGGGTGAAAGCCGCCCTTGACATGCTTTCTTCCGGCAAAAAGCGCGTTTGCTGCTTTGATCAATCAGGTTCCTATAGCAAGAGCCTAAGTTCGCCCCCGGCGGCAGACTAGCGGCATGCTGTCTGATCAGCCCGGCAAGACGCTCCGGCGGGCGTTCGGCAGGCAAATCGACGACGCCGAATTGGCCGCACGGGCGAGTGTGCACGCCGCAATACCGAACGAAACGCCATCATCATTGAGGAGCTGTTCATGAAAGTGACCGTTGCAACCGCCGTGCTCGCACCGCTCGACATCGTCTGGCGCACCTATACGACGCCCGCGGACATCAGTCAATGGAACGCCGCATCGGACGACTGGCACACCACCGCTGCCAGCGTGGACCTGCGCGAAGGCGGTGCCTTTTCTTCGCGCATGGAAGCCAAGGACGGTACCCAGGGCTTCGACTTTTCTGGCACCTATACCCGCATCGTTCCGCCGCGCCTGATCGAATACACCTTCGGCGACCGCAGCGGACGGGTCGAGTTCGATGAGACGTCCGACGGCGTGCGGGTGCGCGTTTCCTTCGATCCAGAAACGACGTTCCCGATCGAACACCAGCGTTCAGGCTGGCAAGCGATTCTCGACAACTTCGCACGCCACGTGGCGGCGCGCTGATCCTTCCCCACAAGGAGAGCAAGATGCCCCGTTCAGCCAGTCGTGCTGTCGATCTGCCCGCGGTGAGCTAACCGGATGACGGCGGTTGCCGACACGCTCGCCGCGATCTGGCATATCGAGTCGGCCAAGGTCGTCGCCGCCGCCGCCCGGCTCACGCGCGACCTGGCGCTGGCCGAAGAGTGTGCGCAGGACGCGCTGGTCGCGGCGCTGGAGCACTGGCCGACGCAAGGCGTTCCGGACAATCCCGCGGCCTGGTTGACCACCGCTGCCAAGCGGCGCGCGCTCGACCTGCTGCGCCATCGGACCCAGGCTGCGCCCAAACACGCCGAACTCGCGGTCGAACTCGACACGCAGAACGCCATCCGCGTAGCCAATTTCGCCGAAGCGGTGGACAATGCGCTCGACGACGACATCGGTGACGACCTGCTCGCGCTGGTATTCACCGCCTGCCATCCGCTGCTGTCGCCCGAGGCACGTGCGGCGCTGACCCTGAAAATGGTCGGCGGCCTGTCGGTCGAGGAAATCGCGCGCGCCTATCTCAAGCCCGCCGCCACCCTCGCGCAACGGATCGTTCGGGCCAAGCGCACCCTGGCCGAAGCGCGCGTTCCCTTCGAGACGCCGCGCGGCGCGGAACTGACTGAGCGGCTGCCGTCGGTGCTGGAAGTGCTCTACCTGATCTTCAACGAAGGCTATGCCGCGACGGCGGGTGGCGACTGGATGCGTCCCGCGCTGTGCGAGGAAGCGCAGCGTCTGGGCCGCGTGCTCGCCGGCCGCCTGCCAGACGTCGCCGAGGTACATGGCCTGCTCGCGCTGATGGAAATCCAGGCGTCCCGACTTGCCGCGCGCGTCGATGCGTCGGGTCAACCGGTGCTGTTGATGGATCAGGACCGCACACGGTGGGATCGCCTGCTGATCCGTCGCGGGCTGGCTGCGCTGGCGCACGCCGAGAGTTTGCCGGGTCCGTCCGGACCCTACACCCTGCAGGCCGCCATCGCCGCCTGTCATGCCCGGGCCACCGTTGCCGCCGACACCGACTGGTTGCGCATCACCGCGTTCTATGACGCGCTGGTGCAGGTCGCCCCGTCGCCGGTGGCGGCACTCAATCGCGCTGTCGCCGTCGGCATGGCCTTCGGCGCCGCCGCCGGGCTGGAACTGGTCGAGGTGCTCGCCGCCGATCCGGCGCTCAAGACCTATCACCTGCTACCGGCGGTGCGCGGCGACCTGCTAGCCAAGCTGGATCGCAGCGAAGAAGCGCGCGCCGATTTTGCGCGCGCCGCGCAGTTGGCGCAGAACGCGCGGGAAAGGGCTATGTTGCTGGCGCGGGCGGCGACAACCGGAAAGTGAGCTCGGCCCGGCTCGCCCTGGCACGCGCAGGACCCTTCGCCCGAAAAACGCCGCGTCCCCGTAGCCGACTTCCTGAGCGCTCGCCTCCGCTGGCGATCGACGGGAGTCAAAGGGGCCTGACTCAGCCAAAATGCAGTTGCAACGGTGAACAGAGAGGATTCCACGATGTAGTGGATACCGTACTAAGCGCCGCTATTCGGGATAGCCGTGCGGTTGACTGGCGTTGATCGCGTAGGCCATCGCCACGCTGGCAATAGCGGCACCTGGCTCATCACTGGCTTTGACTGCGCCGACGTTCTCACGGTGTCTTGCTCAGACCGCCTGATCGTGGGATGCCCACCGAAAATCTGGGAGCGTCGTCTGAAAACTACGAGGATCCGTGGTTAGCATCAGCATCGGACTGCCTCATTGCCAACAAACCGGATAGGCTCTCCAGTCTCTCGTTTGAATGGCTCGCCCGCCGCACTAACGGTCGGTTCGGATCTCGACCCCATAGGGGAACTACCGGCCGAATGCGGACCTAACGGTATGCGGCCTAGATTGTGTTTGTATTGGACAGAGTCAGGCTGACAGGAGACCTGAAATGAATGTCGCAAACCGCATCATCATGATTCTGGCCATTGCATTACTCTCGCTTTTGGGCGTAGGCAGTTATGCTCTGTGGGGGCTGAACGCGGCACAGCAACGTTTCGAATACGTGCAGGACAACTCCGTACCGAGTGTCCAGGTCCTCCAGGATGCCAGCAACCACGTCCAGAGGCTCCGCATTGCCTTGCGCGACCATGTTCTTGCCGGCGACAGTACGGAAGAAAAGGATGCGCAGGCAAAAGTGATCGCTGAAGCGGGGCAGGCCATCGATCAGGATCTGGCCCGCTACGAGAAGGAACTCCTGTCGGACGACACCGACAAACAGATGGTAACAGCCGACAAGGCTGAACTAGCCAAGTTCATGACAATGACCCAGGCGGTTATCGCCAAGTCCAGTGCTAACGATATGGCCGTCGTGCATACAATGCTCTCGCCCTCGGGTGAATTCAGCGCCATCGCCAAACAGTTGACCAAGGGCTTTTCCGATCATATGGCCTACAACTGGAAACTGGCCGAGGATCTGCGCAAAACAAACGCTGCCGAGTACGCGCGATCGAAGTGGATACAATTATCGGCAATGCTCCTGGCCGTAGCGCTGGTGGGAATTCTGGGATATGTGGTGAGCAACGAGATTCGCGTGCGCATGAATAGGCTCAAGGGTTTCATCGAACAAGTGAATCGCGATCTCGATTTCACCCAGCGCATCAAGATTACGCGTCTTGACGAACTGGGCGGCGCTGCGGACGCTTTCAACAAGCTAACCGAACGTTTGCAGGCCAACCTCAAGGCGATCGCCGCGGGAGCTCATTCCGTGGCTTCCTCGGCCAATCAGATGGCGACCACGTCCAGCCAAGTGGCCACCGCCTCACACCAGCAGAGCGAGGCGGCGTCGGGGATGGCGGCCACGGTCGAGGAAATGACTGTGAGTATCAACCACGTTGCCGACCGGGCACAGGAAGCCAATCGCCTGTCGAGCGAATCCGGAAAGCTGGCGATTTCCGGCGAAACGATTATTGGGCAGACGGCGGACGATATTCAGAATATCGCGACGACGGTCAATGCGGCGGCGGAACTCATCCATGGCCTGGAGAAGCATAGTCAGGAAATCTCCAACGTCGTCCAGGTGATCAAGGACGTCGCCGACCAGACCAATCTCTTGGCACTCAATGCGGCCATCGAAGCCGCACGTGCCGGCGAGCAGGGGCGCGGCTTCGCGGTGGTCGCCGACGAAGTGCGCAAACTGGCCGAACGCACGGCATCATCGACTCAGGAAATCACCGGCACCATCGATACCATGCGCAACGGTGCCAGCAGAGCCGTACTCAGCATGCGGGAAGTGGCCGACAAAGTGGCCCAGGGCGTCGAGCGTGCTCAGGAGGCGAATGCGTCGATCAAGCAGATCGGCGAAAGCAGTCGCAGCGCGGTCGGCATGGTCGAAGAAATTGCGGCGGCCATTCGCGAGCAGGGATCGGCGACAAACAATATTGCCACGCAGGTCGAGCGCATCGCGCAGATGTCCGAGGAAAGCAGCGCAGCTGCCGGAAACAGCTCGCAATCGGCAAAGGACCTCGATCGGTTGGCGACCGAAATGCAGAAGATTGTTGCCGCGTATCGACTTTGACGTGGGGGCGATATGCAGAGGGGCAACGGTCCAGCGGCCGAATGCCGCCTTTGGCTGTCGCTCCCCGCTAGCTGCCCTTGGGCCGCCTGGGCAGCAACCCGGCATCCGAGTTGCCGCCATACCGCGGTCGTTAAGCCCCGTCGCCCTGCACATTGCCTCAGCGAGCGAGCTCCTCGTGGGTTCGTTGCCAGGCGTCGTCGATGGCCTTGGTGAATAGCATGCTGTCGACGGCGATGGCGACAAAGTTCGCCCCGGACGAAATATGCTGTTTGGCGGTGGCCGGTTCGGTGCCCATGATTCCCGCTGCCTTGCCGAGTGCGCGAATGCGCCGGATCGCCGTGTCGATCGCCGCACTGACTTGCGGGTGTCCGGGATTGCCCAGATGGCCCATAGACGCGGATAGATCGGCCGGCCCGATAAACACCCCGTCGACGCCTTCGACCTGGGTGATTTCGTCGAGGTTCGCCAGGCCGCGTTCGGATTCGATTTGCACCAGCAGGCAAAGCTCTCGTTCGACGACGTCGGTGTAATCGGCGATCCGTCCCCAGCGTGACGCGCGCGCGGCAATCGGCGCGACACCGCGAATGCCGCGCGTCGGGTAGCGCATGGCCGAGACCAGATCGCGCGCTTCCTGCGCGGAGTCGACCATCGGCACAAGCAATGTTTGCGCGCCGCAATCGAGGACCTGCTTGATCAGCGCCGGATCCTTGTTGACCGTGCGCACGATCGGGTGGCTACTGTAGGCCGCCACCGCCTGCAATTGCGCAAGGATCGTCGGCACGTCGTTGGGCCCGTGTTCGCCGTCGATCAGTAGCCAGTCATAGCCGGAGGTCGCCGCGATTTCGGCGGTGTAAGGATTGGCACAGGTCAGCCACAGGCCGAGTTGGGTACGGCCGGCCTTGATCGCTGCCTTGAATGCGTTGTGCGGAATGCTGTTCATGATTCGCTTCTTGTTCCCCGTGAATTGTCGTTGAAAAAACTGCCCGCTGTTTGATCCGGACAGAATACTTAATTCAAGCCGCGGCTGACAGCTTTTTTGATTCTCACCTGCTGTTCCGAAGCTTTTCAAAAGCAATTTCCAGTCGGTCGAGGTATCCGCCCGGCGCGTGATAAGCCTGAACTATTGCCGAGTCGGGCTGAACGATACGCTTGCCGGTAAAAATAGCCCGACGCAGTCTCTCGGCCAGAGCGTCGCGTTCGGCTTCCGGGACCAGTGCCACGGCGGCGGCCAGCGCTGCGCCAAGGGCTGCGCCGGCTTGTCCGGCCTGGATCGCCGGGCGGTTCCAGATTGCCGCAATGCGGCTCATGATGCCGGGGCTGGCTGACGGTCCGCCGCAAACGCTCATGGGGTGCTGTGGCGAACTGACGCGAGCGCCAGCGATCTTGCGTCCATAGCGGTAGAGCAGGCCTAGCGAGCTGTCGACCACGGCAGAATAATCGCTGGCGAAGTCGACCGCTGACTGATCGAGCCGCTCCGGTTCAGGATTGGCGGCGATCACCGGAAAGGATTCGGTGTCGGGATGCCAGAAGCGGATCTGGCTGCCCGCTGCGCTATCGGCCAGCGCGGCGTCGCACGCCGCGTAGTCCTTGGCGCCCAGACCATGGTGCAAGCGCAGTTGGTCCCAGGCCAGCGCGCCGTTGGTTCGACAAGCGAAGTTGAAGGGGCGGCCGAGACCGTCGTACATGGCGTTGGCCGTGCCGCTGGCATCGACGCCGCCATCCGGGCTGGAGATCATGTACACGAAGCTGGTGCCCAGACTGAGCAGATCGCCGCTGGCCAGAACCTTGGATTGGGGATTGTCGCCCGAGCCGGCGATGATCTGGCAAGTGGCGGCCAAACCGTATTTTTCCTGAAAGTACGCGGCCACCGTGCCACAGACGGCCAAGGGGTGGGCGATCGGCGGCAGCTTGGCGGCCAGAGCGGCGGCGCCGCCCGGAAGGTCACCAGCGACGGCCTGCATGACGACGTCGTCCCAGGCCCGCGCCGGGTAATTCATCAGCCCGGTGCCGCAGGCATTGCCGAAATCGATGGGAATGGTGCAGTCTCCCACCAAGATCGCCGGGATGAAGCTGGAGATTTGCACGATGTGGCGCGTCGCCGCATAGGCTTCCGGGTAACGGACGGCCAGTTTGCGATGCACGGTGGCGGAAAAGCGCAGCGGAATGTCGCTGCCGGTGCGTTCGATGGTCGCCGCCTTGCCGCCGATGGCGGCGCGGATATGGGCGGCTTCGGCGGCGGTGTTGGCGGTCTTCCAGATCGGCGCGCCACCGTAGGCGAAACAGTTTGCGAGTTTGCTCAGCAGGGAATCGCCGGCGCTGGCCGGTTGGCGTAGGCGGGCAAAGGCGGGTTTGGCGTGAGCGTTCAGGTAGACGTGGCCATGTTGCTGGCCGGAGGTGTTGATGGCGGCAATCGACGCCGTGTCGATGCCGGCAGCCTGGAGATCACTAAACAACGCATCGAGGGCGGCGATGAACAGGCGTGGCGGCTGCTCGGCTTCGCCCGATTCGCGCGGCGGGATGATCAGGCTGTCGTGCTCGAAACCGAGTCCAAGCAAGCGGGGATCGTCGCGGTAGGCCAGCGAGTGGCTCCAGAGGATTTCACCAGAGGGGCTTTGCAGTACAACGGCGCTCAGGCTTTGCGTGCTGACGTCGATTCCGAGGACGGTTTGGCTTGTTGAGAGCATGGCTTTTCGGTTCTGTCTGGGATGATCGAGCGAGGCGGGTTCGCTCAGATGCTCATGCCTTGTTCATCGAAGCGGTGCAGATACGATTCGCGCAGGTTTAACCCCACGGCGTCGCCTGCGGCATAGGCGGCATCGCCGGGCGAGCGGGCGATGATGCGGCCGATATCGGGAACGTCGATGTGCAGGTAGGTATCGCTGCCGAGCCGCTCGGCGATGAGCACGTCACCGCGCCAGGTGCCCTCTTCATTACTGATGTCGAGATGTTCGGGTCGGATGCCCACCGTGCTTGCATTGAAGGCCTGCGCGGCAGCGCCCGACACGAGATTCATTCGCGGCGAGCCAATGAATCCGGCGACGAAAAGGGTGCGCGGGTGCTGGTAGAGTTCCATGGGCGATCCAACCTGCTCGATCTTTCCTTTGTTGAGAACGACGATCTGGTCGGCGAGCGTCATCGCTTCGACCTGGTCGTGCGTGACGTAGATCATGGTGGCGCCGAGGCGCTTGTGCAGTTGCGCGAGTTCGACCCGCATCTGCGTGCGCAGTGCCGCGTCGAGGTTTGACAGCGGTTCGTCAAAAAGAAAGACCTTGGGTTCTCGAACAATGGCACGGCCGATGGCGACGCGCTGCCGCTGCCCGCCGGAGAGTTCGCCGGGTTTTCGGTCGAGCAGTTCGTCGAGTTGGAGAATGCTGGCCGCAGACTTGACGCGTTCCTTGATCGCTGCGGGCGCTACCTTGGCCATCTTCAGGGCAAAACCGATGTTCTGCGCGACGCTCATGTGCGGATACAGGGCATACGATTGAAACACCATCGCGATGCCGCGTTCGGTTGGGCGGGCGAAGGTGACATCCTGGCCGTCGATGCCAACACTTCCTCGCGTGACGTCTTCAAGACCGGCAACGATGCGCAATAGCGTTGATTTTCCGCAGCCCGACGGGCCAACGAAGACGGTGAAGGAACCGTGCGGTATTTCGAGAGAAATGTCCGGAATGACTTCTGTTGAACCGAAGCACTTGTTAACGTTCTTGAGTTGTACGGTTGCCATTTGATCCTCGAACTGAGTCAACGCCGGTTGTCGATTCTTGCTGGGTTCAGAGCAGATCCTGGTATTCAAAGTAATCAAAATCAGCCGTCATCGCCTGGCCACTGACATCGTGCGCGGCCATTCCGACAAAGGCGCCGGTGAAGTTGCCGTGGTCTCCTTGCCCGACCTCGTCGGACAACAAGGAGGCGTCATTGACCGGGCCGATCCGTGTCCACGGGCCTGAGCCGAGTGCGTAGAAGAAGCGCAGCGCACAGTCATGAACGTCGACCCGCAAGCGAACCGGTTGATCGGCGGGGACCGCTACCGGTTGTTCGAGCGGAACGGTCAGGTTGCCAACGGGCCAGTCTCCGGCGCACGAAAATACCTGCAGGCAGGTTCCGGCAACATCGTCAAAAGTGAGCGCCAGGTAATGGAAGGCGAAACGGTTGTAATAGGCGATCAGCCCGGCCATCTGCTGGTAGTTTTGCGGATGGGCGTCAACGACGGATTCTGCCCGGTAGGCGAGCGAGGTCTGACGTCGCGCAACGAGGGACTGCTCGAACCAACTGCCGATCGACTCGCGCCCGATCAGGCGCAAATGGCCGGCGCGGGCGTCGAGCGTGAAAATTCGTTCCGGGAACGGTGTGCGCAACCACTGGAAGACCAGCGGCAGTGTTTTGGAATCGAAATCATGCCGGATCGGCTCTTCCGGGAAACGGTGGCACGGAAGGTCTGGCGCGGGAACCTGCATCAGCGGTTCCTGGGGAGCGCCGCACAGGCGCAGCCAGCCATCATCATCCCATTGCGCTTTCTGGATCGCCGTCTCACGTCCAAGGGGGCAGCGCCGCAAGCCCGCAATAGGACGTCCGGCCAGATGAACAACATAGGTTTCCCCATTTGGTGTTTCAACGAAGTCGCCGTGACCGGCACGCTGCAATCCGGCTTCAGGAAAGAAGCGCGACGTCACGACATGCCACTGCGGGTGCAGTTCATACGGGCCGGTGATGGTTTTTGATCTGGCCATTGTCACGGCATGACCGTAACCGGTGCCGCCCTCGGCCGTCACGAGATAGTAGAAGTCGCGCCGCTTGTAGAGATGCGGGCCTTCGGTTTTCCCCTGCGGACTGCCCGGGAAGATATTGTGTGTCTGACCGACAAGACGTTTGGCAAGCGCATCATATTCCTGGAGCAGGATGCCGCCGAATTTTGTCGGACGCGCGCGGTGATCCCAGACGAGATTGACGAGCCACTTTCGTCCATCGTCATCATGGAAAAGGGACGCGTCAAAACCGCTTGAATTGAGGTAAACCGGATCGGACCACGGACCCTCGATGCGGGGAGCGGTGACCAGGTAATTGTGCACATCCTTGAAGTTTCCTTCCCGGCGTTTGACATCGCTGTAGACGAGCCAGAACAGGCCCTCCGAGAAAGTCAGACAGGGCGCCCAGACGCCACAGGAATCGCCGTTTCCGCGCAGGTCAAGCTGCGACGCGCGATTGAGCGGGCGGGTCGCCAGTTGCCAGTGAATCAGATCCCTTGAATGGTGAATCTGTACGCCGGGGTACCATTCAAATGTCGAGGTGGCGATGTAGTAGTCGTCGGCAACCCGAACAATCGATGGGTCGGGATTGAAGCCCTTGAGAATGGGGTTTTGAATGAACGATCCGGTAGCGGAGGTATTGCTCATGACGATTAGCCTTTCACCGAGCCGCGGGTGAGCCCCGCGACGATATATTTTTGGGCAGCGACGAAAAACACGATCGCCGGGAAAATCGTGAGCGAAACGAAAGCCAGAATCTTGTTCCATTCAACGATGTATTCGCCGCGGAATTGCATCATTCCCAGCGGCCAGGTAAACAACTCCCGGTTATTGATGACCACCAGCGGCAGAAGATAGTTGTTCCAGCTCTGAACGAAAACGAAGGTACCCACCGTTGCCAGAATGGGGGTTGAGAGGGGCAGGGTGAACTGAAAGAAGAAGCGGATATAGCCGCAACCATCGACGTAGGCGGCTTCGAACAGTTCATGGGGCAACTGCTCGAAGAAGCTCTTGAACAGCACGATGGCGAAGGCCATGGAGAAAGCGGCTTGAGGAAGAATGACGCCGAGATAATTGTCGAGCAATCTCAGGTCGCGGATCATGATGAACAGCGGCAGGATCGCTGTGGCAAAAGGAAACATCATCCCGAGCAAGAGGTAGGAAAGCAGCATTTTCGACCCGAAAAAGCGGATATGGGCAAAGACATACGCCGCCATTGATGAGCAGAGCAGCGTGATCACCACGGCACTGAGCGAGACGAACAAAGAGCTTTTCAGATAGGACCAGAAGACGGGGTTGCGCAGAATGTCGATATAGATCTCGGTGTGCCACTGGCTGGGCAGACCGAAGGGCGAAGCGCGCAGTTCGCCGACCGTCTTGAATCCACCAAGTACGGTCGCCAGCAAAGGAACGATGACAAATGCGGCGGCCATCGAAAGCGCTGCGGCGCGCGAGAGACTGCCGATTGCGGATTGGCGGCTCATGTGGTTTTCCCCTCGCGGATGACGATCCGTTTGTAAGTCAGCGCGGTGAATATGCAGAAGACGAACAACACGACGCCGACGGCGCTGCCGTAACCCACGTTGAGCCGGGTGAGTCCGAAGGTGTAGAGGTAGCTCACGATCGAATGCGTCGAGTTGGACGGCCCGCCGTTGGTCAATGGGATGATGACGTCAAATACCTGGAGCGACCCGATGATGGCGAAAAACACGCTGAGCTTGAGCGCATGGGCGATCAGCGGCAGTTTCACGTAGGTCACCACCTGCCGTGGGCTGGCACCATCCAGTTCGGCCGCTTCGATCAGTTCGGTGGGGACCGACTGCAAGGCGGCGATGAAAATCATCATGTGAAAGCCGAAATATTTCCAGACGATCACGGTGAGGATGGCCAGGAAGGCGAAGCGCTTGTCGGCCAGGATGTAAAACGGGTCGATCGACAGGGCGGATGCAATCTGGGCGGAGACCCCGTAGTCGCCATCGAAAATGAAGCTCCAGATCAGTCCGGAAGCAATTTCGGCGAGGATGTACGGGGCCAGGAAAACCAGCCGGAACAGCGTGTTGGTCGGCGTCTTGCGGTAGATCAGCAGAGCCAGTCCCAAGGCCAGCGGTATTTGCAGGAGGATCGAGGCGAGGATGATCTTGACCGAGTTCCACATCGACTGGTGAAACACCGAATGCGAGAGCAGGTTGGCGTAATTTTTCAGGCCGACAAAATCGGTGACCTCACCAAATCCACTCCATTTGTAGAGACTCAGTTCGGCTGCGTTGAAAATCGGCATGACGACAAACAGCGAGAACAAGAGCAGCGAGGGGGGAAGAAACAGCAGAATCGCTCCGAGTTTTCCGTCGTGGTACATGCGGGCAATTCGCCTTGCGGTGGTCAAGGTCTGGCGGGGCTGAATGGCTGTGTTGGACATCGTTCTGGGCCAATAAGGAAACGGCGAAACTCCAGAGCGCCAGGCGTGCCTGGCGCCACTCTTGATCACGGGTGAATGCGGTGGGCAGGCGATGGGCCTGCCCAGTGAGGACTAGCGCATTTTCCGCGCTTCTTCGACGCGTTTTGCGGCTTGCTGCGGGGTGATTTCGCCCGTCGCAATTTCGGCGGTCACATCGTTGAGTGTCGCGCCGACGCTGGCGCCGAGCGCCTGGTCCAGATACAACTGGTGGTATCCGGCTTTGTCGAACTGGGCAACCACCTGACGCAAGATAGGATTGGAGATACCCGATCCCGAATTCTTGACAATCGGCAACCACAGGGCTTGCCGGCCGCCCTCAATCTGGTTTTCCTTGCTGAGCAGGAATTGAAGCCATTTCACCGTTGACGGCGCGGCATTTTTCGTCACCAGCCAGCCGTTGATTCCGCCAAAGGTGTCGTTGGCGCCGCCTTTCCCTCCGGCCACTGTCGGGAAACTGATGAACCCCAGATCTTCGTCCACAATCCCTTTGCCTGAGGTCGAATTTTGTTTCTGGGTGCCATAGAGCCAGTTGCCCATCAGATGGAACGCGCCCTTGCCGTCGCCAAAGAGACCTGATGCCTTGTTGTTGTTGGTATCCATGAAGCCAGGCTGGAAGGGTTGAAGATCGACGAGGCGCTTGAATTCGCTGCCGACGCGGACAAAATCCGGAGTGTCGAAGCCGCCGGCAATTCCGGCATCGGCATTGGCAATTCCTTCCTTTCCGGCAATCCGGGTGGTGAGGAAACCATAATAGAAAGCCAGCGGCCATTTGTCCTTGCCGCCGGCGACAATCGGGGTAATTCCGGCCGCCTTCAGTTTGCTGACCGCGGCAAGAAAATCATCCCAGCTCTGGATCGCCGCAGGGTCAACCTTGGCTTGGGCAAGCAGTTTCTTGTTGTACCAGAGCACCACACTGGCCGCATACATCGGCGCACCGTAGTACTTGCCCTTGTAGTTCAGAGCGCCGATGCCGCCTTCGGGGAAAGTGTCTTTCCACCCGGCGTTCATGTCGGCCGAGATATCCTTGAGGATGCCGGCCTTGGCCTGTTCGAAGAAGACGCCACCCGTCCAGGTAAAAAATAGGTCAGGGCGGGCATTCGATTGCAGCAAGGTGGGCAATTTTGCCTTGTACGAGGTGTCGTCCATGTAGTCGATCTGAACGCTTACGCCCGGGTTTTTGGCTTCAAAAGCATTCTTGATGGCTGAGTAATAATCCTTGCTGGCTACAGTGTTGGGTTCGACCAGGAGCATTTTGACCGTGTCGGCCTGTACGCCCTGAACAAATAGTGTTGACGCAGCAAGCGCGATTTGAACGAAGAACTTGGTAAGTTTCATATCATTTCCCCTCTTGTTTTTTGACTGCCGGGAACTGCCGTGTGGCCCATCCCGTCATCAATCATCGCGGTCCTGATCGACGATGTCACGGAAATTACCCGATGCTTCGCAGTTTACCCGCCGTCGTTACGTTATTTTTTTTGTACTCAGCCGAACAAGGCTTGGTTTACTTGGGCTTCAAGCCATTCCTGCCTGCCGCTTAGCGGTTGCGGTGCCAGCTTGGCCTCGCTGGCCAGCTCGGCCAGCGAGGCCAAGCTGTGTTCGCCGCCGAGAATCGAGCGCCCTAGCACCAAGTCCCATTTCGCATAGCGCTGACGGCGGAAGTCCCCCAGCACGTCGTTTTCGACCAGCCCGGATGCTTTCTCCAGCGCCAGCGCCAGCGTGTCCATCGCGCCGATGTGGGCATGGAACATATCTTCCAGGCTCAAGCTCTGGCGTCGCACCTTGGCGTCGAAATTGAAGCCGCCCAGCCCAATGCCGCCGCCCTTTAGAATTTCGTAGAGGACCAATGAAAGTTCCTCGACGCTGTTCGGGAACTGGTCGGTATCCCAGCCGTTCTGCGGGTCGCCGCGGTTGGCGTCGATACTGCCGAGAATTCCGAGGGCCAGCGCCAACGCCACCTCATGCTGGAAACTGTGGCCGGCGAGCGTCGCATGGTTGGCTTCAACGTTGACCTTCATCTCGCCTTCAAGGCCGAACTCCTTGAGGAAACCGTGCACCGTGGCGACATCGCGGTCGTATTGGTGCTTGGTCGGTTCATGCGGTTTGGGCTCGATCAGCAGCTGCCCCTTGAATCCGATGTGGTGCTTGTGTTCGACGACCATCTGCATGAAGCGGCCGAGCTGCCTGCGCTCGCGTACCAGATCGGTGTTGAGCAAGGTATCGTAGCCCTCCCGGCCGCCCCAGAGTACATAGTTGTCGCCGCCGAGTCTTTGCGTCGCGTTCATCGCGCAGAACACCTGCGTGGCTGCGCAAGCAAATACTGCGGGGTCGGGATTGGTCGCCGCACCGGCCGCGTAGCGCGGATGGCTAAACAGGTTTGCCGTTCCCCACAACAGTTTGATGCGGGAACTTTCCTGGTGCTGGCCCAAGACATCGACGATCTCCTCCAGGTTGCTGCGGTACTCGTTCAGCGTAACGCCGTCAGGCGCGGCATCGACATCGTGAAAGGTGTAGTACGACACACCCAGCTTCTGGAAGAATTCGAACGCCGCTTCGGCCTTGTGCTTGGCCCGTACCATCGGCGCTGCGCTGGCGAACCACGGGCGATTGAACAGCTCATTGCCAAACATGTCCGAGCCCGGCGAGCAGAAGGTGTGCCAGTAGCACACCGCGATACGCAGGTGCTCCTCCATGGTTTTTCCGAGCAGCACGCGCTTGGCGTCATAATGACGGAAGCAGAAGGCCGAGCGGCTTTCAGGGCCTTCGTAGCGAACGCGGCCAACGAAATCAAAGGTGCTCATCTTTACGACCTCCGTCAAGCGCAGAGCGCGAGTTCTGGTGAGAGAAGCCGAGGAAGGTCTGGATGCCTCGGCGGTTTAACTGAGGTCAATAATAGGTTTCGCATTACCCGCTGACTATTATGAAATCCGCCGATCGTGCTACCATTTTTGACGCAATCATCCTCGGAAAGCGTTTTGCCACCTTCCTCTGAATTCCGGCATGACCCCTCGGGCAAGCAGCGGCGGCCACCGCTCCACGTTGCGCTGCTCTTTAACGCCAACAAGATCTACGACCGAGAGATCATCGCGGGAATCGGCGACTACATTCGTTCAACCCGAGTCGAGTGGGATCTGCTGATCGAGGATGATTTTCGCGCCCGCATTGCCAACATTGCCCAATGGCAAGGTGACGGGATCATCGCCGACTATGACGATCCGAATATCAGCGAGGCGCTGGCCGGAATCTCACTCCCGGTAGTGGCGGTCGGCGGTTCGTATGCTGCGCTCTCCGACTACCCCAAGGGCGTGCCCTACGTGGCGACCGACAACTTCCTGATCGTCAAGCTTGCCCACGACCATCTCGTCGAGGCCAGCGTGCAACAGCTGGCGATGTACAGCCAGCCCGAAGCCGCGGCTAATCGCTGGGCACAGGAGCGCGAAAAGGCCTTCGCCCAGCTTGCACCCACGGGGCATGTCTACCGTGGCGTGCAGACCAACGCGGTGGCGTGGAACACCGCCATCGAACATTTGGCTCAGTGGATCTCTTCTCTGAGCAAGCCGGTCGGTATCATCGGTATCACCGACGCTCGCGCACGTCACCTGATGCATGCGTGCATGGTAGTCGGTATCGCCGTACCCGAGCAGGTGGCGATCGTCGGTATCGACAATGACCCGCTGACCCAGTCGCTGACTCGCATCGGGCTAAGCTCGGTGCGCCAGGGAACGCACGAGATGGGTCGCGTGGCGGCGCAGTTGCTTCACCAGATGCTGCATGGCTCTCGCTTCTCCGACAAGCGCGTGGTGGTGCCACCGGCGGGGCTTAATGTTCAAGCCTCGAGCAAGCACACTCGGCCATTCAGCGCCCTGGTGACGAAGGCACGCTACTACATCCGGCAGTACGGGTGCCAAGGCATAAAAAACGAACAAGTGGCTGAATATGTCGGCGTCTCGCGCTCGACGCTGGAGCACTGTTTTCGCGTTGAGCTCGGTTCTTCGGTTCATCAAGCGTTGATGCAACATCGGCTCGAAATCGCTCAGCAACTGTTGCGCGACACCAACCTCCCTGCCGCGGAGGTGGCCAAGCGGGCCGGCTTCACAACGCCGCAGTACATGCACTCGGTTTTCAAACGTGAGCTTGGCATGACGCCAACGGCGATTAGGCGTGGCGAATTGGCCTTGGGCAATGCCTTGTGACCATCTGCTCGATCCGGTAATCGCCGATATCCGGCACGCCAAGGTCAATCGTTTGGCTCGTCGCGATTGCGTGATTATTCGATCGGGCTGGGCTTGTCGGGCTTAATTCCCAATCGTTCGATCGCCGAGGTGAGATCGCTGCGTGGAATTTTTCCCTCGTCGGCAAGGCTGGTGAGCGCCGCCAGCGCAATGAAGCGTGCGTCGATCTCGAAGAAGTCGCGCAAGGCCACGCGCGTGTCGGAGCGGCCGAAACCGTCGGTGCCGAGCACGCGGTAAGGGCCGGGGACCCAGCTGCGGATGAGGTCCGGGTAAGCGCGAATGAAGTCGCTGGCGGCGACGAAGGGGCCGCCATCCCTTGGCAGTTGTTCGGCGAGGTAGGGGACGCGCGGCGGCTCGTCCGGATGCAGCAGATTCCAGCGATCACAGGCGATGCCGTCGCGGCGCAGTTGGCCAAAGCTGGTCGCGCTCCAGACATCGGCGGCGACGCCGAAGTCATCCTCGAGTCGCGTCGCCGCAGCGATGACCTCGCGCAGGATGCTGCCGCTGCCGATCAACTGAACGCGTGGCTTGTCGTTGGCCAGCGTCGACCGACGCAGCTTGTAGATGCCGCGCCGGATGCCTTCTTCGGCGCCCTCGGGCATCGCCGGGTGCGCGTAGTTTTCGTTGTACAAAGTGACGTAGTAAAAGCCGTTCTCGCCTTCGCTCATCATGCGCCGGACGCCGTCCTCGGCGATCACCGCGACTTCGTAGGCGAAAGCCGGGTCGTAGGCTCGGCAGGTCGGAATCGTCGCGGCGTAGACCTGGCTCTGGCCGTCCTCATGCTGTAGCCCCTCGCCCGAGAGCGTCGTGCGTCCGGCGGTGGCGCCGAGCAGGAAACCGCGCGCCTGGCAGTCGGCGGCATTCCAGATCAGATCGGCGACGCGCTGGAAACCGAACATCGAATAGAAGATGTAGCACGGCAGCATCGGCTGGTTGCTGTGCGACCAGGCCGTTCCGGCGGCGATCCACGAGCTCAGCGAACCCGCTTCGGTGATTCCTTCTTCGAGGATCTGGCCTTTGACGTCCTCGCGGTAGAACGCCAGTTGATCCGAATCCTGCGGCGTATAGCGCTGTCCCCAGGGCGAGTAGATGCCGAACTGGCGGAACATGTCCTGCATGCCGAAGGTGCGCGCTTCGTCGGAGACGATCGGCACGACGCGCGAGCCGAGCGCGCTGTCGCGCATCAGCTTGGAGAGAATTCGCACGAAGCTCATGGTCGTCGAGATTTCCCGCGTTCCCGAATCGGCATGCGCCGCGCCGAAAATATTGGGGCTGGCGACTGTGAGCCGTGTTGCTTGCTGACGACGGCGCGGAACGAAGCCGCCGAGCGCCGCACGCCGCGCCTTGAGGTAGCGCACCTCGGCGCTGTCTTCGCCAGGATGGTAGAAACGAGCGTGGTCGAGATCGTCGTCGGATAGCGGTAAGCCGAAGCGGTCGCGAAAATGCCGCAGGTCGTCAGCGGCGAGCTTCTTGGTCTGGTGCGAGGTGTTGGCGCCTTGACCCGAAGCGCCCATGCCGTAACCCTTGGTCGTCTGCACCAGAATCACCGTCGGTTGACCGCGACACGTCATCGCCGCCGCATAAGCCGCGTAAATCTTGACCGGGTCATGGCCGCCGCGCATTAGGGCGTCGATGTCCTTGTCCGACATATTGGCCACCAGCGCGGCCAGTTCCGGGTAGCGCGAGAAGAAGTGCTGACGGTTGTAATGGCCGTCGGTGGCCGACAGTTTCTGGAATTCGCCATCGACCGCTTCGGCCATTCGTTTGAGGATCCAGCCCTCGCGGTCGCGCGCGAAGAGCACGTCCCAGTTGCTTCCCCACAGGCACTTGATGACGTTCCAGCCGGCGCCGGCGAACAGTGTTTCGAGTTCCTGGACGATATTGCCGTTGCCGCGCACCGGACCATCGAGCCGCTGCAGGTTGCAATTGACGACCAGGATCAGGTTGTCGAGCTGCTCGCGCGCGGCAAGCGAAATTCCGGCCAGCGATTCGGGCTCGTCCATTTCGCCGTCGCCGACGTAGGCCCACACCTTGCGGTCGCTGGCGGCCATGATTTCGCGATGCTGCAGGTAGCGCTGGAAGCGCGCCTGATAGATCGCCGTGAGCAGGCCGAGGCCCATCGAACCGGTGGGGAACTGCCAGAAATTGGGCATCAGCGTCGGATGCGGATACGACGATAGGCCGTGACCGACGCCGCCCGAGACTTCGCGCCGGAAGTGATTGAGCTGGTCTTCACCGAGCCGTCCCTCAAGGAAGGCGCGCGCATAAACCCCCGGCGCGGCGTGCGGCTGGAAATACACGAGGTCGCCGGGATGGTCGTCGCTGGCCGCGCGGAAGAAGTGGTTGAAGCCCACTTCAAAGACATCGGCAATCGAGGCGTAGGTCGCGATGTGGCCGCCAAGCTCAGGATGCGCCTGATTGGCGCGCGTCACCATCATCAGCGCGTTCCAGCGATGGATCGCGGTAATCCTGGCTTCCAGATCGAGATCGCCCGGGTAGGGCGGCTGCGCCTCGACCGGGATGGTGTTGCGGTAAGGCGTGGTATGGCGGGTGTGGAATCGGCCACCGGCGCGGCGTCCCGATTCGATCAGCCGGTCGACCAGAAACTCGGCGCGCGGTAGCCCGTCACGCTCGATCACTTCGGCCAGACTGGCCGTCCAGTCCTGCGTTTCAAGGCAATCGACATCAGCAATTTCGTCGTTGATGGCCGTGTCGTTGGTGACCCTGTCCATGTGCTGCCTCCTCGATTCGATCGTTTCAGCCGGTGTTGGCATGAGGACATTGTAGTGATGCCAGGTCGCATAGGGGTTGCCAAATGCGTAATAAAAAAGCTATCGCCGATCGGCCATCGACGGCTTCGCCTCACAGCCACCAGACGCCGAAGGCGATGGTCAGCAGCGTGAGCGGCGCGCCGACCTTGAAGTAAGGCCAGAAACCGAGCGTGATTCCGGCGCCCTGGGCGCGTTGCGCGACGATCAGGTTGGCGACCGAACCGACCAGCGTGAAGTTGCCGGCCAGCGTCGACGCCATGGCGACCACCAGCCAGGCGCGTTGCGGGTCGGCGATATTGGCGACGAAGGGCTTGAGCATGAGCACCGCCGGAACGTTGCTGACCACATTCGACAAGGCGGCGGTGACCAGCGAGAGGATTCCCGGATGATTGAGGTGCTGGCGCGCCACTGCGGCGATCAAGCCGGGCGTCAGTACGATGCGCTCGAAACCGGCGACGACGACGAATAGTCCGGCGAACATCACCAGCATCGGCCAGTCGATTTCGCGATAGACCTTGTGCGCCTTGATGCGGCGAGTGAACAGCATGAACGCGCCGCCGACGAGAGCGACCTGGGCGACCGGTTGGCCGCAGAAGAAGAGGATCACCATCAGCACGGCGACGCCCAGCGACTTGATGACGATCGGTCGATTGAATCTGATCGGCATTGCCTCGACCGCAGCGAACGGCTCGCGGCTCAGGAACTCGCGGCGATAGGCCAGCGCGATCAGCGCGACGGTCAGTATCAGGCCGGCGGCGGCGACCGGCGACAGCGCCGCGGCGAAGCTGCCGTAATGGATCTGCGACAGGCTGCCGATAATCATGTTCTGCGGGTTGCCGGTAATCGTCGCCACACTGCCGACGTTCGACGCCATGGCGATACCCAGCAAATAGGGGATCGGGTTGCGTTTCAAGCGTGTCACCAGCTCAAGCACCAGCGGCGTCAGCGCCAAGCAGATCGTGTCATTGACCAGGAACGCCGAGAGCGCGCCGGCGATCAGCACGATGGCGATCAGCAGTGCCAGCGGATAGCGCGCTCGCTTGACCACCCATTCGTTGACCAGCAGGAAAAACCCCGAGAGTCGCAGGTTGGCGACGACGATCATCATTCCGAGCAGCAGTGCGATGGTATCGAAGTCGATGGCGCGGTATGCCTCGTCGAGCGACAGCACGCCGAGCCAGACCATCAAGCTGGCGCCGAGCAGCGCCGCGCCGGCGCGATCGAGGTGGTAACCCGGCAACTTGCCGATGGCGATGACGAGATAGGTGGCGGCAAAGACCGTCAGCGCGGCAATCGTCGCGGCGTCGTGCCACAACAGTTGTGCGCTCGGTAGCGGCGGCATCGTTATTTCCTTAACTGACAGGGGTCGGGGCGGTCGCCGATTATAGTATCGATGAGCGTTGCGATCAGCGCATCAGCCCGGCGGTGGTCAGCGCCAGGCCGAGCGTCAAGCCGAGCAGGAAGCCGCGCAACAGTTTTTGCGGCAGGCCGTGCCAGCGCCGCGGGTTGGATTCTGGTGAATTGCGCATGGCGTCAGTGTGCTCCGCCGGTGTCTACCGGGCCGCCGCGGTGGCTCGGTTGAGCCAGCCAGATCACCGCGATGAGCAGCAGAAAGAGCGCCGACGAGGCGGCGAAGATGTCGTTGGCGCTGAGCATGAAGGCTTGCTGGTCGACCTGCCGGTTGATGTAGGCGAGACCCTGTTCGGGGCTCAGGCCCAGCGACGCAAGGCCGGACAGCGCCTGTTGGGTGGCGATACTGGCGCCGTTGATCGCTTCGCCGAGCTCGGCGTGGTGCAACGCGGCGCGGTTTTCCCAGAGCGTGGTGGTGATCGACGTGCCGAAGGCGCCGGCGGTGATTCGCGCGAAGTTGGACAGTCCCGACGCCGAGGCAATCCGCTCGGGCGGCAGCCCGGACATGATCAGGGTAACCAGCGGGACGAAAAAGAACGCCATGGCGATTCCCTGGATCAGCGTTGGGATCAGCAGCGTGACGACGTCGGCCTGGGTGGTGAACTGCGCGCGCAACCAGAGCACCAGCGCGAAGGTGATGAAAGCGACGGTCGCCAGCCGGCGCGGATCGACGCGGTGGGTGTTCCTGCCGACAAAAGGCGTGAGCACGATCGCCAGTACGCCGACCGGCGCCATGATGAAGCCGGCCCAGGTCGCCGTGTAGCCCATGTACTGCTGCAGCCAGAGCGGCAGTAACACGACGTTGCCGAAAAAGACGCCGTAGCCGAGCGACAGCGCCAAGGTCCCGACCCAGAAGTTGCGCCGCTTGAAGAGCGACAGGTCGACCACCGGATGGGCTTCGGAAAGTTCCCAGATCAGGAAGAAGACGACGCCAACGAGCGCGACGAGTCCGAGCACGACGATCTGCGTCGAGGCGAACCAGTCGAGCTCCTTGCCCTTGTCGAGCATGATCTGCAGCGCACCGACCCAGATTACCAGCGCAGCCAAGCCGACGCTATCGATCGGCCGCTGGTGGATCGGCGTTTCGCGCGGTTGGTAGATGTTCCAGGTGACCGCCGCGGCGATCAGGCCGACCGGAACGTTGATGTAGAAGATCCACGGCCAGGTCATGTTGTCGGTGATCCAGCCGCCGAGCAGCGGTCCCATGACCGGTGCGACCAGGGTGGTCATCGACCACATGCCGAGCGCGGTCCCCGCTTTCTCCTTGGGATAGCTTTGCAGCAGCAGCGATTGCGAGAGCGGGATCATCGGCCCGGCAACCAGCCCCTGGACGACGCGGAAGAAGATCAGCAGACCGAGGTTGGGCGCCAGTCCGCAGAGCAGCGAGGCGAGCGTGAACAACAGGATCGACAGCGTGAACAGCCGCACCATGCCGAAGCGCTGGGTCAGCCAGCCGGTCAGCGGCACGGCGATGGCGTTAGACACGGCGAAGCTGGTGATCACCCAGGTTCCCTGGTTGGGACTGACGCCAAAATCGCCGGCGATCGCCGGAATCGAGACGTTGGCGATCGACGAGTCGAGAACGTTCATGAAGGTGGCGAGCGATAGCACCAGCGTCCCCATCACCAGCTCGGCGCCCTTGAGCGGCGGCAGCGCGTAGCCGTTCGGTTTGCTTGCTGGCTCAGCCATGGCCTACCTGCTCGGAAATGCCGGGACCCACGATCAGCCGGCCCGCTTGAGCGCGACGCGGCGGCCGAGGTTGGCGGAGACGATGGCGTTGACGCGCTCGTCGGCGCCCTGGTCGAGCTGGCTGAAGATGTTGGTGCTGGTCGCCGGTTCGTTGGGACGAGCTTCTGCCACTGATGCGCCGGACTGGTCATGCACGTCGACGCGAACTTCCATCGACAGACCGACACGCAGCGGGTGCGCAGCCACTTCGGCAGCGTCGAGCACGATGCGAACGGGAACTCGCTGCACGATCTTGATCCAGTTGCCGGTGGCGTTCTGCGCCGGCAGCAACGAGAACGCCGAGCCGGTGCCGGCGCCCAGGCCGGCGATGCGTCCGCGATATTCGGTGCGCTGGCCATAAACGTCGGCGGTGAGCGTCGCGGGTTGGCCGACGCGCAGGCTGGCAAGTTGCGATTCCTTGAAGTTGGCGTCGACCCACAGCTGGTCGAGCGGGACGATGGCCATCATCGGCACGCCGCTGGCGATCCGCTGGCCGACCTGCACGCTGCGTCGCGCGACGGCGCCGGCGACCGGCGCGGCGATGTCCGAGCGCTTGAAGGCGAGCCAGGCTTCGCGGTATTTGGCGGCGGCGGCCAGCACGCGCGGGTGGGCCTCGACGCTGGTGCCTTCGGTCATTGTTTCGTTCTTGGCCAGCTGTTCGCGTGCTGCAGCAAGGTCGGCGCTGGCGGCCGCCTGCGCCGACCTTGCGTTGGCGATCGACGTCTGCAGATGCTGCAGTTCCTCGACCGAGACGGCGCCGCCGTCGACCAGTCCCTGGCGTCGGCCGAAGTCGGCGCGCCAGCGGCTGCTGTCGGTTTCGCTGCGCGTCACGTCGGCCTGCCGCGCCTCGACCGTCGCCGCCAGCGTCTTGTTGGTGGCAAAGGTGGCGCGTACTTCGCGCACCGTCTGCGCCAGTTGCGCTTCGGCCTGATCGAGCGCGACGCGCGCGTCGACCGGGTCGAGCCTGACCAGCACCTGGCCGGCCTTGACGTTGTCGGTATCGTGGGCGTCGATGGCGATGACGGTTCCGGCGACCTGCGAGGTGATCTGCACGACGTTGCCCTGGACGTAGGCGTTGTCGGTGTCGACATGGAAGCGGGCAAAGAAGAACCAGTAGAGGCTGTAAGCGAGCGCGGCCAGCAGGCAGGCGATGGTCAGCAGGATCAGTTTGCGCCGGCGCTTTTGATCTGGCGCGATGGAAGCTGCGGCAAGGGAGGTCTGATTACTCATCGATGGTTTCCGTAAGAATGGGGTGGGCGATCAGGTTTCAGTTGGTCGCCAGCGCAGCATCGGCGCTGGCCGTCTCGTCGAAGCCGCCGCCGAGTGCGCGGGTCAGCTGCAGGCGGCTGTCGATCCAGCGTGCCTCAAGGTCGACGGCAATGCGCCGCTGGGCGATCAGATTGGTTTCGACGGTCAAGACGGTCAGCCGATCGCTGATGTCGGCCTGGTAGCGCTGCAGCGCGAGGTCATAACTGCGCGCGGCGCTGGCCAGCGCCGCTTGCTGGCGGGCGAGCTGGGCGTCGAGCGATTTGAGCGTCGACAGTTGGTCGGCGACGTCGCGCAGCGCATCGAGCAGCGTGCTGTTGTAGCTCGCCACCGAGCTATCTACCGCGGCCGCCGAAGTTCGATACTGGTTGCGCAGGCGGTCGGCATCGAACAGTGGCAGGCTGATCGCCAGACCGACTCCGGGGTGGCGGCTGCCGGCGGTTAGCCACTGGTCAACGCCGATTGCCGAAAAACCGGTGAAGGCGCGCAGGTTGATGTTCGGGTAGAACTGCGCCCGCGTCGATTCGAGCCCGCGCAGCGAAGACTCGACACGCCAGCGCGCCGCGACGACGTCGGCGCGGTGGCCGAGCAGTTCGGCCGGCAGCGTCGCCGGCAGCGCCAGCGGCGCCACTGCCGGCAGCGTCGGTGCGATGGCGTTGACCGCTTCAGGGCCCTGGCCGATCAGCGCGGCCAGCGAATGGCGAGCAAGGTCGATTTGTTCGTCGACGCTGGCGATGTCGCGCGCGTTTTCGGAGAGCACGCCGCGCGCGCCTTCCAGTTCGACGCGGGTATCGAGTCCGGCTTTGACTCGCCTTTCGGTCAGCGCGGCGAGTTCGCCGCGCTGTCGGCCGCGCTGCGCCGACAGTTCGCGTTGCGCCAGCAGGCGCGCCAGGTTGTAGTAGCTGCGCGCGACGCTGTTGGCGAGCAGTAGGCGTGCCGCCTGATGTTCGGCTTCGCTGGCACGCAATTCGCCGAGCGCTGCCTTGAGGGCTGCATTGTTCTTGCCGAAGAAATCGAGTTCCCAGCGGCCGCTGATCTGCAGTTCGTTGACGCTCTGCGTCGTTCCGGCGTACGGCGGCGGGATCAGACCGCGTTCGCTGAAGCGCTCGCGGCTATTGGACGAACTCGCGTCGACCTCCGGCCACAGGGCGCTCTCGGCCTGACCGGCGATGGCCCGGGCGCGCCTGAGTCTGGCGCCGGCGGCTTGCAGCGTCGGGTTGTCGTCAAGCGCCTGCGCGATCAGCCCGTCGAGTACCGGGTCGGACAGCTCGCGCCACCAGTCCTGGCGCGGCCAGCCGGCATAGCTCGCGGTCGGTGCGCTGGCCTGGAGTGAAGTCAGGTCGAGCGATTTGCCCTGCGGCGCGATCCCCGAATAGCTGGCGCAGCCGCTCAGGAGCAAGCCGCTTGCGGCGAGCAGCAGGATAATTCGGCGGTTCAACATGATGCGTCGGTCTCGCTGAGCGCCCTGGCATTGAGTAGCGCGCGGCCGAGCAGATCCTTGAACTTGGCAAACTCGTCGGGCGAGAAGCCGACCAGCACCTGATTGGCAAGGCCAATGATGATCTTGGGAACTTCGGCGGCGATTTTTTCGCCGGCCTCGGTCAGCTCAAGATTGACGACTCGTCTGTCCTCGGCCGAGCGCAGACGCCGGATCAGCCCCTTGGCTTCGAGCCGGTCGAGCAGCCGCGTCACCGCTCCAGTGTCGTGACAAGCCATTCGCGATAGATCGGCAGCCGTCGAACATTCGCCTTGATGCAGCATGAGCAGCGGCTTCCACTGCGCATCGGTGAGCCCAAGATCGACCATTCGGCGGTCGAGTTCCCGAGCAACGGTCTGCGCCAGGCGATTGACGAGGTAACCGACGCTCTCTTCGACGCGATAGGTTTCGGCCTGGTAAAAAGGGTGAATCGTTGTCATTAGTGCTTGCCTGGTAGGTTACTGCCAAGGCAGCAATATACTTGCCTGAACAATGACTGTCAAGGCAGTTATTGTTTTCGGAAATGAGAGCGCTTGCCGGAGGGGGGCTGCGGCACCTGCGGGTGGCCGCAACAGGCGAGGTTCTTGGCCTGGGGCCGCTCTAACGCGAAGCGGGCGAGCCCGCTTTGAAGTGCTTGACGAACCACTGCGCAGCTTCGGCGGCGGCCAGTTGAAGACCGGTCGAAGTGGCGAAGTCGAAGCCGATTTCGGGGATCGGCTTGAGGTCGTGTGGGCAATGCACTTCCTGCAAGGCGCGGCGGCTGCTGGCGAGGTGCTGCTCGTCGGATTCTTCGACGAGCAGCAGCAACGGCGATTCGAGCGAGTGCAGGTAGAGCATTCCGGCGAGGTCGATCAATCCGTCGCGGCAAGCCAGCGCGGCAACGTCGTGATCGCGCAGTGCTGCGACGCGAACGACGACCGGCGATGTGGCGTTGGCACCATAGAGGCCGAGCGGCTGCGTCGCAATTTCGTCGAGCAGCATCCGGTTCTTGAGCAGCGCCAGGAAATCAAGCAGCCGTTTGGCGAGCAACGGCACATTGTGGCAGGCGTCGGCGAAACGTTCTTCCTGCCGCGGCAACAGGTCGATATTGAGCGTCGACAGGCCAGCGTTGCGGAAGACCGAGGCGACGATCTCTTCGCGTTGATCGAGCGTCATCGCCGCATGCGCCAGAACGACGAGGCCGCTGGTTTCGGGCAGCAAGTCGAGTTGCCCGTGCAGTGGGCCGTGTTCGGACGCGATCGTCAGCGTTGTTGCGCACCCCTCGGCACTCACGATGCTCACCGCCGTGCCAGTCTGACCGGGATGCGCTGGGCGCCGAAAGGCTTGTCGAATTTGCCGAAATGCCCGGCGATCAGCGTCTGGCAATGCGGGCAGCAAGCGTCGTCGGGCAGGTCGTAATGGCGGATGGTGTAGCCGTCGCGCTCGATCAGTGCCGCCTGGCACGTCGGGCAGAAGGTGGTGCCGCCTTCGCTGTCGTGCACATTGCCCGTATAGACGTAGTGCAGGCCTTCATCCATCGCCAACTGACGAGCGTGGCTCAGCGTCGAAGTCGGCGTGCGCGGCAGATCGCCCATTTTCCAGTCGGGATGGAAGGCCGTGAAGTGCAGCGGAACCTCGGCGCCGAGTTCGCGCGCGATCCACTTGGCGAGCGCCTTGATCTCTCCGGCCGAGTCGTTGTGTCCAGGAATGACCAGGGTGGTGATCTCGAGCCAGCAGTCAGTTTCGTGGTGAATGTATGCCAGCTGATCGAGCACCGGTTGCAGGTGGCCGCCGCAAAGCTTGACGTAGAACTCGTCGGAAAACGATTTGAGGTCGACATTGGCAGCGTCCATCACCGCGTAGAATTCGTGCGCCGGTCGCCGGTGAATATAGCCGGCGGTGACGGCGACGCTCTTGATGCCGCGCGCTTTGCAAGCGAGTGCGGTGTCGATCGCGTATTCGGCGAAGATCACCGGGTCATTGTAGGTAAAGGCCACCGATCGCGCGCCGTAGGCGGCCGCAGCGCCGGCGATGCCGTCCGGGCTGGCGGCGTCCATCAGGCGATCCATGTCCTTGGACTTCGAGATGTCCCAGTTCTGGCAGAACTTGCACGCGAGGTTGCAACCGGCGGTGCCGAACGACAGCACCGACGAGCCGGGATGGAAATGGTTGAGCGGTTTTTTTTCGATCGGGTCGATGCAGAATCCCGAAGACCGGCCGTAGGTGGTCAGCACCATCTGGCCGCCGATATTCTGACGAACGAAGCAGGCGCCGCGCTGGCCGTCGTGCAGCTTGCAGTCGCGCGGGCAGAGGTCGCACTGGAGTCGCGCCGGCCTGTCTTGCGCGGCGGGCAGCGCGTGCCACCAGCGCGCCGGATACGCTGATTCGGGAGTTTTCACGCTTCTTTCCATTTTTTCACCTCATAACGCGCGAGGCTGATGTCCTGATCCCAGAAATCGGCGGGCAAGCCGGCCTTGAGCTTGAGCTGGGCGATGAAGCGATGCGTGTCGGGCAGCGTCTCCCAGACCTGCGGCAGGAAGGTCGCGCGCCGCGCGCCATGGCACAGGATCAGTCCGTCGATTCCCGGACGCAGTTGGGCAACGGCGTCGTCTTCGTCGACAAAGTCGATCGCTTGAGCGGCGGCGAGCAGCGAGACTTCGATTCGCGTTCGCGCCAGTTCGTCGCTGGCCAGCGGCGTGAAACGCGGGTCGCGAAAGGCCGCAGCGAGCGCGTTTTCGGCGACGTCGACGGCCAGCGTGCGGTACGGCTCAAGACTGCCGATGCAGCCGCGCAATTGCCCGTTCTGCGTCAGCGTCACAAAGGTCGCGCCGGACTGGCCAAGCTCGGGCTGCGCCGTAAAAGCGCTCGCTTTGTGTCCGAAACGCGCAGCAATCGAATTGCGCGCGATGACGAGCAGCGCTTGACCGAGCGGGTCAGCAGACATCGCGCTGTGCCTCAGCAAAGGCGAAGGCGCCGTAACCGACGACGCGCGCCTTGTCGCCCGCCGTGTCGCCTGAGTTGCGCAGGTCGAGCAGCTGTCCGTGCAGGCCGTGAGCGCGCGCGGCGAGCAGCAGACCATTGACCGGTGTGGCGCCGCAGGCCTGCTGGTGATCGACCTGCGGGTCGAGATCGACGATGCTTTGCGCCGTTTGCGCATCGATTTGCCGCGCCTGTCCATAGGGCAAATAGTGCGACAGGTCGGAACTGACGACGATCAGCGTTTCGTCGCCGCCCCAGAGCCGTTCAAGCACTTGCGCGACCGCCTGCGGCGAGGCTTCGCCGACGGCCAGCGGCAGCAGCGAAAAATCGCCGAGCACCGCCTGCAGAAAAGGCAGCTGCACCTCAAGCGAGTGTTCTTGCGCGTGCGCGGCTTCGCTGACGATGACCTGCGGCAGGTCGGCAATGGCTGCGATCGCGCGCTGATCGACCGGGATCATGCCGAGCGGCGTGGCGAACGCCCGGGTGGCCGGCAACGCCATTCCTTCGACGGCGACGCGGTGCGTCGGGCCGAGCAGCACGACGCGCGAAATGGTGCCGCGCAGTGCGACGAGCGGCGCGTAGATGCTGGCGGCGACCGGGCCCGAATAGACGTAGCCGGCGTGCGGCACGATGATCGCCTTGGGACGCGGCGGCATCGCCTGCGGCAACGCGGCGGCGAGCATCCGCTCGACCTCGCGCGCCAGAACGATAGCCGATTCCGGATAGAACATTCCGGCGACGGCGGCCGGGCGGATTGTCAGGGTCATGGCAGGATACCTCCTTCGAAACCATTATGGGGTGGGTGCGGGCAAATGCAAGCTCGCTGCGCGGCGCCTATGCCGACAAGATAGTCGGCGAGTTGGCCCGGCGGCCAGGGTTTCCGCTAGAATGGCGCGATGCCACGTCATTACGCCATTGTCCCCGCCGCGGGTAGCGGTGCGCGCTTCGGGTCAGAAGTGCCCAAGCAGTATCTTGAACTTGGCGGCAAGCCGCTGATTTATCACGCGATCGATGCTCTCTGCCGATGCCCGCGCATCGAAGCTGTGTGGGTCATCCTGTCGCCCGGCGACGGCTGGTGGCAAGCGTATGACTGGACCAGCCTGGGGCCCAAGCTTAAGGCGCTGTTCTGTGGCGGCGCCAGCCGCAGCGAAACCGTGGTCAATGGCCTGGCCGCGATCGCCGACGTCGTCGCCGACGACGACTGGGTGCTGGTGCATGATGCGGCGCGCCCTTGTCTGTCGCAACAGATGCTTGCCGATCTGTTCGATCAGCTCGCCGACGATCCGGTCGGCGGCATTCTGGCCGTTCCCGTCGCTGACACGCTGAAGCGCGCCGATGGAGAGCAGCGGGTGGTCGCCACCGAGTCGCGCGACGGCCTGTGGCAGGCGCAAACGCCGCAGATGTTCCGTTATCGTTTGTTGCGCGAATCGCTGGCCGGAAAACAGGCGCTCACCGACGAGGCGGGAGCGATCGAAGCGGCCGGCTTCCAGCCGCGTCTGGTGCGCGCCGAAGCGAGCAATCTCAAGGTGACTTTTCCCGCCGACCTGCGTCTGGCGGAGCTCATTCTGCAAGGGAGGGAGCAATGATTCGTATCGGGCAGGGCAGCGACATCCATGCGCTGGTCGCCGGGCGCAAGCTGATCATCGGCGGCGTCGAGATTGCTCATGAGCGCGGCCTGCTCGGCCATTCGGATGCCGACGTGCTGGTGCACGCGATCATCGACGCGCTGCTCGGCGCGGCAGGGCTGGGCGACATCGGACGGCATTTTCCCGACAGCGACGAGCGTTATCGCGGTGCTGACAGCCGCCTATTGCTGCGCGCCACCCGCGACCTGCTCGGCGAGGCCGGCTGGACCATCGTCAACGTCGATTCGACGATCAATGCGCAGCGTCCAAAAATGGCGCCGCACATCCCGCAGATGGTCGAACGTCTGGCGGCCGATCTGCAACTGCCGGTTGAACGCGTCAACGTCAAGGCCAAAACCGCCGAATGCCTGGGTTTTGTCGGCCGTCAGGAAGGGATTTCAGCCGATGCGGTGGCGCTGATCGAAGTGCTGGGCTGATCGGCTTTGCGGCAATTGCAGTGAGCGGTTTTCGGTGTGTTCCAAGTCGTCGCGCCGAAGAGTGGTTTCGGCTTAAATGCGCGGTATTTCGTCGTGTTCCTTGCTATAGTTACGCGCGCAAAGTTTCCTGCAAGGCAGATTATGCAGGGTGAAGGTTGCCGTGTTCGTCGTTTCGTAAATAGTAAACCAAGAAATGCTGCAAGCATTCCGTGCTGTCCCATTTTTCTGTTCAAGTGAGGTCAATATGTCAAATAAGTTTATTTACGTTTTTGGTCCATCGAAGACCGAAGGCGCCGCTGATATGAGGAATCTGCTGGGTGGCAAGGGGGCCAATCTCGCCGAGATGTGCCGCCTGGGGATTTCAGTGCCGCCAGGCCTCACCATCAGCACCGAAGCGTGCACGGTCTATACGGAGCAGGGGGCGCAGAGCGTTCAAAATTTGATCGCAGCCGAAGTCAAACAGGGGATGGCTTTCGTCGAAAAGGAAATGGGCAAGACCTTCGGCGACGCCGCCGATCCGCTGCTGGTTTCGGTGCGCTCGGGTTCGCGCGCGTCGATGCCGGGGATGATGGATACGATTCTCAACCTGGGTCTCAACGACGAGGCGGTCGTGGGACTCGCCAAGAAATCGGGCAACGAACGTTTCGCCTGGGACTCGTACCGTCGCTTCATCCAGATGTACGGCGACGTGGTGATGGGCTTGAAACCCGTGTCGAAGGAAGATCACGATCCGTTCGAAGTGATCATCGACGAGATCAAGCAGAAGAAGGGCGTCGAACTCGATACCGAACTCTCGGCCGACGATCTCAAGCAGATGGTCCGCGAGTTCAAGGCACTGATCCGTACACGCCTCGGCCGCGAGTTCCCGAATGACCCGTGGGAGCAGCTGTGGGGTGCCGTGATGGCGGTGTTCGAGAGCTGGAACAACGACCGCGCCAAGCTCTACCGCCAGATGAACGACATTCCGGACTCCTGGGGAACCGCCGTCAATGTGCAGTCGATGGTCTTCGGCAACCTCGGCGAGCACAGCGGAACCGGCGTCGCCTTCACGCGCGACGCGGCTTCCGGTGAAGACATCTTCAACGGCGAATTCCTGGTCAATGCGCAGGGTGAGGACGTCGTCGCCGGTATCCGTACGCCGCAGCAGATTACGCTCGAAGGCTCGCACCGCTGGGCAGAGCTCGCGCAGGTCAGCGAAAGCGAGCGGGCGTCGAAGTATCCGTCGCTCGAAGAGCTGATGCCCGAGATCTACGCGCAACTGCTCAAGACCGAGACGGCGCTCGAGACGCACTACAAGGACATGCAGGACATCGAATTCACCATCCAGGAAGGCAAGCTCTGGCTGTTGCAGACGCGGTCGGGCAAGCGCGCCGGGCCGGCGATGGTGCGCATCGCGGTGGAAATGTTGAAGCAAGGCTTGATCGACGAGAAGACGGCGCTGCTGCGCGTCACCCCGGATCGCCTCAACGAACTGCTGCATCCGGTGTTCGATAAACAGGCGATCAAGAAGGCAACGTCGATCGCGCACGGCCTGCCCGCTTCGCCCGGCGCAGCGACCGGCCAGATCGTTTTCTTCGCCGACGAAGCCGAAGAGTGGGTCAATGGCGGCAAGGACGTGATTCTGGTGCGTCAGGAAACGTCGCCCGAAGACCTGCGCGGCATGGCGGTGGCCAAAGGTATTCTGACCGCACGCGGCGGCATGACTTCGCACGCTGCGGTGGTCGCGCGCGGCATGGGCAAGTGTTGCGTTTCGGGCGCCGGTGCCGTTCGCGTCGACCCGCGCGCGCGCACGATGACGGTGGGCAGCAAGGTTTACAAGGAAGGCGACTGGATTTCGCTCGACGGGACTTCCGGCCAGGTTTATGAAGGCAAGGTACCGACGCGCGACGCCGAGCTGTCGGGCGACTTCGGGACCTTGATGCAACTGGCGGACCGCTACAAGCGGCTGGCCATTCGCGCCAACGCCGACACGCCGGAAGACGCCAAGGTGGCGCGCAATTTCGGCGCGGTCGGCATCGGCCTGTGCCGTACCGAGCACATGTTCTTCGAAGGCGACCGCATCAAATCGGTTCGCGAAATGATCCTGGCAGACGATGAAGCCGGCCGCCGCCGCGCGCTGGCCAAGTTGCTGCCGATGCAGCGCGGTGACTTCGAAGGGCTGTTCCGTGAAATGAACGGCCTGCCGGTGACCATTCGCCTGCTCGATCCGCCGCTGCACGAGTTCCTGCCGCACGACGAAGCTGGCCAGAGCGCGATGGCCAAGGAAATGGGCGTTTCGTTCGACGAAATCAAGCACCGCGTCGACGATCTGCACGAATCGAATCCGATGATGGGCCACCGCGGTTGCCGGCTCGGTATCAGCTATCCCGAGATCACCGAAATGCAGGCGCGCGCGATCATCGAAGCGGCACTCAACGCGCGCGCCGCCGGCAGCGACGTCAAGGTCGAGATCATGGTGCCGCTGGTTGGCACCGTGCGCGAGTTCAACGCTCAGGCCAAGGTCATTCGCGAAACGATCGCCGCTGTCTTCAAGGAGCGCGGTGCGCAGATCCCCTACCTGCTCGGAACCATGATCGAAACGCCGCGCGGCGCACTGGTCGCCGACAGCATCGGCAAGCAGGCCGAGTTCTTCTCGTTCGGCACCAACGATCTGACGCAGATGACCTTGGGCTTCTCGCGCGACGACATCGGCAAGTTCCTGCCGTTCTACTTGCGCGATGGCATGTACGAATGCGATCCGTTTGAGTCGATCGACCAGAACGGCGTTGGCTTGCTGGTCAAGATGGCGGTCGAAAAGGGCCGTGCGGCGCGTCCGGGAATCAAGCTCGGCGTCTGCGGCGAGCACGGCGGCGATCCGGCGTCGATCGAGTTCTTCCATCGCGTCGGGCTCGATTACGCGAGCTGCTCGCCTTTCCGCGTGCCGATCGCACGGTTGGCTGCGGCGCAGGCGGCGATTAGCGACTAGGCAGACGAGACACCAACGCCAGCGTTAACGCGCTGGCGTTGGCTCTCAGACTCGTCTCTTGAGCGGCAGGCGCAGGCGCGCGGTCAGGCCGCCGCCGTCCCGGGGCAACAGTTCAAGCGTGCCTTCGTGCAAGCGCGCAATGCGTTCGACGATGGCCAGTCCCAGCCCGGTGCCGGTCGCGTCGCTGCGTGCAGTTTCAAGTCGGGTGAACGGTCGCTTGAGGCGCTCGATCTGGTTTGCCGCGATGCCGGGGCCGCGGTCAAGTACGTCGATCACGATGTCGTCATTTTCGCGACGGGTGTCGACCGTGACTTCGCCGCCACCGTACTTGCGCGCATTTTCGAGCAGATTGGCGAGCGCCCGGGCGAGTGCCTGACGGTAAATTAATGCCCGCGGCACGTCGTCGAGCCTGAGGACCACGTCGCGAGCGGTGCGCCCGTGGGTGCCGGCAAGTTGGGTCAACAGCGCATTGACGTCGGTCGGCTCGGCGCATTCCTCGCGCTCGTCGCGCGCGTAGTCGAGGAACTGGGCAATGATCGCGTCCATTTGCTCGATGTCGTCGCTGACCGCGTTGCGCGCTAGCGCGTCGCTGATCGACATTTCGGCTTCCAGGCGCAGGCGTGCAAGCGGTGTTCGCAAATCGTGCGAGATTCCGGCGAGCACCTCGGCGCGTTCGGCGTCGAGGCGTTTGAGATCGCTCGACATGCGGTTGAAGGCTTCGGCGAGCTGTCGCAGTTCGATGGCGCCGCGTTCGGCAACCGGGGCCGGGTGCTGGCCGCGACCGAGCTCGTGTGCGGCGGTGGCCAGCGCACGCAGCGGCTGGGTGACGCGCGAGACGATCAGCCAGGCGACGAGCAGCGCCAGCGCCAGCGAAGCGCCGCCCCAGCCCAGCCAAGACCAAGGGAAATCGCTTTCGGCGTGTTCTCCAGGCAGCATCAACCAGTACTCGTCCTCGCTGCTGTCGCCAATCGAGAAGCTGACCCAGATTCCGCTTTGGCCATTGATCGATCTGGCGAAGCGGGTGCCGGGCCCGAGTTGCGACTGGGCCGTGTCGAGCATGACGCGGAAGAAGAAGCTGTCGGGCAGCGCGCTGACGTTGTCGGTCGGTTCGGCCGGGTAGAGATGGACGCCTTCGCTTTCCGCGAGGTCGCGTAACAAGGCCAGCCGCTTGTCCGGGTCGGCGGCGACCAGCGCCGCTTGGGTGAGGTTGACGATGCTGACCGTCAGTTGCGCCAGTTCGCGCGCGCGCGGTTCGCGTTCGGCCAGCGCGAACAGCGTGAGCCAGGTCGCCACGCAAACAAAAATCAGCACGCTGACGAGCAGAAACGTTCGCACCAGCAGCGTGCGTGGAATGAACCGGCGCACGAACGTCAGCGCGGGGATGCGCTCAGGCGTCATTTGGCTGCAGGCAGGCCGTCGGGGACGAAGACGTAACCGAAACCCCAGACCGTTTGCAGATAGCGCGGTGTGGCCGGGTCGGCTTCGACCAGCTTGCGCAGGCGCGACACCTGGACGTCGATGGCGCGGTCATACGGGCCTTGCTCGCGGCCGCGCGCCAGCGTCATCAGCCGGTCGCGCGAGAGCGGCTGGCGCGGATGCTCGAGCAGTACCTTGAGGACGGCGAATTCGCCGGTGGTCAGCGGCAACACTTCGTTGTCTCGCTTGAGTGTGCGAGTGGCCAGATCGACCTCGACGTCGCCGAAAGCAATCAGCTTGTCTTCACCGGTCGGCGCGCCGGGAACGACGCTGACCTGCCGGCGCAATACAGCCTGGATACGGGCGACCAGCTCGCGTGGGTTGAAGGGTTTGGGCAGATAGTCGTCGGCGCCCATTTCAAGACCGACGATGCGGTCGATCTCGTCGCCCTTGGCGGTGAGCATGATGATCGCCGGCGGCGCTTGGTCGGCGCGCAGGCGGCGGCAAATCGACAGGCCGTCCTCGCCGGGCAGCATCAGGTCGAGGATGATCAAATCGAAGCTTTCGCGTGCCAGCGATTTGTCCATCGCCGACGCGTTTTCGGCGGTCCTAACGGCAAAGCCTTGCTCGCCAAGATAACGTTGCAGCAGATCGCGCAGCCTTTTGTCGTCGTCGACGACGAGGATTTTTCGTTCGCTCATGGGCCAATCGTAACCGGAAAGCGGGAGCGAGGTGGCAAACGCGGGGGCAGATGAACCTAGAAACCTCAGTTCGAACCACAACGACACAACGGGCACAACGAAGAACTCTGGTTCTTTGGGGGGGCTTTCGAATCACCTTATGGGTGATACATCACGACATGGCAAATCATTGCTTTTTCGTCATGATCGTTGTGTTCGTTGTGGTTAACTGCTTTTCCCAGAATGAATTCGCCCCTGGATGGCCTGCAATAGCCGCCATACGGGGAGCGAGCAAGTGACGACAATCGCCAGGCGGGCGACCTGGAACGAGGTGACCAGCGGGACGCCCAGTTTGAGTATTTTTGCGGTAATGCACATTTCCGAGAGGCCGCCGGGCGAGGTTGCCAAGACCATGGTCGGCCCCGTTTCACCGGTCAACCAGGCGATCGCCAGTCCCATGAACACCGACACGCAGACGGTGAAAGTCGCGCTGGCGGCAATTCCGAGCATCAGCCGGCGCGACTCGGAGCGCAGGCTGGGCTTGAATCGCGAGCCGAGCGAACAGCCGATCAGAAGCTGGGCAACGACCGTCAGCATCGGCGGGATTGCCGACATGTCATGGCTGCGGACGGTGGTCAGCAGGCTGACGGCCAGCGGGCCGAGCAGCCAGGCGTTGGGAATACGGGCTTTCATGAAGACGTAGGCGGTGGCGATCGCCATCAAGGTCAAGCCGATCAGTCCCGGTGTGCTCATCGGCGTCGTCGCCGGCGAATAGAGATCGTTGCCGCTGGCGCCGGTCAGGGTTACAGAGATCGGGATGATCGATACCGCCATCAGCACGCGTACCGAGTGCGCCAGTGCGACCTGATCGAAGCGCGCGCCGGCGCGTTCGGCGAGCACCGCCATTTCGGCGGCGCCGCCAGGGACGCTGGCAAAAAAAGCCGTGACCGCGGTGATTCCCGACAAGCGCTTGAGCAGCAGGCCGCCCAGCGCGCCGATCATGATCGCGACCAAGGCCGCCGCCAGGATATAAGCGCCGTAATTGAGAATGTGCCGGGTGACATCGGCGGTGAAGTAGAGCCCGAGTGCGCAGCCGATCACCAGTTGCCCCGCCTGACGGCCGCCACGAATCGCTTTGACCTTGACGTCGCTGATGCCTGCCGCGCCGACCGTAAACATCGGGCCGAGCATCCACGGCAGCGGCACGTGCAGCAGGTTGAAGAGCAGTCCGCCGCACAGGCTGAGGAAGAGCGCGGTGGCAATCGGGCGTAGCGAAGCGAATAGCATTTTCATCAATTCAGGCCGGGCAGGGCCTGGCGATGTGCACATGGCCTCCGTACCGGGAGGCCATGTTCGAGTTGATCGAGTCAGGCAGGCGCCTGGCTCAAGGGGGGGTCAAAGAGTGATGTTGCCGAGCAGCACCGACGTCGCCAGCCACAGCAGTGATACGCCAATCGCCGGCAGCAGCGCGAACCGCTGCAGATCGCCGAATTCGACCTTGTTGAGGCCGACCAGCAGATAGGTCGAGGGTACCAGCGGGCTGAGCAGGTGCGCGCCCTGTCCTATCAGCGCGGCGCGACCCATCATGTCGGCGGGAATGCCATAGACCGCGGCAGCCTTGGTCAGGACCGGCAGCACGCCGAAATAGAAGGCGTCGTTGGTCATGAAGAAGGTTCCCGGCAAGCTGATCAGCGAGGTGATGAAGGCGAAGTGCGGCCCCATCGATTCCGGAACGCCAGCGATGATCATCTTGGCCATCGCGTCGACCATCTTGGTATCGGCCAGAATGCCCATGAAGATGCCGGCAGCGAAGACCATCGCGACGACCGGCATGGCATTGGCGCCATTTGCGGCGATGCGCGCCTGCTGATCCTTGTTCTTGTAGTTGATCAGCAGCGCCAACGCGGTGGCGATAATGAACAGGATGGCCAGCGGCAGCACACCCATCATCAGGCAGGTCATCAGCACGACGACCAGCACCAGGTTGATCCAGAATTTTTCCGGACGCTTGAGCTGGTCGGCTTCAGGATCCTCGGAGACGGTGAACTTGTTGTCAGCATGGGTGATGTCGAGGACGCCGAGACGGGCGCGCTCTTGCAAGCCCCAGCGGTAGCCCATGAAACAAACGAACAGGGTGCCGACCACCATGCACGGAATCATCGGGGTGAATACCTGCGACGATTCGACGCCGAGCGATGCCAGCACACGACCGGTCGGGCCGCCCCAGGGGATGATGTTCATCACGCTGTTTTCGAGAACCGCCAGCGCCGGTAGAATGATCGGGCGGATTCCCAGTTTTCGATGCACGGCGAGCATCGCCGAGCAGGTCACCAGATAAGTCGTCGAACCGTCACCGTCAAGCGAAATGAACGCCGCCAGAACGGCTGTCCCGACGCAGACTTTCATCGGATCGCCATGGACGACCTTGAGGATTTTCTTGATCACTGGATCAAACAAGCCGGCGTCGATCATGATGCCGAAGAACAGGATGGCGAAACAGATCATGATCCCCGTCGGCGCGACCTTCTTGACGCCGTCGAACATCATTTTTCCGAGTTTCGCGTCATGAAAGCCGAGGGCAAGCGCAAAGACGATCGGGATCAGGATCAGTGCATTCATCGCTGACATGCGCTTGGACATGATCAGATACATGAAGAGCAGAATCATTGCGAAACCCGCAATGCCTAGGGTCGTTTGACTGAGCATCAGATTACCTCCGAGTAATTTTATATAAATCAACGCGTTGTGCGGCGTCCAAGTTCGCGTGCCTGGCCTTCTTGAGCGAGTTCATCAGGGCGTCGTTCCGTGAGCTAAACGTTCTTTGACCAACAGGGCTAAGCCGTTGAGACGGTCGGCGGACCTTTTTGTGCAGGCAAGGTCAATTTACAAAACCCCAGCCTTCTATTTGCCTACAATTCGATTTTTATTCGAGATGTCGGCGATCCGCCACGTTTTGACCTGGGCCGCTGTTCGCGTCAACTCGCCTCTGGTCGAATAGATGTGGCGCGTGCCATACTGGCAAGCCAATGACCGATCAGGGTCGCCATTCGATGAGAACCTGCGGTCCCCGGGTTTGCCTTTTTCTTATTTGATCGCTGATGAAATTACTTCTTGTAGAAGACAATCGCGAACTGTCGTCCTGGCTGACCAAGCTGTTGATTCAATCAGGTTATGCCGTCGAACAGGCGTTTACCGGCGAAGAGGCGTCGCAGTTTCTGCTGACGCAGAGCTATAACGCAATCCTGCTCGATTTGGGCCTGCCGGGGATCAAGGGGCAGACGCTGCTCCGTCAGCTCAGAAGCAAGAACAACGATGTGCCGGTACTGATCATCAGCGCGCAGGACAAGTTGCAGGACATCATCGAGCATTTGAACCTGGGCGCCGATGATTATCTGGCCAAGCCTTTCGACATCAAGGAACTTGAGGCGCGACTGCGTTCGCTGTTGCGCCGCGCCAGCGGCAAGACCAATCCGGTGCTGTCCTGTGGCGCCTTGCACTACGACACCAATTCAAAGCAGTTTTCCTGCGCCGGTACGATGCTGGCCTTGACGCCCAGGGAGCACGCGGTGCTTGAAGCCTTGATCCGCTTTCCCGGCAAAACGGTGGCCAAGAAGGATCTGGTCGACAGCCTGTTCACGCTTGAAGATACGGTGTCGGTCAAGGCGCTGGAAATCTATATCGTCCGCTTGCGCAAGAAAATTGAAAACTCGGGCGCAAAAATCATCACCTTGCGCGGACTGGGCTACATGTTGACCTATGTCGCTGAATGACCTCATCCGGCTCAGGAGCCTCAAGAGTCGCCTGATCGTCTGGGTGTTCATGCCGATCGCGCTGATCGTCGCGGTCGATCTGGTCGGGACCTATCACAGTACCGAACAGATCGCGACGACGATCCAGCAGCAACTGCTGCACGGGTCGGCAAAAATGATCTCGGAACAGCTCGTTTTCAGCGATGGCGGCTATGAAATCAGCGTTCCGCCGGCGGCGTTCGAGCTGTTCGAGAACAAGTTCAAGGATCGTGTCTATTTTTCCGTGCGCAGCAAGGACGGCAAGCTGATTGCCGGCGACGACGAATTGGCGGCGCATGAAGAATCCTTGCCGATCGAAGAAGAACGTTACTTTGTCGCCAGGCTGCACGGCGAGGTGGTTCGCGTCATCGTCTTTGCCCATGCGTTGCCTGATTCGTCGACCGGCGACTACGCCATTACTCAGGTTGCCCAGACCTTGCTTAGTCATGAGAATTTCAGGGAAGGGCTGTTCTTTTCGGCGATTCACCGTCATCTGCTGTTGTTGGCGATCACCATGGCTTCACTGGTCATTTCACTGCAATGGACGCTCAGTCCCTTGAAGGCGTTCACTCGAGAACTGCTGCAACGCCAATCGGGATCGCTCGAAAAGCTCGACGGCTACAATGCACCCAGCGAACTTTATCCGGTCATTCGCGCGCTCAATGAGTATGTCGAGCGCTTGAATCGCACCCTGTCATCGTATGAGAAGTTCGTCGCCAATACCGCGCATCATCTGCGCACTTCGTTTGCCATCATCGGATCGCAGATCAATTTCGCCAAGCGCGCAAAGGTGCACGACCAGGTCCAGCGCGAGGTGCTTGACGCGATACAGAAGACCTTGGGGGATTGCACCAGGGTGATCAATCAGTTGCTGGTCCTGGCGTCGATCGAACAACAGGAGGCTGCGTCGGCCGACGAAGTCCAGATCTCGGAAATCATCATGGCAGTGATTGACGAAATGGCGCCGCTGGCGTATCAGAAGCATATTGAACTGGGCATCGATGTGTTCGACGACAGTGTTCGCGTCGCGGCGCCCGCTCGTCTGCTGCACGAACTCATCGCCAATCTGATCGACAACGCGATTGTGCACATGGGCAAAGCGGGGGAGGTAGTGATTTCACTGCGGCGCCAAACGGATCATGTCCTGCTCAGCGTAACTGACGATGGGGTCGGCATTCCGCCAGCGTTGCAGCAAAAGGTATTGGAACGCTTTTTCCGCATCGACGAGTCCAAGGCCGGCAGCTCAGGACTTGGGCTGGCGATCGTCAAGGAAATATGTGAGCGCTTGAAGGCGCAGCTTTCCTTGCACACGCCACCGTCTGGCGCCGGTCTGCAAGTCGATATCCGGTTCCCGTTAAGTGCCAAGGCCAACTGAGGGAGAACGGCATTAATACTTTTTTAAAGCTCGTGGCGTTGATTGCATTGCTCACGCCCTGTCTCCAGGCGAACGCCAGCGACAAGATCACGATCGTAGTGACCAGCATCGAGAAACAGATTTACCTGCCGGCCAAGCTTGCCGAGCGGCTGGGCTACCTCAAGGAAACCGGGCTGGATATCGAGTTGCTGGGCGAGCAGCCCGGCGTCAACCCGGAAACGCAAATGCTGTCAGGCGCGGCACAGGGCGTCATCGGTTTTTACGACCATACCATCGACCTGCAGGCGCGCGGCAAGCTGGTGCAGTCGGTGGTGCAATTCAGTCAGGCGCCGGGTGAAGTGATCCTCGTCTCGAAAGCGGCGGCCAAGGACATCAGTTCAGCGGCCGACTTCAGGGGAAAGACCGTGGGTGTGACCAAACTGGGCGCCTCGACCGATTTTCTGGTGCAGTATCTGGCGGCCAAGGCCGGTGTCAAAAAAAGCGAATTTACGATCGTTCCCGTCGGTGCCGGATCAACTTTCATTACGGCCATTGAAAAGGGGAAAATCGACGCTGGAATGACCACCGAGCCGACGATTTCGCGTCTGATTTCGTCGGGGGAGGCGAGCATCCTGATCGATTTGCGCACCGCCAGAAGCAGCGAAGCGGTGCTTGGCGGTGTGTACCCCGGTGCCTGCCTCTATATGCCGACGGCCTGGGTCAATGCGCACAAGGAGCAAGTGCAAAAGATCGTCAGTGCGTTCGTCAAGACGCTGCGCTATATCCAGGCGCACAGCGCCAGGGAAATTGCCGAAAAAATGCCGGAAGACTACTATGTGTCGAACAAGCAGATGTACATTGATGCGCTCGAAGTGAGCAAGCTGACGTTTACCGCTGATGGCGCGATGCCGGAAAATGGTCCGGCGACCGTGCTCGACGTTTTGAAGAAATTCGACAAGGCGGTGCAGAGAAAATCGATCAACTTGGCTAATACCTTCACCTCAGAATTCGTCAGTACCGCGAAATAAGCTTGCGCCTTCTCGCCTCGCTTGCCCGACAGATTCAACTTTGAAGGCAAACAGAAGGCTCTAGTTTTGTAACTTGGGCGGCGCGGTCCAGCGTAGCGGAGCTCGCGACCGGGGTGCTTCCAAAATAGAACAAGCTTGTGAACATACATCGTTTGCGGTGAGGTCGAAACCCAGTAAGAATGTGACGCTGATGCCTGCGTAGTCCGGTGCCAGTCCGTCAGCTTGCCATGCCATCTGGCGCGGCGTTTGGGTTGAATGGAAAATGACGGCGAACCCGGTGTCGAGAGTTTTCGAACTCGGATTGTAGAAGGGTTGCAATTTGGAAAAGCAGCTTGTTGTTTGGCTGGCTTCTCCATTTGTGTGGTTTTTTAAACGATGAAAGTCTGCGTCGATCGTCATTGCTGTGAATTTCAATCAACGTCAAAGCGCTTCGCTACGTGACAGGACCCCTTTTTTTGGGTGCCAACTGGTATTTTTCACGTTGTTCGTTGCATGTGCGCAAGCCCTGTGTTGCCGCCCGTCCTCAAGGAAAATAGCATCGTGATTTCCGAATTGGCCTCAGGCTTCGACATTGCAGCGGCCAAAGACCTCATCGAGCGCAACGGGCTTTGTTTCGAAGCGGGGTATGACGAGCTGTTCGGTATCCATGAACTCGGCGAACTCGTTGCCGTTGGCGCGCGTTCCGGGAACATCCTCAAGATGCTGGTGGTCGAGCCGTCTCACCAGGGCGGCCCCTTGCTCGGCGAGCTCGTGACCACGCTGGTTGGGCGCGGATTGGATGCCGGTTTCGAGTCGCTGTTCATCTACACCAAGCCCGCGTATGCGCAGACTTTCGAGTCGCTCAACTTCACGCTGCTCGCCAGCCAAGGCAAGGTCGCGCTGCTCGAATACGGCAAGGGACTCAAAACCTGGCTGGCTGGCCAGCGTTCCCTGATCCGGCCGGGACTGAACGGCGCCGTCGTCATGAACTGCAACCCCTTCACCAACGGTCACCGTTATCTGGCTGAAAGCGCCGCACGTCAGGTCGATAATCTCTACCTCTTTGTGGTTCGCGAAGATCGTTCGCTTTTTCCTTTCGACGTACGTTTCAGGCTGGTTCAGGAAGGCGTTCGCGATATCGGCAATGTGATTGTTCTTGACACCTCGCGCTACATCGTCAGCGGCGCGACCTTTCCGACTTATTTTTTCAAGAAGGATGATCCGGTCGCTCGCATCCAGATGGAACTGGACGTCACGCTGTTTGCCTCGCGGATCGCTCCGTTCTTTGGCATTACCCGTCGCTTTGTCGGTACCGAGCCGAACTGCCAACTGACCGATAGCTATAACGCGACGATGAAGCGTCTTTTGCCCGTCCATGGTATCGAACTGATCGAAATTGAGCGCAAGCAGGCCGCGTCGGGGGTTATCAGCGCCTCTCGGGTACGTGAACTGATCGCGAACAACGAGCTTTCTCAACTTGCCGACTACGTTCCAGCCAGCACCTTGGCCTATCTTGTGAGCGAGGCCGGAGAGCCCATTCGAAACCAACTGCAGCTTAACCTTAGGAGGTAGTACATGATTATTTTGAAGAAAGGGCAGGCCGGTACCATGCAGTCCAGTGACCTGATGGTCATCGTGGAACCGGCGAGCGAACTGACCATTGAAATCGAATCGACGGTCAAGAAACAGTTCGAGCACCTGATCCGCGCCAGGCTTGAGCAGGTTCTTGCCAAATTCGGGGTCGACTCGGGCCGCATCAGCGTCAGCGATCGCGGCGCGCTCGACTATGCCATTGAAGCACGACTTGAAGCCGCGTTGCAGCGGGCCGGAGGCGCATGATGGATAACAGCAACAAGGGAGTCTGGTACAAGG
>Ga0316604_10000243_pt1 | contig 79013 bp, 72 predicted proteins | sample OWC_soil_day20_C_FD_207650 | JGI IMG/M metagenome (GOLD analysis project Ga0316604, IMG submission 207650) | Wetland soil microbial communities from Old Woman Creek delta, Ohio, United States - OWC_soil_day20_CT | ecosystem: Environmental > Terrestrial > Soil > Wetlands | place: USA: Ohio... | reverse complement strand
GAGCCCCTTTAGGGGCTGACTGAAAAAGTTATGCGGTTGGCAACTTTTCAGAGAGTCTTGAGACTCCGCTGGTACCATGCCCTTATAGGGCAGAGCAAGCCACCCGTTAGACGGGTGGTGCTGACTTGAGCGCATTGCTGGCAGAAAAATGATGCAGAATGCTGTATGGTTCTGCTTGATGATAAAAAAACAAAGCCCAGGGAAGGGCGAACTTATTTGGCAAGGGAGGGCAAAGCTGATTTTGCTGCAAGCAGAATCAGAAAAACAGATGAAACTAAACTTACAAGCAAAAATGATATCTTACTTCTTACTAGTACTCATAATCGCTTCAGTCGGCTTTGCGGTAACGGTTTGGAAAGCCAGTGACGTCCAGGAACAGGTCAATACGTTGAAAAACACGGATCTGCCGCGACTGGCTGCCAACAATGAAATTGCGTATAACGCTCTTGGCCAGTCAGCCAACGTAAGGGCGTATGTGATTTATGGCAATGAACAATATTTGAATGAATACCGGCGCCTATCGCAAACGAATACCAAGCTGATCGATCAGTTGATTACCGAGGCGCGGACCGATACGGCCAAGCAATTGGGTATGGAATTAAAGGGTCTGGAAAGTAAATATAATGACATTATTGAAAAGAAATTTCTTCCCTTGGCGCTGGCCGGAAAAAAAGAAGAAGCGCAACTGGTGTTGGTGAATGAAGGTGCGCCGGTAGGTAAGGCTATTGGCGAAAAAACGGCTGAGATTAAAAAATACCGCAATTCGATAATCGATAAGGCCATGGTCGAAATGGCGGGAGGTGCCGCGTTAGTAAAAATGGCGGCTATTGCCGCGGCGGTATTGGCGATTTTATTTGGCTTAGCCATTGCCTATTTTTCCGCTCGCAGCATTTCCAAACCGGTCGGCCAGTTAGCGGAAGCATTACAACAGGTTGCCGACGGTGATTTGACGAAGCAGGTGGCGATCCAGCGCGGGGATGAGATCGGGATATTGGCGCAATCGTTTAATTCGATGGTTGTTCAATTGCAAAAATTAGTGAAGCAGATCACGTTTAATGCCGAACAATTGGCTGCATCCAGCGAGGAATTGACAGCCAGTGCGGAACAATCGGCGCAAGCGGTCAACCAGGTAGCGGCGTCGGTAACGGATATTGCCCATGGGTCTGAGCAGCAATTGAACGCCGTAGAGGAAACTTCAGCCGTTGTGGAACAAATGTCCGCCAGCATCCAACAAGTTGCCGCCACAGCCAACCAGGTAGCGGCGCACTCGTTTAAAGCGGCGGAACAGGCGCAAACGGGTGATAAAGCGGTCGCAAAAGCGGTCAGCCAAATGGAACACATTGAACAGACGGTCAATCATTCGGCCCAAGTTGTCGTTAAACTAGGTGAACGCTCGAAAGAAATCGGCCAGATTGTCGATGCCATATCCGGAATTGCCGGACAAACCAATTTATTGGCGCTGAACGCGGCCATTGAAGCGGCCAGAGCAGGCGAGCAAGGCCGTGGATTTGCCGTCGTCGCGGAAGAAGTCCGCAAACTGGCGGAACAGTCCCAGGAAGCGGCAAAGCAAATTGCCGGATTGATTGGAGAAATCCAGGGCGATACCGACAAAGCGGTTGTAGCCATGCAGGAAGGAACGCAGGAAGTGGCGATTGGAACGCAGGTGGTATCGGCGGCTGGTCAGGCGTTCCAAGAGATTGTTGGGTTGGTGACGCAAGTATCGGAACAGATCCGGGAGATTTCGGCCGCCATTCAGCAGATGGCAGGTGGCAGCCAACATATTGTGGCATCGGTAAAATCAATTGATGAATTGAGCAAAACGGCAGCCGGGGAAGCGCAAAATGTTTCGGCCGCAACAGAAGAGCAATCCGCGTCTATGGAAGAAATCGCTTCTTCCAGCCAAAGTTTGGCTAAGATGGCTCAGGAGCTTCAGACTGCCGTGGCCAAGTTCCGAGTCTAATCGTAAAGGCGGTGGTGTATTTTGGCTTCAGAGCAAATGGTTGTTTTCCGCTTGGCCAGGGAGGAGTATGCAATCCCGATCGCGCAGGTCAAGGAGATTATCCGCTTTCAAAGCGCTACGAAACTGCCCAATATGCCGGGCTATATGGAAGGGATTATCAACCTCCGCGGCAAGGTGCTGCCGGTGATTGATTTGGCAGGGAAGTTTGTCCTGCAGACCGAGAAACGGCTGGAAAAACAAGCATTGATCGTGGAATTGGGCGGCAAGGAAATGGGGCTTGTTGTTGATTCGGTCACGGAAGTTTTGCGGATTGATGAAACGGCAATGGAGGCGGCAGGGACCATTGCCCAGACAAACCGATTTATCCGCGCCATTGGCAAGGTAGCGGACCGGTTATTAATTATCCTTGACCTGGATACATTGTTCACAGCGGAAGAAACAGTAACCATTCAGGCAGCAGGATAAAAAACGGCTAACAAAAGTGCCGGCGCATCCAAATGATGCGCCGGCACTTTTGTTAGCCGAAAAAGAATAGGCTGGTGAGCCTATTCTTTTTCGGATTTGTTCATTGATTTAACGCATTGTTTTTATAGAAGCGGATCCCCCGCAGCGTTAATGTAGCTCCCAGGCCTTTGTTGGTCATCTGATAGACCCAAATGTCCGGCGCTACGGAAATCGCTCCTTGCAACGAACCACCGGATACACTGTCGGTTATGGCAGCGGTTGCTTGTCCGCCCCATTCCCAGCCTTGATCGGTGAAATCAAAAAACGCTTTTTCGGTTGCGAAAACAAAGACCATCATGTATTGTTTAATGCCGAAACCCAACCCTACGGAACCTTCAAGCGTTTTCATAAAAATCTCGCCGCCGGTGCTGTTGATGACGGCCAGACCTTTACCGCCCCCGCCGCCGAGAAGTCCTAAATGAAAGTCGGAATTGTTGAATACGGCGTAGCCGTAGGCATCCTGAACTGCCGATTGGGCGGAAGGATTGATGGTGTATAGTTTTTGCAGTGTTTCGTTGCGCATTTTTCGGATGCCGTCCCGTTTTTCTTCGGCACTGGCGGCATAGGCTGCTGACACCGTTATTGTGAACAACAACAAGAGAATGGTAAGTGTTTTTACCGCTGTATTTAAACGCATATCTTTTCTCCTTGGTCTTGTAAAAAGGAAAGTTACCCAGAGTAAATATTGCTTTGCCATCAGTTTACTATAGCTGTTATTTTACGTCAAGAACTGCCGCCGGATCTAAATTTTACCGGCAGCGGCTTCGCCGGAGCGATTATGAAGGCGGCTGTGGTAAAAAGTTCGATCCGTATAATCATAGCATAGTTAACGAATACTTTTCCAGGTAAATGTAGTTCCTGTTCATGCCGTGTCAGGAAAAAAACGCAATTTGTCGGCAGGAATTTGTGCATCGCAGGGGCAATGCTGTATAATAGTACTGCAAACAATATCGCAATAAGAGGAAAATAAACGACAGATATAGGAAGGACTGAGGGAGAATATGGCTTTATCTGGTAAAGCTCTTGTCGCGCAAGGCGGCGGGCCGACCGCGGTCATTAACCAATCCATGGTGGGGATTGTGTTGGAGGCGCGTAAATTTCCTGAAATTAGTAAAATTTATGGTGCTTTGCATGGTGTGGAAGGCATTTTGAGTGAAGATTTTTTAGATCTGACCCAGGAAACAACACATAATTTGGAGCAGGTGGCATTGACTCCCGCTTCCGCGTTGCTATCCACCCGGGTGAAACCGGATGAAGAATATTGCCGCAAGATTTTCAAAGTGCTGCAGGCGCATGATATTCGTTACTTCTTTTATATTGGCGGGAATGATTCTGCGGATACGGTTCGTATTGTCAGTGAGGAAGCGAAGAAGGCCAATTATGCAATGCGGGCGATCCATGTACCCAAGACGATTGACAATGATCTGGTTCACAATGACCATACGCCGGGTTATGGGTCGGCTGCGCGCTTTATTGTGCAGGCGTTTACCGGCATTAATCTGGATGTGCGGTCGCTGAACGGGGTTTACCTGGGGATCGTCATGGGGCGGCACTCCGGTTTTTTGACGGCCGCAGCTTCGATTGCCAAAAAATATCCGGAGGATGGGCCGCATTTGATCTATTTGCCGGAAAGGCCGTTTGTCATGGAAACATTTTTGCATAACATCAAAACCGTAAACGATAAAAACGGTTTCTGTATTGCGGCCATTTCCGAAGGAATTCAAGACGTAAACGGAGTACCTGTGATTGCCAACCTCATGAAAAATGTAGAACGTGATCCGCATGGCAATATCTCGATGTCCGGTACCGGCGCCTTGGGCGATTTGCTGGCGGATACGGTCAAGGAAAAACTAAATATAAAACGGGTTCGCAGTGATACGTTTGGCTATTTGCAGCGTTCTTTCCTGGGCTGCGTATCTGATGTGGACCAGGCAGAGGCGCGGGAAGTCGGAGAACGGGCGGTTCAACTTGCTGTTTGGAATGATGAGGACGGATCGGTAACCATCCAGCGTACCGGTTACTATTCGGTAGATTATAAATTGATGCCGTTGGCGGAAATTGCCGGACAGACACAATGTGTTCCCGATGAATTTATCAATCCTGCGGGCAACAATGTGACGGATGCGTTTAAATTCTACGTGCGGCCGCTGCTGGGTTCCGGTTTGCAGCCGGTTGCCCGCTTGCGGGCGCCGCGGGTGCCCAAGACGAACAGGGAAGAATAAGTATTCTTGGCAACAGGAAGCAGCGCGTCAGCTGAAGTTCAACTGACGCGCTTTGTTGTTGGCGCCAGGAGCTTGGCATTTATCGGCGTTTGTGCTACTATGCGAATAAGGGCATGTCTTTTAGGGAAGGAATGAGTCAATTGGTTAATCAATATACTCCGCACGGAGTTTGTTCCCGCGGCATCACGTTCGAAGTTGTCGAGGGGAGGTTGCATGACGTTCGCTTTATTGCCGGCTGTCCGGGAAATTTGCTGGCGATCGGCAACTTGTTGGAAGAGATGCGCGTTGAGGAAGCGGTCCAACGGTTAAAAGGCATACGGTGTGATAATAAACCAACTTCGTGTGCGGATCAGTTGGCAATCGCGCTGGAGCAGTATCAAACGCAAAATGCCGGAAAATAGAGGGTATAACCTGTTCGGAAACAGAAAATATGCAACGGAGTGGATTGACGATGAATATCTTTGATATTATCGGTCCGGTCATGATTGGTCCTTCCAGCTCACATACCGCCGGCGCTGTCCGGTTGGGAAATATGGCGCGGAGCGTGTTGGGGGAACCTGTACTAGAAGCGGTGATCGGCCTGCATGGTTCGTTTGCCCAAACCTATCGCGGCCACGGGACCGATGTGGCGCTCGTTGCCGGTTTGATGGGCTGGTCGACTTACGACAACCGCATCCCGGAAGCGTTTGCCTATGCGCAGACGGCAGGGTTAACGGTTCGGTTTGAAATGATCAATTTAGGGGATGCCGCCCATCCGAATTCAGCGCGGCTGCAATTGACCGGCAATAATGGGGGGCAGGTAACCGTGACCGGGGCGTCGATCGGCGGCGGACGGATTATGATCACGGCGGTGGATGATTTTGCGATCGAATTTCACGGGGAACTGATGACCCTGTTGATCCGGCACCAAGACCAGCCGGGAGCGATTGCAGCGGTTGCCAATATCCTCTATGAACAAGGGGTCAACGTCGCAAAAATGGAAGTGTTTCGAACCGATAAAGGGGCCGCGGCGTTAATGATGCTGGAGATTGACCAGGCAATCAACGATGAAGTTGTCAAATTGATTGCTGCGTGTCCGCAAATCAACAGTGTGCGGAAAATTGTTCCGGTTCAGTAATAAGGATTTTTTGTAAACCCGTCGTGGAAGGGGAAGAGATATGGCAGAAAAATTGTCATTGCAACGCTGGATACGGCAAGCGCAGGCGGAACATACGTCGTTATATGCGATTGGCTTGCGGCATCAGACGAAAATGATGGAAATTACAGCGGAAGAACTGTTGGGCAAGATGTCGATGGCGTTAAAAGTAATGGAGGAATCCATCCAAACCGGCTTGCTGGGAAAACGTTCCAAGGGCGGTTTGGTGGGCGGCGATGCCTTGCGGATGCAAAATCAGTTTCAGTCGCAGCCGGAGCAGAGCGTAACCGGACCGATTGTAAACCGGGCGGTCACGTTTGCCCTGGCCGTTGGTGAAGCCAATGCATGCATGGGGCGGATTGTCGCCGCGCCAACTGCCGGCGCCAGCGGTGTTTTGCCGGGGGTTTTATTTGCCCTTGCGGAAACGAAAGGGTTTTCCCGGGAGGAACTGGTTGCTCCGTTATTGGTGGCTGGAATGATCGGCATGGTGATTGCGGAACGGGCTTCTTTGTCCGGCGCCAGCGGCGGCTGCCAGGCCGAGTGCGGATCAGCGGCGGCAATGGCGGCCGGTGCGATTGTCAGCTTGCTGCATGGCAGTCCGGAGCAAATTGGCGATGCGGCAGCGATTGCTTTGAAAAATATGCTGGGATTAGTCTGTGATCCGGTGGCTGGCTTGGTAGAGGTTCCTTGTGTAAAAAGAAATGCGGGCGCAGCAGCGCAAGCGCTGGTTGCGGCTGAAATGGCTCTTGCGGGCATAAAAAGTGTGATCCCGGTCGACCAAGTGATCGATGCGATGGGAGAGATTGGCCGCTGCATGCACACTTCCCTGAAAGAGACGGCCCAAGGCGGATTGGCCGTTTCGCCTGCCGGCTTGGAGAAGGCGTCGCAAATGGGCAGATGCTGCTCCAGTGAATATAAGTGAGCCTTAGGTTCGGAGGGGGTTATTGCCCTCGCCGAACCCTTAGAGCGAACTTAGTTCGAGTCTTACAGGCTGTTAACGAGATAAAAAGCGGAAAAGCCCCTTTTGGGTTAACGGCGATTGGGGAGGGTTATGATGGATTTATTGAAAGCCAAAATTAGAGCGGAGGGAATAGTAATCGACAATTCCTTGCTGAAGGTTGATTCGTTCCTGAACCATCAAATTGACCCGCAGTTTATGCGGCTGGTAGGCGAAGAATTTGCGAACCGGTTCCAAGGCGAAGCGGTTACCAAAATCCTGACGATCGAAGCGTCCGGCATAGCCGTTGCGGTAATGACCGGCCTGGCTATGAATGTTCCGGCGGTGTTTGCCCGAAAAAAGAAATCCATGGCCACCGGCGACGAGGTGTATTCTGCCAAAGTGTATTCTTTTACCAAAAAAGAAACGTACGACGTGATTGTCGCGAAACAATTTCTTTCGCCGGATGACAGGGTGCTGATTATCGATGATTTCCTGGCGAACGGCGAAGCCGCCTTGGGGTTGGCAGCCATCGTGCGTCAGGCGGGCGCCAGCGTAGTGGGGATCGGCATTGTCATTGAAAAATCGTTTCAACCCGGCGCCGAAAAGTTGAAGCGGGCCGGATACCGCGTTGAATCATTGGCGCGGATCGCTTCGTTTTCCCGCGGACAGGTCAATTTCTTGTAACAGTTCTAGATGCCAAACCAGCGGACCAGGCTCAATCGTACGATTGAGCCTGGTCCGCTGGTTCTATACTGTCCTATTTACACGTTATTGGATCTGTTTCAGAATGGCGCGGGCGGCCAGGAGGCCGCTGGCGCTGGCTTGCGCCAAGCCGCGGGTTACTCCCGCGCCGTCGCCGACGGCAAATAATCTGGGGATTTCGGTCTCCAATTCTTTCGTCAATTTCATGCGGGAACTATAGAATTTCACTTCGACGCCATACAGCAAAGTATCGTCGTTGGCCATACCGGGAGCGATTTTGTTCAAGGCGTAAATCATTTCGATGATATTATCCAAGTGCCGTTTTGGCAGCACCAGGCTTAAGTCGCCGGGCGTGGCTTTTAACGTGGGTTTGGTAAAACTTTTGTCCAGCCGGTGTTCGTTGGTCCGGCGGCCTTTGATCAGATCGCCGAAGCGCTGGACGAGGACGCCGCCGCCCAGCATGTTGGAAAACGATGCGATTCGTTTGCCGTATTGGTGCGGCTCCTGGAACGGTTCCGTAAAATGATTGCTGACCAGCAAGGCGAAATTGGTATTTTTGCTGTGCATTTTTTCGTCGCGGTAGCTGTGTCCGTTGACGGTGATGATGCCGTCCGTGTTTTCGGCTACGACATAGCCCTTGGGATTCATACAAAAAGTGCGTACCAGGTCGCCGTACTGCTTCGTGCGATAGACCAATTTGGCTTCGTACACTTCATCGGTAATATGCTGAAAAATTTCCGCCGGAATTTCTACCCGCACACCCACATCGACCTGGTTGTTTTGCAAGGCCAATCCCAAGGCAGTGCATTGTTTGGCAAACCACTCCGAGCCGGCCCGGCCGGGCGCGGCGATCAAATACTTGCATTGGACCATCTCAGAATCTTTGGCAATTTCCAACTGAAAGCCGTCAGGCTGACGATGGATCGCTGTTACCGGGGCGTTGAAACGCATGGTAATCTGTTCTTTGAGGTGTTCATACAGTTTCTCGAGAATTTTCAAGTTGTTTTCCGTTCCCAAATGGCGAACCCGGGCATCCAGCAAGTGCAGGTCGCTGCTCAACGCCAAGCGGCTCAACTGGCTATTGTGCGTGCTGTACGATTCCCTGGGAGCGCCGAAACCTAAGTTAATTTCATCGACATAATCGATCAATGCCACCAGTTCTTTGTCGGAAAGGTAGTCTTGCAGCCAACCGCCAAACTGGGTTGTAAAATTATATTTGCCATCGGAAAAAGCACCGGCGCCGCCAAAGCCGCGCATGATATCGCATGGTTTGCAATGGATGCAGGCAGTGGTTTTTCCTACAGCAATCGGGCACTTGCGGGAATAGATATCGTTTCCTGTTTCTACAAGGATGATTTTGGTGTCGGGTTTATGTTTTACCAATTCATACGCGGCAAAAATTGCCGCCGGTCCGCCACCGATAATACCAACATCATACAGGTTGCTCATAAATTATCGCCTTCCTCTGTTTAGACTCATTGCCAAGCAGAATTGCGGTGTAAAAAGACAACACCTCTTTCATTTTATCAAATTTTTCTTACAATTACAAAGAGCAGGCGATAAGAAAAACCCCGCAGCATTTTTGTGGAACGCCGCGGGGTTTTTCCTGGTTCTGTTATTTGCTTTCCAGATATTCATCGTACGTCATGCGTTTATCGATCAATTCAGTTGGTGTGATTTCGATGATCCGGTTCGCGATTGTCTGAACGAATTGGTGGTCGTGGGAAACAAAGAGGAGAGTCCCGTCGAAGCTGATTAATCCGTTGTTCAGCGAAGTGATGGATTCCAGATCCAAGTGGTTGGTCGGTTCATCGAACAACAGCACATTCGCTCCGCTGAGCATCATCCGGGAGAACATGCAGCGGACCTTTTCGCCGCCGGACAGCACGCTGGCCATCTTTTGCGTTTCTTCACCGGAAAATAACATGCGGCCGAGGAAACCGCGGATAAAGGTTTCGTCCTGATCGCGGGAAAACTGGCGAAGCCAGTCAACCAGATTTAACTCCACGCCTTCAAAAAACGAAGAATTGTCTTTCGGGAAATAAGCCTGGGAGGTAGTTACACCCCATTTAAATTCGCCGCTGTCCGGCTCTAATTCGCCGGTCAAAATCTTGAACAAGGTGGTTGCTGCCAAGCCATTTGAGCCCACGAAAGCAATTTTATCGCCTTTTTCGACCCGGAACGTAACATTGTCTAGAACTTTTTCCCCGTCAATCGTCTTGCTGATGTTTTCGATCATTAATAGTTGATCGCCGGCTTCCCGGTCCGGTTTAAAGGCGATGTAAGGATATTTGCGCGATGACGGACGGATATCTTCCAAAGTCAGCTTTTCCAACAGTTTTTTACGGGAAGTTGCTTGTTTGGATTTAGAAGCATTAGCGCTGAAACGTTGAATAAAAGCCTGTAAATCCTTCATTTTTTCTTCGGTCTGCCGGTTCGCTTCCTTGGCCATTTTTAATGCCAGTTCGCTGGACTGTTGCCAGAAATCATAGTTGCCGACGTATAACTGGATCTTGCTAAAATCGATATCGGCAATGTGGGTGCAGACCTGATTGAGAAAATGGCGGTCGTGAGAAACGACGATGACCGTATTTTCAAAATTAGCGAGGAAATCCTCCAGCCAGCGGATGGATTTGACATCCAAATGGTTGGTAGGCTCATCCAGCAACAGGATATCCGGGCTGCCGAACAGGGCCTGTGCCAACAACACCCGCACTTTGTCGTTGCCGTCCAGATCCTTCATTTTCTGATAGTGGAACTCTTCCGAAATTCCCAGTCCGTTGAGCAGGCGGGCAGCTTCGGTTTCGGCATCCCAACCATTCATTTCGGCAAATTCGCCTTCCAATTCGGCGACTTTGATGCCGTCTTCATCGGAAAAATCCGGTTTGGCATACAGCGCCTCTTTTTCTTCCATAATGGCATACAAACGGGCATGTCCCATGATGACGGTTTTCAATACTTCAAACTCGTCAAATTCATAATGGTTTTGTTTTAGGACCGCCAGCCGTTCGCCTTTGGTGATATCGACAGTGCCGGTGCTGGGTTCAATTTCTCCGGATAAGATTTTTAAAAAGGTCGATTTGCCGGTTCCGTTGGCGCCGATCAGGCCGTAACAGTTGCCGGGGGTAAATTTGATGCTTACATCTTCAAATAAGGCTCGTTTCCCGAACCGCAGACTCAGGTTGCTTGTACTAATCACTTTCTTAATTCCGCCTTCCTTACATTCAGATATTGAAAAAGCCGATTTGCAGTTTCGCATCTCAGCCTTTTTGAACAGCTACTATTTTGGTTGCCGAGGAATCCTTGCTGCTAAAAATAGTTCGGCTATTGCGGAAGCCGACTTGCTTACAGGCATATACTTGTTAACAATAGCATAGTTTCGCAGCGCTGTCAAAGCATTTGAACGCTGGGGCAAAGGGATGAGGCCGATGGGGTTTGTCGATTGTTGTCTGCCGGCTTCGTGGATTATGCCAAGGAACGGATATTATTCCAAAGAAATTATCGAAGTGATCGCAAGAAGGTAAAGCGGCAATTGGCAAAGAATACTATGTAGCGGCTGCCGGATGCGCAAAACAGCGTTCTAGCGAACCGGGCCGGCGGTTGGACGAGAGCCGGGATGCTGCGGTATCGCCGCTGATAAGGATAACGAATTTGAGGTTGACAGGAGTGGGGAACTATATGGTCGAAACAATAGCGGAAAATTTATATCGTATCGAGGTTCCGTTGCCGAAAAACCCTCTGAAAGCGATAAATTCTTATGTGATTACAGGACCAGACCGTAACCTGGTGATTGACACCGGGATGAACCGGGAAGAATGCTGCCAGGCTTTGCAAGCTGGTTTTGCAGAAATTGGTTTGGATTTGGCAAACACCGATTTTTTGCTTACGCATATGCATGCCGATCATTGCGGGCTTGCCTCTGCGTTGATTCATCCTGGCTGCAAAGCCTATGCCAGCCGTCAGGACGGCATGACGATCAATGCGTTTAGCGGCCCGGAGGTTGATGCGCATTGGGATCCCCTGCAGGAGTACGCCGTGCGGCAGGGGTTCCCGGCAGACCTTCTCGCGGTGGCGTTTGAAAAACACCCCGGTCATATTTACCGGCCGGCCTATTCGCTGGATTTTACGTATTTGGCGGAAGGCGATGTGATCAGCGCGGCAGAATACCATTTTCGCTGCGTTTTCACTCCCGGCCATACCCGGGGCCATATTTGCCTCTATGAGCCGAACCGGAAATTTCTGATCTCCGGCGACCACATCCTCGGCGATATTACGCCGAACATATCCCAATGGATCGAAGAAGAAGACGCATTGGCTGTATATTTTGCCAGTCTGGACAAGGTGGCGCAGCTAGAGGTTGACCTGGTCTTGCCGGGCCACCGCAGCCTGTTTACGGATTGCCGGGGGCGGATCAATGAATTGAAGCAACATCATTCGCACCGCCTGGAGGAAGTGCTGCGGATTGTTCAGGAGAATGGACCTCTCAATGCGTATGAAATTGCCATGCATATGAGTTGGGATATACGGGGAACCTGGGCCGATTTTCCGGTAGCGCAGAAGTGGTTTGCGCACGGGGAAGCGATCGCCCACATCAAATACCTGCAGAAAACGGGCCGGCTGGTGTGCGCAGATTCTGGCGAAGCCCCGGTGTTGTATTTTGCACAGTAAAGAACAAAATATTTATTTTTCCTGTCGTTATGAAGCGGCAGGATTTTCTTTTTAGATAGCGAATCATTATTTACAAATTAACATACCAAATCGTTAGGGAAAGAAGATTGGTAGGAATAAGGAAGGGGGTATACCTGGAGTTGCTGTAAATAAAATATTTGGCAAATTTGTCGAAAGACAAAGACGCAAAGCTATGGGTCTACGGATAAGGTATCTATGACTGCCAGGCTGCTGCTTCGCATCCGCGTTGCATTTTGCAGTCAGGCAGAGGTCTGGCTTTTTTTATTTTGGCAAAGCGGTTGTGTTTTACCCGGTCATGGTTGTTTATTGGGAAGGAATCCATAGGTTACGATCGAGTAAAAAGAAGGTAGAGGAGAATTTATAATGGCTGAATATAACGACGCAAAAATGAAACAAGATAAAAATGATTTGACGAATGTTCTGGATGTGAGCAATCTGAAATTGGCGGATATCATCGATATTCGTTTTTTGCAGCAATTTCAGGACGATTTTGCCAAAGGAATCGGTCTTGCCAGTGTTACGGTAGATGTTTCCGGGACCCCTGTTACCAATCCCAGCAGTTATACGCGCTTTTGTGAAAATTATACCCACTCGACGGAGTGTGGCGATAAACGGTGTGCGGAGTCGCATCGCAAGGGAGGGGAAGAGGCGGCTCGAACCGGTAAACCGGTAATCTACGAGTGCCATGCCGGCCTCATTGATTTTGCAGCGCCGATCATGATTGAAGGGAAACTGATCGGGACAATTTTGGGCGGACAAGTACTGACGGATCGTCCGGATGAAGCGAAATATCGCCGGATCGCCGGAGAAATCGGCGTTGACCCGGATGGGTATGTGGAAGCAGTGCAGGAGGTCAGCAGGCTGTCAAGGGAACGGATTGAAGCGGCGGCTAACGTGTTGTTCATTGTAGCCAACAACATGTCCAAGATGGCGTATCAACAGAGAAAATTACAGGCCGTCAGCAACATCCTTAATGATAGTTTGCACCAAATATCGGCCACCATGCAGCAACTGGCCGCTTCGGCAATGACGGTCAGCAGCAATCAAGCCAGCCTCAATACGGAAATCGGCAATGTAAATACGGTAACCGGAAAAATCAACGAGGTGATGGATTTCATCAAAGATATTGCCGACGAGACCCGTCTGTTGGGCCTGAATGCAGCGATTGAGGCAGCCAGAGCGGGCGAAGCCGGTCTGGGATTTGGCGTGGTAGCCCAGGAAATTAGAAACCTCTCCGCCGATTCGAAACAGACGGTAGGGAAAATCAAGGAATTGACGGAAAGCATTAAAAGTTCCGTGGACAAGACGGTCGGCATGGGAAATGAAACCATGATGACGGTGGAGCAGCAAGCGGCGGCGATCGAGGAAATCACGGCAAGTGTGGAAGAAATTACGGGGTTGACCGAACAACTAAGCGAACTGGCAAACGCATTATAATCTGCACTGGTGGAAGGAGGAAACCCTTATGGCGGTTCAACTGGTTGTTTTCACCTTGAATAATGAAGAATACGGGTTGGATGTATCGGCGGTAAATGGGATTTTGCGGTCCAAGAAATTTAAGATCCAATCGATGCCTGGCGTGGCAAAAACGCTGGCCGGAATTATTAATTTGCGGGGCCAAGTCAATTATATTTTCAATTTACGGGCCAAATTTGGTTTGCCGGAAGGGGAACTGGCGGAAGAAAGCAAGTTTGTCATGCTAAATGTACACGAGGCGAATTCCGGTTGTATTGTAGATGAAGTGACGGACATCGTGAAGCTCAATGATGAGGATATACAACCACAGGCAGTTTTTGTCAGCCGCAACGGCGAAAATTACATCCGGGGTATTGGTAAATATCAAGAGCGGCTGATTATTATTTTAGATCCGGAAAAACTATTAGCAATGGAAGAAGCTGCGTTGATCGGAGAAGCCGTGTAAACAGCATCGAGGAAAAATAAACAAAGCAGGCAGAGCGAATGGTTGAAATGCTCTGCCTGCTTTGTTTAGTACACCAGAAAGTATAAAATTTTCCTCTACGCACAGACTGTAAGATCCCTTATGAAGGGATCAACAGTCTGTAACTCGAAATAAGTGCGACTATACTTCAGAGGGCAGTATCCATCTGAAGCAAGTCTTCTATATCTAGTGCACATAAGTGTAACCAGAGGCCTCCGCCGTCGCTAATAAGTGAACCCTGGTTTCAAAAGGCGGTGTAACCTTTTGAAACCAGGGTTCACTTAGTTCGAGTTTTACAGCCTGTTAATCCTTATGCGACAGCGTAGGGTTTATAGGCTGTTAACGAGAGAAAACTCGGCGTAAGCCGGGTTTTCCAATTTTACGGATTGCTTGTGGCGCGGGACTGCTGTGTGAGAAATTCCCAGAACGCTTGGAAACAGCTTAATAAGGGCGGAGGCTGGCAAACGGCATAAAATTGGCGGGTGATGGTAAAGCCGGGCGTGGGAATGATTTGCAGTTGGCCGACGGCAAGTTCTTCTTGGACGGCCCATTTTGAAATATATCCCAGGCCGATTTGGTTCCTGACTGCGGACTTTACGGCTTCATTGCCGTTTACATCAAAGACAACCCGCATCCGCTCCGGCGAAATGCCCTGTTGGCGCAAAGCGGCATGAACGGTTTGCAGGGAACCGGAAGAAGCCGGTCGGGAAACGAAGGGGTAGGAGAAAATCGGTTCTATTCCCGGAGCTTTTCCCAAGGCAGCCGCGATATCCGGATGGGCAATCAGCACCAGTTCGTCCGACCATAGGCGAAGCGATATCTGGTCGTTTGCCGGGGGCATGCCGATAATTGCAATCGGAAATTTACCGGCGGTGAAGCCGGACAGAACCGTTTCGCTATTGCCGGTTTGCAGCGAAATTTGCAATCCGGGCCGGTCGCGCAGAAATTTGGCAATTAAAGGGGGTAAAATGTATTCAGCCGGTATTGTACTGGCGCCGATGCGGATTTCTCCTGCCTGGCCCAACCGCATGGATTGTAATTGTTGGGAAACCATTTCCAACTGGCTATTGATTTTACGAGTATGGGTGAATAATGTTTCGCCGTACACGGTCAGTTTGACGCCGCGGGCGGTGCGCTGGAATAAAGGGCAGCCGAAGGTCTTTTCCAGATTGTCGATATGGAAGGATACTGTCGGTTGGGTTAGTTCAAGCCGTTTGGCGGCGCCGCTGAAACTTCCTTCCTCGGCTACCGTATTGAACACGGACAATAATTGCCAGTGGGACATGTAAAATCACCTCATTTTGTAAGGCTTATTCGCCGCTGCGGAAAAAATGTCCTGTTAAATGGCAGCAAAAAAGGAATTATTCGATTGATATAGAATATACCTGAATGTCATATTGATATATTCTATAATTTATGAGGTGGTAGATGTATGCAGTGGTTGTTGATTATTATTACCGGCATTGTATTCGGTCTGGGAGCTGTGGTGTTGGTGAAGGCTGGTAATCCGGGGAATTACGGTTTTTGCGCCGCTTGCCATTTGCGGGATATTGCCGGAGCGTTGGGGATCCACCAAGTGGCGACGCTACAGTACGTGCGGCCGGAAATTTTGGGCTTTATTCTTGGCTCGTTTGCATTGGCGAAGACAAGCGGCGAATTCCGGCCTCGGGGCGGCGCCAATCCGGCGGTGCGCTTTGTGTTGGGCGCTTTGATGGTTATCGGGGCGCTGGTATTTCTGGGCTGCCCATTGCGGGGTATTTTACGCTTGGCTGGCGGCGACTTAAACGGGTTGGTGGGGTTAGCCGGTTTTGTCGGCGGTATTTTTACCGGCATCGCTTTCTTGAAAAATGGGTATAATTTAGGCCGCAGCCATATTTACCAAGGGACTAACAGATCGGTCGGTTATGTGGCGGCGATAGCTGCATTGGTGTTGGTGGTTGCGGCGGCGACGCATGCCGGATTTTTGCAGTTTAGTGCCAAAGGGCCGGGATCTATGCATGCGCCTTTATTTCTCAGCTTGGTTTTGGGACTGCTGGCAGGAGCGCTCGCATGGAAAACCCGCATGTGTTTGAGCGGCGGCCTGCGTGATTTTATCCTGGTCAGAGATACCTACCTTTTGAAGATTTACGGCGTGATTTTTTTGGCGGCGTTTATCGGCAATCAATACTTTGGTTTCTTCAAACTGGGTTTTGCCGACCAGCCGCTGGCGCATAGCATGCACATCTGGAATTTTTTCGGATTGTTTCTCGTTGGCCTGGCAGCGACCTTGGCCGGCGGCTGTCCGCTTCGGCAGTTGATTATGGCCGGTGAAGGGAATACGGATGCCATGTTTTGCGTGCTGGGCATGCTTGCCGGGGCCGGAATTTCCCATGGCTTGAACGCTGCCGGCAGTGCGGCCGGCGTAGGGGTCAACGGGCAAATTGCTGTGATAGCCGGCTTGCTGATTACTCTGGCCATTGGTTTTGCGCTGCGGGAAAAAATCAGTCTGCAGACGGAGGGATAGACGTGAAAAAAATACTGGATCTTCGGGGTTTAAGCTGCCCCATTCCCTTGATACAAACGAAAAATGCGCTGGAGGATGCGACGGAAGTGTGCGTTACCGTTGACGAACCGGTAGCGAAAGAAAATATTCTTAAGTTTGCCAATTCAAGGCACTATCAGGCGGAATGGAGCGCCGCCGGCGGCGAATACACGATTACGATTCGTAAAGAAATGTAAGAATGGCAAGGCAGTGAATGTGCTATAATTATTCTTGAGTTAAACAGAAGGAGAATAATCAGCATGTGGGTCATTACTTTTTTATCGGTTTTTCATGCGCTGCGGGCGGAAAAAATATTGCAAAAGCAAGGGATCGACGTGAAGTTAATTCCTATTCCCCGCCAATTAAGCGGGTCTTGTGAAGGCCTGGCCGCGCAGTTGGCGGCGGACGATGTCAAACGGGCTGTCACAATTTTGACGGCCAACAGGATCGAGATGGTCCGGCAGGGCGTGGAAGTAAAATGAAGATTTATCTGGATAATGCAGCTACTTCCTGGCCCAAACCGGAAGCTGTTTATACGGCCATGGATTGTTTTCAACGCAATATCGGCGCAAACCCGGGGCGGGGCGTAACCCAATCGAGTCTTGCTTCCAGCGCGCTCGTTTTGGAAACGCGTGAATTGCTGGCGGAGTTGTTTCATATTAACGATCCACTGCGAATCGCCTTTACGCTGAATGTCACAGAAGCCCTGAATCTAGCGCTGAAGGGAATTTTGCTTCCGGGGGATCACTTGATTATCAGCGGCATGGAACATGCTGCTCTTGCCCGGCCGGCTTTTGCATTAAGGAAACAAGGGATAGAGTTGGCAGTAGTTCCCTGTGATGCTGAGGGCTTGCTGGATGTCCGCGATTTGGCCAAAGCGATCCGGCCGAATACGAAAATGGTCGGTTTGTTGCATGCTTCCAATGTGACGGGAACCATCCAGCCTATTGCCGAGGTCGGAAAACTTTGCCGCGAAAAAGAGATCCTGTTTTTGGTTGATTCGGCCCAAAGCGCAGGTGTGCTGCCGATTGATGTCAACCGCCAATGCATTGACATTCTGGCGTTTACGGGCCACAAGGGCCTTTTGGGGCCGCAGGGCACGGGCGGCATTTATGTCCGTCCGGGTATTGCGATCCGTCCGTTGAAAGAAGGCGGGACCGGATCATGGGCGCGCAATATGGAACAGCCGGACATCATGCCGGATTGCTTGGAAAGCGGCACGCTGAACACTCCTGGGATTATTGGCTTGGGAGCCGGGGTGCGGTTTATATTGGCGCAAGGTCTGGAACGCATTCGTCTGCATGAACAGCAGCTTACAGCCCTGCTATGGCACAATTTAAAAAAGATACCGGGGATGACGGTTTACGGTCCGTCAGACCTCAATGGGCGGACAGCGGTCGTTTCGTTTGCGGTTGACAATATGGATCCGAACCAGATCAGTTCCTTCTTGGAAATGGATTATAGGGTTGTGACGCGTGCCGGTCTTCATTGCGCGCCGTTGGCGCATCAAACCATAGGCACGCTTCCAGGCGGGACGTGCCGTCTCAGTCCGGGTTTTTTTACCGGCGGGCGGGAAATTGATGTTGTAATCCAGGCAATCGAGGAAATCACCCGCAAATATCGACGATAAATGAATAACAATTTGGTGGCCGGCAAAAGCCAACTGTATTCTGCGTATAGAAACGGTTGGCTTTTTTTGCGCCAATGGAGCTCAGTGGCAAAATGCCAGCGATCGATTAATTTTGCGAAAATTTTGACAAAAATACGAATGGGGCAGGAAGAAACGGAGGCTCTCTCGAAAAGAAAGCAATACTAAATTTGATTCGCCGGTGTCAAGCCAACGCAAGGAGGAATGAAGATGGGATCAATCCAGCTAACCATTGACGGTAAGAACATCGACGCAGTGGAAGGACTTACTCTGTTGGAAGTTTGCCGCCAAAACCACATTCTGATACCTACCCTTTGCTATTTAGCCGATTTAGTTCCGGAAGGAGCTTGTCGGATCTGTTTGGTGGAAGTAAAAGGAGTCCGTGGGTTAGTGGCATCCTGCAATTATCCGGCTGTAAACGGCATGGAAGTCATTACTTGCAATGAGGCCATCCGGGAAGCCCGCAAAATGAATTTGGAATTATTGTTAGCCAATCACCCAATGGAATGTTTGACCTGTCAGAGGAACTTGAACTGCGAATTGCAGAGTCTGGCTGCGCAGTTCGGAATCAACAGCGTTCCCTGGCAAGGAGAGAAACGGCAGTCGGAGTGCGACGAAGGGAACCCCTTTGTGGTGAGGGATCCGGAGAAATGCATTCTTTGCGGCCGTTGTGTCCGGGTTACGCGTGATATACAGTGCTGCAACGTGTTGGAAAGCACACAGCGCGGCTTTCATGCGAAAGTAACCACCGCCTTTGATGTACCATTGACGGAAACAAACTGTGTTTTTTGCGGCACCTGCGTGTCGGCTTGTCCTACGGCGGCTTTGACGGAAAAACCCATGAAGTATATGGGGCCGGCGGATTACAAGGTGAAAACCACCTGCCCGTTCTGCGGCGTAGGCTGCAACTTCGATCTCAATGTAAAAGAAGGCAAGGTAATCGGCGTTACTTCCAATTTGACTGCGCCGGTCAACGGGCGGTTGACCTGTGTAAAAGGCCGGTTTGGTACGGACTATATCCACAGCGACGAACGGCTGACGGCGCCGCTGATCAAGAAAGACGGACAGTTTGTCGAAGCATCCTGGCCGGAGGCTTTGACGTTGGTTGCCGAAAAATTTGCGTATTATAAAACCACTCACGGCAGTGATTCGATTGCCGCTCTCAGCTCGGCCCGCTGTACCGTCGAGGAAAATTACCTGATCCAGAAATTTATGCGCGCGGTGATTGGTACCAACCATATCGATCACTGCGCCCGTACCTGACACAGCCCTACTGTGGCCGGTCTGGCCGCTGCATTGGGCTCCGGAGCGATGACCAACTCGATCAACGAGATTCCCTATAATGATTTGCTCTTTGTGATCGGCGCCAATCCGCCCGAAGCGCATCCTGTTATCGGAGCCAAGATGCGCCAGGCGTTGGCGCGGGGCGCCGCTCTGATCGTAGCCGATCCCCGCCGCACGGAACTGGCGGAGCGGGCTGATGTTTGGCTGCAGCTGCGGCCGGGAACGGATATCGCTTTGCTGAACGGCATGATGCATCTCATTATGCAGTATGGGTGGCAAAAAAATGATTTTATTCAGGAATGCACGCAGGGGTTTGACGCGTTTGCAAAAACCGTCGCGGCATACACGCCGGAAAGAGTAGCAGCAATAACCGGTGTGCCGGCGCAAAAAATCCTGGAGGCGGCAAGACTCTATGCGCAAACGGACCGGGCCGGGATTTACTATACGTTGGGCATTACCGAACATATTTGCGGGACTGACAACGTTTTGAGTGTAGCGAACCTTGCCTTGCTTACCGGACACTTGGGCCGGCCCTATACTGGGGTCAATCCGTTGCGCGGCCAAAATAATGTTCAGGGGGCCTGTGATGCCGGGGCGCTGCCAAACTATTTGCCCGGCTACCAAAAAACCGATAACCCGTTAGCGCGGGGAAAATTTTCCCGCGCCTGGAATGTTGATCTTCCCGAAACACCGGGCCATACCTTGCCGGATATGTTCGATGCAGCTGTGGCAGGAACTGTCAAGTGCATGTATGTCATGGGAGAAGATCCGGTGTTGTCGGATGCGAACGCCCTACATGTTCGTAAGGGACTGGAAACAGTAGAGTTTTTGGTGGTACAAAATCTATTTTTAACAGAAACGGCAAAATTGGCGGACGTTGTATTGCCGGCGTCCGGTTTTGCCGAAAAGGACGGCTGTTTTGTCAATACGGAACGGCGGATCCAAAGAGTGCGCAAGGCCATCGAGCCGATCGGCCAGAGCCGGCCGGACAGCGAAATTATTATTGAGCTTGCCAACCGGCTTGGGTATAAAATGAGCTATGACCACCCTTCCGAAATTTTGGCGGAAATGGCGTCCCTGGCGCCAATCTATGCCGGTGTCAGCTACGAACGGTTGGAAGGAAAAGGGCTGCAATGGCCGGTTCCGCATAAGGATCATCCGGGAACGCAGTTTTTGCATGAAAACGGCCGTTTTACCTGTGGGTTTGGTAAATTTCATGCGATCGAACATCAGCCGCCAGACGAAGAGCCGGATGCGGAATATCCGTATTTGTTGTCCACGGGCCGAATCCTGTACCATTACAACATGACTACTGTCGGGCGGTCGCGCTGGCTCACCGAATTCCGGCCGGCAGAAAAAGCGATGGTTCATCCTGATGACGCCTGTAAATTGGGAATTAACGATGGCGATTGGGTTGAGGTGGAATCACGCCGAAGTACGGTAACGGCCCAGGCTTGGGTTACCGATAAGGTATTGCCCGGCATGGTATGGTTGTCCTTTCATTATCCGGAGTGCCCTACCAACGAGGTCACCAACGGCGCGTATGACCGGGTGACGAAAACGTACGAATACAAGGTTTGTGCCGTCCAATTGCGCAAGCGAACGCAGGAATAATACAAAAAGAAAAGGGAGAAAGAACAGGCCGTAAAGGTCAAATGTTCTTTCTTCCTTTTCATGTCGGACGGCGCATTTGCGCAATGCAGTGAAGCGAGGGCCGGCTATTCTAATTCAAAATGATTTCTATCAATCTGCGTTTCGGAACGTGGTGTACCTGATCTTGGTCGCGCCAATACTTGATATCGCCGTCAGGCTGTAATTCGTCGATGACGACGGTTTCCTTCGGTTTTCCCAGCGCAAGTACCAGCAGAATATCCTGGTTGTCGGGAATAGCGAGAGCCTCGCGCAGCTTCGTCTTTTGGATATTAGCGACCATGCAGCCGCCCAAACCGGCTTCTACGGCACCCAGAAGAATCGTCTGTGCAGCGATCCCGGTATCAGCCGGGTTTCCCATTTTGTAATTCTCTTCCTGCACAATCACGATGTAGGCGCTTGGCCGTTCGCCGGCCTCCGGACCCTGCCAGTCGCTTAAATAGCCGGCCCAGGCCAAAGAAGCAAAAACTTTTTCGTTCTGTTCTTTCTCGTACGACAAATAATACTTTAAGGGTTGCCGGTTGGCGCCTGACGGACTGAGTCTGGCCAGGTCGATCAAGTTCAGCAAGGTTTCCCGGGTGACGGGCTCCTCTTCGAAAAAACGGCGGTAGCTGCGGTTCTTTTTTACCAAGTCAATAAGCATCGTGTTCCCTCCTCAATGATCGATTTGTTTTTCTTAACCTCCGCATAAAACAGGCAGTACGACTATTTTGCAGCCGGACGGAATGAACGCATCCATCCGGACTGACCGTCCGTCGATGATCACCAGGATTTCATTCGGATCTATTTCCGGAACAGTGCGCTGTAAAAAGTCTTTGACCTGCGTGTTGGCCGGGATCGTCAGCGAAACTGCCTTGCGGGGACGTTGCGGCAGCTTCCATTCCACATAGACTGTTATATCGGCCATTGGGCATTGCTCCTTTAAAACGACATTTCTGCCAAGTCGTCTTCATTAATATCAAACACGCTGTTGGTTGCCGGGTTGGTTTCTTCGTAAAAATGTTCCGGCAAACGGTCGTGTACCTTGTTGAAGCCGGCTTGGCGGTTAAATTCCAATTCCCGGTTGAGGTTTTGGCGGGCGATTTGTTCCAGGTCCTGCAACGAGAGGTTCCAACCATGATACGCATTAATCATTTCAACCAGGATATCGCGGGTTTTCAGTCCGGGTGCAATCATGATGCAAAAACCAAGCATATCGATAAGCGATACGCCGATTTGCGCGTTCCGCGACGCAGGAACTTGCTGGTCTTTGGAATCATGACGGAGGTTGGCCCGGGTTACGTTGCCGGCGGTATGGTCTGCGCCCATCGCCGATGTTGCGTAGGTTACGCCGGTTCCCTTGATGGCTCGCGGTTCGTAAGCAGCCATCCCTTGGCCTTTTACGGCTGGAATACGGCGAACACCAAACACTTTACCGGTCACAACGCAGCCGGAGGCGATAATTTTTCCCAGGTATGTATCGGCAATAACCTGGCGCATGATATCGCGGATCGCGGCCTGGTCGCCAAATTTCAGCACGCCTGCTTCCATGGCAACGCCGATGGCGCAGCCGATTTCAATGGTATCGACGCCATAGTCGTTGCATAAGTAATTGAGTTCGGCAATGAAATCCAGGTCGTCGATCTGCAGATTGGAACCAAGGAGGGTCAGGGTTTCATATTCTAATGGCGTGACGACTTTGCGGCCGTTCTTGTCGGCAAAAATATTGGAACAGCGGACCAGGCAGCCCGGCATGCAGGAATGGGTAGGCGTTCCCTCGCCGCCTCGGGCCGTGATGGTTTGGTACAAGGCATCGCCGTTAATTTTTTCCGCGCCGGCGAAAGAGCCGGTCTGAAAATTGCGGGTCGGCAGACCGCCCAGTGCATTGGTCACTTCCATCATGCCTGCCGTGCCGTATTTGGGAAAGAATTCGGCGGTTTGCGGGGAAGAAAGGAGCATCTTGTGAAATTCGCGGACTTTTTCCGCGAATTGCTGGCGATCCTGCGCCTGCGGCGTCTCGCTGGTACCGTCATCCAAGACGATACCCAGCAAATGCTTGGCGCCCATTACCGCGCCGAGCCCGCCGCGTCCGCTGAACCGGCTTGGTACGCCGTCCGTGTCGTTGTTGGCAATTCCTGCCGTTAGCAACCGTTTTTCTCCGGCCGGCCCGAGGAGGATGATGCCGACTTTCTTTCCGTATTCCTGGTAAAGAAGGGAAGCCTTCTCGGTTAAGCCCTTGTTGTGCAGATGATTTGCCGATTGTAAGGTCGTCGTTTCTTTGCTGATATGCAGGATATACCATTGGTCATCTTCGCGAATGTCTTCCACGATGATGGCCCGGATTCCCATGCGGCCCATCTTGTAGGCGGCGATTCCGCCGGCGTTGCTTTCCTTGATACCGCCGGTCAGCGGGCTTTTGGCGCCGATCGAAAGGCGGTTGGCGCAGGACGTGGTGGTTCCGGCCAATAAGCCGCAGGTGATCACCAATTTGTTATTCGGACCCAGCGGTTCACAGAAAGCGGGGACTTCATCCGACAAGAACTGGGAAGACAAAGCCCGCCCCGCCAGGTATTGATAGGCATCCGGCAATTTATCCAACCGGGTGGATAAAGTTTTCATATTAACCCGTACTATGGCATCCAGCATCCTGTATCAACCTCCCGAAAATAATCCGGTCCACCTGAGAAAATTACTTTTGCAATTAACAAAAAATTCTACAGGGCTACAGGATTTACCTTCCGCCCGGCCAACAAGTTAGGGAAAAAGGCCCGGAAGGAAGAATAAGGTGTGGCCAACATGAAAAACCTTGGTCTGGTTGTTGAGAAAATTGCATAGCGACAGAAGAAAAAGAAAGCTTGCCAGCGGTGGAGTCTTCGGGATAAAATGAAGGCACAGAAAGAACAGCGCGATGCAAAATTGCGGACCTGGATATAAGAGAGAGTTGCTGGTTCAGGCCGGTTGAATACGAAAGAAAGGGGCGGACAATGATGGGGCAGAAAAACTATGATGCTTATCAGACAGAGTATTCCCAAAACAAGCTATTTGATAAAATTCTCCTGTATGCGAAGGAACTCGGCGCCGCTCTCGTTTACAAAGCGTTGCAGCTGTATTATGTGACCCGGAAGCCGGATGTACCGGTGAAGGTAAAAACCACAATTTACGGGGCGCTGGGGTATCTGATTCTTCCCTTGGATTTTGTGCCTGATCTTTTGCCGGTTGCCGGCTATGGCGATGATGCGGTGGCTATAGCGTTCGCGCTGGCGGTGGCGCATATGTACATTGATGACGCCGTGCGGGAAAAGGCCAAAGTGAAAATCGTCAGTATTTTCGGCCAAGGCGTGATGAAAATCGTGGAAGGGTAAAGAAGAAGGAGATTATCTGTCTGTATAGACTAAAAGACCAGCTTTTGCCGTACGGCAAAAGCTGGTCTGCGTTTATAGAGATTGTAATTTATCACGGGAACAGGAAGATACCGCCGGTTGCGACGACAATTCCCACAAAGAACAAGATAATACAGAAGCCGATCAAATCCCGGATGCTGATATTGGCGATAGCCAAGAGCGGCAGGGCCCAGAACGGACAAACGACGTTCCAGATGCTTTCGCCCCAGGCGACGCCCATGATGACTTTCCAAGGTTCGACGCCCAAGGCATTGGCCGCCGGCAGCATGAAGGGCGCTTGCACGACCCAGTGCCCGCCTGCAGACGGTACAAAAATACTAATAACCAGGGACGAGAGGAAGCAATAAAACTCGAACGTATTATAGGATGCGAGCTTTAACAACGCATCGGAAACCACATAGACAAGACCGCTGCCTTTCATAAGGCCCATGATAGCGGCATAGAAAGGAAATTGGAGGACAATTCCACCGGCGCTGGTAACGCCTTTGGTTACGGCATTGGAATAGGAAATTAGATCGTCATGCAGCCAGACGCCAAGGACAATAAAGATCAAGTTCAACATGTTTATATTCAGTTGGAAGCCTTTGGTGGCAAAGAAGTAGATAATATAAACCGTGCCGACCAGCGCCAGACTGTATTTCATAAACTTGCTGCGGTCAATTCGGTCAGCTAAGGTAGGATTGGCCGGCATAGGGGCGAAACTTGCCTCATCTTCTTCTTTAAAGGAAGCCGGGTCTACAATGACCATCTTCTCTTTTTTAGGGATGAGAAACAGACAGATAAATGGGATGACAACAGCCAAAACGACCGTAATGAAAATCGTTTGTGGATTGAACATGGTAAGAGATAAAGGTACAATGCCGATCTGTTTTTCTAAAAAGTGACCAGGGGTTGCAGAGAGAAGAGGAACGGAAGCCGACAAGCCGCCGTGAGTAATGATAATACCGCACCAGGCAGCAGCAACGACAGCTCTGAAGTCAACGTCCTGGCGGATTTTGGCAATTTCCCGGGCCAGCAAGGCGCCGGCAATCAGGCCAAGGCCCCAGTTGAACCAATATAAAACCATCGAAACAAAGGCAACAAATAAGACAGTTTGTTTCGGCGTATTCGGGATACGGGCGATGCGCCGTAAAAACCGTTCCATCGGTTTCGCGACCGCAAAGGCATAGCCGCTGACGATTAGTAAGGTCATTTGCATAGCGAAGGACAAAATGCCAAAGAAATCATCGCCCCAGAATTGAATCGTTTTTAAGGGATTCGTATGGGTGATACCGATAGCTAGACCAAACACGACCAGGGTAATAATCCAGGCGAGGATAAAAGGGTTTGGCAAATATTTTTGCATCACATCCACAAAAAACAGTACTAAACGATTGATCATAAGGTCACTTCCTTTTTTATGTAATTTTTTAGTCTTGCAGAAAATGTACACCGTTTTCCGAAAGCGATAAGTGCAACCGGCAGTTTCCGCCGAACTTGTGCAGGATCGGCGGAAAGCGGTTGGTTACGTTAAATATAATAATCGGAAGCCTTTAATTGATGAATTAATTTTTGCATGAATTTTTTCTTGATGCCGGGAATTTCTTCGGCCGGATAGTTGTAAAAACCTTCGCCGGATTTGATGCCCAGTTTTCCTTCGTTCATTTTCTCGCGCAGAAGGGGATTGGCGCACTGGGAATTGTCGATTTCTTTTAGCAGGTTATCGCCGACGATGCACCAGATGTCGATGCCGCCAAAATCGGCGACTTCCAATTGTCCGGTGGTAGCGTAACGGAAAGCCGGGCCGAATTTCAACGCCTTGTCCACATCTTCCGGAGCGGCAATTCCCTGTTGGATAATGGAGAAGACTTCGCGGGCCACGCCCTGCTGGATTCGGTTGGCAACCAGACCGGGGACGTCTTTCAATACTTTTACCGTCTGTTTTTTGATGGAGGAGAACATTTGCGCTACTTCGCCATAGATTTCCACCGGCATATTGCCGAAACAGGAAAGCTCTACGATCGGCATTAAATGAGCGGGATTATACCAGTGGCAGACCATCATTTTCTGCTTGCGTTTTTCGCTCACGAGCGCCATCATCAAATCCAATTTGAGGCTGGACGTATTGCTGGCCAGAACGGTATGCTCCGGGCACAATTCATCCAACTGCTTGAATAGATTTTGTTTTAATTCCAATATTTCCGGCACGGCCTCGATGACGAAGTCGCGATCGGCAACCGTTTCTTTTAAGTCGGTGCACAAATGTACGTTATCGAGAATGGAAGGAATTTTCGCCGCTTCAATATACTCTTCTTCCGCCAACAGTTCCAATTCCGCTTTGATTTCGTTTTTTGCCGCTTCCAGGCGGCTTGCATCCGTATCGTAGATATTGACTTCATAGCCGTACATCGCAAAGGATTCGGCAATCCCATGTCCCATGGTACCTGAACCCAACACAGCGATTTTTTTAATCATGATCAGGACTCCTTTTGCAGATTATTTTTTTAGGCCTAAAATTTTCCGGGCTTCATCCGGAGTGGCAACGGTTTTATTGGCTTCACCGATCAGGCGGCCGGCCCGGGCGACGAATTCCGCGTTCGATTTAGCCAGGCGGCCTTTGGCATAATAGACGTTGTCTTCCATGCCGACGCGAACATGTCCATCCAATGCGATCGTGGTGAGCAGGATGGGAAGGTGGCCTTTGCCAATTCCTAACGCCGACCAGGTAGAACCGGCAGGAATCAGACTTTTTAAATAGACCAGGTTTTCTACGGTTGCAGCGGTTCCGCCATCGGCACCGAGTACGAACTGGTAGTGGGCTGGTGCGGTTAAAACGCCTTTTTTCATATAATACAGCGAATTGTAAACCATTCCGGCGTCAAAAATTTCAATTTCCGGTTTCACATTGTTTTCTTGCATCAGCTTGCCTAACTTCTCCAAAAATTGGGGAGGGTTCAAAAACAGGCCGCTGTGCATCCAGTTCATGGAACCAGCGTCATAGGAAGCCATTTCCGGTTTTAATTCGATCAGATGGGCCATCCGGGTTTCTTCTGTTGCGAACAGGTCTCCGGAAGTGGTCAGGTTCAGAATGATGTCGCATTTTTCCCGGATCAGTTCGACTGTTTCCCGGAATTTCTCTTTATTCATGGTTCCTCGGCCTTCATCATCGCGCATATGAAGGTGCGCCACGGCGGCGCCGGCCTGCCAGCACTCATAAACATCGGCTGCAATTTCTTTCGGTGTTAAAGGAATGTTCGGATTATGCTCCTTTGTAGGGAATGCGCCGGTTACGGCTGCGGTAATGATTGTTTTGTCCAAAATAAATCACCTCAACTATTATTTTGCTATACAATATTGCAAATTGTATGCCATGTTACCGGGCGAGTCAGCAGCAGGAAATACAAGTATGGCTGGGTATGAAACAAAGGCATCTGATGAATTAATTCATCAGATGCCTTTGTAAAAAACGGAAAACTATATGCAATTTTACCTGATTTTATATGATGAAAAAATGCATCAACCCTGATGTGCTTTTTCATCGCATAGACGAATGCCAAGCCGCTGCGCCTTTTTTACAATCGTGGATTGGTCAATCTTTAAAATTTTCGCGGCTTTGCGCGTACTTTTATGGAGGGACAATACTTTTTCGATCGTTTTCCGTTCGACATTTTCCACAATTTCTTTCAGCCCCAGTTCCTTATGAACCAGTGCGGTATAGTAGGGATCGATGTTGAGCAGGGCGGCAATTTGCTCCGCCCGGATAATGGAGACGTGTCCGGCGACAATCACCAGCCGCTCGATAATGTTTTGCAGTTCGCGGATGTTGCCCGGCCAGGCGTATTCTTTCAATAATTCAAATCCGGCTTCTTCAATGACGGTGACGATTCCGTATTTCGCCGTATAGACGTTTAAGAAGTGCCGGGCCAACAGTTCAATATCGTCAGCCCGATGACGCAGCGGCGGGATTTGAATGGGAAAGACATTGAGGCGGTAGTATAAATCCTCACGGAACCGGCCTTGTTTGACGAGCTGCAGGAGATTGCAATTGGTAGAGGAAATGATGCGGATATCCAGTTTGATCGGTTTGGTGCCGCCGATGCGGGTGATTTCCTTATGCTGGATAACGCGCAGCAGCTTGGATTGCAATTCCAAGGACATTTCGCCGATTTCATCCAATAATAAGGTGCCTTTGTCGGCCAGTTCGAACATGCCTAACTTTCCGCATTGATTCGCGCCCGTAAAGGCGCCTTTTTCGTAGCCGAACAGTTCGGCTTCCAGCAGATTTGCGGGGATGGCCGCGCAGTTTACTTTGATAAACGGCCCGTTGGGACGGTTGCTGTTCAGGTAAATTTCATTGGCGACGACTTCTTTGCCGGAGCCTGTTTCGCCCGTGATCAGCACGGTAACGTCCAAGGGGGCGACTTGCTCGATCATCTGGACGATTTTTTGAATTTCCGGCGTGTTGCCGATCAGGTTTTTATTCAATTGCGATTTCCGGAGATGCTCAATTTCCTGTTTCGCGCGGAATTGGTCGTTTTCTACGGCTTTCATTTTTTGCTGGGAAGATTCCAGCTCCGCTTTCATCGTGAGCAGGTCGGTAATATCCCGGTCTACGACGACTACTTTTTTTACGTTGCCGGTATCATCGAAAATCGGGTTGCCGCTAATCAGCATTTTGTTTCCGTTACGCATGCTTTCTCCCATGGAATTTACTTGCTGTTTGTGTCGGATCACTTCCGGCGTCACGGCGTTTTTATAGAACGAAGCGCTCTCACAATCCCGGACATATTTGCCCACAATTTCTTCTGGCTGAATACCGGTAATTCGGGTGTAGGCCTTGTTCACGTAGAGAGTTTTCCCATTGCCGTCGGCGATATAGATACCGTCGTAAAGATGATCGCCGATTTCACGAAAGTCGAAATCTTTCGCCTGCTGTATTTCCTGCATGACTTTCTGCAAACTGTCTTGAACGAATTGACGGTGTTTGGCGAGGTCATATTCCGGTGAACCGATTTGCTGGATTAACTCGGTTAAAAAAGCAATCGCACTAAATTGATTTTCTGTCTGGATCATGAAAATCACTTCCTGCAAAATATTCTTTGAAAAACAGCCGGTGGTATGGAAGAATACAGTCCCATCATAGCCGAAACAGGACAAAATTGCAAACCGATGGATGGCCAGACTGAAAAGCGAACCCGTTTTTCAGATGGCACAGAAATTGCATTTAAAAATAGTACCAGGGGTAACGAATTGCAATTTTTTTATAATCGAGGAGGAAGTGCGAAAACAAAACAGAAACAAAAAGGAAGAAGCGTGCACGATTTCAAAATTTACAATGACTAAGGAGGATTTCAGATGACGAACAAGGTGGTTGTAACAGCAGCGATTACGGGAGGCATACACACGCCTTCCATGAGCCCGTATTTGCCGATTACTCCCCAACAGATTGCGGATGAAGCGGTGCGGGCGTATGAAGCTGGCGCAGCAGTGGCGCATATTCATGTGCGCAATCCGGAAAACGGCGCCCCGTCGGCAGATATGGATTTGTTCCGGCAAGTCGTGACCAGTGTCAAACAACGGTGTGACATGATCCTGTGTTTGACGACCGGCGGCGGCTTGGGGCAAACGGCAGAACAGCGGGTGGCGACGGTGCGAACCTTCAAACCGGAATTGGGTTCGTTCAATTTTGGCTCGATCAACTTTGCCCTGTTCCAGGTTTTGGCGGGCAAAAAAGAGTTTCAATATGACTGGGAGCCCGCCTATCTTGGCATGACGGAAGATTTCATTTTCCCGAATACCTTTAAAACCATGCGGGAGTTCTGCGGTATTTTTAATGAAAATGAAACCAAGCCGGAGTTGGAAATCTACGATCTGGGCATGATCAACAATGTTGCCTTTATGATTGAACGCGGTTATTTGAAAAAGCCGGTGTATTTGCAGTTTGTTTTGGGCATTTTGGGCGGCGCGCCGGCAACGGTCGACAATCTGATGCATTTGGTGCGGGCGGCGAAGGAGCAGATCGGCGATTTTAAATGGTCGGTCTGCGCGGCCGGCAGAAGCCAGATGGCCATGTGTACGGCGGCCTTGCTGCTAGGCGGCGGCGTGCGGGTTGGTTTGGAAGACAATTTATACATCGAAAAAGGGGTTATGGCAAAAAGCAGTGCGGAACAGGTAAGCAAAATTGTCCGCATTGCCAAGGAACTCGGTCAGGAACCGGCAACTCCGGACGAGGCGCGGGCTATATTGCAATTGAAAGGGATCGATAAAGTAAATTATTAAGCAGTTCACGCTGTGGATTGGTTAGAAAGCGGCTGCTGCCTGATATTTCAGGCGGCAGCCGCTTTCAATACGCCGGAACGTATGAAATTTTTCTCCCAGACGTTTTACTATATGACATATCAGAACCTATGAATGGCCGGGCAAAGCGGAGTATCTCCAGGTTTCTAACTAATGGGATTTATGCTATCATTAAATAAACGGATACCATCAAGAACATCACAGAAACAAGGGGGCGCTGCGTTGCAAACCAAGATCGAAATTCGGAAAGAACGTTGCAAGGGCTGTAATATTTGTGTGGCTTTCTGCCCGAAGCAAGTGTTGGCTTTGGATGACCTGGGAAAAGTGTATGTTGTCGATAAAAAAGCGTGTATCGGTTGTGGCCAATGTGAATTGCGCTGTCCTGACTTTGCCATCCGCATTAAAAAGGAAGAATAACAATACCTCTGCTTTTCCTGCGTATGCGGTTGGCGATGACAAAATCAGCAAACCAATTGGAGGGAACGGAGCATGAAAGAGATACGCTTATCCGGATCAGGCGGACAAGGGCTGATCACTGCCGGTATTATTCTCGCGGAAGCGGCTGTCATGGAAGGAAAACAGGCCGTTCAGTCGCAGTCCTATGGACCGGAAGCGCGCGGAGGGTCTTCAAAGGCGGAAGTTTTGATTGACGATCAATTTATTTATCATCCTAAAGTAGTGAAACCGCAAATTTTTCTGGCCATGACGCAACAGGCGATGGACAAATATTGCCACGACCTTACAGCGGACAGTATTGTCATTGTCGATGAGGATCTGGTACCGCGGCCGCATGGATCGGAGCATATCGTGAAGGTGCCGATTACCCGCCTGTCCGTGCAGCATTTGGGCCGGGATTTGTTTGCCAACATGATTGCTTTGGGGTTGCTGGTTAAGGTGAGCGGCGCAGTATCGTTTGAGAGTATTCAAAAAGCGGTAGCCAAGCGGGTTCCGCCGGCGACGGTAGCGAAAAACATGGAAGCGCTGCGTATTGGCTACGAAAGTGTGCAATAAATGCAGGATGTTGAAAAAGGCCAATCTGCGTTGTTACAGCTACAATTGCTTGCTTGCATACGTTTTGGTAGGCGACGCAGCGCAAGCCTCACTGTTCCTGGCATCTCGACCTTTTTGAACACCCTGCCTGTTTGATTGCAAGGAATCTTTGTGTAAATTACAGGAGTTGTCGTTATTACGCTGTGCAATAAATGCACGACTGTTCAGATAATGCACAGCTAATGCACTGTTGGGCAGGTTAATTCGAAATATAGATACATAGTGGTAGGGATTAATTGTACATATTTCTATCCAACGCTTCGACTCTATCGCTTGACCTCTGCTTATGGATAGCAATATGTACAATGCCGCATTGACAGGGAAGCGGTTCCAATTAAGCGATTTTGATACGAAAAATTAAAAAACCCGGTTTGCATCTCGTCTTTTAGACGAGGGCAAGCCGGGTTTTCTAATAGGTATAGATATTTTCGAAATTATTTATTGCATCCGATAATGTGACCAAATGCAGTGCAGGCCGCGGATGGTGCTGCCGCAGCGGCAGCCGTTCTGCCCGCACAGCCGGGTACATACTGTGTCCACTCCGGACGGTGTGGGTGGAACTGCAGCCGGTTGCCGCTTTGCAGGGAGAAACGGTATCGGCTTATTGTCAAGAGCGGTTCCCAACCGGCAAAACCAGGCCCATAGCTTCATAGTCATCTTCCTCCACAAGTGTACGTTTTGTCTCTAGCATATACGGAAGCATGTGGCGGCGCTATGATTTATATCACAGTTTGCAATTTCATTCTTAAAGTCGGACGGAGGTCAGGTTTCGCCCATGATTTGCCCGGTTTGCGATAAATCGTAGCCGCCCATGCCGGAAATTTCATTGCGAAAGGCCTGTGACTGCAAAATGGACAGCAATGCTTTGAACTGAGGAAGTTCTGCATCGCCTTTGCGGATGACCAGGTCATAGCGTTCCTTTTTCAAAGGCACAAAATCGATCCCGCTCACTTGCAGCGCAGCTTTTTCGGTTCCTACGCCTACGTCTGCTTCCCCTCTGGCAACGCAGCTGGCTACTGCCAGGTGGCTTGCTTCCTCGTGATCGTAGCCGCTGATGGTTGCGTAGTCGATTTTCAGGATTCGGAGCTGCTCGTCGATTAATACTCTGGCGCCGGAACCGCGCTCGCGGTTTACGAACCGGACATCCGGTCTGGCCAAATCCTGCCAGGCATTGATGTTTTTCGGATTCCCCTTGGCGACATAAAAACCTTCCATCCGGGAAACAAGATTGATGATCAACGTTCTGTGGCCGGGTAACAGGCGGCGGACGTAAGGGATATTGTAGGTATCCGTATCACTGTCCCAGAGATGCGCAGTAACTGCGTTCGCCGTACCGCGGTACAATGCCAGCAGTCCATCGATGCTGCCATCGTAATTGCGGAGGAAACGAACTTGCGGCATCTTTTTTTCCAAATGCCGCGCCAAGATATCCAAGACAATGTCCTGGCCGCAGATGATCATGGTCTCCGGCAGGGAAACCGGAGCCGCGGCAACTTGCTGAAGCTGCAGTTGCGCCGGGGATTGGCCTTTGGATTTTTTGATATAGTTTTCCAGGTCGGGAGCTTCAATCCGCATTTTTCGGCCAATCCGGTAAGCAGTTAAATCGCCGCGTTTTATCATCTCATACACCGTAAAGCGTGATATTTTTAAAATTTGCGCCACTTCTTCCGGTGTGTAAGCAGCAACATTCGTCATGAATTCCACCTCGCTTTTCATTTTTATAAAACAAGTACAGGGAATTTAAAGTTACCCCTTGCATTAATATTACAATAAATACTATAATTACACCATCGGGTTTATGTTTGTTTATGTTTAGTATAGTATTGTTTAGTGGAAATTTGTAAAATTAAATACTATTTAATGACAAAAGGGGAGATTTTTTGTGAGAAAAAGTGTAGTATTGTTTGTGATAGGCATTGTTGTGGCAGCCGTTTTAGCAGCCGGCTGTGGCGGAACGAAACAAGAACCGGCCAAACAGGCGGCCCAGACGTTTGAATTGAACATTTCGGCAGCTGTGAGCTTAAAGGATGCGTTGACGGAAATCCAAACGAAATACCAGGCGAAAGCGCCAAACGTCAAGCTGGTGTATAACTTGGGCGCGTCCGGGTCGCTGCAACGGCAAATTGAGCAAGGCGCTCCGGCGGATATTTTCATTTCTGCCGCTCCCAAGCAAATGAATGATTTGGAAGCTAAGAATCTGGTTGATAAAGCAACACGAAAAAATTTAGTGAAAAATAAGCTGGTTCTGATTATTCCCAAGGATTCAAAATTGGAAATCAATAAGTTTGAAGATGTTAAGAGTGATGGCGTACAGAAGATTGCTGTTGGCGAAACAGCGGTAGTGCCTGCCGGACAATATACGCAGCAGGCGTTGCAAAAATTGGGGATTTGGGAATCGGTGAAGGATAAAGCGGTGTTTGCCAAGGATGTCCGTACCGTGCTTTCCTATGTGGAAACCGGGAACACGGAGGCGGGATTTGTGTACAAGACGGATGCCGTTTCCAGTCAAAAGAGTAAAATTGTTGCAACCGCGCCGGAAGGATCGCATGAACCGATTGTTTATCCGGCGGCTATTTTGGCGGGAACCAAAAATCATAAAGCAGCAGAAGAGTTTATGGCCTACTTAAACAGTGACGAGAGTAAAGCCGTTTTTGAAAAATACGGTTTTACCATGAGTAAATGATTTGCTGTCCCCGGCCTTTTCCGTATGGCCGGGGATGCTGTTTTCCTGCGGAAGAATGATCGCGAAGGGTGATTTTGTTTGGTCGATTTGCATCCGGTTTTGTTGTCCATTCAAGTTGCGTCAATATCGTTGGTGTTTGTTTTTTTGGTTGGTGTTGCCGCAGCATACGTTATGCAAAAAATGGAATTTGCCGGCAAAGCGGTATTGGAAGCTTTGTTTGTCATGCCGTTGGTCATGCCGCCAGTTGTAACCGGTTTTCTTCTCCTGCTTTTGATTGGCAAACAAGGTCCGGTCGGCAAAATCCTGGGGGAGCAATTTGGGGTGCAGTTGATTTTTACTCCCTATGCGGCCATTCTTGCCGGTACCGTGGTTTCTTTTCCTCTCATGTACCAGAGCACCAAAGCGGCCTTCGCCAATGTTGACCATACTTTGGAAGAGGCGGCCAGAACCTTGGGGGCGGGAGAATGGCGCGTGTTTTTGACGGTGACGCTTCCGTTGGCCTGGCAAGGACTGGTAGCCGGGTTGATCTTGTCGTTCTCCCGGGCGCTTGGTGAATTTGGCGCTACGATTATGGTGGCCGGCAATATTCCGGGAAAAACACAAACCTTACCGTTGGCGATTTATTTTGCCGCCGAATCCAATGATTTAACTTTAGCGGGCCTTTATGTGCTGATCATCAGTTTGATTACTTTTTCGCTGATTTTTTGGCTGAACCTTTGGACCAAATCCAAAGGGGCTGCGGGGAAAAGGATTTTCTAAGAATGGCAGAGGGTGAGCTGTAATGGTTACACTTGATCAGAGAAACCAAAGAAAAGTTAAAAAAGTTGTTGCAAAATGAAATATTCGATGGTATGATGTAGCTAATTTCATATTGAACCACAACAGCGTTGATGGGGAAGAGTAGTCGAGAAACGAGCTTTTCAGCGAACGGGGGGTAGTGCAAGCTCCGTAAGTATCTTTTCGGTGAATGGGCCCTTGAGCTGCTAACCGAAATTAGAGTAGGCTTAGCCGGAACGTCTCACCGTTACTGAAGAGACAAGGTATCGGAGTCATCCCGTACCTCAAAGCGAGGCTATCATGCCTAACAAGGTGGTACCACGGAAGTGTAAACTTTCGTCCTTAACAGGACGAAAGTTTTTTGTTTTCCAGTGGCAATGATAGCGCAGCGGACAGGTGCGTTCTGAATCCCGTACTGTAAAGTGAGGCCGTATGGCCTACCAAGGGTGGCACCGCGGAAGTTAAACCTTTCGTCCTTTTTTCGAAGGACGAAAGGTTTTTATTTTTATCTACTTTTATTATGAGGAGGACCAAGATCGTGATCCCACTGCAAGAAGAATTTATTCAGCTGGCTGAGCAAAATAATTTAGTTCCTGTCTATGAGTTTATTCAGGCGGATACGGAAACGCCGATTTCTGTTTATGGGAAACTGGTTGGCGACGATACCGGTTTTATTTTAGAAAGCGTTGACGATGGGCAGCATTTGGGGCGGTATTCGTTTATCGGTTTACGGCCCTTCCAATCGGTAACGGTAAGGGGTGAACAAACTGTTGTAACGAACGGAAGCAAGCGGGAACAACTTGCGGTAAATCCGTTTGCGGCATTGCGGTCGCTGCTGCAAGAATTTTCTCCGGCCGAGGTAGCCGGTTTGCCGCGGTTTTTCGGCGGAGCGGTCGGTTATTTTGGTTTTGACATGGTGGAAACCTTGGAGCGGATTCCGGCTGCGGAACAGGATGCTTTGGGCTTGCCGGACGGCGCGTTCTTGTTTCCCGAAGTGGTGGTCGTTTTCGACCATGTGAAACATTCCCTGCAAATCATCGTTTGTGTCCGAATTACCGGCGATGCGGCGCAGGACTATCAACGAAGCCGGCAGATTTTACAGGAAATCAAGGAGAAATTAGCGGCTCCGTTGCTTTTGAAGCCGTACGCGGCCTGTGAACCGGCCAAAGTCACTTCCAACCGCACCAAAGAAGAATATGTCGATATGGTGCTGCGGGCCAAAGAGTATATCGCGGCCGGGGATATATTCCAAGTGGTGCCGTCGCAGCGGCTGTCGGCGGAGCTTAAGGTGCCGCCGTTTGAAGTATACCGGACTCTCCGGTCGCTGAACCCATCGCCTTACCTCTACTACTTAAACTTTGGCGATATCCAGATTGTCGGTTCCTCGCCGGAATTGCTGGTTCGGCTGGAAGACGGGATCGTAGAAACCCGGCCGATTGCCGGAACCCGCCGTAGGGGAAAAAGCGCCAAGGAAGATGAACTGCTGGCGGAGGAACTGATCCAGGATGAAAAGGAACGGGCTGAACACATCATGCTGGTGGATCTCGGCCGCAATGATATCGGCCGGGTTTCCGTTTACGGGACCGTACAGACACCGACCTTGATGTCGATTGAAAAATACTCCCATGTCATGCATATTGTTTCCTCGGTTAAAGGAGAACTGCAGACCGGTAAAGATGCCATTGATGCATTGACGGCTTGTTTCCCGGCGGGAACCGTTTCCGGGGCGCCGAAAGTGCGGGCGATGGAAATCATCCGCGAGTTGGAAAGAACGAAGCGGGGGCCTTACGCCGGAGCGGTGGGTTATCTTGGCTTTTCCGGCAACATGGACACTTGTATCACCATCCGCACCTTTGTTATTGCCAATGGCCGGGTGCATGTACAGGCCGGCGGCGGCGTGGTTGCCGACTCGGATCCGGTCGCGGAATATGAAGAATCGTTAAATAAGGCGAAGGCATTGCTGCAGGCGCTGGTGATTACGGAGGAGGGAAGACAATGATCGCGGTGATTGATAATTACGACTCGTTTACGTATAACCTGGTGCAGTATTTAGGCGAATTGGGGGCTGAACTTTCCGTTCACCGGAATGACTGCATTACGGTAGAAGACTTAGAGGCGATGCGGCCGTCCCATATTTTAATCTCGCCGGGACCGGGAACGCCGCAGCAAGCGGGCATTTCTGCTGAAGTCATCCGGCAGTGCGGCGCTGCAATCCCGGTATTGGGAGTTTGCCTGGGCCATCAGACGATCGGCGAAGTGTTCGGCGCAATTGTCCGGCGGGCCGAGGTGCCGATGCACGGCAAAGTATCGACGGTGTATCATGACGGGCAAGGAATTTATCAAGGACTGCAGGATCCGTTTGCCGCGACCCGCTACCATTCGTTGATTGTGGACCCGAAAACGGTGCCGGATTGTTTAGCGGTTACCGCCCATACGGCAGACGGGGTGATCATGGGGCTCCGGCATAAAAAATATCCCATCGAAGGCGTCCAATTTCATCCGGAGTCGATTTTAACCGGCCAGGGCAAGAGCTTATTGAAAAATTTTTTGCGGGGAGGTCGTGACTGATGTTACAACCAATTTTTGAAAAAATTGTCATGGGTAGAAACTTAAGCGAACAGGAAGCGGAAGTAATGATGGAAGCGATTATGAGCGGCAGCGCCACACCGGCGCAAATTGGCGGCATGCTGACAGCGTTAAGTATAAAAGGTGAAACGATTGAGGAAATCGCCGGCTGCGCCCGGGTCATGCGCAACAAAGCCACCCGGGTACATCCTCTGTCCCAGGTTGTGGACATCGTTGGAACCGGCGGTGATAAAAAGCACTCGTTCAATATTTCCACAGCAGCTGCTTTTGTGGCGGCAGGAGCCGGAGTCACGGTCGCTAAGCACGGTAACCGGTCCGTATCCAGCAAATGCGGCAGCGCCGATGTGTTGGAAGCGCTGGGCGTAAATATCAATTTGGATGCGCCGACCGTGCAGGAGTGCATGCAACAGGTTGGAATTGGCTTTCTCTTTGCGCCGGCGTTTCATAAAGCAATGAAAAATGTAGTGGGTCCGCGCCGGGAGATAGGGATTCGGACAATCTTTAATATTTTAGGACCGCTCACCAATCCGGCCGGAGCGCAAAGTCAGGTGCTGGGCGTATTTCAAGCCGAATTGACGGAAATGCTGGCGGAAGTCCTCATGAAATTAGGCACGGAACGGGCTTTCGTGGTTCACGGGATGGACGGATTGGATGAAATTTCGATCTGTGCTTCGACAAAAATCACGGAAGTGAAAAACGGCAGAGTGGAAACCTACTATGTGGAACCGGAAGATTTTGGCCTGCAGCGAGCGGAGGAGTCTGCTATCGTTGGCGGCAATGCTGTGGAGAACAGTAACATCGTATTGGCGGTTTTGCAGGGCGAAAAAGGCCCGCGCCGGGATATTGTATTGTTGAACACAGCAGCGGCGCTGGTCGTCAGCAATAAAGCAGTGGATTTACAAGCCGGCATCGTTTTGGCGGCCGACAGTATTGACAGCGGCCGGGCCTTGGCGAAGCTGCGGGAATTGCAAACATTTACGGCAGGGGAGTTGCAATAGTATGATTTTGGACGAAATTATCGCCTGTACTTGCCGTGATCTGGAAGCAAGAAAACGGCAAAAGCCGCTGGAGAATTTGTATAGGCAGACTGAAACCCTTGCCGGCACGCACGGTTTTAAAGAAGCCTTGTCCGGCGATGGGCCGGTCCGCATTATTTCTGAATTTAAACAGGCCTCGCCGTCGAAAGGCGTCATCCGGGCGGATTTATCGCCGAAGCAGGTGATCGCCGATTACGCGGCGAATGGAGCGGCAGCGATTTCGGTCTTGACAGAACAACGGTTTTTTCAGGGGAAACCGGAATTTTTATCAATTGCCCGTAAGGTAACGGATACGCCGCTGTTGCGCAAAGATTTTATCGTGGATGAATATCAACTGGTTGAGGCGCGCGCTCTGGGAGCGGATGCGGTATTGTTGATTGTGGCTGCATTGCCGCGGCAGATGTTGGCGGCGTTCCTGAAGAAGGCGGCGGAACTGCAGCTGGACTGTTTGGTGGAAGCGCATACGCGAGCCGAATTGGAAATCGCCCTCGAAAGCGGCGCGCAGGTGATTGGCATCAACAACCGCAACCTGTATACTTTTGAAACCAGTTTGAAAACCACGTTTGAATTGGCTCGCTACATTCCCCGCGACAAGGTGTTTGTCAGTGAAAGCGGGATCAATAGCCGGGCCGATATCGACAGGCTCGCGGATTACGGGGTAAACGCGGCGTTAGTGGGGGAAGTGTTGATGCGCAGCCCCAGTCCTGGCCTGAAATTGCGGGAATTGGCAGGTGGGCGAACTTGATCCGGATAAAAATTTGCGGCATCCAGGATATTGCGGCGGCGATGGCGGCGGCAGACGCGGGAGCGGATGCCATCGGCATGGTTTTTGCTCCCAGCCGCCGACAGGTCAGTCCGGATATTGCCCGGGAAATATGCCTGGCGTTGCCGCCGTTTATCAGCACAGTCGGCGTATTTGTCGATGAGGATGAACAGGAAGTCAAAAAGATCGCCGGTTATTGCGGCCTGGATGTTTTACAGTTTCATGGGCAGGAGACGCCGGAATATTGCTCCCGCTTTTCGCAGAAAGTGATCAAGGGCGTTTCGGTTCGCGACGAACAGTCGCTGTCAGGACTAGCAGATTATGCGCACTGCACGCTGCTGTTGGACAGTTACCATCCGACGGAAAAAGGCGGAACCGGGCATGTTCTTCCTTGGGAATTGGCCGTACAAGCGGGAATGGGCCGGCGGGTTATTTTAGCCGGCGGGTTGCACGCCGGTAATGTGCTGGCTGCGATCCAAACTGTGAAGCCTTTTGCCGTGGATGTAAGCAGCGGTGTAGAAAGCGATGGCAATAAAGATATTGATAAGATACAAACATTCATTACGACTATTCGGAGGTGGGAATATCATGGCTAATCAGAAAAAAGGACGGTATGGCGAATTTGGCGGCCGGTATGTTCCGGAAACGCTCATCCCGGCCTTGGATGAATTAGAGGCTTGTTATTATGAAGCAAAACAGGATCCGGAGTTCCAGCGGGAACTGGATTTCTATTTTAAACAGTATGTGGGCCGGCCATCCTTGTTGTATTTTGCCGAAAAGCTGACGAAATACGCCGGTGGCGCGAAAATTTATTTAAAACGGGAAGACTTAAACCATACCGGGGCCCACAAGATCAACAATACGATCGGCCAGGCGTTGTTGGCGCGGCGGATGGGGAAAAAAAGCATCATCGCGGAAACCGGCGCCGGTCAACACGGCGTTGCTACGGCGACGGTAGCGGCCTTGTTTGGTATGGAGTGCAAAGTCTTTATGGGCGAAGAGGATGTGCACCGGCAGGCGCTTAATGTATTTCGCATGAAGATGCTGGGCGCGGAAGTGGTGTCCGTCACCAGCGGCAGCCGTACGTTGAAAGATGCAACCAACGAGGCGCTGCGGTATTGGGTGGCGAATGTGCGGGATACGTTTTATGTTATCGGCTCGGTCGTAGGCCCGCACCCGTATCCGGAAATGGTCCGGGATTTTCAACGGGTCATCGGTGACGAAGCCCGTGCGCAGATGTTAGAAATGGAAGGCCGCCTGCCTGACAGCGTGGTGGCTTGTGTCGGCGGCGGCAGCAACTCGATGGGGATGTTTTATCCCTTTATAAAGGATAGCGGTGTGGAATTGCATGGCGTGGAAGCAGCGGGCAAAGGACTGGATACTGAAGAACATGCCGCAGTGTTGACGCTGGGCAGCAAAGGGGTTTTGCACGGGGCGCTGAGTTATCTGCTGCAGGACGGGGACGGCCAAATCAAGATTGCCCATTCCATTTCCGCCGGGCTGGATTATCCCGGTGTAGGACCGGAACATTCGTACTTGAAAGACGCAGGGCGAGTCAAGTATTCTGCCGTGACGGATGAAGAGGCATTGGAGGCATTTTATCTTCTCGCCCGCACGGAAGGAATTATTCCGGCCCTGGAAAGCGCCCATGCGCTGGCGTATGCCGTCAAATTGGCCGGCCGACTGCCGGCGGAGCATATTATGGCGGTATGCCTGTCCGGCCGGGGCGATAAAGACGTGGAGCAGGTAGCTGCGTATCAGGAGGGAAAATAAGATGGAACAACGGAGCAATGCGATCGGCAAGCAATTTGAAAAAATTAAGCAGGCGGGAGGAACCGCGCTGATCACGTATATATCGGCCGGGGATCCGGATGTAAATACGACGAAAGAACTGGTTCTGGCGATGGAAAAAAACGGCGCCGACATCATTGAATTAGGAATGCCGTATTCCGATCCGGTCGCCGATGGTCCGGTCATTCAACAGGCTTCGGTGCGGGCTTTGCAAAACGGGATTACGATTGACGCTGTGTTTGGGCTCGTGGCGACGCTTCGGAAGGAAACGGCAATTCCGTTAATTCTGATGGTGTATTATAATTCAATCCTCCAATACGGCGTACGACGTTTTATAGAACAATGCCGCCAGACAGGGGTTGACGGGTTGATTGTGCCGGATCTGCCGCTGGAAGAAAGCGACGAACTGCGCGCGGAAGCGGAACTTTGCAACATTGATGTGGTTATGCTGGTGGCGCCGACGACGCCGCCGGACCGGATTGCCCGGATTGCGCGATTATCAAAAGGGTTTTTGTATTGTGTATCCGTAACCGGCGTGACAGGGACGCAAAAAGAATTGGACAGCGGGTTGCAGGATTTTTTAAAAACGGTTCGCAGTTGCACGGACATTCCTTTGGCTGTGGGTTTTGGCATATCGACGCCGGAGCAAGCGGCCCAAGTGGCCCAAATGGCCGATGGGGTTATTGTCGGCAGCGCGGTCATCAAAACGATGGAACAGTACTTGGGCAAACCGGAACTGCCGGAACGGGTGGGACAGTTTGTCGGCCGGTTAAAAGCCGGAACGTTAACTGCGAAAGGATAAAATAAGGTTCTGGTTAAGGGACAAGAGGGGGGAACTACGAATGCTGGTCATTATGAAGCCGGAAGCTGTTCTGGAAGAAATAGACGAAGTGCAAACGATTTTGACGGCAATGGAAGTAGAGGTCACCCCTGTTAGGGGGGGGAAACAAGTAGTATTTGCGCTGGCAGGCGGGAGTGCCTTGCCGGAATTGAAACGGATCGGGAGTGCGGCTGCAGTTGAACAGGTGATATCCATTCGTACACCGTATAAATTGGCCAGCCGTTCATTCCAGTCTGCCGATACGGTGGTTGCGATTGGCGGCTGCAAAGTGGGTGGCGGGCATAAATTGGTGATTGCCGGGCCCTGCTCGGTGGAGAGTGAACAGCAGATGGTGGATACGGCCCTGCTTGTGAAGCAGTATGGCGCGGCCATGCTGCGGGGTGGAGCGTATAAACCGCGAACCTCGCCATACAGCTTTCAGGGCGCAGGCGAAGATGGACTGAAGATGCTGGCCAAAGCCAGGGAAGCCAGCGGTCTGCCATTTGTGACGGAAGTCATGAGCGAAGAAACCTTTGGCGTGGTAGAAGAATATGCCGATCTGATCCAAATTGGCGCCCGCAACATGCAAAATTTTTCTCTGTTGAAGCGGGCGGGCAAAAGCAAAAAGCCGATTTTATTGAAACGGGGCATGAGCGCTACGCTGGAAGAGTTTTTAATGGCGGCAGAATATATTATTGCCGGCGGAAATCCCCAGGTCATTCTTTGTGAACGCGGTATCCGAACCTTTGACAATTATACGCGGAACACCTTGGATATCAGCATCATTCCGGCGGTTAAGGAAGTGTGCCATTTGCCGATTATCGTCGATCCCAGCCATGCCTGCGGCAAATGGTCGATGGTCGAGCCGCTTGCCAAAGCCGCCATGGCGGTTGGGGCGGACGGTTTAATCATTGAAGTCCATCCGCAGCCGGATAAGGCGCTGTGTGACGGCAATCAATCGTTGAAACCGGAAAAGTTCGGTTTTCTCATGTCCTCTGTGCAAAAAATTATGGCTGTATTATAATAGGATGAAAATGATAGATTGTATACAAAAAGACCAAACTGCCTTTATAGAAAGAGCGGTTTGGTCTTTTAAAGTTGATTTAGAAATGCAGCCGACGGCAGAAATTGTCGGCTGCATTATAGGATGATCGGTATTTTTATCTCGTTAACAGCCTGTAATACCCCGCCCTCTTAGGTCGGGGATCAACAGGCTATAACACTCGAACTAAGTTCGCTCTAGGGGTTCGGCGGGGGCAATTACCCCCGCCGAACCAAGGCTCACTTATATGGTTTATTCAGCAGGAAGCACCGGCAATTGGATCAGGTTTACATTCGAAGGATCGATTGCATATTTGCCTGCGGCCATTCCTTTAATGGTGTCTACTACTTGCTTGTTGACCGGTGTTTCTACGCCGTATTTTTCGCCCCATTTTACGAAAATGGTATTGTAGGTATCGATTTCCGGTGTTCGGCCGGCTTCGATGTCATACAGCATACCGGTGCGGATGTTGCGGTGATGCTCGACTAAGGCTTTAATTCCGGACAGGTTTTGCTGGTATTCTTTTTCCGTCGTGAAGGTAAGGATCCGGTGATCATAGCCCTGGAACGGAACGATGGTAACGCCGGCGGCTTTCGCAACAGCCATGGATTCGTTCATGATGAAGGCGGCGCAGCGCAGCGCTTGCGGATTATCCAACACATCGCCGTAGCAGCCGGCAACAATTGCGCTCATGGAGCTGAAGCAAGAGTTGTTGGTCAATTTTGTCCAGCGGATCCCCATGAGGTTCGTGTGGACATTGCATTTGCCGGCATGGTTCAAGATTTCTTGCAGTTTCAAGATTCGATCCGTAATCTGGCCGTCGATTTCGCCGATATCATAGGTCATGCTGTCCGGTTCGGAAGTCAGCTTGGATACTCCGTCCCCTTCGTAGGTTGCGCCCCAGCCGGTGATACAGCCGACGACCCGTTCTTTGCCCATATACTCAATGACTTCATCTTCCGGCAGGCCGTTTTGCATGCACAGAATGATGCCATCCGCTTTTAAGTGTTTGGAACAGTAGGCCAACGCCTGCTTGTTTTGCGTGGTTTTTGTGAGATAAAAGATAATGTCATATTGCTCGGTCATTTCGTCCGGAGTCAATGCTTTTACCGGCTGGGTCAGTTCCATGAGGCCGGTGATGCGAGCTCCTTTTTCTTTCAGCGCCTGCACATCGCTCCGTTTGATCAGATCGATATCATAGCCGTTTTTTGTCAATAAAGCCCCGAGTACGATTCCTAATGAACCTGCTCCGTATACTGCCAATTTCATAAGTGATTTCCCCCTCATTAATTAAATGGAATTTGTTTTGTTGATCTTGCTTGCTATCTTATTGGGTATTCTCCGGGTGCGCTGGAACGCCTCTTATGCTGCGCTTGTTGAATTGGTTGTTTTGGTTGACCGCGCACGGGCTAAATTTCTGCCGACGAATAAGAAATACAGGGCAAAACCGATTAAATACAGAACGGAATCAGCCAGGTACATGTTGCTGAAGCCGATGGATTTTGCCACCAGGCCGAAGCAAAACGCTCCGAGTGAAAATCCCAAATCAAAGAAGAAAAAGAAGGTTACATTGGCCTGGCCCACGCGGTCGGCGGAGGCCGCTTTAATGCAGCTCGATTGGGCGCCGGCAAAGATTGCACTATATCCCATTCCCAAACACGCAGCGGCTAAAAACATCATGGGAACGGAATCCATGCGGCTGATCAAAAACATTCCCAGCGCCAGAACAACGAAGCCGGGATACATAATGTACTGTTCGCCTTTTTTGTCCATCACCCGGCCGATAAACGGCCTTACGACGACAAGGACGGCTGAAATTGCCATGAAGAAGAAACCGATATAGGATACTACGGAAGGGATGGTCCGGGCATAGGCGGCAAAAAAAGTATTGATAACCGTGTAACAAAAAGCAAAGATAAACGCCCCGAAGATAGCGACGGGGAAAGCCTTCGGTTCGAAATAATCCCGCAGGGAAAACAGTCTTTTTTCTTGCGCCGGGGCAGCTTTTTTTGTCAATTCATGCGGCCGCAGATAGTAAGCGCCGGCAATGGCGATCAAGGATAACCCCATGCAGCCTTCGAATAAGATCGTGTAACCGTATGCTTTGACGATGCCCAGGGATAACATAGGCGCAATGGCGGAGCCGATGTTCATAAACATACTGAAGTTTCCCAAGCCTTCACCCTTGCGAGTGGCGGGAATAAAATCAACCACTGCGGTATTCAGCGCTGTTTGCTGCAGACCAAATCCGAAGCCGTTTAAAATGCGGGCTGCAAACAAAAGAGTAATCATTGTCGCGCCGAACGTGTAGCCGACCGCGGAGATGAACACAATTCCCAGTCCCACCAGGACGCTGAAACGAGTGCCGATTTTGCTTAGGATGGGAGCGCCGATCGGCCGGAGCAGCATGGCTGCAAAGATATAGGCGGTTGTGATTAAGCCCGCTATGGAAGCGTCGCGTTTTAATACATCCAGAATGAAAACCGGGAAATTGATCAAACAGGCATAATGGACAAGCATGGCTGTGAAATTGACAAAGCAACTTAAAACATATTGTTTGTTGAGTAAATTGGTCTCTTTTTCGATTTTTTCCGTCATAATTGATTTCCTCCTAACTAAGTAAGTTTTTGGTCTTGGTCTGTTGTTTCGATGAGTCAACGTCTGTTGCCGTTATTTGCCGGAGTATCCTCCTTCCCGCTAAATGATAGAATGACAGTTTGTGTGCTGAAAACATAATATTCTATAATTTGTTCTAGAATGTATTATAGAATTTAGGGACGCATGGAGTATATTTTGCAAGAACTGTGCCAACGTAACGTGAGAACGGTTGAATTGCGTGAAATGGCCAAGCGCAGCGGATGAATAAAAAACAAACCCCATTAATTTGTATATAATATATACAAAAACACTTTTTCTGCGAGTGATTAGTAAACATATGTATACAATATATATGGAATATACTGTTAATCAGCATCTGGATTTCAGCCTGCGCCAAAACTGTGAGGGCGTTTTTTGACAGAAACCATCTGAAAGAAGAGAGGCTTTGCTTCTTGCCGGCGCCTACAGCGAAACGGCAGGATCTGTTCGAAAATCGCAAAAGAAATGCGTTTCGTGAAAATAAAACTATTCCTGGCAGCAGGAATCGGTATATTTCTGCTGAATTTCTTAGGGGTTTAACAAAGATAATCTCTATTAAAGATAGTATCTATTCGAATACGCTGTAATAGTATACTTTAGACTATGGTTCGAGACTCTTCGGAGGCTCGTCCGCTTGGTACCGAAAAACGGAACGTAGGAAACGCAGGGAGTGTGATTGCCATCGATATGCTGCCGAAAAGTCTGCATGCGAAACTGCAGTTGTTTATTATCCTCACAGTTGCTGTACCGACCCTTTTTGCCGGGCATTTGATGATTGTCCAGGCGGAGGACGCGCTGGTTGCTGAAAAACAGAATAAGCTGTTTGGCATGACCCATGTTCTGGACCGGAATTTGCATGGCACGTTTGAGGATATTTTGCGGCGCCGTCAGGCGGAAAATGCCACCCGGGAAGAAAAAATTGCTCTGTTGAACGAGGCACTCCAAAAAGATACGGATGAAGTTGCCGAAGCATATCCGGGAAGCGGTGTCGGCTATTATGATAAAGAGCTGGACGCGATTATTACGTACGGGCCCAGCCATATTTACGCGGATAAGGTCGGCTTGCCGATCAGTGTGGGTCATGAAGGCCGGATAGTGATGGATACCGGTCTGCCGCGCGTGCAGGAGGGCGATTTGGTGCGCGGGGCGATCATGAACGCGATGCATCCCATTGTCCGGGACGGCCGGGTGATAGGCTATATTTGGGCGAATGAATTTACCTCTGACATACAGGATCAAATTGCCGGCATGAAGTGGCACGCTTACATGAATATCATTGCGGGCCTGTTGCTGGGGATTGCCGGCGTAGTGTTCCTGATTAACCGCTTTATGGCGGATATCGATACCATCAGCGAAGGACTGCTGAAGCTAAAGAATGATTTGAATTATCGGATGCCGGTGCTGACCGGCGAGATGGGAACTATTTCCCTGGCAATCAATGAAATGGCGCACGGCCTTGTCCTGCAAAAGAAGCTGGAGGCGCAGGTGCAACGGGCGGAACGGTTAGCCGGCGTAGGCGAGGTTGCGGCCGGCCTGGCGCATGAAATCCGGAATCCGTTGATGGCGATACGCGGGTTTGCCCAACTGGCAGGCGAGGAGCCAGATTCTGCAGCAAAGGCCGAATACCTTGCGATTATCATGCAGGAAGCAGACCGTATGAACCGGCTGATTGAACAACTGTTGTACCTGGCTCGTCCGCAGGATACCTGTGTCACACTTGTCGACGTAAATGCGGTATTGGAGAATACCCTCCTACTGGTTGAAACCCAGTCGATCCGTCGGCATATCGGCATTTCCCTGGCGTTGGATATGGGCATTCCGAAAGTCCGTGTCGATGTGGAACAGATGAAGCAAGTTATTTTAAATATCGTGATCAACGCGCTGCAGGCGATGGAGGGACCAGGGCAAATTACGATTGACAGCCGCTATGATAAAGGGGAAAAAGTGGTTTGTGTCACGATCGGCGATACCGGAAAAGGAATTGATCCGGGCGACATTCCGAAATTATTTGACCCGTTCTTTACGACAAAAGACAACGGGACCGGATTGGGCTTGTCCGTGGCACAACGGATGATGGAAAATTGGGACGGAAAAATCCTCGTCGAATCGAATCTCGGGCAAGGCAGTAAATTTACGTTGGTTTTCCCGGCGGCCGAGGGAGTGATTGGGTATGAATAATAAAAAAGTATTGATTGTCGATGACGAACTGAGTGTCCGCCATCTATTGTTTGAAGTTGTCCGCAAAGCGGGTTATGAGCCGCATGTGGCAGAAAATGGGCAGGAAGCGGTGGAAGTTGTTCGGTCCCTGCTGCCGGCGGTGGTGCTGATGGATATCAAGATGCCGGTGATGGGCGGGATGGAAGCGTTCGAAATCATCCACCAGGAATATCCGCAGATTGCGGTGATTTTTATGACGGCGTATGGAACGCTCAATACTGTAGTGGAAGCGATGGGCCGGGGGGCGTTTGATTATTTTGTCAAACCATCCGACATTGGCGAAGTACGGATCCTCTTGGAACGGGCCTTCCAGCTGCGGCGCCTGCGGGCCGAGGTGGCCCACCTGCGGAATGAGGTGCAGGAAAAATACCAGTTGAACAATATTATCGGCAAAAGCGCTGTGATGCAAGCGGTTTGCAAAACCATCGGCCGTGTTGCCCCCACCAATGCTACGGTTTTGATTACCGGCGAGAGCGGCTGCGGCAAAGAATTAGTCGCCAAAACGATCCACAACAACAGTCTGCGCAAAGACGGACCGTTTGTCAAAATCAATTGCGGCGCCTTGCCGGAAGGTTTGATGGAAAGCGAATTATTTGGCTATGAGCGGGGCGCGTTTACCGGTGCTGTGGCGCGAAAGCCGGGCCGGTTTGAATTAGCGGACAAAGGGACCATCTTTCTCGATGAAATTGGTGAACTTCCGCTGGCGCTGCAGGTGAAGCTGCTGCGCGTATTGCAGGAACATGAATTTGAACGGGTAGGCGGAACCTCGACAATTTCCGTCGATGTCCGGATCATCGCGGCCACCAATCGCGATTTGGAGGCAATGGTGGCGAAAGGCACTTTCCGGCAAGACCTGTATTACCGGCTGAAGGTTGTGCCGATTAAAGTTCCGCTGTTGCGGGAACGGCGGGAAGATATCCCGTTGTTCATCGATTATTACGCCCGGCGGTTTGCTCTGGAAGCGCACCGGGATATTCCCGGCATCACCCCGGCTGCGATGAAATTATTATTAGAGTACCATTGGCCTGGAAACGTCAGGGAACTGGCCAATGTGATGGAACGGGCAATCATTATGTCGGATGGCGTGATCAGCGCCAATGACTTACCTACCCTTTCCGCCGGGTCGGAAAAACCGCGGACCGTGCTGCAGGAACAGGGAACGTTGAAGGAAATCCTGCGCAGCATGGAAAAGCAGGTTATCGCCAATGCGCTGAAAGAGAATAAGGGAAACCGGGTAAAAACCGCCCAGGCGTTGGATATGAGCCGGCGCGCCCTCATATATAAAATCGAAGAGTATGGATTAGGCAAGGCGGTAAAAGAAGAAGGGGATGGATTGAAGCTGGAGTAGATATTGGCACGGAATTTGCATATAATAGTCAGGAAACTGGGTTTGATTTTTCAATTGCCTAAACATTTCATGAAATGGGGGATCTTTTGTGTATAAAGTGTTGGAAAAAACTGTTCTGTCGCCGGGAGTCATCCAGATGGTGATAGACGCTCCGCTGGTTGCCCGCAAAGCGCAACCTGGTGAATTTATTATTCTGCGGGTGACGGAGGATGGGGAACGAATTCCCTTGACAATTCAGGATTTTGACCGTGAAAAAGGCACGATTTCGATTATTTTCCAAGAAGTGGGTGTTACGACCCGCGATCTCGGAAAATTGGAAGCCGGTGAAGCGTTAAAAGACTTTGTTGGTCCGCTTGGCCGTCCGACCCATATTGAAAAAATGGGTACTGTTGTCTGTGTGGGCGGCGGAATTGGCGTTGCGCCGATTTATCCGATCGCCCGGGGCCTGAAAGAAGCCGGCAATAAGGTGATCAGCATTATCGGTTCCCGGACGAAAGACCTGCTGATCCTCGAAGAAGAGATGAAAACTGCGAGCAGCGAATTGATTATTACAACCGACGACGGGACATATGGCCGTAAGGGGTTCGTAACGCAAGTATTACAAGAACTGATTGAAAAAGGCGAACCGATTGCGGAAGTCATCGCGATTGGACCGGTAGTTATGATGCGCGCGGTTGCAGAAACAACCCGTCCATTTGGCGTTAAAACGGTCGTCAGCTTGAACCCGATCATGGTTGACGGCACGGGAATGTGTGGCGGCTGTCGCGTCAGTGTTGGCGAGGATACAAAATTCGCTTGTGTGGACGGCCCAGAGTTTGATGGACATAAAGTGGATTTTGCCGGTTTAATGAGCCGTCAAAAGATGTATAAAACCCAAGAGGCCCAAGCGGGAGAACATAAACACTGCAAAGGAGGCGCTTGCACATGCCAGCATTAAGACAAGCTATGCCGGAACAACCGGCCGCTGAGCGGGGTAAAAACTTTCAAGAAGTAGCGTTAGGTTATGGGGAAGAAACAGCAAAAATCGAAGCAGGCCGTTGTTTGCAATGTAAGACAGCGCCATGCCGTACCGGCTGCCCGGTTGAAGTAGATATCCCTGCATTCATCCATTTGGTTAAAGAAGGCCACTATAGCGAAGCGGCCCGTAAAATAAAAGAAAAAAACAGCTTGCCGGCAGTTTGTGGCCGGGTTTGCCCCCAGGAAGTACAATGCGAAAGCAAGTGTGTCCTTGGCAAAAAAGGCAGTCCGGTAGCAATTGGCCGTTTGGAACGGTTTTGCGCCGATTTTGAACGGGAGCAAACCAAAGAAGCGCCTGTTGCGGTAAAACGGACTGGTGACAAAGTTGCTGTTGTTGGGTCAGGGCCTGCCGGCTTAACCGCTGCTGGTGATTTAGCGTTGGCTGGTTACCAGGTTACGGTATTTGAAGCATTGCATAAAGAAGGCGGCGTTTTAGTATACGGTATTCCGGAATTCCGTCTGCCGAAAAACATTGTTGCCGCAGAAGTAGAATATATCAAAAATTTAGGTGTTGAGTTTGTGTCGAACGTAGTCGTCGGCAAAACCATCACCGTCGACGAATTGTTTGAGCAAGGGTACAAGGCGGTATTCGTCGGTTCCGGCGCAGGCAGCCCTCAATTCTTGCGGATCCAGGGTGAAAATTTGAACGGTGTTTATTCCGCCAATGAATTTTTGACCCGTACGAACCTCATGAAAGCGTATGATTTTCCGAACCAGCATACGCCAATTGGCATAGGCAAACAGGTGGCTGTCGTTGGTGGCGGCAACGTTGCGATGGATTCTGCGCGTACTGCTTTGCGTCTCGGGGCCGATAAAGTTTATCTGGTATACCGTCGGTCAGAAAAAGAGATGCCCGCACGCCATGAAGAAGTGGAGCATGCCAAAGAAGAGGGAATTGATTTCAATGTCCTGACGAACCCGGTTAAAGTAATCGGCAATGCAGACGGCTGGGTTGCCGGTTTAGAGTGCGTAAAAATGGAACTAGGCGAACCGGATGCTTCGGGCCGCCGTTCACCGGTAGAAGTGAAAGGCTCGAATTTCGTGCTGCCGGTAGAAACTGTAGTTATTGCAATCGGCAATACGCCGAACCCGTTGATCCCCCATACGACGCCGGGCTTGGAAATCGGCCGTAAGGGAACGATTAATACCGATGAGGAAGGCAAGACGGCCCGGGAAGGCGTTTATGCCGGCGGCGATATCGTAACAGGAGCAGCAACGGTTATCAGTGCGATGGGAGCCGGAAAGCGGGCGGCCAAAGCAATTCATGAATACCTGAGCAACCTCTAAGCGAACTGCGCAAAAATTAGTCAGTTGCATGAAAAAATGCACACTATGCGCAGCTATATTTGGACCTTGTGATTGCGTTTTTGCAAAAATGTAGTAGTGCAGTGTAAGAAAAACCTGAGTTTATTCATCGTTAGATGGTAGACTCAGGTTTCTTTTTTTGCTGGCATATGATTTGCATTATTTATTTCGCGTAATCATTGTTACGGGAAAATAGGTATAAGGAGGTGCCTTTTCGCAAGTAGTAGTGAAAAAATGCACAATAAAGAATAAGGAGAGTGAATTATTGTATGGCTGATCAACGTCAACCAAAACAAGAAGAAGCCGGCGTAATGGCGCGGACCGGAATGGCGCTGGCTGACTGGAGTGAACGCTGGTTTCCTGATGCCTACGTTTTTGCGTTAATCGCAGTGGCAGTAGTATGCGCAGCCGCATTGGCGCTGGGGCGGACTCCCAACCAGGTCGCTATCGACTTTGGTAAAGGGTTTTGGGGCTTAATCCCCTTTACTATGCAAATGGCCTTTATCGTTATCGGCGGTTATGTCGTGGCAGTTGCCCCCCCGGTAAAACGATTGATTGTGTCAATGGCTGCTTTCCCCAAAACACCGAAGGTCGCCGTAGCGTATATCGGTTTTGTGTCTATCGTTGCTTCGCTGATTAGCTGGGGCTTTGGTCTTATTTTTGCCGGATCATTGATGAAAGAAGTTCTCAAGCGTGTTCCCGGAGTAGACTATCGGGCAATTGGCGCCGCTGCGTATTTGGGTTTAGGCAGTGTTTGGGCGCTGGGTTTCTCGTCCTCAGCCGCGTTGCTAATGGCGACGAAAGCTTCTATCCCTGCTTCTCTGTATAAGATTAGTGGTGAAATACCGCTGAGTTTAACTCTTTTCACCTGGCAAAACCTCGTTATGATTGTTGTTGTTTCCGTCGTTGCCATTTGGATTTGTTACGCTTCGACGCCGAACGCCGATAAAGCAAAAACGGCTCAAATGGCCGGAATTCAATTTGCGGACGAACAAGAGGATTTGGGCAAACCGAAAGTTCCCGGCGAATATTTGGAATACAGCCCGATCCTTACGATTATTATTTGTTTATTGGGTTTTGGTTACTTGGTTTTCCTGTTCACAACCAAAGGCGCGATGTCTATGCTTGACCTCAATACGTATAACTTTATGTTCCTCATCGTGGGGATGCTGCTGCACTGGACTCCGAAAGGCTTCCTGAAAGCGGCAGGCAAGTCTGTTCCGATGACGGGCGGCGTTCTCCTCCAATTCCCTTTGTATGCCGGTATTTTTGGTGTATTAATGGCATCCGGTTTAAATGATTTATTGGCAAAATTCTTCGTTTCCGTATCAACACAAGGTTCTTTGCCGGTTGTTGTTGGTGCTTACTCGGCGATTATGGGCCTGTTCCTGCCGTCCGGCGGCGGCAAATGGGTTGTAGAAGCTCCGTATGTATTGGAAGCCGCTAACCAATTGAAAGTGAATCTGGCCTGGATGGTTCAGGTATACAATGCTGCTGAAGCATTGCCGAACTTTATTAATCCGTTCTGGATGCTGCCGCTTCTTGGCCTTTCGGGAATGAAAGCGCGGGATTTGGCGGGGTTCTCTGTTTTGCAGCTCATTTTCTTGACCCCGACCGTATTGATTTTGCTGTACTTCTTGTCAAAAACGATGCCTTATGTTGCGCCGATGATTAATTAAGTTGAGAGTAAGATGGTGCGAATTGCTGGGATTTATGATCCTGCGGATGGCTTGCAAAGTTGGCTAAAACAATTTTGCAGGCTTTTCGCTCCAAATGTGGAATAAACCATAATATACGAATCAGAACGGGAGTGATTTTTAACATGCAAATGGAAGAAATTAAAAATATTTGTAACCTGGGTACCGGTACCATGGGTTTCGGCACAGCGTTGATGTTTGCAATGGCCGGGTATAATGTACGGATGTTTGGCCGCTCGGAAAGCAGCATTGAACGCGGTTTCAAAGGGATCAAAGCCGGGTTGGAAACGTATCAACAGCATGGTTTGGTCGATCCGAAAGACATTGATTCCATTTTGGCTCGGATCAAAGGTGTAACCACTTTGGAAGAGGCGGCAGTGGATGCTGATTTCGTTATCGAATCGGTGGCCGAAGATTTGGCCATAAAACAAGATCTTTTTGCAAAAATGGAAACACTTTGCAAGCCGGAAACGATTTTTGCGACAAATACCTCTGGCTTAAGTCCGACGGCTGTTGCGGAAAAACTGGCGAAAAAAGACCGCTTTGTCGTTGCGCATTTTTGGAATCCGCCGCACCTCGTGCCGCTGGTAGAAGTGGTGCCGGGAAAACATACCGCGCAGGAAACGGTTGACACTACTTGGAAATTAATGGAAAAAATTGGCAAAAAACCAGTTGCTTTGTTAAAAGAAGCGCTCGGGTTTATTGGCAACCGGTTGCAATTTGCGTTGCTGCGGGAAGCTTTGTATATTGTGGAGAACGGGATTGCCACGAAAGAGGCGGTCGATACGACCATGAAGTACAGTCTTGGACGCCGGCTGTCAACCAGCGGTCCAATCGAAAGCGCTGATTTAGGCGGGTTGGATGTTTTCTACAATATTTCTTCGTATTTGAACAAAGATTTGTGCGACAGCCACGGAGTATCGCCGTTGTTGAGCAAACCGGCGGCAAAAGGGAACCTTGGCGCGAAAACCGGCACGGGGATGTATGACTGGGAACCGGAACAATTGGCTAAAATCAAACGGACTCGCGAAGATGTCCTTTTGGAGTGGCTGCAGAAAGACAAGAAGATGACCTTTTAAGAAAATTGGCGGTTCTTTACAGGTGGAGAGCCGCCAATTTTACAATCGAATTATTCTGTATTTTTAAAAAATATAAAATAATTCGATTGTAATTAATTTTCTCACATCGTACACATTTCCTGAATTATCCAGATATTAATTGTGAAAAATAAGACAACCGGAGTTGTCGAGTGCAAAAAAAGTGTCTGACTATAATCCAAAAGTGTCGGAAATATCGTTTGGTTGTCGGATAAGACATGTCTTAAACAGGAAAAAATCAAGAGAATATAACTAAAATCAGCCTTCTTGTATTGGCACTGAATGTGCATAAGAAAAAGATGAACAGAAAAATGCCATACGTTAGTGCATGAACTTGCCGGTTGCTAAATCAAAAATAATAGACATTTTTGAGGGGGAAAAAGAATGGCAAAATTTATCACCGCGGCGGAGGCCGCCAAATTGATCAAGGATGGAGACACAATAGGAACAAGCGGTTTTGTTGGAAATGGACATCCGGAAGCGTTGACCGCAGCGATTGAAGAACGGTTTAAAAATGAAGATTCGCCTCGTAACCTGACGCTGATTTATTGTGCGGGGCAAGGCGACGGCAAGGAAAAAGGCATGAACCATTTTGGCTATGCGGGATTGACGAAACGGGTCATCGGCGGCCATTGGAATTTTGCCCCGAAACTCGGCAACCTTGCTCACGAGAACATCATCGAAGCGTACAATTTCCCCCAAGGGACACTGTCGGAGTGGTTTCGTGAGGTTGCGGGCCATCGGCCGGGCGTCATAACCAAAGTCGGTCTGAATACGTTTGTGGATCCGCGGTTAGAGGGCGGAAGAATCGGAAACGCAGCAAAGGAAGACTTGGTGGAAGTAGTTGAATTAGGCGGCGAAGAATGGCTATGGTATAAGGCATTTCCGGTTACGGTAGCATTGATCCGGGGAACCAGCGCCGATGAAAAAGGCAACATTTCCTGTGAGAAAGAAGCAATTACCGGGGAGATTTTATCGATTGCGCAGGCCGCTAAAAATTCCGGCGGGATTGTTATTGTTCAGGTCGAACGAATTGTTGCCAATGGTTCGTTGAAACCGATGAGCGTGCAGGTGCCGGGACTGATCGTTGACTATGTCGTTGTCGCTCCGCCCGAATTGCACATGCAGACTTTTGCGGAACAGTACAATCCGGCGTATTCCGGCGAAACCCGCGTACCTGTCAGCGCGATACCGTCGATGCCGTTGAGCGAGCGGAAAGTCATTGCCCGCCGGGCTGCCATGGAACTGATCCCGAATGCAGCGGTAAACTTGGGGATCGGTGTGCCGGAGGGCGTTGCCATGGTTGCCAATGAGGAAGGCGTAGGCCATTTGATGACGCTTACGGTTGAGGCCGGCCCGATTGGCGGCATCCCTGCCGGCGGATTAAGTTTTGGCGCTTCGACGAACGCGGAAGCGATCCTGGATCAACCGTACCAGTTCGATTTTTATGACGGCGGCGGAGTCGATATCGCGTTCCTGGGTTTGGCCGAAACAGACCAGGCCGGGAATATTAACGTGAGCAAATTTAAGGGCCGTGTTGCCGGCTGCGGTGGTTTCATCAATATTACGCAGAATTCCAAAAAAGTTGTGTTCTGCGGCACCTTTACCGCCGGCGGTTTGAAGGTGGAAGTGAAAGACGGAAAATTGAATATTTTGCAGGAAGGCAAAGTGAAAAAGTTCCTGAAGCACGTGGAACAAATTACCTTCAGCGGCGACTATGCCCGCAAGGTCAACCAGCCGGTCCTGTACATTACCGAACGCGCCGTGTTTAAGCTGACGCAAAAAGGAATGGTTTTGACCGAGATTGCGCCGGGCGTTGACTTGGAAAAAGATGTGTTGGCGTTCATTGAGTTTCCGGTGATCGTTGCTCCGGACTTAAAATTAATGGATGCCAGACTGTTCCGTGATGAACCAATGGGCTTGAAGATTTAATAAAGCATCTTTCATCAGGCCGATAGACTAAAAAGCTAGACGAATTGATTTCTGTTTACGAAAACGGCGATGGCTTTTGTCGTCAAATACCGGAAACGGGAAAGTTTATCGCCGTTTCTCAATATTAATGAGGGTGGTGTATGTATGAGTGAAGTAGTGATAGTGAGTGCAGTGAGAACCGCGGTAGGAAGTTTTAATGGTGGTTTAAGTTCGTTATCCGCTCCGGAACTGGGAAGTATTGTTGTCCAGGAAGCGATAAAACGGGCCGGTATTTCCAATGATGATGTGAATGAAGTAATTTTAGGGAATGTTTTGCAGGCTGGATTAGGACAAAACCCTGCCCGCCAGGCGTCTGTAAAAGCGGGCTTGCCGGTGGAAATTCCTTCCCTGACGATCAACAAGGTGTGCGGATCTGGTCTGAAAGCGGTTGCCATGGCCGCCCAGGCTATCAAAGCCGGCGACGCCGACGTGGTAGTTGCGGGTGGAATGGAAAGCATGACCAATGCTCCCTATGTTTTGGAAAGCAAAGCCCGCTGGGGGTATCGCATGGGCAATGCCAAGGTTGTCGATGTGATGATCCAGGATGGCTTATGGTGCGCGTTTAATGATTACCATATGGGGATCACTGCGGAAAACGTAGCAGCGCAATACGGAATTACCCGCGAGCAGCAGGACAAAGAGGCGGCCGAGTCGCAAAACAAAGCGATTGCGGCTATCGACAGCGGCGCGTTTAAAAAAGAAATTGTGCCGGTAATCATCAAAGGGAAAAAAGGCGATACGGTATTCGATACCGATGAATATCCACGGCGCGGCACGACGCCTGAAACGCTAAGCTGTCTGAAACCTGCCTTCAAAAAAGACGGGACGGTTACGGCCGGCAATGCTTCAGGGATTAACGATGGCGCAGCGGCATTTGTCATTATGTCGGCCGAGAAGGCCAAAGAATTAGGCGTGAAACCGATCGCCAGAATTGTTTCTTATGCGTCGGCAGGCGTTGAGCCCAGCATCATGGGTACCGGGCCGATCCCTGCCACTCGGAAAGCGTTGGCTAAAGCGGGGATGAAGGTTGAAGATTTGGATTTGATAGAAGCCAATGAAGCGTTTATGGCGCAATTCTTGGCGGTAGGCAAGGAATTGAATTTCCCGATGGACAAGGTGAATGTCAATGGCGGCGCAACCGCAATCGGCCACCCGATTGGCGCCAGCGGCGCACGGATTTTAGTAACGTTGCTGCATGCTTTAGAGGCGAGAAATGGCAAACACGGGCTGGCGACTTTGTGCATCGGTGGCGGACAAGGAATTGCCATGGTGGTTGAACGGATCTAAACATTGATTCAATGTAGTTTGTTGTGTATGTTGCGGCCTGTTACTGTTGCTGTATAAGCAGGCAGGCTGTTAACAATAAGAGCGAGAGGGAGGGCTTTATTAATGGCTATTCAACGGGTATTGATTATTGGGGCAGGTCAAATGGGGAGCGGCATCGCCCAGGTTATGGCGCAGGGCGGTTTGGAAGTGGTGGTCCGCGATATCAAAGATGAGTTTGTCCAACGCGGAATTACTGGAATTTCCAAAAACCTTAATAAAATGGTTGAAAAGGGGAAAATGACACAAGAATCCCGGGATGAAATTATGCAACGGATTTCCGGCGTTGTTGAATTAGATGAGAAATCTTGCGACGTCGATTTAGTTGTTGAGGCTGCCGTCGAAAATATTGAGTTGAAAAAGGGGATTTTTGAAACTCTTTGTAAATTATGCCCGCCGAAAACCATTTTAGCGAGTAATACCTCTTCGTTGCCGATTACGGTACTAGGGTCGTTTACGAGACGTCCGGCGCAAGTCATCGGCATGCATTTCTTTAATCCGGCGCCGGTAATGAAATTGGTTGAAGTCATTAAAGGATTGGCAACAAGCTCGGAAACGTTCGCCACAATTAAAGCGTTGGCGGAAGCGTTAGGCAAAACCCCGGTTGAAGTAAACGATTCTCCCGGTTTTGTCGGCAACAGGATCATGATCCCTATGATTAATGAAGCAATTTACACTTTGGCTGAAGGGGTTGCCAATGCGGAGGATATTGACAATGTAGCCAAACTTGGTTTTAATCATCCAATGGGGCCGTTGGCTTTATCGGATTTGATCGGCAACGATACGATCCTGTATATTATGGAAGTTCTGTTCAATGGTTTTGGCGATCCGAAATACCGTCCATGCCCGTTGTTGAAAAAAATGGTACAGGCCGGATATTTAGGGCGCAAGACGGGTAAAGGATTTTACGATTACAATTAACAATCTATGTTCGGCATGAAAAAATGCCCGGATCTTTGCAAAGATCCGGGCATTTTTTTACCCTCTTTACGCATGGATGTTTCGGTGGAATAAACATCTGTAGTTAATTTTATCGAAGCGTTTGGCGAAAAAAGCTTTCTTTTTCCATGGGTTTGTGATATTTTATTTCTATGAATAATGCGTGAAAAACATATTTTATTTATGATCCGTAATTAATAACAGAGAGGAATGGGAATGCCATTCATGAAAAAATCATTTTTTACATCCCTCCATTTCCAGGTATTTGTTGCGATTATTGTTGGTGTAGCATTAGGCCACTATTATCCGTCTGTCGGCGAAAGTATGCGGCCGCTGGGGGATGCGTTCATTAAGCTGATCAAAATGATCATTGGCCCGATTATTTTTTGTACGATTGTTACCGGTATTGCCGGCATGGATGATATGAAAAAAGTCGGCCGTGTCGGGGCGAAAGCATTGATCTATTTTGAGGTCATTACTACGCTGGCTTTGATTATGGGCTTGGTGGCTGTGAAAATTTTCCAGCCTGGCGTGGGGATGAATGTCGATGTATCGGCATTGGATACCAAGATGATTTCTGCGTATACAACCGCAGCCAAATCCCAAAGCACGCTGGATTTTTTTATGAATATCATTCCGTCGACGGTAATCGATGCATTTGCCAAGGGGGATATTTTGCAGGTACTGTTGTTTTCCCTGCTGTTCGGCGCGGCTTTGTCGATGATGGGCAAAAAGGGGCGAAATGTCTATTTGCTGATCAGCGACGTCTCGCATGCGTTCTTTAAGATTGTCGATATTATCATGAAAGTGGCGCCGCTGGGTGTATTTGGCGCGATGGCCTTTACCATCGGGAAATACGGCATTGCGTCGCTGGGGCCATTGGGCAAGCTGCTGGGCGTGTTTTATATTACCTGTATCATTTTCATTTTTATTGTAATGGGCCCGGTTGCAAAGTGGGCCGGTTTCAGCTTGCTGAAGTTTATTGCCTACATTAAAGAAGAACTGCTGATTGTGTTGGGAACGTCTTCCTCGGAGAGCGTATTGCCCCGCATGATCGATAAAATGGAACGGCTGGGGTGTTCCAAACCGGTTGTTGGGCTTGTTATCCCTACCGGCTATTCGTTTAATCTGGACGGAACTTCGATTTATTTAACCATGTCAGCCATTTTTTTGGCGCAAGCGACGAATATCGAACTGACCTTGGTGCAGGAGCTGACGATTATTGCTGTCCTGCTGCTGACATCGAAAGGGGCTTCTGGTGTGACCGGCAGCGGATTTATTGTGTTGGCGGCGACCTTGTCCGTGATACCTGGAATTCCAGTCGCTGCATTGGCGGTGATTTTCGGGATTGACCGGTTCATGTCAACCGGCCGGGCGCTGACCAATCTGGTCGGCAACGGCGTTGCTACGGTTGTTGTTTCCAAATGGGAAAAAGAACTGGATATGGAGCAATTGCACAAAACCCTTGGCAATGGGCCGGACAATCTTGCAGTTAGTCCATCGAACAAAGAAATGATGCGGTAAAGGGCATAATGATATGAGCGAAACGCTTCCGGCCCCTCAGTGGAACGGAGGTGTTTCCTTGCTCCGTCAGAGAGTATAAAGTACATCTGATGGACATAAGCGCAACCGGCAGCCTCTGCGGTCGCTAAAAGCTCGGCGGAAGCCGGGTTTTCTAATTTTGTATTCGTATGCTTTTGACGGACTGATGGTTCCGCCTTGCAGGTAGGAATCTGGCATCGTTTATGGTAAAATGGTAACATTGTTATTTTGCTAAGACCGGTTGAGATCGTATAGATTACTGTTAAGGGCAATAAAAACGGAACATGGTTCCAATGAGAGGAACAATCAGAGAGGGAGTATGTAGGTATGAGCGAAGATAGAGACTCAATCCAATCCGTTGCCAGGGCACTCGATATATTACTGTTGCTGCATCAAGAAGAGAAAGAAATGGGTGTTACCCAGATCAGTTCCGCATTAGGAATGTATAAGAGTACGGTGTGCAGAACCTTGGCGACGTTGGAAAATAAAGGATTTGTCCAGCAAAATCCAGAAACGGGGAAATACTGGATGGGATTGAAGCTGTATTCTTTGGGCATGCAGATGCGCAGAAAGATGCCGTTGCAAAATATTGCTGCCCCGCTGGCCCGTATCTTATCGGAGAAGTGCAACGAGGTAGTCCATATTGCCGTACTGGATCCTCAGGCGGAACAATATCCGCAGCAAATCATTATTGATAAATTCGAGAGCCAGCAGGTCCTCAGTTTTACACCTGGCGTCGGATCGGTATCCGCCTGCCATGGTTCAGCGGTAGGGAAGTGTTTGCTGGCATTTAGCGATCCCAAGCAGTTGGCTAAATTTCAAGGCGCATCGCTGCCGGCATTTACGGACAAGACCATTACCGATTGGTCCGTATTGTTGGATGAATTAACCGCGATCCGCGCGAAAGGCTTTGCCGTGGATGATGAAGAATTGGAGCTGGGGCTGACTTGTATTGCGGCGCCGATTATGGGCCGGGACCACATTGCAGCGGCGTTGAGCTTGTCTGGGCCGACTTCCCGTCTGCAAGGTGACTTATGCAATGAAATTGTTCAGGAAGTGCGAAAGACGGCAGCGGCGATATCCGCATTATTATAATGCAGATATCTGCATAACATGGTATAATGACACCGATAGGAAATGAATGGGGGATGAAGATGAAGAAGGCAATTATTGAGATGGATAAAGGAACGATCACGATCGAACTGTTTGCGGAAGAAGCGCCGAAGACGGTTGCGAACTTTGAAAAACTGATCAAGGAAGGGTTTTACGATGGACTCACCTTCCATCGGGTTATAAAAGGGTTTGTTGCCCAGGGCGGTTGTCCGAACGGCAACGGGACCGGCGGACCGGGCTACACAATCCCCTGCGAGACGAAAGGCAATCCGCGCAAACATACCCGCGGCGCTCTTTCCATGGCCCATCGCGGACCGAATACCGGCGGCAGCCAGTTCTTTATCGTATATGAACCGCAGCCGCATTTGGATGGCATGCATACGGTGTTTGGCCAAGTGATCGACGGCATGGATATTGTTGACGCGATTACGCCCGGCGATGTGATGAAGAAAGTTACATTTGTTGAAGAATAGGCAAAATCCGGACATTTTTGTCCGGATTTTATTTATTTCATCCGGATTTTATTTATTTTTTTTGAATTACACAGATTCGCTTTTATTTTTTGCATTTTTCTATTGCACTTTTGGTCATTTGTGATAAAATCATATCGTAATTTTTCCCTTCTGGCGGAAGGAAAGAACCTTCCGGATACTTCCCGAAAGATAGGAGATGGATATGAAACAGTATTTTAATTTATCACAAGCTGTTGTGCAGCAAATCGCCAATACCTACGGCACTCCGACCTTGGTGCTGTCGTTGGAACAAGTTGCCCGTAATTATTCTTTTTTGACGGAACAGCTGCCGGGAGTAAAGGTGTATTATGCAGTGAAATCAAACCCGGATGAGCGGATTATCAAGACTTTGGCCGGCCTGGGGTCTTGTTTTGATGTGGCATCCGATGGGGAAATGCGAATGCTGTCCGATCTGGGGATTGAGCCGGAACGGATTGTTTATGCCAACCCCGTGAAGACCGCCGGCGGTTTGGAAATAGCTCGTCAAAAAGGTATTCATAAGTTTACGTTTGATAGCGAGAGCGAAATCGGCAAAATCGCCAATGCAATACCCGGAGCTACCGTATTATTGCGGATCAGGGTGGATAATCCGAAAGCGCTCGTTGATTTGAATAAAAAATTTGGCGCTGCGCCCGACGAAGCATTATCTCTGTTACGGAAAGCCCGGGAAAAAGGGCTTGATGTGGCTGGGTTATGTTTTCATGTCGGCAGCCAATCCACCAGTTCCACCGCTTATTTAACGGCTCTGCAAATTTGCCGGGAATTGTTTGATGAAGCGGCAACCGATGGATTTCAATTGCGGTTGCTGGACATTGGGGGCGGCTTCCCCATTCCGAACGGAACGCAAAAAATTGATGTGGCGGCAATGACCGATGAAATTTCTGCCATGTTAAAAACCCATTTTTCCGGCATTGAAGTGTGGGCGGAGCCGGGACGGTTTATATGCGGAACGGCGATGAACCTGATCACCCGGGTTATTGGAACGCAGCAACGCAATGGCCAGCAATGGTATTTTCTGGATGAAGGCCTGTACGGCACTTTCTCCGGAATCATTTTTGACCATTGGCAATACGACATGGAGACGTTTAAAACCGGGAGCGAGATATTGGCGACCTTTGCCGGCCCGAGCTGCGATTCCTTGGACGTTCTTTTCCGGGATAAATTGACAGTTCCCTTGGAAATGGACGACTTGATCCTGGTACGAAATTGCGGCGCGTACAGTTCGGCATCGGCAACTACTTTCAACGGATTTGCCAAGGCGCAGATTATTGTCTGGGAAAAAATTTGTGAAGAGCTGACCGGTTATAGCAACCTGCCGACCGCGGGCTGATATAGATGGTCGCGGGAATATAGAGAATAGCAAGATGCCTGTGCAGTTGCCAGGCATCTTTTTCTCTTTGGATAGTAGTATGCAGGTGGTAAAACGTGGTATGATATATAAGTATAGACTTTTTCGGCGATGAGGTGCGATATATGGTATGGACGATTGGTTTCTTTCTGCTGCTGAACTTTATTTATTTGTATTTTGAGATGCCGGTTTTTGCTTTTGGGTTTACGGATTGGTCATTGCCTTTGTTGTTTTGGGGCTGGATTCTGCTGTTTTTTTTGGCTCGTCCCCTTTTGCAAAAAGGCCGGGCGGCCTTGTCCAACTCTCCTTGGGGCCGTTTGCTGGAAAAAATGGTTCTCGGCGGCCGCTCTGAAACGGGCAAAGTGGTTGATATCAGCGGCCATCATATTACGCCGGCGATCAGAAAGATAGCAATGGCCGGCGCTGTATTTCTGGCGGTGGGGATTTTAAATTTGATCGTCCTTCCGGTAATATTAAGCCATCCGGTGTTTTTCAGCCAATCTTACCGAAATTTGCTGGGAACGGTAGAAGAAAGCTCCTTCACGGCGGATGTGGAACCGATTAATCTATCGCAGATCCGTATCGTAGACGAAGAAACGGCGATAAAACTGGCGGAAAAAAAAGTCGGTGAAGTTCCGGCTCTGGGCAGTGAGACACGGCTGGGAAACCTGGTTTTGCAAAAGGTGCAAAATAAGCTCTATTATGTTGCACCGTTGGAACATCGTGGGATTTTCCAGTGGATTACTAATTTTTCCCAGGGCAGCAAAGGCTATGTCATGGTATCGGCTACGAATCCCCAGGATGTGAGATTGATCCAGCAGGTTAACAATAAGCCGGTTTATCTGAAAGTTCAGACCAATGGCTTTTTCATGGATTATTTGCCGCGGTACTTGTATTTTCATGGAATTATCAACGCCGGTATGATGGATTATTCCTTTGAAGTAGATGATAATTTAAACCCGTATTGGGTTGTAACGTTGTATAAAAACAAGGTTGGCTATAGTGGACCGGATGCGGTTGGCGTGGTGCTTGTCAATGCCCAAACCGGTGAAATCCAAAAATACGCGGTGGACAATGTTCCCGAATGGGTAGACCGGATTCAACCGGAAAGTTTTATTTATCGCCAGATCGCCGGTTGGGGTGAATATGTGAATGGTTATTGGAACTCTCTGTTGGCCAAAACCGGTACCTTAAAGCCAACGGGCGAGCAGCTGCATTTAATATACGGCAATGATGACCGGGTCTATTGGTACACGGGCATTACGTCTTCCGGTAAAGATGAAAGTTCTGTCGGCTTTTTATTGGTAAATTCGCGCACGAAAGACGCAAAATGGTATAAAGTCGCCGGAGCGACGGAATCGGCTGCGAAGAAATCAGCCGAAGGACAGGTGCAGGAAAAAGGATACCGGGCGGGGTATCCGATCCTGTATAATATTCACGGCGTGCCAACCTACATTGCTCCCTTGAAAGACAAGGAGGGCTTGCTGAAATTGGTGTCGTTTATTTCCGTGGAGAACTATAACCTGGTTGGTGTTGGGCCGGATATTGAAAGCGCTCTGCGCGCGTACCAATTAAACTTGATCAATAAAGGAAATGCCTTTATTCCTGGCAACGAAATCAAACAAATTCGCCTGCAGGGGAAAGTAACCCGTTATTCCCAAGTTGTCAAAGGCGGCGAATCGTATTTTTACTTTATGCTGGAGGGAGATCCGCGGATCTTTGTCGGCGCGCTGAGCAGTTCGCCGAAATTGTCGCTGATTCATTCCGGTGATACCATTGCTGTGGTTTTCAATGATGGTAAGGAGACGGAGATTAGTATTCAGCAGGTGGAAACGACGGGTTTCTAAGGCTTCAACAACGCCGTGGAGGGTGGCTAAGAGGAAATGAAGGGACAGTATACTATAATCATTGCTCTGGCGCTGCTGCTCTTCATGCTGGCGCCGGCGCCTCCGGCGGCAGCCGCAGGTGATTATGTGGTAACGGTCAATCAATCGCTGCTGCTTTCATTTAATGGGATGCAGAGGGTGGCGGTGTCCAATCCGGACATTGCGGATGTGGCGATCGTTTCCGGCTCTGAACTATTGCTGGTAGGGAGGTCGCCTGGCAGCACGACGTTGTACGTCTGGACAGCGCAGGAACAGGTTGGTTTTTCCGTGAAGGTGGCGGCGGAAGAACGGCGGATTGCCAATGAGATAAAGAAGATAACCGGTTGTTCAGAACTTTCAGTGGGCAAAGTCAATGAAACCGTTGTGTTGGAAGGGCGGGTCAATGACCAGTTTGAACGGAGCCGGGTGGAAAAGGCTGCCGGCGCTTACGGGGAAAAAGTGATCAACCTCATGGAATTGCGAAATCCCACGCAGGTGAAAATTGAAGCGCGAATTATTGAAATTGACAAAAATAAAACAAATAGTCTGGGAGTTTTGTGGGGAAATACGCCGTCTGCGCCGGGCTCATTTTCTTTTGGGCAAAGTTATACAGCGGCCAATTCGGTGCCCGGGCAAAACCAGGCATTTGGCTGGTTTGGTTCTTACAGCGATGTGAACGCGGAACTGGATGCATTGGTTCAGACCGGCGACGCAAAAATTCTTTTCTGTCCGTATGCCGTTGTTTTAAGCGGCGAAAAAGCGAACCTGTCCGTCGGCGGTGAAATTCCGGTACCGGTCAGCGTTAATAACGGCCAGGTTGGAATTGAGTGGAAAACCTATGGTGTTAAATTGGCGATTGAACCGACAGTTAATTCGGAGAACCTAATCCAAAGCAAAATCACCGCGGAATCGAGTTCTCTGGATTGGGATTCGGCCCACCGGATTACGCTTGGATCCGGAATGTCGATTCCACCGCTGATTATGCGCAAAACAGAAGCGGTTGTAGCTCTTGAGTCCGGGAAAACGATCGTGTTTGGCGGCCTGATTGCAGAGCAGGCCGGAAACGAAATATACAAGCTCCCTTTGTTGGGTGATTTGCCGATCGTGGGGCCGGTGTTCCGCAGCAAATCGTCCACGCGTACCCAAACCGAGTTCCTTGTTTTGGTCACGCCGACAGTGATCGATACTACGACATACCAGCCTTTGGTAACGGGAAAAATGCAAGCATTGTTGAACGAAAATCCTTGGCAGGAAGGGAAGAAAAATGAAGAAAGACGCGATAAGAGTTCTGGTCGTTGATGATGTGGCTGATATTCGGGAGAATATCAGCAAGCTAATGGAGTTTCATTCGGAAGTCAAGATTATTGGCCAAGCCGGAAGCGCTGCTGAAGCGATTGCAAAAGCGAAGGAACTGCAGCCGGATATTATTTTGATGGATATCAATATGCCGGTTATGGATGGAATTGCGGCCACAGAGGTATTGGCTGACGAGGTGCCGCAGGCCAATGTTATCATTATGAGTGTACAGGGCGAACAGGAATATTTACGGCGGGCGATGGTTGCCGGCGCGAAGAATTACATGGTAAAGCCGTTCAGCGGCGATGAATTGTTGCAAGCCATCAAGCAGGTATATTCGTTGGCCCAAAAACGGATTACAATTTCACAAACGGCTTCCGATCCTATCAAGCAAGGGAAAATCGTTACTATATTCAGCACAAAAGGCGGTATAGGCAAAACAACGATTGCCAGTAATCTGGCCGTTGCCCTGGCCTCCAATACGGGAGCAAAGATCTGCATTGTCGATGCCGATCTGCAGTTTGGCGATGTTGCTTTATTTCTAAATGTTGCACCGAAGGCAACCATTGCCGACCTGGTTCGTGAAGCGGATCATATGGATGCGGAACTGATCACCAACCATCTTTCCTCTTATAATGAATTGGTTAGCCTTTTGCCGGCGCCGCTCCGGCCTGAACAGGCGGAGTTGATCGGCAGTGCGCAGATAACTGCTATTTTGGCGACGATGCGGACAATGTTTGATTATATTATTGTTGACACGTCACCCACGTTCAATGATGTAATGTTGACGACGTTGGACGCGGCGGATCAAATTCTGGTCATCACATCGATGGATTTACCGACCATCAAAAATGTAAAATTATGCCTGGAAATTATGGAGTCATTGGAATATAGCCGTGACAAAATCAAGGTGTTTTTAAACCGGGCCGATTCGGAGGGCGGACTAGAACGGCGGGAAGTACAAGAAAGCCTTCGCTATCCGTTTGCGGCGGCGATGCCGAGCGACGGGCGGACCGTTGTTTATTCCGTGAACCGCGGCATCCCGTTTGTCACCAGTCATCCTGAAGCGGGCGTATCGAAAGGTATTTTTTCTTTGGCAGCCATGATTGCCGGCGGCGAGGAAAAAAAGCCGGAACCGCCGGGCGGTGTTATGAGCAAGTTTAAGCGGTTGTTTGGATAAAGAGGTGCGAATTGCAGCATGGCGAACGTAGATGCAAAAATGTTGGATACTGTTGTCAAACAGACAATTTCCGCGGTGGAAAAAGGCAAAACACAAATTTATGATATTTACGAAGCAGCCAATAAGGAATTAAATAAGATTAAACAGCAGTATGAAGCGCTAAAACAAAGAACGGCAGAAACGATTGCCAGAGTTGACGCCCTGGAAAAAAAAGAGCGCCAGTCCCGGTTGCGGCTCATGGAAGTGAGCCGTAATTTCCAAGTCTATAAAGAAGCGGATATTAAGCAGGCTTATGAAGAAACAAGCGCCTTGAAGGTAGAACTTGCGGTCGCCCGCGAACAGGAACAAAATTTGCGGCGGGAACGGGATGCGATGGAATTAACCTTGCGGTCCATGCAGCAGACCGTGAACAAGGCTGAAAACCTTGTTGCCCAGGTTGGGGCTGCACTTGGCTATCTGAACAACCAGATGGAAACGGTTGTTGACCAAATTGAAACCGTTCAGCAGCGTCAAGCCTTCGGCACGCAAATTATCAAAGCCCAGGAAGAAGAACGGCGCCGGGTTGCCCGTGAAATTCATGACGGTCCCGCGCAGGCAATGGCGAACATCGTGTTTCGTACGGAAGTGTGTGAACGTCTGATTGACGTCGATTTGAGCCGGGCCAAAGGGGAAATGCGTGATTTACAGGAACAGGTGCGGGGCTGCTTGCAGGAAACCCGTAAGATTATTTTTGCCCTGCGTCCCATGACACTCGATGATCTCGGCCTGGCGCCGACGGTCCGCCGGTTATTGGATACATTGAAAGAACGTAAGGGCTTTATTACGGAATTACAGATCAGCGGCGAAGAAAAACGTTATGCCACCCCGTTGGAAATTGGTTTGTTTCGCATTATTCAAGAGGCCTTGAATAATGCCGAAAAGCATTCCCAGGCCCGCTGCATCTGGGTGAGAATCGATTTTCGGCCGGATCTGGTCGTTGTGATTATTGAAGATGACGGGGTTGGGTTTGATACCGGTGCGGAAAGAAGCCGGGAAAGTTTTGGCCTGATGGGAATGCGGGAACGGGTGGAGTTATTGAATGGAGAGGTAGTGGTTCGTTCAGAGAAACGGAAGGGGACAAAGGTAATGGTGAAGGTTCCTTTGTGATTAGCCGGGAAAGTGAGTGGACGCCATGGAATTGTGGAATGTAACGCAACAGACCCAGTTAGCCAGCCGGCTTCGCATAGCGGTTACGTTTTTACAACGGTTGAAAGGCCTTCTGGGGACTAAATTTTTGCCGGAGGGTGAAGCGTTGCTCATTCGGCCCTGCAGCAGTGTCCATACGCTGGGTATGAATTATGCAATTGATGTGTTGTTTATGACGGCAGATGACCGGGTTTTGAAGATTGCGGCTTCGATGCCGCCAGGCCGGGCTGCTGTCGCCTGGGGCAGCTCTTACGTGCTGGAATTACCGCCGGGAATTGCGGCGAAAACGGGGACTGTTGTTGGGGATCAGTTGTTCATAAAAAAACACGAATGAGACCTTTGTTTTAATTTGCGCCATTGCGCAGGAAAAGTTTTCTTTGCTGTCATAGGAAAATAGCAGGAGTTGTAGAAACACAAAAAGAATCTTCTATAATAGCAGTCATAATCCAGCATCTTCCATGATTTAAAGACCTGTAGGAGGTTGAGGTGTTGTTTACTGTTTATAGAAAAGAAGATAGCAAAAATATAAAGAAGATCATCAGCCTTCGTCAACTTGTTTTGTTCGTAGGCTTATTTCTTATTGTGGGAGCCTGGACGTTTACTTATCTCCAAGTCAACAGGGAATATGCGGCGGAAACCGGCAACATTATCCGGGAGAATGAGAACCTGACAAAATTCCTGGAAGGATATGTCCAGGCACGAGTAAAGAATGTTGATGATAAATTGGTTTCGATCAAGCAGGATTACGAACGGGAGCGAAGGATCAATGCCGATATTAGGGAACAAGTTTCCCAGGCATTGAAAGAACCGGGCATCATCCTCCTGTGTTTGCTCAATGAGAAAGGGGAGGTCATTGGCGGGTCAACCGAAACGAGCGCAAAAGCAATTGCTGCCAGCGCTGCGTTTAAAAAGCAGCAAGAGCGTTCGAACGGGACATTGTACATTGATAATCCGGTGCTCGACGAAAAAACGAAACAATCCCTTATCCGGATCAGCCGGCGCATTGAACGGCCCGATGGGAAATTTGGCGGGGTTGTGGTTGCGACGCTGAAGCCAGAATATTTTAACACTTTTTATCAACAAATGGAAATTGACCATAGGAAATTTGCCGTGATCACCGGTTTGGACGGAGTGGTAAAAGCAAACTTGTCGGCAAACGGATCTGTTGCGGAGGGAAATACAACTGCTGGCTCTTTTTTATGGCGGGTAGCGGAAGCGACCTCCGGGTCCTATCTGGATCAGTCTGCTGGGGACGGAAAACCAGTGTTTCAAAGTTACAGGGTAATGAAGGACTATCCGTTGATTGTCAGCGTGGGAACCGACAAACAGATTGCGTTAGCGTCCTATGTTCAGCGGCGAAACATGTGTTTTGGTACGGCCTTTATATTCACCGTGTTTGTTGCTTTTGGTTGTTTGATGCTGCGCGGACAGATCAAACGGCGAACCGAGGAACAAATCAAAGCCGAAGAAAACATCAGTCAACAGAACCAATATCTGGTTGCGCTGCATGAAACGGCATTAGCGCTGATGCAGCGCCATGATTTGGATGCCCTGCTGTGGGCGATTGTGGAACGGGCTTGTTTTTTGACCAATACGCCGCATGGCTTTTTGCATTTGGTGACAGCAGACGGCGATGAAATCGAATTGACAATTGGGGTAGGAATTTATCGTGAGGGAATGGGGTTTCGACTGAAAGCGGGGGAGTCTTTGTGCGGTCGGGTTTGGCAGGAAGGGCGACCGATGTGGGTGGAGGACTATTCAAAAATGGAAGGTGCTGATTTTTCGTATCCATTTTCCACTATTTTGTCAATCGGCTGCTCGCCTCTGCGGGTTCGGGACAAAGTGGTTGGCGTTCTTGGTATCGGCTATACGGATGCACAACATAGTCCATCGGTGGAAGAAGAAAACTTGCTGGATCGCCTCGCCGATATTGCTGCGATCGCGATCGATAACGCCTTGTTGTACGAAACGGTGGAGAGGGAACTGCGGGAACGCAAGCGTACGGAAGAGGAATTGCGGCAAAAGACGCAGGAAATTCAGCAGATGGCCTATTACGACGCTCTGACGGGTTTGCCGAACCGGGGCAATTTGTACATGCAATTGGCCGATGAAATGAAAAAAATAACCAGCGATGCCAAAGTTGGCACGGTATTATTTATTGATTTGGATGACTTGAAGATGGTGAATGATGTATTTGGCCATGGCTATGGCGATGATGTCATCATTACCGCGTCCCGTCACATTACGGAGGCTGTTGGGCCTTCCGGCTTCGTCTCGCGGCTTGGCGGCGATGAATTCATTGTGTGGCTGCCGGGTGAAAGCGACCGGGAGAAAATCGGCGGGATTGCCGATACGATTATTCAGGCGCTGGCCAGGGAATACGATATCGGGGACACCTGCTTTTATATGTCGGCAAGCTTGGGCTTTGCCGTGTATCCGGAGGACGGCAATACGGTTCAGGAAATCATCAAGAACGCAGATACGGCCTTGTATGAAGCAAAACGATCCGGCAAGTGCGGATGGGCGGCGTATGATGTTTCCATGCAGGAAAAAGCGTACCAGCGGATGCTGTTTCTTAAGCACTTGCGCGCAGCCGTTGAAAAAAAGGAACTATATTTGTATTACCAGCCGCAGCTCACGATGGATGGAACAATTTTTGGGTTTGAAGCGCTGTTGCGCTGGAAGAATCCGGAGATGGGGCCGATTCTGCCATCGCAATTTATTGCCATGGCGGAAGAAAGCAATCTGATCCAGCCTATCGGAGAATGGGTCTTGCGGGAGGCTTGCCGGTTTGCCAAACGGCTTGCAGATATCGGCCGGGGCGATATTCATGTCGCGATCAATATCTCGCCTCGTCAACTGGCGAACAGTAACTTTGTCGAGTTTGCCCGTAATATTTTTGCGGAAGTCGGTGTTGATCCCCGCCAAATTGAACTGGAAATTACGGAAACGGTGTTGTTGACTTCGGTTGAGGAGACGATTCAAAAGCTGATGGCATTAAAGGCGGTGGGCGTTCATTCCGCGTTGGATGATTTCGGTACCGGCTATTCGTCCTTGACTTATCTGCAGCGTCTGCCCGTTTCTACGTTAAAGATCGACAAAACGTTCATTGACCTGATTGTGAAGGATGAAGCGCGTCCGGTAATCATTGCTGCGATTGTCGAAATGGCGCATAGCCTGAACATGACAGTGATTGCGGAAGGCGTTGAGACGAAAGAACAATTTGAGCGTTTACTGGGCTGCGATTGTGATTGTATCCAAGGGTTCTATTCCTGCTGCCCGTTGCCGGAGGAGGAAGCGGTTGGCTATCTTTTGCAAAAGGGTACGGAAATCATGCAATAAATTGCATTGCGCTTGAATAGCAAAATGGGTTGGAAGATGGGGTGAACGAGGCGTACCTGAGTCTATGCCTGCTTGCTCCATTTTTTTCGTTCCTTTATAATGGATTCACAGCAATGTGTAAAGTGACTGGTTGAAAATGAGGGTAAGGGAGGAACCGCCTTTGGACAGGCAAGAATATGCGCCGTTGTTGTTGGCCATGCAGCGTTATGTACAGACAGGGGCTGCCCCCTTTCATACCCCGGGGCATAAACAAGGGCAAGGGATCCATCCGCTGCTGGCGGAGGTGATCGGTCCTGCGGCGCTGGCCATGGATGTTTCCTTGATGTCGGAACTGGATGATCTGCATGAACCTCAGTCCTGCATCAAAGAGGCGCAAGAGCTGGCTGCGGAATTGTACGGAGCTGATCACAGCTTTTTTATTGTAAACGGCACAACGGGCGGAATTCATGCAATGATCCTGACCGTTGCCGGACCGGGAGACAAAATTATTGTTCCCCGCAATGCGCACCGTTCCGTGATCGGCGGAATTATTTTAAGCGGCGCCCAGCCCGTATTTATACAGCCGGCGACGGATTATGAGCTTGGTTTGGCAATGGGCGTGGAGTTGGAAACCGTAGAAGCGGCAATCCGGCAGCATCCTGACGCCAAAGCAGTGTTGCTGGTTCATCCAACCTATTACGGCGTTGCCGCCGATATCCAGAGTATCATCGAGCTGGTTCACGCTAACAATATGGCAGTCCTTGTCGATGAGGCGCACGGACCGCATTTGCGGTTTCATGAACAACTGCCGATCCAGGCGCTGTCGGCCGGTGCGGACATTGTGGCTCAAAGCACGCACAAACTTCTTGGGGCAATGACCCAGTGTTCCATGGTGCACTGCCGGGAAGTGCGAGTCAGCGTTGATAAACTGAAAACCATGCTGCGCCTCTTGCAATCGACCAGCCCAAATTATTTGCTTCTGGCATCGTTGGATGTCGCCCGGATGCAGATGGCTGTTGACGGTCCTGAACTGCTTGGACGGGCCGTTAAACTGGCGAATTGGGCCAGGCAGCAAATTAATGCGATTTCCGGTCTGTATTGCTTTGGGTCTGAAACAATTGGCCGTCCGGGAGTTTTTGCCCTGGACCCGACCAAGCTAACCGTAACCGTAACCGGTTTGGGATTGACAGGTGTGGAGGCAGAACAGATCCTCCGCCAACGGTATAATATCCAGGCGGAATTAACGGATCTGTATAATGTTCTTTTCCTGATCACCATTGGTGATAACGAACAGACCGTACAAAAGTTGCTGGCAGCATTGCGCGGCCTTTCCGCCGATTGCCGTGGAAAACGCGATTTTTCCGCAGTGCGGGAGATAATGCAAGCAGGCGCTTGTTCGCTGCCGGAAGGGGCTGTTTTACCACGGCAGGCGTTGCTGGGGTCAACGCGGACTGTATTATTTTCCGAATCGGCCGGCTTGATTTGCGCGGAGATCATTACTTTTTATCCGCCCGGGATTCCTCTGCTTTGCCCGGGAGAGCGGATTACCAACGAGATAATCGCCTATTGCCGACAACAGTTGGCGGCCGGTCTGCTCGTCTCCGGGCCGGATGATTCGACATTAATATCGATTAAAGTGGTATGCTGATACGACGGGAGGACTTGCAATGCAGGGAAAATTGATTATTATCGAAGCGGGTGACGGCAGCGGCAAAGCTACGCAAACCGGGCGCCTTTATGAAAGACTGGCGGCCGAAGGAAGAAAAGTCCGCAAAGTCGAATACCCTAACTATCAAAGCGCTTCTTCCGCTTTGATAAAAATGTATCTGAGCGGTGAATTCGGCAGTGATCCGAATGCAGTGAACCCATTTGCCGCTTCCGCTTTTTATGCAGTGGACCGCTATGCCTCTTTCAAGAAAGAATGGGAAACATTCTACAACGAGGGCGGCCTTGTGATTGCCGATCGGTATACCACTTCGAATATGATTCATCAGGCAGTAAAAATCAGCGATCCGGCAGAACGGGACGCCTACCTTGACTGGCTTTGGGATTTGGAGTTTGTCAAGTTTGGCTTGCCGGCGCCGGATTGCGTGTTTTTTCTCGATATGCCGCCTGCCTATAGCCGGCAATTGCTGCAGGCCCGGCCTTGTAAATCCGAAGAAGTAATGCAGGATATTCATGAACGGGACCAGGAGTATTTGACGAGCTGTTACCATAATGCCAAAGCCGTTGCCAATAAATACAAATGGAAAATAATTCCTTGTACAGAAGGAGATGTAATCCGGGATATCGATGCGATCCACGAAGACATCATTCGTGTCGTTCGATCCATCATCGGTTAGGCGGCAGAGGCAAAGTTTTGGGCAGCAGCCTGTGATCGGGCGCGCTGTTTGACAGTGCACTGCAGGGGTGATTTTGCGGCAGCCCCTTGGATTGCGTATTTTCCTTATTCCCTTTATAATGAAAACAATCGGTCTTATAACGATCGATACTATTTTTGCGGAGGTCCTTGTGAAAATTGGCAAAACGGGCACGGGTGCGCAACCTATTCTGAGTGAACCTGATTCTGGCTTTAAGGCGGAAAAAACGGTTGGCCGGTTCGCGGCCGATTTACTCAATTCGCAGGATAAACAGGCGAAGGACCATTTGAACGGGTTGCTGGAACAAATTACTGCGCAAGGAAAAAAATTGGCGAAAGTTCCTACTTTTTCTGAGTTGAAGGCGTACAAGGAACTGGTGCGCCGCTTTGTCGGCGAAGCTGTCGGCAATATGTATCAAGTCCAGTCACAAACCGGCTGGGATCGGCAAGGAAGGCAAAAGGTGTACACTATTGTTAAGCAGATCGATTCAACGCTGGCGGAGCTTACTGAAGATATCCGTTCCGGCCAGGGCCGGGAATTGGATATCCTGGCAAAACAAGACGCAGTCCGGGGGTTATTGGTCGATTTGTATACATAAGGGGTAATGGGAGTTTTTTATGTGGAACGAAATCATTGGTCATGTGCAGATTATTGCCATGTTGCAAACGATACTGGCATCAGGGAAAATTCCCCATGCCATGCTGTTTTCCGGTCCGGCAGGCGTGGGAAAAATGACAGTTGCCCGGGTATTGGCAGCAGAGCTGCTGAAAGCACCGATAGACAGGCATCCTGATTTTACCGTGGTTGGGGCTGAGGGAGCCAGTATTAAAATCGAACAGATTCGCAATTTGAAGCGCCAATCCGCGCATGCGCCCCATACGGCGGAATGGCAGGTTTGTATTCTGGAAAACGCGGAGCGGATGACGCGGGAAGCGGCGAACAGCTTTCTCAAATTACTGGAAGAACCGCCGGGATATATGGTTTTTATTTTGGTAGCCTCTACTGCGGCTCCGTTACTACCCACCATCGTATCACGCTGCCGGATCTTTCGTTTTCAACAGCTGCCACAGGCTGTGTTGGCGGATGCATTGAAACAGAAGGGGTTTTCTCCGGACCAGGCCGATTTATGCGCCCGGCTGGGAGAAGGACGGTTACAGCAGGCCATCGCGCTGTTGCAGGCCGGCGGCTTACAGCGGCGTAACCAGGTCCTGGATTTCGTGGAAGCTTTGCCTGCGGCCGGGATGCCGTCGCTCTGGCAGCAAGCTGTGGAGGTAACGAAATTAGAAGCCGGCGAAGCGGAAGCGTGGCGGCGATTTTTATTGGTTGTTTTGCGGGACTTGCTGGTGTGCTGCTTTAACTGCGGGCAGCAGAATGTATTGTTCAATATGGATCAGACGGAGCGGTTGGGTGTGATGGCTGAACGGTGGGACGCCAAACGACTGATGGATGCAATGCAAGCCGTATACGGCCTGGAACGGTCGCTGGCTGCCAATGCCAATAGCCGTCTCGCCTATGAAGCGCTATTAATACAATTGAAGGAGCTGGCACGGTGCCGGGCATAGAACATGCTGACAGTGGCACTGTACGAAAGCGGGAGGGAAAAATATGCCGATGAAAACAGTAGTAGGCATTCGATTTAAAAAAGCAGGGAAAATATACTATTTTGATCCGGGAAATCTGGTGATTAAAGCGGATGACCATGTTATTGTGGAAACAGCCCGTGGACAAGAATACGGCGAAGTAGTGATTGGTCCGCGGGAAGTACCGGAGACGGCGATTGTCGCGCCATTAAAAGCGGTTCAACGCCTGGCTACGCCGCAGGACGAACAAAAAGTCCGCGAAAATGCCGCCCGGGAAGAGGAAGCGCTGCGGATTTGCGGACAAAAAATCCGCGCCCATAAATTACCGATGAATTTGGTCGATGTTGAGTATACCTTTGATGTGAATAAGATTATTTTTTACTTTACGGCTGAGGGGCGTATCGATTTTCGGGAGTTGGTAAAAGATCTGGCATCGGTATTCCGGACCCGGATTGAACTCCGGCAGATTGGTGTGCGTGATGAAGCCAAGATGATGGGCGGCATCGGCTGCTGCGGCCGGTCACTTTGTTGCTCGACTTTTTTAGGCGACTTTGAACCGGTTTCGATCCGCATGGCCAAAGAGCAGCATCTATCCTTGAACCCCACCAAGATATCCGGGATTTGCGGCCGCCTGATGTGCTGCTTGAAATACGAAAGTGATTCCTATAGCGCCGCCGCCGCCTGCAAAAAAATAGCGCCGCCGGTAGTGGGCAAAGAGGTAGTGACAATCGAAGGCGAAGGAAAGGTATCTATGGTTAACGCCCAGAAGAAAACCGCTACGGTTACTTTGGCGGTAGGAAAAAAGGTGGAAATTCCCTGGGAAGAAATTGTGGAAAAAGAGTAATATGGAAGACAGAATATTACACGCCGGGGAACGGTTGGATGACTTAGTAATCGGCGGTTTGAAGATTATTCAACACGAACAGGAATTTTGCTTTACTCTGGACGCCGTGCTGCTGGCCCATTTTGCTTTTATTAAGACAAAGGCCTTGGCGGTTGATCTTGGCTGTGGAACCGGGGCTGTCAGTTTATTATTATTGGCCCGCGGGGCTGAACATGTCAGCGGAGTGGAGATTGGTTCCACCGTGGCTTCCATGGCCAGACGCAGTGCGGCCTGGAACGGGTTGTCTGACCGCTTTTCTGTTATGCATGCCGATTTTCGCAATCTAAAAGGATTGCTGTCGGGCGGACAATACGAACTGGTGGTTTCGAACCCGCCTTATCGCCCGCCCGGCCATGGCCGTATCAGCCCGAATGACCGAATCGCCCGCGCCCGCCATGAAATTACGGCGACCTTGAGCGATGTTGTGGCGGCTGCCCGCTATCTTGTCCGCTACCGGGGCCGGTTTGCCATGGTTCATTTGCCCGAGCGAATGGCGGAGGTTATTGCTGCTCTGCACTCGGCAGGTTTGGAACCGAAGCGGCTGCGGATGGTGCACTCTGCGGCGGATAAAAAGCCGACCGCTTTTTTGGTGGAAAGTGTTCGCGGCGCCAAGCCCGGGTTGGATGTTTTGCCGCCGCTGATTGTTTATAACAGTGACGGAACCTATTCCGAAGAAATTCAGAGCTATTACCGTCAGGGTTTAACGTAGGGAGTGATCCGGTTGGCCGAAAAACCAGGAACCTTATATTTATGTGCAACGCCAATTGGCAATCTGGAAGATATGACGCTGCGGGCAATCCGGATTCTCAAAGAAGTAAACGTGATTGCGGCGGAGGATACCCGCTACACGCGGCAGTTATTAACCCACTTTGATATTCACACGCCGCTGATCAGCTATCATGAACATAATAAAACCGCTCGCGGGCCGGAATTGATTGCCCGCCTGGAAGCGGGGGAGGATATTGCTGTCGTGAGTGATGCGGGTCTGCCGGGAATTTCCGATCCGGGAACGGATTTGGTCGGGCTCGCTCTGGCAGCAGGGATTCAGGCAGTCCCTTTACCCGGTTGTAATGCGGCGCTGTCGGCTTTGATTTGTTCCGGCCTGGACAGCACAATGTTTACTTTTGTTGGCTTTTTGCCAAAAACCAAGAAAAAGCGCCGGGAATTCCTTGAAAAATTGGCAAAAAATCCGTATACTTTACTTATGTATGAGGCTCCTCACCGCCTCCGGCAAACGTTGGGTGAATTACAGGAGGCATTGGGTGACCGGCCGGCCGTTGCCGCGCGGGAACTGACAAAACGGTTTGAGCAGTTTGTCCGGGGAACGATCGGCAGTTTGCAGGAGCATTTTTCCACCCATGCGCCGCGCGGCGAGTTTACTCTGGTGGTAGCAGGCTGTTCTTCGCAACCAGAAGAGGAGGAGGTCGGCGCGGTCGGTTCAGAGTCTATTCCAGACGCTGTTTTTGCGTTGGTTACACAAGGGATGGATAAAAAAAGCGCCATCCGGACGGTAGCCGGACAGCGGAAGCTTCCCAAGCGTATTGTCTATCAAGCGGTTGTGGAAGCGGAAAAATAGACAAAAAAGACAAAAAAGACTAATTGCCGAAGGCAGATCAGTCTTTTTTTCGGAGATGGAAACGGTTTATTATACGGATTTCTGTGTCATGGCAGTCAGACATTCTTTACAAATGTTTTTGCCTTTGAAGTTGGTGACCTCATCTGCGTTCCCACAGAAGACACACGAACATGCCGGTTCGTATTTCCGGAGGATGATTCGGTCGTTGTCGACATAGATTTCCAGTGCATCTTTTTCTGCGATATCGAGTGTACGCCGTAGCTCAATGGGGATTACTACTCTTCCTAACTCATCAACTTTGC
>Ga0316604_10000242_pt1 | contig 79170 bp, 79 predicted proteins | sample OWC_soil_day20_C_FD_207650 | JGI IMG/M metagenome (GOLD analysis project Ga0316604, IMG submission 207650) | Wetland soil microbial communities from Old Woman Creek delta, Ohio, United States - OWC_soil_day20_CT | ecosystem: Environmental > Terrestrial > Soil > Wetlands | place: USA: Ohio... | reverse complement strand
ACCGCGAGCGCGTGCTCCGACAACTGACTCAGCGTGCCGAAAAAATGGGCATGAAACTCGTCGAAAATGAACAACCGGCTTGACCCCACTATTTTAAATCAATCACTTGGGAGGTGTTTCTTGAGAGGCTCATCCGAAATATCTGTGTAAAGCACAACAGCGGGGTCAAGAGAATCTCGCCCAATTCGGTTGTCGAAAAGCGCCTGCGCTAGCCTCGTTTTTCCCAACCCTGATAGGCCAATCAATCGCACCGTCCCGCCGGGGCGGGCCAAGTTGGTTCGAATACGGCTGATACCATCTTCAATTGTTAACCCTTCTTTTTGCGTAGAACGGCAGTCGTGAATTATGCATTTGGCATCTTTCAAATACAACGAATCGATGGAGTCCATCGGCGCCGACCAATTTGTGAAAGGTTGCCATCCTTCCATCGGTCTGCCCAGGCGCTCCCTGATCCATGACACGAGCGCTGGATATTGCCTTGCCCATGAAGCAACCCGATCCCGGTCATAGAAATCCAAATGCAGGTCATTAGCTGCCCCAAGGCCGCTAATGGCTTCCGCCATTGCATTTCGCCTGTCCCTCAGCGGACGATCAGCGGTCGATCCCGTCGAACTTACGATGATGTACGCCCCACCTTGTTCGGCCAGTTCTACGATCACCGGGCGAACAACCCCGCCCAGACACATTTCCTTAAGTATTTCGGAGCGAGGCATGTCCGGCTTCTTCACCTGGAAGCCTGTATTTGCGCGAGGAATGAAGTCCGTTCTATCCTCTCGTTGGGGAAGTGAAACACGAACGTCAAGACCTCCGTCAGGCGCATTTTGATCACCACCTGCCGTAACGCCCGATACGGGCAATCCACTGCGCCGCAAGTCGGCTTCGCACAACCTAGCGATCAACATTCGCAAGTCGGTGTCGTCTAGTTCTGAAATATCTTTGCCGGTGATCTCGAACATGTTGATCCAGTGCAATTGAGAAAATCGCGAACGTCATTCAATACGCCGCAAGCAAGAAGTGTCGCGGGCGCGTACCCGGGTAGAGCATAAGGATTTCCGTGGCAGATGTTGGCCACTCAGCAGTGCATAGCAGACCTGATTCTTACCGCCTAGCAATGGCGGCTTTGGCCGAGTTGGACGCGTAGACCGTCAGACAGGTTACGGAGCGGACCAGTCGTTCCAATGGCTGCTTACTGAAAGTGTCGAATTTCCGCTTGTGGCCGGGTCGAGGCATTGTAGTCGTCAACTTGCTTGCCGAATACCGGCCATTCGACTGGTTCAGCGTACGTCCCGACTATTGAAATTGGATCGCCACCTTGACCGTCGGCTTGTGGCCGGCAACTGCCCGACGCCATGTTACATCCACCGTCAGCTTTCGCTCCCCCAGCGGATGCTGCTCGCCTCTGAAGTTGGCTATTGCGAATGGTCGTAATAAACGCTCACTGTGGTCACGATGCCGGACTCGCTGGTCATCAACAAAGGAATACGCACCATAATAGCGAGTGACGTTTTTCCGGCAAGAAAGGCGTCCACGATCATCAGTACCATCCGCAAACCCGTTGGATTCCAGCCGCTTTAGGATGGCAGCCACTGTGCCATCTTGAATCCACCGGCGATATCCAAGAAACTAACCGTGTTTCCGTGCTTCCCATCGTGGAATGCAGCCCGGCTCGCGCCGGCGTCGCAGTCGATACCTGCCTTAGCCTTCGTGCGGGCTGATCGTTGTACATCCGTCCGCATATTCATCCCAAGCGGGAACTTCGTTCCCGTCGGGAATTGGCGTTCCCGCTTTTTCTGCTTTATCGAGGAGAACGCCATGAACATTTCCGCCTTGTCCCGAGCAGACCTGGTCAGCGAGTTGCTCTCACCCCTGCTTTCCCCATCGGGTCCAAACCCATTGCACGTCAGCGATAGCGCAGTCCCAATGCTCATGCCTGACACGTCCGATGCTGCGCTGGCCCATCGCCTTGATGTGGCCCGCGAGTTGCTGCTACGAAACCTACGTGAGCAGATGCGCAACGGACCGGTGATGTCGTCGCCACAAATTCTAAGCGACTGGCTGCGCCTGTACTGTGCGAATCTTGAGCACGAGGTATTTCTGGCGATTTACCTGGATTGCCAGAACCAACTGATCGACATCGAGGAGTTGTTCCGGGGAAGCCTGACCCAGACCTCCGTCTATCCCAGGGAAGTGGTCAAGGGCGCACTCGCGCGCAACGCGGCCGCGATGGCGATCGCCCACAACCATCCATCGGGAAAGGCCGAACCCTCGCGGGCCGACGAACTGTTGACACAGACCCTGAAGTCGGCGCTGAGCCTCGTCGACGTACTGATCATCGACCATTTTGTCGTGGCCGGAGATCAAGTCATTTCGTTCGCCGAACGTGGGCTGATCTGACGCATGCCAATTCGCCACCAAGTTCAGCTGGCTCGCCCAGCCGGCCAGGCCCAGAAAGACGGCAGCGACCACCACCCAAGCGCCAGAAAATGAACATACGGCATAAGGTCGATGGTCGTGGAACGATTGGGGAATTTCGTCGCAGACGATGTCGCGCAGGACACCACCGAACACCCGACGGCGTTTTGGAGCCCGGGTTCGCCTCGCCGATGCCTGGATCTGGCCGATAAGCGACTTTATCAGTAGCCGATTTCTGGCTTCAGACAAAGTTCGGCAGTTATTGCGTCGTCAACTGCAATCGCACCGTGCACGGGATGTGCACTACGCAGCCCGCCGGAGTGTTGCAGGCTTGGCCGATTCTTCGACGCGTTCTCGCATTTCCTTGCCCGCCTTGAAATGCGGGACATATTTCGCAGGGACGGACACGGCTTCACCGTTCTTGGGATTGCGACCTTTTCGTGCTGGCCGGTAATTCACGCTGAAACTTCCGAAGCCGCGGACTTCGACGCGATCACCATGAGCCAGCGAATTACCAATAGCGTCGAGGATTTCCTTGACGACGATTTCGGCATCCTTGGCCGTCAAATGGGTGAAACGGGAGGCAAGTGCGGCGATGAGGTCTGAGCGCGTCATTAGAAAGCTTCTGGCTTCTGCGATAAGGGTGCTGTCCAGGCTAATTGGAGCGCACGAAAAAACGCAGAGAACATCATCCGCCGCACATTCCGTTACGCAAGCACTGAATAGTTGCAACAGACACGCCTGCTAATCATTCTTACTATGGTCACGTTGCTTCAGCGTCCCCCGCTGGCAATGTTTGACCCCTCCTTGATCCATCGCAACGATGAGATCCTTAATCCCGAGCCCAACCGGCTTGGGATTTTTTTTGCACTTCATTTCCGGCTGATTATTGCATACTTCAAAGCACTTATGGCGAGCAAATCGGCAACCACAGGGCTGCCGTTGACCGACCAATCGGCACTTTAGGCAGCACAGCCGTTGTCGTTCTTGGCGCCCTCCCATGGGCCCCGTCATTTCGCGCTGGCTGGACCGAGCATCGTTCAGCAGACAAACCACGCCAGTTTCCGTGAAGGCAAGAGCACTGAATAGTAAGAAATCACATTAACCAGCAGGGGCAATCCCGTCGCCTGTCGACAGGAATTGAACTTGTCCACATTTCCTGTGGATAAGCCTGTGGAGAAGACGTGTACGAAACTGCTAAGTGCCCGCCAGCCAAGGCTTTCCCTTACGTTGCAGTTTTGTTAAGCAACAGCACAACCCTTTGTTTTGTATTGATTTAATTTCTCGAATCAAGTGAAAATAAGATAACTCCTTGTTGCACCGGGAGAAATTTCAGAAAAACACGATTTGTTAATAAGTCAAGACTTGACAGCCGTTTTTTGCCGTTTAAATCAAACTAGAACGACATCGGCAATACCCACCGTGATTCGAAGATTCGACCCATAGCAGATCAGCTTACGCATCCCTCGACTCACGCCTGACACCAGGAAGCAGTTCTCCAAGGCAGTGCCGTTGCTTCTGGCTCGCTTAGCGATTTCCTGGAAAGCTCTTTGATTCAGACGAACAATTCGTCCAACATATTTGTCAATATTCATTCAATACCTCTCTTTTGCCTTTGAACGATGGGGGTATCGCTGTTGTTCAGCAGTTGACCAAACCAATATAGGCCACAGCGCAATTCAGGGGCCATCAAAACAGTGTTGTCGTTCTGTAACCGCCCAGCCAGAAAACAGCGATTGCCACAAGGAGGCTATCGTTCTCCCTGAGCAGCGCTCATCCTGAGACTTGCACGTAATCCTCCAGATCGATCACAGCATCCGCCATGGCGGTTAGCTCCGGCGTCTGAGAGACGAAGAACTCGCATTGATAGCCACCCAGCCGTAACACCTCGCGCTTCATCGCCATGAACATGCGTTTGCGTTCCGGGTCCAGCGGTCCATCTGCCTCATCCGAGAACAATACGCTGTAACGCCGTCCCGTGTGCTGGGCAAGGTACAGCGCGACCGCCCGGATCAGGCACTCGTTGATCCATACCCGTTCGCCGCCGCTCATCAGGCCAACGCTCTTGCTTTCGCCCGATTCACCATCGTGCACCAGGATATCGAAACCTTCTTTCTGTTCGCCCTTGCCCGTTTCCACCAGCGTCAGGATGGATACCGTGAAACGCGGGCCGTAACACGCCAGCAGCAGGTCGTTGGCCAGTCCCGCCAAGGTTGGACCCGCATCGTCAATCGCCAGCGCGATCAGACCGTCGTTGCTCATGCACTTGGCGAACAGATTCCAATTGCCCAATTCGTTCTCGACGGTGGCGATGCGGTCGGCCACCAGGGATTTCCGACCAGCCAGGGAAGCCGCCTGCTGCCTCAACGCGTCCAGCGCCTCGGTATCCCGTACCGCATTGAGGTGAACTTGCTCAGCCGTTTCTACCGACCGAGCGGCCTGTTCCATCTTGATCTGCGCATCGATCAGCCGCTGTTCGTCGTAGGGCGCCGGCAAAGCGGCCAGGGCCTGCTTGAGACGATCCAGCGTGGCGCGATAGTGCTTGGCCTGCTCTTCATGCTGAGCAGCAATGGCCTGCCGTGCCGCGTCGATCTGCCGCCGCTCGGCGATCTCTTCCGGTGTTTCTGCGCTCAGTTGACCGTTCACATCGGAGCTCAACGCTGCAAGCTCCGGTTCGATCGCAGCGAGCATATCCCGGGCCTGAGCCAGTTCACCTGCCTTCGCCGCCAGTAGCGCCAACCGCGAGACGCGTACGCGCGCGCGCTCGGCCCGCTGTTCAGCGAGCCCCAAGGCCTGCGGTGCGCCAGCGAGCCCTGCACATTGCCCACGCAAAGCCTGCAGTTCTTGCTGTGCCGCGACCTTCTCGCGCGCCAAGCGATGAATGGTCCCCTGAGCGCTCGGAATCAGGGTCTTGGCTTCCCTCGCGTCGCCCAGTAATTTGCATTGCCCTTGCAGCTCGGTGCCGGTACACGGGACTTCGCCGGTCAGGCCGAAACGCCGCGCCAGTTCATCGGCCTTGAGCGCCGCTTGCCCGGCCTCGCGTTCGATCCCGGACAGTCTCTGCTCGGCGAGGTGTTGAGCGGCCAGGAGTTGAGTCAGGCGTTGCGCCTGTTGACGCCAGGCGCCGACTTGCGCCGACCGCCGCGACACGACCCGCTCGCTGATGGGCAGACGCATCTCGGCCCGCCGCACGGCCTGCGCAATGGACAGTATCGTGAGGCATTGCCGGCGCTGGTTCTGCAGTACCTGCCGGCGATCGCGTTCCCGGTTTAGACGCTGGGCTATGCGCTGTTCAAGTCGTTGCAGGCGCAAAGACTCGCCCTGCTCCCTCGCCTTCAAGCTGTCGATGGCCAGCGTCCCGGCCTGAATCACGGCTTGGCATTCTCCTTGAAGTTGCGCACGGCGGACCTCCACGCCGCACGAATGTTCGCGCTCGGCCATCAATTTCGCGCACAAGGTTCGCGCAGACTCCCGCTCAGCCTGGGCCTTTTTTCGATTTGCAAGGCTCTGCGCGATACGGGCCGGTGCTCCGTCAAGCCGCCGCTGTTCGCCTTCGATACGTTTCGCTTCCTCGTTAAGCCCGCTCTGTTCCTGGCGCATCGCCGCCGCCCCGGTCTTGAGCAAGCGCGCGGTCTCTCCTGCTTTCTGGCCCAACGCGCGGATTTCCTCCTGCCCGAGCAGGTCGGCCAGTAGGGTCTTGATCTCGGCGTTGCGGTAAGCGCTCAGCTGGCGTTTGCCTTGGGCAGAAAAAACCGATGTGAAGAAGGTGTCAGCGCTGCCGCAAACGGCTTCGACACAGCGGACATAGGTCTCCACCTTGCCGTCGGATACGGTACCGTCGTCCAGTACCAGAGGCCTCCACGCCCCATTGTCGGCAAGCACAAACAGGTAGGCCTCGGTCTTGCGCCGACCGTTAACACGAATCACCACCTGCGAACGGTAACACTGACCGTCGTGACTCCAGACCAGATCCTTCTCGCTCTCCGGCAGGCAAACGTGATCGTAGTACGAGAAGCCGCCCGGCCCGGCCATCGACGCACGCGAAGGCATCGTGAGGTATGGCTGCATATTGTCCATCACCGTGGTCTTGCCACGCCCGTTGGCGCCGGCGAGGGCGACCAATTCAGCATCTTCGGCCAAGTGCTCGAAGTCGATGGTCAGGACGTCGCGCCCCAAGCCGTCGCGAACGCCGCGAAAGCCTTTGAGCGTAAGAGAAAGTGGTTGCATGTGAGTTCTCCTGCAGAATGACCAACTCAGTTTCCCGCACGAAAGAGAATCCTCAAGCCTGCTCTAATGAAACAAGCGTTCCGGGATCAAAACAGCAGCGCAGGCTCGAAGTCTGCCGGAAGCGACGCAGAGGCGACGGATTCATCGGCGGATTCCCTCTCTTTCGGGATGTTCTGCTCGCGCAAAACACGCTCGGCGATGGCTTCAGGGTCATGGCTCGACAGTACCTGGAGGCACGCCAGCAGTGGCTCTGGCTTCACTTCAGTCACCTGCGACCATATCCGGATTTTCTCGGCCAAAGTCGCGACCTGCGAAATCCCCGCCGCGCGCGTACGCACGACCGGCACAATGCGCCCTTCCAGCTTGGTTTCCGCCGCTCCTTCCAGCAACTGCTCGATCGCCACACGATCGACCGCGTGACGGTCTTCGTCGGCGACGCTCCAACGTACACGCACGAAAGCACCGGCGACGTCCTGTGCGGTGACGGCGGCACGCAGAACATCCAGATCGGGCCTGCCCTCGAACACGATATCGACGGTCCGGCGAGCGGGCGTTGGCTCCAGCGTGAAGCGCGCCTGATCGGCACCGACGACCCATAACAGAAAGCCCTTATCGCCTTCCTCGCCATAGTGAAAGCGGCCGACGGAACCCGGATAGGCGATACATTGCCGCCCTGCCCGCCCCTCCTGTTCCCACGCCTGATGGCGATGAATATGCCCGAGCATGACGGCCTGGGCCTCGGCGGCAAACAGCGTGCCGGTCGTGAACTCGTGGTCGAAGCCGGCCATCGGCACTCCATGTTCGCTGAGGCAACCAAACACGGTACCGTGCGATACGCAGATAGTCGGCAGCCCCTGCGCACGGGCCACGCGATGAATCGGCGCGTAGCCGCGCAGCAGCAAGGACAGGTGATCGCCCACCGCCTGGGCGGCATCGGTCGCACCGACCGTCGCCGCAACCGCGGCCTTATTCACCGCCGGCACGCAGCTGAACAGGGCGCGGATATCAACGGGTAGCGCATCGAAACACCAGTCCGTTGACGAAACCCATTGCTGACCAACCGTCAGCGCGACCTGCTCGATGCGCTCGGCCACATGCACCGGATGCCGGCCGCCGAGCAGCCGGAAAATCGCCAGGGTACCCGGCGGCTCATGAGAAAAGGTGCCCTGCAGCATCAGCACCGGGCAATGATCGGCCAGTCGCCGCACCTGCGCGAATAACCGTTCGGCGGCGGGAGCATGCAGATCCAGCGCATGGTCGGTGGCATCCCCTGATACAACCGCCGCCTGCACACCCAGCGCGATGGCACGGTCGATGGCGGCGCCGAAGCAGCGGTCCGCTTCCGTCAGGTTTTTGGTGCCGTAGTGCAGATCGGAGAATTGCGCGATGCGAATCATGCTGCCCTCCCCCGCGGGGTCGTTCGCATTTCGCTATCGATCTTGTCGCGGAATCCCTGCGGATCGTTGCCGTAGCGCTCCAGTTCGCCCATGGCATGAGCACGGCCGTGCGGATTGATCTTCCAGCCGCACCCCCAACGCCGATCGGCGTAAGCCTGGAACTGTTCCGGCTCGATCCCGTAGGCCTGAACCTGCGCCATCAGTTGCTCGAAACTGGGACGTCCGTCACGAAACGGCGGTTCGTCAACGAGCGGGGTAACCACCTCCGCGAAAGCCGCAGGATTCTCGCTCTCGTTTTGGCTCGATTCAGCATTGGCCGCTGCCGTGCCTCCTTGAAGCACCTGGGTGGCCAGTTGGGCGTGCACAAGCGCCGTCTCGGTGTCCTCGTTGTCACGCAGCAAGGCGGTCACGTCTACCGGCGCCTCAAGATCGATGATCCATTGAGGTACGCGCACCGCCCGACCTTGCTCGTCGATGTGGGCCACCTCCATCAGCTTCTTGGTCAGGTAGAACGGCGTACGTTGCCGATCCAGGAAGCCGGAGATGCGGCCACCGCGCAGAAAGCCCACGGTCTCGAATTTCTGGATCGCGGCATTCATCGCGTAAAAGCTGTTGGTGTGAAGCTCGAAGGCGCTGATTGATCGGATGCCGGGGATGAAGAAAAGGAAACGACCGGTCAGGTTGCACTGACGCTGTTGGTACTCGCGACAGGACTCGGGCTCGCATAAACCGCCGTTGTCCTCGCGGACGACGGTCTTGCGCCCGCCGAACAGGCGGATCGTACGCCGGCCGGTGTCGTCCACCGGCACCGGCGCATGGCACATGCAATGGCGCACGCGACCATCGGCCGAGTACTGCGACCAATAGTGCTTGTCATGTACTCCCCAGGCCGCCAATTCGTGCGGCATCACGGTCTGCCAGTAGTCGGAGGGAAAGACCACCGGAAAACGGTACAGATGGCTGCCCTCGCCTCGGTCCTCGCCAAAGGCGTCCAAGATCTCCCGCGCGATCGCGGGATTCGGAAAATCCTGCGGGCGCACGGTGAACCACGGTACGTTGCGCGGCACCAGCGGTGTTTTGAGGTTGGGCAGTGCCTCGGCGATGGCGCGTTCGATCTGTTCGAAGGACTGGCCGGCGGCCACCCCGTCGTCGTAGATCGCTTTGGCCGTCGGTTGCTCGGCGGCTTTTTTGGTCAGCACTTTGATGCCGGCGCGAATTTTTCCGCCAGTGGGAATACGGGCCGGGCCTTGCCCGAGCAGTGTGGCCGGCGCACCGAAGGCACTGCCCTGCACGGCGAAAGCGGGTTGTGTGTTGGGATGGGCCATGACAGCGCTCCTCCATGAACGTCGGGACATTCCGACACCTCATGTTCTCGCGACTTCCTGACGCGTCAACCCTTACGGAAATGCCTGTTTCAAATCCCGACCGACCAAGAGGTGGATGATTCTGCAAAAATCGCCGTCATGTTAGCGATAAGCGACCTACGCCCGCCTCATTCCCAGACTTCCAAAAGCACTCCCGTTCCAAAGCGTTCTTGAACCACGCCGGCAGCGTATTTTGCCAACAACTGAAAAACACGGTTGCATGGCGTGCCTGGAAGATCGTCGCGCAGCTGAAGACTCTTTTGGTGAGCCGGATACTGGCTGGTGTAAAGGTCTTTGCGCGCCGTTTTTGGGCTCGACAGTAGTGTTTCCAGAACGTCGGGGGGCGGCAGCACCAATCCAGCCAAACGCGGAAGCGACCGTGCGATGGCAATGCCGGCCGGATCGCAATCCGGCATCGACAACACGGGCAAATCGACTGCGTTGAGTAGCGCAAGCACATTGTCTGCCCGGCTCTCGTGCATGTCGCCTCGGTAGATCACGAGAGGCGATCCGAACTTGGCCGGGACCGAAAGCGATACATCGTAGATCCTGTTGAAAATCTCGTAATTCTCAACAACCAGGATTGACTGATGGTCGATCGACTTTGCGATGGTCGGCCATTCGATATCCAGATGTGCAGTCGGCGGCAAAGAGAGCACGCCTCCACCAACACGGAGCATGGCGCGATGCAACGCTTTGATCGAGACGCGGTTCTGCTTAACCGCCCGGCCCCCCGCTTTCTCGTTGGGCGTATGCTTAAGACGCTCCGCGCGATTCATCCCCGCTATATCCGTTTGCCGTTCCGAGTAGCCCTTCGCGATGAGCCAGGATCGCATCTCATCTCGATCTTTATCGGTCAGATACACGGATTTCCTGCGAATGTGCCCGATTCCAAGGCCTACAAGACGTTCAAGTGTGCGCGTGAGGCGCAAGGGCTCATCGGGGTGCGCCAGAGCCCGTTGCATCGATTCTGCGAGTCGCTGGTCAAGCATGAACCACCGCCTTCGGTGACTTTTTCACAATTGCATCATGAATCAGGAGATTCCCCGAAAACTCTGGGTGGGGAGCAGATTTCATCTCCAGCAACCAGCGACCATCGCCCCCCTTGTTGTCGTCCTCGGCGAGTACCCGCAACAACCAGATGTCTTCGGGAATGCCGGCAATCAAGGATGGGTTCGCCAGCCACCAGGCACACGCGGAGACGCCTTCGGATTGCGAAGCCTCCGTGTAAAACGCACCGATGGCCAAGCGAAGAGGGGATGTCGGCATCTCGATATCTTCATTGCCAGGATCGTCTTCTACGTAACCTCGAACACGAGTGCTCTTGATCTTGAATGAGATGCTGTCTGGAATCGTTTTGGCGATGTCGGCAAAATACTCGTCGGTGCCGGATGCATCGATATCGGGATGCGCATGCATCTTGATCGACGCCGAACAACGCAGCCACTCGGCTGGATCTGCCACCTCATCCCATTGTCTTGGGGTCCAGCTCGGGTTGCGGGTGAAAAGCAGATCAAATAACCGGACCAACTTTGCGCGCTGCTCAACTTGGCGGAATTCGTACAGGTACTTCTGCAGCACCTCCATGATCGACAGGAATGACTGGCGAAACGCCGGCAGCCGGTCAGTAAGGAGTGATCGGAACGAAAGATGCAGGTCTTCATGCCCCTCCAGTTGCTCGCCCAGGTCCGAGAAATGCAGATTTTCGAGAATATCCACGATGCGCTGGGTCCGCTTGAGGTAGTGTTCGTTTTGCCGGCGCTTTTCAGCAATCGTGGATACAGCAGCGAAGCGTGTCGAGGCTTGAGCCTGCAGCATAATCAATTCGTCTTCGATCGAATCGGAGATTGATCCGATCGTTTCGCGCACCTCGACTTCGTAGCGCTCGCAATCTGAGTCACGGCCTTCCTGAAAGGCAATGGAATGTTCATCGACCAGTTTGGAAAGCTGTTGAAACTGGCCGCCGATATCGGCGCCCATTGAGAACAGCCTCTCGGTATTGAGCGCCGAGTTCAAGAACGCCCGGAAGCTTCCACGCAGCTGATATGCGTCGCGGATGTCGGGAGAAAGAAGCCGAAGATGCCGGAGGCGCTCAATTTCACGCCCGTTCTCATCCGTCTTATAAACACGGCCCTGATAGAACGCCGTGGCAACGGTTGTGCTGCTGGCGCTAAGACTTGCGAGCAACACAGCGATAGGGTTATTGACGTTCAAACGAGTCTCCGTTCAAGCGCCTCGTCCTGCTCTATTTCGGCGAGACTAGCGTCTCCGTTGTACTGCTGCAGGAATTCGAGGGCTTGGTAGAAGTAGTCCAGCTTGCCGGTAAAACGATAGGTTGCGTGCTCGCTATTGACGAGAATCAGATACCCCCATCGGTCCATCTGCTGAAACACTTTTTCCAGCATGCTCTTGGACGACGCATCCGCGACAGCAAAATCGCGGCTGATGGTGCCAAATTCGCGCAGCAACTCGGTCAGATGCGAGTTTTCCGTAACGGCCTTCAACATCGGCGCGTAATCCACCCGTTCACCAGCCGAAGGGCTGTTGTCCTTCTTCTCGACCTGCATGCACAAAGTCAGGAAGCGGACCATGGGCTGTATCGTTTGTTTGATGTTGGCAAACGTCCTCTTGACTTCGGCACGTTCGCCTGCGCCGAGTCGAATCCATGTCGAGTAATACGCCAAGCGACTGGGTGTTACAGAGAGCCGGCGGCCCAATTTGCCAAGATAAGCATCAATCTCTGCCTGAGAAGACTCATCACTAAGCCACCGAAACAGTTCCGGTGTCGTCGTCTCACACACAAACTTCCCCTCAAGAAGAAGGGTCAGAGCGGAAGAAAACCTGCTCTCATCAGACATTGGATACCTCCTGCTCAGTGGCGGGGACCGCCGTGTCTCTCGCATTCACGAGTCCTACTTTCCGGCCCGGTAACACCTTGTAGTTGTGCGAGAAAAACTCCGCCAGATCTGGATCAACGTCAGGAAAAGCCGAAATCATGGTGATTCGATTCTTGGTCAAAACGTCAATCAGGGTTCTGGCATTTTTGAAACTAAGATCTTTCAGTTCGTCCACCAGAAACGGGATGTAAATCGATTCGTCTTTTCGGATTCGGTCGATGAAACCAATAAGCACAATGCAAAGGATTATGTACGAAAGCCCGTTGCTGCTGATCTGGGCCAGGTCATGCTCATTGCTCGCTGTCTTGATGCCAGCCCCATTCACGTTCGCGGTGATGGTTAGGTCAATTAAGTCAATCGGATCGGCCACCAGCCCGTGGCCCTCAGCAATGACGTCGACCACGTTGTTGAGCGCTCGAATAAAGCTGGTCGGCGGTAAGCCATTTTCTTGCAGGTTGTGCCATGCCTGCGATTCGGCGCGAAGATCACTGATTGCCCCCCAGTAGTTCTTGGTGTTCACCAGCGCCTTGATTTGCACGGAGATATTCGTAACTGAGTCGAACATGGCGTTTTCACCCATCTGAGCATTGAGTGATCGAGCAAAGGCTTCAACATTACTGTTAAAGCGGTCCAGCTTGTCGTGAAATGCCGAAATATTCTGCGCAACGACCTTAACCTCTTGTTGCAATGTATCGCGCATTTCCTCGTGCTGCTGATTGAACCAACCGCGCAAGGCAGGAATCCAGAGGTGCTCTATGCCTGACATCGGATATCCGTAAATGCTCACGTTCTGCGAATCACTCTGAAAGGGGCGCGTTCCAGGCTTTGAGTACATCTGATACCGGATTTGTTCAACGTTCGACCGGATCGCCTCTTTGACTCGCTGGGCCGACTCGGTCAATTGACGACGCTCGTTGGTGAGAGTGTCGATGTCGAGGGCTCTTGCGTTGTTGAGTTCGAGCGCATCAGTGTCAACGGAATAGGAGGCAACCAAGCCTGCTTGTTTGATGGACTGTTGGAGCTTGCCATCGCTCTCGCTAATGGACTTGCTTAGGCGCTCCATCGTGGCATCGATTTTGGATAGCGCATCATCGCGTTCATTCTTGATCTTGTTCTGGTCACGTAGGAGCTGCGACGCGTTTCCGGTTGCTGTTTGGAGCGCCTGTTCTTTTGTTTCGAGTTGAGACCACGAGGTTTCTAGCCACTCGCGATACTCCGTCGCTGTCTTCAGGTCCCCCCGTGCCTTGACGATCGACTGGTCGAGGTGGGCGATGGTCGTGCGCAGATTGTTTAGCACTGTGACCGACACACCTTTTTCGATCAGCGCGCTATCCCGATTCTCGGCAATCTGAGCCCTCTTCTCGACCAAGGACTTATCAACGGCCACTTTCCTTGCATCCAGAGCCTTGATGCTTTGGCCCTGCTCTTCATTGAGCCGCTCAGTCGCGGTTTTGTGGTTTCGTTCGGTCTGGTTAATTTCAATGCGCTGTGCTTCTCGGATGTTGCTAACAGCCTCCTTTGCCTTGTTTAACCGGCCTTGGCAGTCATCACAACGCGCTTTGGTGGCGGTGGCGGCCAGTCTGAGGCTCTCGGAAACTTGGCGCTCTGCTCCGACGACGGCGTTGTCGGCCCGTTCTTTTTCCGAGCGCGCCTTGGTGATTTCTGTTTCGTGGAGGTGAAGCGCATGCTGAGCAGCAGCGCGGGCGTCGCGCTGTCTGATTAGTTTCTTTGTATCCTCGCCGACTTCGCCCCTTCGCTTTTCGATGCGCTGGCGGATTTGCTGGATGTCCTTCTGAATTGATTCTTCTGACGAGTATTGGCCTGCTTCAAGTTTCTCCAAATCAATGCGAACACCGAATAGGTCATCTCCGGTACCGATCTCGGGAGCCAAATCGTTGCGTAACAACGTTTCAGGGGAAATGACACGGCCAATGCTCTCTGTCCAGTCAGGCTTGTGTATCCGGAGAAAGCCCAATAATGTCCGTTCGTCTGCATTGTTGGCACGAAGTAACGTCTCGAGCTCAACTTCTGCTGTCTCGATGCTCAATTCGCCGCGGTTGATGTCCGCTTCGGTCTCGGAAAAGACCTGTTGTGCAGTCGTTAAAGTTCTTTGTAACGCACTCGTCTTGTCATGGATTTCGGACAACCTCTGATTGGCTCGTTTCTGTTCTTTGCGTGCGCTGTCGAGTGTTTCCAATATCGCAGGGTCGGCGACGGGGTTTCTCATTTCGGCTTCCAAGACCGCGAAATCTCGATCAAGCAACGATACTGCGCCAGTGGCAGTCTCCAACTCCGGAATCTGTCGGCGCCTGATGTCGGCCATCTGCTCAGCGAAGGTATTGGCGAGCGATTGTTGCCTGACAGAGGATTGCTGGAAGATATCGGCGCGAGCAGTCCCGATCTCGGCAATTTGCTCTCGCGCCAGATCGATTGCATCCCTTTCCATCTCGGCAAAAACATCGGAGATGGTTTTTACTTCTTTCTCAAGCAGATCCAACTGGCGCTTGACGCCATCCGCTTCGATCGTGAGAGAAGATAAAGCGTCGGCAGAAACAAGAGTTTCATCGATCTTGTCGAGCTTGAATTTGGACATCCGGCAATGCAGCCCATTGATTTGCCGCTTCAACTCATCTGCCTCAGACACCACTGCTCTGCGCTTGCCATCGACTTCGGCAATCCGGCTTGCGAAACTTTTGGACTGCCGTTGCTGCTCGATTCTCTCCTTGTTTTCCTGCTCTTCAAGATCCGTCGTTAACTTGGAAAAATGATCCTTCAGCAAGGAAAAATGAGCGTGCAGCCGAGAGAACGATGCGTCGATACTAGTCCGCTCACGCTCAAGCTGTTCAAGGGTCTCCATGAGCGGTGCTTTGGTCATTATCGCGTTGTAGGCCTCGTATTCCTTCAGCCATTGTTGAAGTGATTTACGGTCAGCCGCCATCGAGAACGGTGTGTCTGAATCGAGAATTGACGAGGAGACGATCCGTTTCATGTCGTCAAAAGACGTGGTTCGCTGAAAGATGGCGGTAACCACGCGCTCCAGGTGGGTCAGGCGACTGCCGCTACCTACGAACGAAAACCGAGTCGAAAGATGTCGCATCTCGCGCGACGCGGTATTCTGAATGATCTGGCGATAGCTCTCCAATGATAGAGGGAGAGAATCATAGATACCTAGCTTGTCCAGATGACGATGCAAGTCCCCGGGCTGGATAATTTCGTTGTCGATATGCAGAAGCGCTTTCTTGTATTCGCTCTCGACGAAACGATATACAACGCCGTCGCCCGATCCGCCACTCGGGTGAATGATCGCCATCACCTTGCGGTCGCGCCGCATGTACTCATAGATGACATATGACGAAGTGCTCGGGAAGTAATATCGACTGAAGCCAATATTGACCTTACCCCCCTTGATGATCCGAACAGGTGACTCGCCAAAGAACACCGGCAGCAACCGGAGCAACGTCGTTTTGCCGGCCCCGTTTTCGCCGTTTAGGGTGATGTGGCCGCTGATGTCAAGTTCGACAGTGCGGTGCGCGCAATACGAGTCAATCAGGATAAGGCGGGTAAGTTGGAATTCGGGTTTGGACACGCGGGGCCTCGTCGCTTATGTATTATCTACAATGAAATGTTATCATAAGCGATAATCAATTCCGTCTCAACAGGAAAATGCATATGTCAAACAGGCCCGGGCTTCGTGACCATCGCTTGCGAATTATGGAGGGTGTGCTGGTATGGGAAGGTGAAATCGGCAATGCTCGTGTGCGTGAGCTGTTCGATTTGCAGGTTGTACAAGCCAGCCGTCTGCTTGGAGATTTCCGCAGAAAAATGGCGGGACAGATCGTCGAAGATACGCGATCAAAAACGCTAAAGCCCACGTCTCACAATCGGCTTGAGCCGGGTGTGTCGTTGGTCGACTACGCTCAATTGACTCACTTGCACGAAGCCAGCAACCCGCGCGTGATCGATGCCCGGTGCGACCTAACGGCCGTGTCGCCGGAGATTTTCTCTGTTATTCGAAAGGCCGCAACCAAGGGGCTGGGGGTGTCCATACAGTACGCGTCTATGGCGCACCCGGTCTTTGAGTCCCGAACGGTGTATCCGCATTCGATTGTGCTAGTCGGGAGGAGATGGCATGTGCGCGCCTGGTGCGAGAAACGGCAACAGTTCCGTGATTTCAACCTTGGGCGAATCAGCACGGCCGACGCCCTGCCCACCTTGGCGCCCATGCCTCAGAGTGCCGACCTCGATTGGCAGAAAATGATCGAAGTTCGCCTGTCGGCGCATCGTGCGTTGTCACCAGAACAGCAGATCGTGGTCCAGCGGGAGTGCTTGAATGGCGCCCGTGAAACGAATATTGTGGTCAGGTCATGTCTGGCCGCCTACGTCATTCAGGACATCAGGGCCGCAATGTCGGTTGCAGACGAACGTCCACCCCAGTTTCAACTGGAGGTATTGAATGCGGCGGACATCAGGTCGCTGCTGTTCTCGGGTGGTTGATCGGGTAGCGGAGCCGTCATCGGTATGGCAGGCCTGTGGAGACGGTGACCGGCAGCAACTGGCCGATGAGTGAATTCAGCTGGGTTCCTCAAAACTGGCATAGCCAACGATCAGCGAAAGAGGCGGACGGCAGCTTACGGGCGCAAAGGAAAACCCACGCCACCGGTCGAGACCGACCACAGATGCTTTGTCGCGCAAGCGGCCATTCGGCATGCTCAAAGAATTAGCCTCGCCCGAAATCAATGGCAGAATAGAGGGTACAAGAACTGTTGAAATAAGGCCGCAGGGATGATGTCTGCGTTCACTCACGAACTCCTGCGCTCTCAGTTGAGACAAATCAAAGCCAGGTAAGAACGTATCAGAAAGTGAAATTGGCATTAACTCTCGAGCAGTTGCTACCCAACCTGAATCAATCCATTAACGGAATTGGCTTCCTGTTTGGAGCAGGCGCCTCTTTTCAGGCCGGCTACCCGTTGATGACCACGTTGACGCGCCAAGTCGTCGCCGGGCTCACCGCAACGGAGAAGATCGATCTCACTGCCGTCCTGATTGCCACTGATCGAACGTACGATGACACAACGGCGACGCCAAACATTGAAGAGATTGCCGATCTGACAATTGCGCACGCGCTAAATTCCGGAGACATAAGATACTCGAACTTGGAGCGGCGCCTCAGAGATTTAATTGTCCATATGCTGTTGTCAGTAACCTCTCCAAACCTTGATCATCACACGAGGTTTTTCCAGGATCTGAAACGTAGGACGTTTGGCCTGCCAAGCACCGTCTGGATATTCACAACAAACTACGACGTTTTGTTTGAGACCGCCGCAGCTATGGCTGGCGTTCGCCTAGAGAATGGCTTCTCGGGAACGACAACCAGTTTTCTAGATATTGGTCGCTTCGGACAACTGCACGGCACCAGCGATGGACAGCGTTTTTTTCCTCACTCTGGCCTAGTCGTAAAGCTAGTCAAACTGCATGGTTCTCTGTCGTGGTATTCAGACGGTGGCAGAGTGCTAGAGCAACACCCCTCGTCGCTTGCCAAAACGTCACCGCGCATGATGGTGCTACCCCGGCGACGAAAGGTAATGGATACTCTGAGCCCACCGTACGACCAGTTATTCGCACTGGCAAGTCGAACAATTGGCAGTGAGTGCAAATATCTCATCAGCTGTGGCTTTAGCTATGGCGACGAACACATAAATCAAAACATCTTACTGCCTGCACTACGCGACGGCAGATGCCGACTGACGGCACTTTGCGGATTCGAGCCACCCGGATTGACCGACTTCAAGACGTTGCCAACTTTCACCGGAGCATTCCCCGTTCATGCTTGGTCGGATACAGCGCAAACGACTGATACCACGACGCTCTGGCAATTCGATCAATTCGCTCAAGCATTCTAACGGAGAGAAAAGAAGATGAACTATCAGATCGGCAAAGTCTGCGGCGTATCCGGCGATGAGATTCTCGTCAACGTTGTTGACCACAAGACTGACGAAACAGGCGAATCTGGCGTACCCGAGAACATGACGGTTCATTTGCCGAGTGACTCGGGTCCTGTGCCTGTGGTAATTGGTCAGCCAGGGACATTTGTCGTGGTTGCACTTCCTGCCGCCTCCCTGCTCTGCATGGTGGTGGGCATCACGATGAAGGAGGGGCGGTACTCCGCGGGGGAATCAAAGGAAGCGGCTCTGACGGGGGCACTTCTTCTTGATCCGACTTCACGTGCGCTGGTAACCGTACCTGTTGGAACTATCGGAAGTACAGGGTCCTTTGAACGAGGAACAGATGTATTGCCCACTGTAAACGCTCCAGTCTTTGCTGCATCGCCGCAACTGGTCAGTTCTGTGTTCGCCAGTTATGCAGAGGGCGACTTCGCCCTTGGGACGTTGTCCCTGCAACCAGATCAGTTGGCAAAAATCAACCTCGATTCCTTTCTTTCAAGACATGCGGCAATACTAGGCCAGACGGGTGGCGGAAAATCGTGGACAGTCGCCTCGTTGCTTCAAAAAGTCTCAAACTTCAAACAAGCAACTGTCGTGCTATTTGATCTTCATGGCGAATACTCGGACGCATTCGCAAAAGACGCCGACATCATTTCGGCTGCGGACCTCGAGCTCCCCTACTGGTTAATGAACTCAGAAGAGCTTCTTGGCCTCATGGTAGATCGCAGCGAATCGGCTGCGCCGAATCAAATTGCCAAATTCAAGGAAGTTCTTCAGTCCGCCAAAGAGGCGCCAGACGAGAATAAAAATCTCGGAATAACTAAGATCACCATTGATACCCCTGTCTTCTTTGACTTCAATGCGATACTCAAAGAGTTTAGGAATCTAGACACGCAGATGGTGCCCGGCGCAAAAGGAGACAAACAAGGACCACTCTTTGGCCAGTTTACGCGGTTACTCATGAGAATTGACTCGCGGCTTAACGACCGTCGATATGACCTTATTTTCAATCCAAAGACTTATCTGACCAGCGCCTCGATGGAAGATCTTTTCCGTCGCCTGCTAGGCGAGCGACAAGGCGACAGAAAGAAAATTGTCGTCATTGATCTCAGCCCTGTTCCATTTGATGTGCGCGGATCAGTTATTTCTCTGATTCTCCGCTGCATATTTGACTTTGCTTATTGGTACCGACGAGTCAACAAGGCTCGACATCCGATCGCGGTCTTCGCTGACGAAGCCCACATCTATCTCAACGAACGGGATACCGCATCAGAAGCTGCACGCCATTCTGCGGAACGAATAGCAAAGGAAGGCCGTAAGTACGGCGTGAGCCTTACTGTCATCAGTCAGCGCCCCAGAGAGGTCTCTTCAACCATACTATCGCAGTGCAACAGCTTTTTATGCCTTCGTATTTCGAATCCAGAGGATCAGTCATACGTCAAAAGCCTCCTTCCCGACTCGGTGCGAGGAATTGCAAGCCTGTTCTCGACACTTCGGCGTGGCGAGTGCGTTCTGCTGGGGGACTCAGTCCTCATGCCCACTCGTATACGGATCGACATTCCAGACCCGAAGCCAGCCAGCGATGACGCTTCGTTCTATAAGCACTGGACCACTGATCCTGTTGACATTGACTTCGCAGCTGTACTCAAAGCCTGGCGCAACCAAGAAGCCTAGAGTCCTGTGCCCGTCAATCTCAGCAGACCGTCAGAGCGACCCGCTTGTCATCAGATGAATTCAAGCGTCCCGAAATCTGCTTTTCGCCTCTTGCCTTTGGCCGGAAGGCCATCATAAATCTGCAAACCGTACAGTTGCGCTTCGATCTCACGATCACAAGCAAATACCCGCCAGAGACGAAATTCCGGGGGCGGGGCTGCGTCACGCCAGGCGCCGTAGTGGCTAAGTAGCTTACTACCGTTACTTTCGTTTTTGGACTTACCTCCTAGCTGCGCTCGCCAGCCAATTGTGGAAGCACTTAGGCTCCTTTAACGAAAATCCGCCACGCTTTTCAAGACAGGCATCGGCAGGTCCGTCGACCACACCCAGGCATCTGCTCCCGCTCCGGCAATGGCCTTTTCCTTCACCGCGCGCTCCCGGGGATCCATGAAGGGGCTGAGCACATGCAGCGGAACCGGGGCTGGCCCAGCATCCAGTAGCAAGGCGTTCGGGAAGGTCGCCGCGCTCCACGCGTCATAGCGCAGCGGCTTGACGAAACGGCGGTGCTGGGCGACCAGGGCATCGATCAAGGGCAATTCATGCACGCCCTCGACGGGAATCCAGTGCTCGCTCGTCAGCATCAAGCTTACCGAGTCGATCTCATAGGTATATTCGCGGCGCGCGCGGATCAACGCAGCCATGACCAGACGGACCGGCTTGCCGGTATCGGCATCGCGTGCCTCGAACAACGGCGCGAACGCCCGCTCGATGTGCGCCCAAGCCCTGCCCGCGATCAGCAATGGCGCATCGGGCATGTGCCGGACCCAGACCCGACGGCCAGAAGTCGTTGCCTCGCTCGCCTTGAACTCGCCGATCACCAAGGCCAGAGGGGTTTGCCCCTCGCCTGGACGCAGCACCGTCAGTTTCTCGCGCCGCCGTTGCGCCGCTTCGGCCTTCGTGATTTCGCTGAAGGGCTCCGGCACATACAGACGCTCAGCTAATGGCAAGCCTTTGACGACGATCTCTTCGGCTGCTTCCAGTAGGTATTTGTGGATGACTCCTTGATTGCGCTTGCCTTGCATGGCGGGACTCCAGCGATTGAAGCCCGCGCGCTCGAAAAGAAAGTGCATCAAGGCCCGCAACGACATGCGTCGCCGAGGCACGCTCACTTCCGCCATTTCGCGGGGGTCGCCGTGCGGCACGCCACGCCCGAGCATCCGCACCCACGGGAAATCCACACGCAGCTCAATCCGCCCTGGCTCGGGCTCCAGCACCGCTTCGCCGAGCAATTCGCCCAGCCCAGATTGCTGCCCCTCCAACTCGTAGGATGGGCAGTTCGGATGATGGGTACTACCGCTGTCCGGCATGCGCTTGATGACGAACTGCCGATGGCGCGCCACGTACATCTCCACGCCGCCGGGGACGCACAGGCAGCGCGGCCGCTCGGGCGTGTCGTAGACGCAGGCCAGCGCGTCTTGAAATTGCGGGTCGTCGGCGCTGATGACGCGCCCTTTGATGGCAAAACTCTGGCTGTCCATGATGAATTCAAACCAACTCGTCGAGCAGTTTCGCCAACGTCGGCCGGGGCCGCGGCAGCAGTTCCCGCACTGCACTGCGTTCACCGATGCCCAGAATCGCGCCCACCTGATCTTCGTCGCCACCGCGCTCGTACATCCGCGATATCACGGTCAAGCGCGCCGACTGTGCACTCAAGCCCTTGAGTTCCGCGTAGCGGAACAGCTTGCGATAGATTTCCAGCAGAGCGCGGCAAACCTGGCGGTTCTGCCCCGGCCTGCCATTGGGCGTAATGGTGTACGCCTCGCCGCTTGGAGAAAGAAACAGCCGACTGTTCGGATCCAGACCGCGGTAACGATCCGGCTCCCCCAGCCCGCACCTATTTTCCAGCCGCTCACGGAAGTAGGCGCCGAGCACCTCGTCGAGCCGCTTGCTGCTGAAATACAAAGGCCGCCGCTTGCCGTTGATCGCCACCTCGGCGCGCAGTTCGGATTCACGGCAGACACTGCCGTCCGGGCGCAGATAATCGCGCACTTCGAGCCGAGCAATCTCAAGCGGGCGCAGGGCCGTGACGAACAGGAGGTAGTACAGCGCCAGATCATGCCAAGTCCGGCTGCTGCGACCCTTGATACGCACCGCGCCCTGAGTCACTTCCTCGCGCGACAACACCCGCGCCGGGCGCGCGCTGAGCGGCGGCGGTGGATCGAAGCCCACCAAGGCGACCAAAATGGCATCCCGATGCAGGCGCAGGCGTCGCACAAAGGCGGCGCCTTCCTCCCTGAGTCCGCACACCCCCACGACCTGTGTCAGCTGAATGGCGACGGATTTGATGCGCCGCTCGACCGCCGTACGCGAAACGCCGAAGCGCGCGGCCACCATCTCGTACGTTTCGCCACCGACAATGGCACGAAGCATCTCAACTGACAGCAGCGCATTGTCGTGGTATTTGCGTTCCTCGTGGACGCCTTGCATGACCTGCTTCTCCCCGGACATTTCGACCGTCATTCGCCCGACTATACGGGCGCCGATGAAACCTTCGCCAGGCGAAATCGCCTGCAAAGGCAAGGGATTTCGTCACCAGACCGACGGCGCTGTACCTCCGAATGATGTGGGGAGCAAGACCGATGGCAGTACGCGCCTTCTACGGCGGATCGGTGCCAACCCAGTCAATTGAGGAATACCGACGACGTTGCGAGCCAAGCCAATCGCCGACCCTGGCCTCGCCCATCACCCGAGTTGGCCTTGTTGCGCAATCCAGTGGCGAATGTCTTCGGCGCGCCAGACCGTCACCCGCTCCGAGAGTTTGACCGGCTCGGGAAAGGTACGCGCCTGAATGCGCCGCCAGAGCGTCGATTTGGAGATTGGAACAAAAGCCAGTACCTGCGGCTGGCGCAGGAATCCGGTTTCGGGCAGCGCGAGTGTCTGAACCGGGGTGGCAGGTATTGCAGGGGAAGCGTAGAAAACGTCCGTTGTTGCGGTAGCGCAGGAAGGGATAGTGGGCATGATCGGACCTCATCACGGCTGGCGCCGGTAAGAAGGACGTGACCTGCTCTGTTGGCATCGCGCTAGGTCAGGATGGCGCAAGCCGATAGGGAACGCAAAACTCGACGGCATGCCGCAGGCGCCCCGATCGCACGGCATGTGGGGATAAGCAAGAAGGAGAATCTCAGCGCGTGACGCCCACGGGCGTCCTGCTTGACGGAAATCAGGCAATCCGCGGGATTGACAGGCAACGCCTGCGACTGCGGATCGTCGAGCAACAGGCAGGTATCGACTGCGACGCCGCTGCAAAAGCGGTGGCGGCCCCCGTCGCGCCGGTTTTGGCCGACGTGGAACCTGCCGATACAGTATTGAGGACCTCGCCCCGATGCAAGACGCGGCGCATCGAATCCACCGCAAACGGCCGCTTAAGCATGCAATTGGCGGTGGTACCGAAGTCGGAGCTATAGCCGCACACCATGACAGGCATCGCAACCCGGCTAACGGATTGCCGACAGCGCTGATCCGGGCAGATGGGACCACCATGCGTGCGATCGTTTCGGTTGGTCGTGCTATCCGATTGAGAATCACGGCCCGAAAAGCTTACCAGGAAGATTTCATGCTCGAGATTTGACTGCGCCGCCCGTTGCCCGCCGGCGGGTGGAAGCAGATCCTGTATCACGCTTGCCCAAGTGGTCGCAACAGCTGCGCACGACTGACATGACGAATTCCCGATCGACAGGCCCAAGGTCGGAGACCCATGCACCGAAGATTGCGGCTTCACTGGCAGCTTCCAGCCTTTCCTCGGACAGCAGGTCGCCAACAGCGCAGGTCAGCGCCACGGCAAGCCGGTCCAGCGTTGGCAGGGACGGCAAATGGGCTCCGCGCTCAATGCGCGAAATGGTTTCAGCGTCAACGCCTACCCGTTCCGCAACCATCTCCTGCGTCCATCCCAATTGCTTCCGTCGCTCGGAGAGCCGGCTTCCAAGTCGTTTCGCCAGACGCGCGGAGCCTGTCTTCTTTGCCGCCATCGTGTTGTTCTTAAAATCAACAAGGATGATGGCCGATGGCGCATTGAAACAGGGTGACTTATGTTGTATTGCTAATCTGCATTCTTGTTGAAACAAGGCCGCACAACGTGGCAAGAATGCCTCCGTCCCCCGCGACGAACGGAGCGTGCCAGGGCTAATTTGCACCAGCAGACAGGAGGCCGAGCGCAATTCCTGGCGAACCTGCTCCAGTGCTCTTTTCTGTCGAATCGACCACCGCGTTTTCCGTCGCACCGGATTCGTCCGAGTTGTCCGCGATTTCTACAGCGACCTCCCCGTGCCGTGTTTCCTCGCCGCGGCTCTCGCTACCACGGGCATCCATGGCGTTCATCCGACGCCTCAACCCCATGGCCAGGTTACGCGCGCCATTGGCCACATCGCGTACCTGGCGCTTGAGGCTCGCCCGCTGGGCATCGACGGCCTGCGTGGTGATCACCTCGTGAATCTCCAGCGTCTGCAGCAAGGGCATCAATTGGTCAAGTTTGCCCAGCAACTCAAGGAAACGACGGCCAATCGACGACAGGACGTGGACGTCCACATCCAGCGGCACCGTATCGTAGGTTGCTGTACTGGTGATGCCGTGGGTCGTGAATAGCGCTTCGGCACCGTCGATGGCTGTGTTCAGATTCTGGTTCACCGCCTCGATCTTCGCGCGAATACTGTCCTCGATCTTGGCGACGTCCTCGTGGTCAAGCCGCGTCCTGGCGATGACCGAAATGAAGTGCGTATTGAGTTGCAGGGTATTGAACAAGCGCGCGAAGAAACGCTTGCCCTCGGCGCTGGTGAAGCGAGTGGGCATTTTGAGGCTGGCCGCTTCGACACGCCGAAAATCGGCTTTGGCTTCCTTGGCCAGGATGCGCGCATTGACGCCGCCCTGGTCCACCTTGACGCTCAGGCTCTCCGACATGTCTTGCTCCTCGAAATACCGGGTTCGCAGCAATCTTCCGTACCGGTGCGTGCATTCGCCACCGGGAATGACCGCCGCTTGAGGGGGCTTTCGGCATCGGGGCCGATTCGGGGGACTTTTCTGGATTGACCCGGACATTTCGGGCCACTATCTTTAGCCCATGCAGCAGCTGGCCCTGCATTCAAACGCGGCAAGCCCTGGAGTTTTCTGTATATCGCGCACCGTCGCTCGTGGCCGGTGCCGATTGTCCCCATGCCATCGAGGCGAGTTTTCGAGGCAGGGGCGAGGCGTCGTCATCGCCATTTTTCAAACGCCCTTCCCCCGAAAGCCTTCCTCAATCGGTCGCTGGCTTACCGATCCCGGCGTCTCGCGCCGTCCGTTCCTGCCAGACCTGGAGTTTCTTCCCTGAACACCGCCCGGACTATCCGGGCCGATCGTCCATCACCCCCTGGGGGCTAGCCGCCCCCGACCGTGGTGCGTGTTGCCTCCTGTTTTTCATCGGAGACAACCATGCAGAAGCTAAGCCCGTCAACACCCTCCCCCGTAGCCTCCCATCCCGCACTTGCGGGATCTATATTCCCGTTATTTTCTATCTCCGCGCGCCACCATCCGGCGTCAAGTTCTGATCGCTCCGACCTGGATACTCTGTTCGACAACGAGGACGCAGCGGTCGACTGGCGCGAGGAAGACATCGTTTTACTGCATTGGCGCCTGCTGCAGGAGGTCAGCCATCTGGCCGACCCGTCGACGCCATTGGAAGAAAAACTCGACACCCTGCGCTGGGTGTTCGCCGAGCGCGACAAAAACGACGTGCCGTTCTCTTTCGTGAGTTGCCTGCGCGTTGTCGGTTGCAGTCCGCTGTCGCCCATCGCCTATTGCGGCGAGATTGACGCCGAGGACGTGCGCGACCGCATCCGCCACAGTCTCAACGACTGGCTCGATGCCTCACTTGAACGCTACCCGCCCTGGGTACGCGACGCAGTCGTTCGCAACCCCGAGTGGATCGAGGCGCGGCTTGCCAAGAACCCGCAGTGGATCAACGAACAAATCAAGCGACTTTCCGTACAGAACGACCTGTTCGCTTGACCCCGCGTCCATGCCCCGGCTTTCTCGCCAACGCAGAAACCCACCCAAACCAAGGAGTCATCATGACCACTTTCAAGGATGTTCTCTGCCTGCTGTCGATCTTCATCGCCTACGGCGTCACGGGACGTCTCGACTATGAAGACGCTGTTCAGCTGGAACAGATGCAACAGGAGCGGCGAAATGCCGATTGCCTGCTGACGACGCCGCCGGAGGAGCGTGAAGCACTGGCCAAAGTCGACGGCTATTCCAGCGACAAATCAACCCGCCGCCAGGATGGAGCGCTACCCGAAGACGGTAGCCCCTGTGCGCCGCGCCTGCTGTGAGGAGATCAGCATGCCAAATCACTCCCGCATTGACTGCGCCTCACCGGCGCTGCTGACCGTCCAGGCACCGGAAGACATCGAGTTCCTGATCAAGGAAAGCGAAATCATCACTGGCCGCCCTGGCCGCACCTTCGCTGTCGCCGGAGCCGGCTGGCAGATTTTTCGGCTGCACTGGCTGCAGGGCGTCGTCAAGGTCGACCGGCTCGATACCGCGGGCCAAGTCCTGAGTACCGAACGCGTACCGACCAGGTCTTTTTACGAACACTGCTTGATCAGAGCACTGGCCACTGGCCAGTTGTTCACGCCACCGGTTGGCTGTCCGAACTGACCGAACCACCCCCTTGGCGGGTTCGTCCCGCAGGGGCGAGTTCCGCCTGAACCCAAGGAGCATGTCATGAAAATACAGGTTCGAATCAATGAGGAAGGCGCGCTGCGCAATCAGCGCTATGCCTTCAGCGATCGCTTCACGCTCATCACCGAGCTATTGCAGAACGCTCGCCGTGCTGGCGCGATGCACATCGAGATCAGCTACGACGAAACCGCTCAGGTACTGCAGGTGCAGGATGACGGCCAGGGCCTTGACGATTTCCAGAAGCTTCTGAGCTTCCACGAGTCGGGCTGGGATGAACTTACCCGAACCGAGGAACGCCCGTTTGGCGTCGGCTTCTCGAAGTGCCTTTATGCCGCCACACGCTGCATCGTCACTTCAAACCAGCAGCGCGTCGACATCGACACTGAGGCGGCGCTGAGCAAAGCGTCGTTCGACGTGGAAACGACCACAGAAGCTGTTTCCGGCGCGCGAATTGAATTGCACGGCGTTGACCTGCCCGACCTGGAACATCGCATCGAAACCTTGTGCCTGGGTTTTCCGGTGCCGGTATTATTTAACGGCAAACCGCTCAACCGGTGTTTTGCCGCCGACAACCTGGCGACGATGATCAGCCCGATCGGCGCGGTACACCTTGCCGGCACCTGGGACGGTGATTGCAGCCACGACACGATGGTGTTCCTGCAGGGCTTTTGCGTCATGAAGCCCAACTACTGCCCGCTCGACAAGGTCAACATTGTCCATCTGGACTCGCGCCAGTTCATGGCGCGCCTGCCGGACCGCGACAAATTGATCGATGAGGACGTGCAGAGCAAACGCATCAATGCCGAATTAAAGGCCTGTTGGCGTCGAACACTGGAAATCGCCAAGACCCAGCTTTCGCCCAGCGCTTTCATCGACATGTACTACGCGACGATGCGGGCCTGGGGACAACTGGATCTGCTGAACGACCTTGATGTGCTGCCCGCCGAACTTTTCGACGAGATCGTCGGCTATCCGATCCAGGACGACTATGGAAGCCGCGATTACGTCCGGCAGGTCGCTGCGCCGCCCTCGCGAGAAGCCATCGAAAGCGGCGCAGTGACCTTGGTGTCCCTTGACTGGATGAACGATGACAACGCGGCGCATTGGATGTTGGCGCAAGCCAAGGGTTATCTGGTCTTCGATTCGATCGGCCTGCACGCCGACCATTGGGTGCAGCGCCATGTCCGTTTCCTGGACGATGAACCCGTACAGATCAAAGCACTGTTCGAACAGCTTTGCGTCCAGTTGGAAGGACGCTGGGTATGGCCTGCCGTGGTCCTGTGCAACGCCGTGCTCATCCGCGTCGGCGACGACGTCGTCGAGATCACCGACAAGGGCGTCTGCCACGAGGATGTCATCTACATTCCGGAGGGAGAAACCTCGGGGGAACCCGTGCGGCAGGCCTCGTCCTTCATCGACGAAAACGACCAGTTCCGCGAACTGGACCTCTATGCCGACCGCGACGCACTGGCCGATCTGATCCGTCGCCTGCGCTCGGCCGATCCGGTACAGACGATGGATTCCCTTCTGCGGGAACTGAGACTGGGAACCTATCCTCTGCTGCACGGCAAGACCTTCAACGTATCCGTCGGTGCTGGCGCGGCTCCCGGCCATTCGGTAACTCTGGTCAGAAAAACGGTCGGCGCCGAGATCGGGGGCTGCCATGCTGGATAGTGCCTACGCGGCCCGCATCGAAACCGTCAAGCAACGTGCCCATGGCCGCTGGACCGAGATATTGGCGAGCCTGGGCGTGGATGAGAGCATCCTCAAGCGCCACAACATGCCGTGCCCGCTGTGTGGCGGCACGGATCGGTTTCAATACACCGACAAGTTCGGAGAGGGAAACTACCACTGTCGCCAATGCGGCCCCGGGGGCGGTTTCAAGCTACTGCAGGCGGCTCTGGGCGTGGATTTCAACACCGCATTGCGCGACGTCGAACGCCTCCTTGGCATGATGCCCGCGATGGCAGTCGTCCGGACGTGCGAACCTTCAGCCGAAAGAATGAAGAAGTTGGCCCTGCGCATCTGGAACGAAGCTGTGCCGGTGACACCGGGCGACGAAGTCGATCGTTACTTGGGCGGCCGCGGTCTGGCGTTGCCGGTGTACCCGAAGGTCTTGCGCTTTCATCCGGCCCTGGGCTATTTCCAGAAGGACGCTGCCGGAAAGTCGCGCAAGGTCGCTGAATATCCGGCAATGCTGGCCTGCATCCAAGGGGCCGACGGCCATGCCGTGACGCTGCACCGGACATATCTCCACGATGGCGGCAAGTTGGCGGCGGTCGATGCCAAGAAGGTACTTTCAGCCGGAATCAACGGCGCCGCAGTCCGTTTGTTCGAGGCCACCGACGAGTTGGCGATCAGCGAGGGTATCGAGACCGGCATCGCCTTGTATCTGGCGACCGGCAAGCCGGTCTGGTCCGGCCTCAGCGCCGGTAATCTGGAGAAGCTGTGGCTGCCGGACTCGGTGCGCAAGATTTGCATCTATGCCGACAACGACGCCGACGGTGACTTTACCGGTCAAGCATTCGCCTTCGCGCTCGCCCGGCGGTTGAAGCACGAAGAAAAGAAAGCCGGACTGCGGCAGGTGCAGGTCTTTCTGCCCAGACTGGCTGGTACCGATTGGGCCGACGTATGGCGCCAGCGTCTAAACGCCCAGACGCCTTGCGCGGCATAAACGTCTGAGAAGGGTGCGGCCGAATGGCTGCACCCGCCTTTTCAGCGGCACTGCAGCGCATTACGCAGCAGCGCGGTGACGGTGAAAAGGTTCTCGTATTTGCCCCACTGGTAGTTGTCAGACCAGGCGGCGCCGGACGGCGCCGCAAAGACAGCCCAGGAGTTTCGGTGCGATTGATCTCGCGCCCTATCAGGACCGGCCACCGCCGGTCCGTCATCGACCCTGGCGGGGATGCGCATCCCCGTGAGCGGGCGATGCCGTTCCCGCTTTTCTTTACCGATCAGGAGATTGCTATGAAAAACGGACGTTCTCTCGTCAATCTGGCCTATGAACTGGAGCGCCAGTTGCACTCGAAGAAGGACTTGATCGTTCCCTCGACGCTGATGCGTCATGTCACGGATGATCTGGGCGCAACAGGCCTCGTCATCAACGAAGGCGGCGACCCGGCGCACTACGGCGTCACGCCGCTGGCGCGCCGTCAACTGGCGGACAAACTGAAGATCCCGTTTGCCTATTTCGAACGCATGCGCGAAGAGCAGCCGGGATTGCTGGACAGCAACGTCAACACCTGGCTGCAGAAGGAAGAAGAGCGGCGCATGCTGCGTACGCTGGACGGCCAAGTCCGCGCGGTTTTGTCGGATCGCTATCGGCGCCTCGACAATTTCGACCTGGCCGAGAGCGTGCTGCCTATCCTGCAGCAGTTGCCCGAGGTACGCATCGAGTCGGTAGAACTCACCGACACGAAGATGTACCTGAAATGCATTACCCCGCGTCTAACCTACGAGATGGCTCCCGGCGATGTCGTACAGGCGGGTGTGGTGATCTCGAATTCGGAGGTCGGCCAGGGCACGCTTTCGGTACAGCCTCTGCTCTTCCGGCTGGTGTGCAGCAACGGCCTGATCGCCATCGACCGTGCCCTGCGCAAGACCCATGTCGGTCGCGCGCTCTGCACCGAAGAGGACGGCATCCAGATCTATCAGGACGACACCTTGCGCGCCGACGACAAGGCGTTTTTCCTGAAAGTGCGCGACGTGGTGCAGGCGGCGGTTTCCGAGGCGACCTTCCGTCAAACGGCGCAGAAGATGCAAAAGACGCTGAACATTCCGTTGGTGGGCGATCCGGTCAAGACGGTCGAGGTGCTGGCCCAACGCTACACCTTGAACGACAACGAACGGACCGGCGTGCTGCGCCACCTGATCAGCGCGGGACAGTTGTCGGGCTACGGGCTGGTCAATGCGGTGACACATTACAGCCAGGAGGTCGAAGACTACGACCGCGCGACGGAATTTGAGGCACTGGGCGGCCGGCTGATCGACCTGCCGGCCCATGAGTGGAAGGGTCTGGCGGAAGCCGCCTGATCCAGGGCATCGCCGAAAGCTGGCCGGGGCAACTGCTCCGGCCGGCCTTCAGCGATTCAGGAATAGCCTGAAACGGGCGCGATCCGAAAGCTGGCAGCCGTTCGCATATGCAATTTATCCAGCGACAAAAAAGCGTCGGCTGGTGCAATCGGTCGTCCACGACGCGAAATCTCCACTTCGACAGCATCGTCATATCAAGATTCGTCCGCTAAATCTAGCGTTTCTCATCCTGCACTTTGACGCGCCGTTGCAACGCAGGTACACCTCTGCAGTCGCTCTCTTCCTCAAGCGAGGGCGTTCATCGTGTCTTGCGTGTGGCAAAAAGGCCGATCCCTAATTTTTCTCTAAAAATGCCATAGACATTCTATGGCGGCAATGAATATGCTGATCACAAGAGTTCTAAACAGGCCATCGCATGGAGCCGCTCACGAGGCGTTCCAGCATTGATACCGGCGGCAGCAGCGACGCTACCAAGGTAACCGGAGAATAGGCCATGAGTCACGTAAAGCTTACCGACGTCGAATGGATCAACCTGAACGTCCTCGTTGTCATTCACAACGGTTTGCAGAATGACAGTGCTTCGACCTGCAGCAAATTCGCACTCGATGCCGAACAGGCCGACTATCTGAGGTGCTTGAACCTCGATGATCTGTGGTCGCTCGCAGTTCACGTCGAGGACACCACCCTGTTCCCGCCGCGTACCGACTTGGTGACTTTGTTAAGCACTCCGCGGCCGTTGGCTGGTCCATTGGCACTGGTCCGTCCCCCAACGCCGACGGGATGCCGCAGAGACGGCTGAACGTCAATGCTCACGCGAGGCGAACGGCAACTGCAGGCCATGAAACTGGCGAAACAGCTGGCTGACCTCGGCGCCCGCTTGAAAACAATCCATGTCATCACGGGCATCCCACCCCGGCAGGTACAACGGCTGTTCTTCCCCGATGCCCGTACGATCCCGCGCGGACGCGCCCCAGACTCGGCCGAGTGGTACCACGGCGCCAATCTCATTCTGCGCACCGATGCCTGCATCATCGGCGCCAAGTACCACCAATTGCGCAACCAGCGTATCACGCCCGCTGAAGCCCTGGTCCTTGCCTACCGCGCTTATCAGGCGGCCACCCTAGCCCCTTATCGCGTCAGCTTCGACCGTGCCTTCAATCTGGTTTCCTACCTTGGTGGCATCTGGCTGGCTCGCGAACCAACGCTGTCCATCTTGACCTGCTCGCGCTGCCGTTGCGAGTTCATTACCGCCGTTGGCTCCGTGGCGCGTCCCGGCGAAGCTTGCCTTTTCTGCAAGCTGGTGGAGCGTTTCCATTTGGACCACCGTATTCAGGCCTCTTACCCTGTTCGTCCCATCATTGACATGACCGAGCACCAACTGGGCATACTTGCATTGCTGCACAAGCTGAACCCCGAGACCAACAGCGATACCCCCATCGAATAGCCGCCCTTTCGGCGCGACACGCGAAACCACCGGGCGAACAATGGGTACTTCGTAGCTGCTTCCGGAATTGCTGTGCCGCCATGACCGCTGCGCCGACGCCTGTCTGTTCCTATTCCGCCGCCGATCCGGGCTTCGCGGCTTTGCCGGTCGAGGATTTGCTGGCCGGCGAAGCGAAACTGATTGCTCGCATCAAATTATGCTATGGCACCGACCGGGACAATTTCGAACGCGAGGTGCTCTCCCTGGTGCGTCGTTACGCCGCCTACGTGCACCTCCTACCGGCGACCGCCGACAACTATTTCAGTACGCCTGGCGGGCTCTTTCGGCTCGGACTGGAGACAGGCTTCTTCAGTTTGCAAGGCACCGACGCACACATTTTCTCGGGGCGGATGAGTATCTCGGCACGTCGTCAACTGGAGCCGCGCTGGCGGCATGCGACGTTTATCGCCGGCATGTGCTGCGAACTGCATCGGCTGATGACTCACGTCATCGTCACCGATGCCGCCGGTAGCTCCTGGTCCCCTTATATACAGCCACTGGCGGACTGGTTGGCCGCCCGTGGCTCGCCACGCTACTTTCTGCGCTGGCGGCATCAAGCGCTGGAAGCACGTGGCCTCGGCCTGTTCGCGCTCCCCCATGTGGTATCGCCTGCGGTGATGACCTACTTGTCCGAGGGCAACGAAATTATCGTACCGCATCTATTGGCCAGCATTGGCGGCATCCCTGTATATCGCGAACACAACATCCTCGACGAACTCGTCCGTCGCTCACTGGCGCTAGTCGTCGACCGCAACCTGACGGCCAGCGCCGATCGTTACGGTTCGCCGCAGTATGGTTCGCACTTCGCACGCTACCTGGTCGACGCCATGCGGCGACTGGCCGCCAGCGACTCGACCTGGGTTCCCAACCGCGAGAAATCACGGCAGTGGTTCGGCCAGGACGGCCTGTTCCTGATATGGCCTGGCGCAGCCGATGATATTCACCGCCTGCTCGAAGCCGATCAATTGGCCGGTATTCCCAAGGCACCCGAGACCATGATGGAACTCCTGTTGACCGCTGGCGTGTTCGAGCCGGCAGCGGCGAGCCGCCCGATCTGGTTCATCCAGCCACCGGGCACCCGCACTACCCTGGAAGCTGTAAAACTCTCGAATCCAGATCTCCTGCTCACGTGGATCGATCCGGCCCCGGCCGCCCTGCCCCAAAAACTGGTATTCAAGCCGGAGCAGCCCAGTGCTCCAGTTGCCATGCAGCCGTCACGCCTCCGGCCAGATCCAGCTGAAATCGGAACCCAGTTGTCGCTGATTCCGGAGCCCGAACCAATCGCCAACGGCGACGCCCCTCCGTTTCCGCAGGATGAAACACCCAAGCCATCGTCGCCGGACCCTGTTTTGGCATCTCCCTCAGTAGCATTCAGTTTGCAGGCTCCGATGCGCCTGAGCCAGACAGTGCGCGGCGCTCTGGCCGCTGCTGTTCGATCGCTCAACGCAGACCAAGGACCGGCCACGGTGTGCACTATCGCCCAAGGGCTATTCGTTCCTTTGGAGGAATTCGAGCGACGTGGCGTGCAACCATCTCATGCCATGCGTGCGCTCGGCGAAACGAACATGCTCGTGAAACCCGACCACGACGGCCCGCCAACGCTGGCGCGCGAATTCAATGGAAAACCAACCGTCGGCATCGTGCTCGCCCCACGCCACGTAAGCGGACTCGATCTGTCAGCCTTTTCGACGCCACGAGGGACGGAACGCTGAAATGCTGACGCGACGCTACGAAATGCCCTGGCGGCGTGCCTACGAGGTCTATGCGGGCATCGCCTGGTGGCTGGCGCTGGCGTATTTCGTGGGCGTAGGCGTAGCCGGTCTGCTTCCCCGGCAATTGGCACTTCCGCTGACACTGATCTGCTTTTCAATGGGAATACTACGGCTATCCCAGGCAGTACACGTGCTGGTCTTGCGCGCCTCTCTTGGCGGACGCAGCATCGAAGTCATCAGCACCGACGAACTGAGTACGTGGTGCAAAGACCCGAACTCCGTTTTCCTGGGTTTCGGCTTCGAATGGCGGCCAGTTCATTCACAGCGGCTGTACGAACTCGCCAAGATCGACTACCGGGAATACGCCGTGTCGCCGCGCCTGCTGCAGTTCTTGGGTTACGACAACAAACCTCAGCCTGATTCCGAAATCGGTCTGTCCTATATCCATGGCGTCGAGCCCGCGGAGAAGCCCCTACACCGGCCACTACAAAACTTCGAGGGGGGTACCTTGCTGGTCGGTACCACGCAGTCGGGCAAGGGCGTGGCGCTCGCCAATCTGATCACCCAGGCGATCCGCCGCGGCGACGTGGTGATCGTGATCGATCCAAAGAACAGCCGCCGGCTCAAGCGAGTCGTTGAACGCGCCTGCGCGGACTACCGCGAGCCGGACACCTTCATCGAATTTCATCCGGCCTTTCCGGAACGCGGTGTACGCCTGGACTTCACCTTCAACTGGCAGAAGCCCACCGAGATCGCCTCGCGCATCCAGTCGATCATGCCACCGGACACCGCGGGCGCTTTTTCGGCGTTCGGCTGGGACGCGGTCAACGTCGTCGTCCAGGGTTTGGTCGAAATCGAGGAACGGCCCAATCTGATGAAACTCACAAAATACATCGAGGGCGGCATCGAACCGGTGCTGGAGGCCTCGCTATGCCGCTACTACGACCAAACGCTGGGCGCCGGATGGCGTGAGTTGCCCGACATGAAGAAACTGCTGCACGATGCCCATCGCGGCAACATGAAACGGCCGTCGGAAGCGGCCAGCGCCGATCTGATGGCTTTCGTCGCTTACTACGAGCAACACGTCGCGCAGAATCAACGCAACAAGGTGATCGACGCTCAGGTACGCACTTTTCGCCACAACCGCGAGCACTACCAGAAGATCACCGCCAACCTGTTGCCCGTCCTCTCGATGCTGACCTCGGGCGATCTGGGGCGCAGCCTCTCGCCCGACCCCTTCGATGCGGACGATACGCGCCCCATCATGAACTTCGAGAAGATCGAGAGCGCCGGTCACGTGCTCTACATGTGCCTCGATTCACTGCCCGACCCCTCCGTCGCCTCGGCCATCGGCGCTCTGGCGCTGGCGGATCAGGCGGCGCGCGCCGGCATGCGCTACAACCTGGGCAGCTATCGGCGCATCGCTCTGTTCGTCGACGAAGTATCCAACGTCATTAACCAGCCGCTGATCGAGATTCTCAACAAAGGGGCCGAAGGCGGCATCTTCACCACCTGCTCAATGCAGACGCTGGCGGACCTGGCCAGGCGGTTGGGCAGCGAGGACGCAGCGCGCATGGCGCTCGGCAACTTGAACAATCTGATCGCTCTACGCACCAAGGATCGGCCAACGCAAGATTTCGTGGTTGAAACCTTCGGCAAGACGGCGATCCATACGATGCGGGTAGGCTTGACTCATGGGTCGGATGCCCACTTGGGCGATTTTTCGTCAAGTTATGCCACTCAGCTCACGGAGAGTTTCGAAGAGATGGTTCCGGCCGATGTTCTAGGGAAGTTGCCCAATCTCCAATATTTCGCCTCTGTCTCTGGCGGCCGCATCATCAAAGGCCGATTCCCGATCCTCGACCTCGATACGGCAGTGCAACAGTCACAAGGAATGGTGAGTACATGATCCGCGCCGTCGCGGTCTTGTCGCTGACGATCCTGCTCATCCTGGTGCTTTATGTCCCATCGGCACATCCGCCGGAGCGTTTCACAGCCCAGTTGCGTGCTGAGCATGAAGCCGCAACGGTCTATTGGGGTACCGAGTCCGCAACGCGCATGCTCGATCGTGCGGTGAGCATGCAGGCAGCGACCGCCAGCGTCACACCGATTCCTACTGCGAAAGATGCGCCGTCTCCAGGCAGATTAAACAGCGCAGTATCTCAAGAGATGTCCTCGGTCAACCAGCGGCTTTTCAACAACCCCTACTTCCGTTCCGTCGACGCCTTGCTGCTGCTCGCCAGCTACCGGCTCTCCACCCTGCTCGCCTGGCTCCCCCTGATGGCGGCATTCGTTGTCGCGGCGATCGCCGACGGCGGATTCGCGCGGCTGATTAAGGCCAAGGAATTTCGACAGCACGATCCGGAAATGTTCGCGCTGTACGCCAGCACTGGCATCGTGCTGCTCTGCGCGACGGTCATCGCCTTCGTATTGCCGGTATCACTGCATCCGTTGTTGTTACCGAGCGTCCCGCTGGTGGTTGGTGTGCAGACAGGGCGGGCACTGGCGTATTTTCATAGGCGTGAGTGAGTGGCTATAGATATTACGAAATCGGCGTATTCAGGCGGATCCTTTGCTCGCGCTGACTATGAAATGAATACGTGCATATAGAAAACGAACCTCACTCAGCTTTACCAACCTGATAAATTCAGAGGCCGCGCTGGCTATACAAAAGGAAATTTTTCCTTCTCGGCGAATTGTCACTGCGTCACTTCTGCGCGGAACGAATAGTTGCTGAGATAGCGAGAACTCAATTCCAGACAAGAGACGTAACTCGCTAACTGAACTGGTCAAAAACTGGTCGTCGACTCAGTTGAATTGGCATTATTATTCAGCCTGTTATCAAGATCGATCGACTCTCCGCTACGCCTTGTGGGAGATTGTCATGTTGAAGCAGTCATTGAGAGCACGCCTCTGGATATTCGGCTTCGCTAGCGCACTGGGGGTTGCCGTTTTGGCAGTATCATCCATTTGGCACGCGCACAACAGTAAGGAAATCCTACTCAGCTTTGTCGACGAAAAAATCGCCCTCAACCGATCAGCCACAAGTGCGTACGCCAATGGACTCCAGATGGGCCAGGCGCTACGCAATATTCTGTCGCCCCCTCCAACAAGAAGGCCTACGACAGCTTTGCCGGAGCCAAGGATGCCTTTAAGGACGATATCAACAAACTCACTTCGCTTCTTTCAAAAGTAGCCGACGGCAGTAATATCGCATCCAGACTAAACAGTAATATCAACCAATGGCAACCTTTCCAAAAGCAAATCACTGAACTAGTTTCCGCAGGAAATGACACCGATGTGAGCTTTCCTCGGTTTTTCGTCTGCCAAGGGGCGGTTTTTATGCTACCAGTTTTCCCTGATGCTGCCTGCTGAGTCAAGCGGTCAGGAACTGCTTGGGCGACTTGTAGCCGAGGGTTGAATGCTGCCATTTCCGGTTGTAAAAGATCTCGATGTATTCAAAGGCAGCGGCTTTGATCTGTGCGTGCGTAGCGTGACGAATGCCATGCACCCGTTCGTTCTTGAAGCTGTTGAACCAACTTTCCGTCGACGCATTGTCCCAGCAGTTTCCTATACGGCTCATCGAGCAGGTCATGCCATATGCCTTGAGCTTGTCCTAAAAGGCATGGCTGGCGTACTGGCTGCCCCGGTCGGAATGATGCATCAGGCCCACTGCCGGACGCTTCTTGAACCAGGCCATCGTTAACGCGTCGATTACGATATCCGCCGTCATGCAAGGCTTCATCGACCAGCCGACGACCTTCCGATTGAACAAGTCGAGCATGATGGCCAGATACAACCACCCCTCGTCCGTCCACAGGTAGGTAATGTCCGACGTCCGGACCTGATTCGGCACCGTCGGCGTGAAGTTTCTGGCCAGCAGGTTCTCCGCTACCGGCAGACCGTGTTTCGAATCCGTCGTGACCTTGTAGCTGCGCTTGTAACGAGCGTAGATGCCGTTGTCACGCATCAGTCGTTCAACCCGCTCCTTACTGACCAAGAAGCCTCTGGCACGCAACTCGCGCACCATGCACGGGCTGCCATAGACGCCTTTGAGTTCGGCATGGAGCGGATCAGCACCAGCATCTGGCTGTTGGACAGGCGCTTACGATCCGGCGTGCCGCCACGCTTCCAGGCGCGACACCAACTATCCCGAAAGAGCTGATTGACCAGATCGCCGATGGTCCGATGACCGCGGAGGCGGTGAATGCCGCGTCAATGGCGTTCAAGAAGGCGCTAATCGAGCGGGCGCTAAGCGCCGAGCTCAGTCATCATCTGGGTTATGCGCCCGGCGCCGACAAGCCGGAAGGCAGCGGCAACCACCGCAACGACGTCAGCAGCAAGACCGTCTTGACGGACGACGGCCCGCTGCGGATCGACGTGCCGCGCGACCGACAAGGGCACTTCGAACCGCTCTTGATCCCCAAGCATGAACGGCGCTTCACCGGCTTCGACGACAAGATCGTCGCCATGTACGCGCGCGGCATGACAGTGCGCGAGATTCAGGGCTTCCTGGCCGAGCAATACGGCACCGAGGTGTCGCCCGAGTTCATCAGTTCGGTCACCGACGCGGTGATGGACGAGGTCACCGCTTGGCAATCCCGGCCGCTGGAGTCGATGTATCCGGTGGTGTTCTTCGACGCGCTGCGGGTCAAGATTCGCGAGGACGCGGTGGTCCGCAACAAGGCGATCTACCTGGCGCTGGGCGTGTTGCCCGATGGCACGCGTGACATCCTCGGACTGTGGATCGAGAATGCCGAAGGCGCCAAGTTCTGGATGAAGGTCTTCAACGATCTCAAGACCCGTGGGGTCGCCGACATCCTGATCGCCGTTACCGACGGCTTGAAGGGCATGCCTGAGGCGTTGGCGACGGGGTTCCCGGCGACCACGTTGCAGACCTGCATCGTGCACTTGATCTGCAACAGCCTGGATTACGCGAGCTGGAAGGATCGTAAGGCGCTGGCCGCGGCCATCAAGCCGATATACACTGCACCCAGTGCCGAAGCGGCTCAGGCCGCACTCGATCACTTCACGCAAGGGCCGTGTAGCAAGAAATTCCCGACCGTATTCGTTACCAGACAGGGCGCTGACCCGCCATTTCGACTTCTACAACCGTCGTCGTCCGCATTCAACGCTTGACGGAAATACACCGGACACGGCCTACCTCAACAGAGCCCGATCGGCCGGCGCTCAATCGTGCTTCTTGTCGCCCCCGGAACAAGCGAGCTCGCCGGTCGCTGCGGCCAGAAGAAGACGCTTGAACGAGGGACAATCCAGATGATTAGCCGATGGGCATGCCGCCACATGCCGCAAGTAGCTTTTCATCGCATCGAGTTGCTTGATCGTATCTTCAAGGTGGTCAGCTCTGGCCAGCAACTTTTTCCGGTCGATGTTCAGTTTCCCACCGTCCATTGAAAACACCGACGCGATCTCATCCAAAGAAAACCCTGTTGTACGACCCAGTGCGATGAGTGCCAGTCGGTCCATCACATCAGGGGGGAAAATGCGGCGCCCCCCGCGCCTCCCGATAGACTGAATCAACCCCTTTTCTTCGTAGAAGCGCAGTGTCGAGGCGGGTAGCGCCGACAATTTCGCCACTGCTGCGATATCCATATTTTAACCCCTTGACTTAAAGTCAACTTGAGGTTGTATATTACTACGGCAGATCGAACAGGCAATAGGCAACCGAGCCGACGACGCTAGCGCTGCGCGGCGCTCTTTCTGGTACAAAAAATCCTTTTCGGAGCGATGGACAATGATTCCAAAACGATATGAACCCATTTTGTTTGCCCTGATTCTCTCTGGGCTAATGTCACTTTTCATCACCGGCGTTGCTACGTTCCGCACCGTCGGACTCATCACCGGCTTTACCGATCCATGGCTTAAGTCTTGGCTCACCGCTTGGCCCATGGCGTTTCCCGCAACTTTCCTGGTTGCCCCAACGACTCGCCGTGTCGTTCGACTCATGACCAGCGAACGATAGACCACTCGCGGCAAACTGACACTCCATTCGCGACGAGCGTGCCTTACCCGCTTTTCCGGATGAACGAGGACAAGATGTCCGCGTAAAAACTTTTCCTTACCACCCAGAAGAAGAGAAAACCATGCTTACTGAATCATCCGAAGTATCCCCCGGCGAACTGTTTCTGCTTAGTGCCGGCATTGGCGATGCCGACAATCTGACGCTGAAAGCACTCAACACGCTGAAACGAGCTGATCTCGTACTGGCCATGCCATTCCTTCAACAACAACTGGCCGCCTACCTGCCGGAAGGCATTCCCGTTCTGGATCCGGGTCACGGTCTATTCAGTCCCCTTGCCCGCCGTGGCGGCAATCCGGTTGACATTGCGCGAAAGGAAGACGAAATCCGGCAGCGGATCCGTATGGCGATATCCCAAGGGCGCTGTGTCGTCGTTGTCGAGTTCGGCGACCCGACCCTGTTCGGGCCCCAAGCGGGCTATCTCGCAGAGTTCCGCGATCTGAACCCGACAATCCTGCCTGGCATATCGAGCTTCAACGCGGCCAATGCGCTACTCGGTCAGCCGCTGCTGCACGACGCAAGCCAGCGATTGCTGATGACTACCGCTCAAGGACTGAAGAACTACACGGGTAGCTTGCCCGATATACTGGTGCTGTTCACCATGCAACTGGATGCGCCAACGCTAAGCCAGCAGCTCTTGCAACGCTACCCGCCAGACACGGCGGTGGCCTTGGTATTCCACGCCGGTTTCAGTCACGCCCAGCGCAGCACCCACTTGCGCCTCGACGAATTGGCAGCCACCTCTGCCGCGCTCGACATCCCCCGTGAATGCCTTATTTATGTGGGCCAGCTTTTACCGCCAGCAACGACTGTCCCGAGATAAGAAACCTGCAGGCTTTTGCTTGAATCACCCGAACTTCAGAGCACACGAACTCGATAAGGGGCATCTCTCCATTCCGTCCGCGCTGCACGTCAGTGACCGCTTCCGCTGGCCGATCGCCGACGTTTTGACAGTTACTGACCGGAACGACGATTCGCTCCAGGCCGATCTGCTGCTTGATCTCTTTCCGGCACGCCCCCTCGCCCTTTCCTGTCGTGGTCATTTCGGCCTGTAGCGCTTTGCCAGTAACGCCAGCAGATAGATCGCCGCGGAGCACAGTACGATGGTCGCGCCGGCCGGCGAGTCAGTCTCGTAGGCCAGCCCCAGCCCGCCAGCGATGGCTGCAGCGGCAAGCACTGTGGCGAACAACATCATGCGCGAGAGCGAGCCAGACCATAGCAAAGCGGTAGCGGCCGGCAGGGTCAGCAAGGCCATGACCAGCACCAAGCCGACCGCCTGCAGCAGGATCACCACGGCCAGCGCCACGATGACCAGCAGCCCAAGATACAGCGCGGTGGTGGGCAGGCCGCGCAGGCGGGCGAACTCTTCGTCGTGCAGCGTCGCCAGCAGCGGGCGGTAGAACATTCCCAGCAGCACGAGCATGATGGCGTTTAGCCCGAGCATCATCCACACCTGTGTCGGTGTGACCATCAACAAACTGCCCAGCAGGTAGGTCATCAGATCGGTGTTGTAGCCAGGCGTGCGGGCAATGGCGAGGATGCCGATGGCCATGCCAATGGCCCACACTGCGCCGATCAGCATATCTTCATGCTGACGCGCCTTGAGGCTAATCCAGCCGATCAGTAGCGCCGAGAGTACGGCCGCCAGGCTGGCACCCAGCATCGGGTCAGCACCGAAATAGCAGGCCAACCCCATTCCACCGAGCGCGGCGTGGGCAATGCCGCCAGCCAGAAAGGCGATGCGGCGTACCACGACAATGCTGCCCACGACGCCGCAGCTCAGCGCCGCGCACCACCCGGCAACCAGCGCAATCTGCAGGAAAGATTGCTGGCTCAGGGCCAGAAGGAAATTCATGGGGACTCCGCATGCAGGTGATCGACTAGGCGCAGCGGCATGCCATACACCTGCTCCAGCACATCGCCGCACAAGGGGGGCGCGCTGTGGCAAACCAGCCGCCGGTTCAGGCAGGCCACGCTGTCGACATGGCGCGAGACCAAGCCGATGTCGTGCGACACCATGAGGATGCTCATGCGCTCGCGCAAGGCCGCCAGCCGCTCGAACAGGCTGTTCTCCGCCCGGGTATCGACATGCGCGGTCGGCTCATCCAGTAGCAGGAGTTGTGGTTCGGTGGCGAGCGCGCGGGCCAGTAGCACACGCTGTAACTGGCCGCCAGAAAGGCTGCCGATCGGCCTGCTGGCGAGATCCAGAACCCCAGCAGCATCGAGCGCGGCATCCGCAGCGCGGCGATCGGCCGCGTCCAGCCAACGCCACCAGGCCCGGCGGCCAAGGCGCCCCTGCAAGACCAGTTCACGCGCGCTCATCGGCACTTCCCGCGCATAGTGCGCGAACTGCGGCACATAGCCGATCAGGCGAGCGGCTTCGGCGGGAGATCGCCCCAACACAGACACTTCGCCCGAATCCGGCTTGAGCAACCCCAGCAGCAGCCGGACCAAGGTGCTCTTGCCGCCGCCATTGGGGCCGACCAGGGCCATGAAACAGCCCCGCTCCAGCCGCAGCGAGACGCGTTCGAGAACCGGGATGTCGCCATAGGCAAAGCTGACGTCGCGCAGGGCGATGACAGCAAGGCCTTCACTCATCGCATGGCCTTGGCCAACATCTGGGCAACGTGGCGTGTGTTGGTCAGAAAATCCTCAGCGAGCGGGTCGATGTTGATGACCTCGCCGCCAATGGCTTGCGCCACAGCTTCCGCAGCCTTGCGCGAGAACTGCTGCTGCACGAACAGCACGCGCACCTTGTGCGCCTTGGCCTCGTCAATGATCTGTGCAAGCGCCTGCGGACCCGGCTCCTTGCCTTCGATCTCGATGGGCAGCTGGTTCAGCTTGTAATCATGCGCCAGATACCCCCAGGCCGGGTGGAAAACCATGAAGTTACGATCCTGCTTGTCGGCCAGCAGCTTGCGGATTTCCGCATCCAGCGCGTCCAGATCGGTAGCAAAGGCGGCGTAGTTCTTCTCGAAGACCATTTTCTTCTCTGGGCGCTGCGCGCTCAGTGCATCGCGCATGGCCGCCGCTTGCAGCTTGACCAGTGAAGGCGTGGTCCAGATATGCGGGTCAGGCTTGCCTGAGGCTGCCGGCGCACTCTGCCCGGCATGTGCAAGTTGATTCATCGGCAGCAGCGTGATTCCGGTGCGGGTGTCAACAACCCGTATCGCCGGATTGATCTCGCTTAGCTTGGGCATCCATTTCTCTTCGAAGGGCACGCCGATGCGGAAAAACATCGTAGCCTGGCTCAGTGCGTTCATCTGTTGCGGCGTCGGTTCGTAGTTGCCGGGACTCATTCCCGGCCGCACCATCACTGCAACCTTGACCTCATCGCCGCCCACGCGCTCGGCAAACTGCTTCTGCGGCAGGATGCTGACGAATACATCAAGCGGTGCGGCGTGGGCGAAAGTGCAGGCCAATGCGAAGCCTGTCGACAAAACGATGACATTGATACGCCGGAATGCGGGGACAAACTGCATGTCAAATCTCCTTGATGTTAGTGGTCGACCGGATCAATCCAGATCGTCTTGGCTGGCATCGCATGCTTTCCATCACAGGAAAGACTGATAACGCCTGAAAGAGACAAGCCTTCTCCAAAAAACCTCTCGGACTTTACTGCGGCCACCTTGTTTATGCAACTCTGTTGCAATTGGATTGAGAATTCAGGCAATTCATGAATCACGCTCTTGCGGATCATGGCTCCATCTCCTAGGGCGTCACGACCCGGCCACCAGAAGCATTCAGCTTGCCTTCCACCGCCGTTTTAACCCAGTTGCGCACGGCCTGGTCGCTCAGCCCGAGTTCCTTGCAAACCACGCTGACACTCTGGCCGTCCTTGACCCGCTTGACCGCCAATTCCTTGAACTCGATCGTGTATGCTTGCTTCCGGATCTTCATCTCTTGCCTTCCAAAAGTGACTCGATTTTATGTCACCCTTGGCAGACGGAATTTCGGGGGAAGCTCACGCCAGACGCAGCTTGCTTTCCGTCTCCATGGAGTACCCAAAAAAGACAGAAAACTACACAAATCAGCCTCTTGTGAACCCCTTTACAACGGCTTGAGTGTCCCCTTGCCAATCGGCACATCAAGGAAAAGCGATCGAACGGTATCAGCCATTGTGACGAGTTCAGAGGCCGTGCTGACCCGATAAAAAATCCTCTTCCCTTCCCTGCGCGTTGTCACCGCACCACTTCTGCGCAGAATGGAGAGCTGCTGAGACAGTGTGGGCTGGACGATTCCAGACAAGCAACCCAATTCGCTAACGCAGGCTTCCCGCTCGGTCAGCAGCCATAACAAATGCAGGCGATTCTGATTCGCCAGTACGTGCAGCAAGGTATTCAGTTGCGTCGCGGACGCATGACAGGCCTCGCGGCTATGTGGGGGTCGAGTATCGACATTCATCATGCCCCCTACCTTTGTGGATCACTGCATCAGAAAAAGATTGACTCGATTCAGCCGCTGTTCGTTCATGGCACCACTGGCTGCGGCAAGATCCAGATCCGAGAACAGAATCTGATAGCGCGTTCGGATCAGATCGTTCATGACTGCGAAGTAGGCCTGCTGTGCATTGAGCACATCAGACGTCGTCCGGGCACCGATCTCTCGTCCAATCCGGGTTGCCTCCAGCTTGCTTTGGGCCGAGATCAGTCCCTGCTTCAACGCTTTGCTTCGCTCAAGCCCGCTCCTTAGCGAAAGGTAAGCCAAACGGATGCGTTGTGAAATTATTTGCCGGGACACTTCGGTATCCTGCCGGGCTTTTTCGGCTAGGGCAATCGCTTCCTCATATTTGGCGCTACGCATTCCCCCGGTATATATCGGGATCGTCACCTGAACACCGATCGACCCCGAACGGCCATAAATCGATGATGAATTACCGTTACCATCGATATTTTGTTGCCCATATTGCGCAACCAGATCGACGCTCGCGGCAGTGGCGGCCCGGTGCTTGCCGATTTCCAGGGCTGAAATTTCCTTGCCGACATCACTCATCTTGACCAGGGGACTTTCCACCACCCCCTGATCGATCAGCGTCTGCAATGCTCCTGGTTGCAGGGCATCAAGCGACGGATCGACATCCAGGCGCGCCAGTCCGTTCGCGGAAAGTCCAGTCAGGTCGGAAAACGCGGCACGCTTCAGATCGAGATCGCTTTGCAAGGCGAATTCCTGGGCGACGATGGCATCGAAACTAGCCTGCGCTTCGTGCATGTCGGTCGACGCACTCTTGCCAATCCTGAAATTCTCCCTAGCCATATCCAGCGATTCCTGAACGGCACTTTTCTGCGCCTTCTGCGTCGCTAGCGCCTCCTCGGCAATCAGGACATCGAAGTGACGTTGTGCCACGCGCAGGAACAGTTGCTGGTCGTTCTCGGTGAACTTCAACTCTGCCAGCCGGGATTGCTGTGTCAATTGTGCCGAATTGGCCGAGCGTTCCGCATTGAAGAGCGGTTGCGTTACACTCACGCCCCAATGCGTCTCACGACCATTTTTGACATCGGTCGTGAAATTCGCATCGCTCATGCTACCTAAAGCCGGTGCAGAAAATGTGGCCCCCGTGATCTCGTTCTTAACCTTGGCATAACCTGCGCCCCCCTGCAGGCCGATATTCGGCAACCACAACGCTTGCGCCTGCCGCTGTTTAAGACTGCCGGCCGAAGCGCTGGCCCGGTCCCCTTGATAGACTGGATCATGGTTACGCGCTGCTTGCCAGGCAGCGATCAGATCGGTGCCGGACCAAGCCGAGCCGCTGGCCAACAGTAGAGCGAACAACGCGCTACGCATAATAGACTCCATTGATTTGGGCACTGAACATCATCAACCCGCCTTGGCACCCAACTTGCGTAGAACCACTTCCATCAAGCACCACTTGGTAAAGCCGCTTTGCAGCAGATTGGCGCCGACAAAGGCGGTGAACCACAGCCAATAGCCGCTCAAAAACAATGGGCTTTGCGGAACGCCAAAGGCCAGCGAGATCAGAATAAAAGAACCTGCGACAACACGAACGATTTGCCATGAAGTCATGACTACTTCTCCGAATGAGCGTCGCTGGTCGCGGCGACGGATTGATCGAGCACTTCAAACTTGTGGCGGTAGGCAACGTAATAGAGCAAAGGAATCACCACCAGGGTGAGCAGCGTGGAAACCAGAATCCCGAAAATCAGCGAGATCGCCAGGCCATTGAAGATGGGGTCGTCGAGAATGAAGAACGCGCCGATCATCGCCGCCAGACCGGTCAGGATGATCGGTTGCGCCCGTGTCGCCGCCGAGTGCATCACGGCTTCCCGAAAATCAACGCCTGTCGCGAGCTGCAGATTGATGAAGTCGACGAGCAGGATCGAGTTACGCACGATGATCCCGGCCAGGGCGATCATTCCGATCATCGAGGTGGCGGTAAATTGAGCTCCGAGCAAGGCATGACCGGGCATCACACCGATGATGGTGAGGGGAATCGGCGCCATGATGACTAGCGGCGTTAGGTAGGAACCGAACTGGGCTACCACCAGCAGATAGATCAGAATCAGGCCCACGGCGTAGGCCGTGCCCATGTCCCGGAAAGTTTCATAAGTGACCTGCCATTCGCCATCCCATTTCATCGCATAGCCGCGATACGGATCCTGCGGCTGGCTGATGAAATACTCGTCGAGCGCACCACCGCCCGGCATTTCGATCGCCTTGATCGCCGGGCGCATGGCGAACATGCCATAAAGCGGGCTATCCAGATTGCCCGCCATATCGCCGACGACGTACTCCACGGGCAAGAGGTCCTTGTGATAGATCGGCTGATCAATGACGGTATTTTCAACCTTGACCAGTTCGTGAATCGGCACCAGCTGTCCAGCCCCGCTACGCACGGTGAGTGCCAGCACGTCGTCAAGACTGCCTTGCGCGGCGATCGGCAAGCGCAACTGGGTTGCCGCCGGATATTTGCTGCCATCGTGCAGATAGGTGATGTCCTCGCCGGCCATCCCCGCACGCAAGGTAGCCACGATGGCCTGCTGCGGAATGCCAAGCAATGCCGCCTTTCTCTGATCGACGACCAGCATTTGTTTCGGCGCCCGGATCAGCGTGCTGTCGTCGACATCGACGATATGGGCTGTTTTCTCGAAGACCTGGCGAATGGCATGCGCGACCTGTTGCCGGCCCTGCGCCTCCGGCCCATAGACTTCGGCGACGATGGGTGAAAGCACCGGCGGTCCGGGCGGCACTTCGACCACTTTGACGCGCGCATCGTAACGGGCGGCGATTTTTTGCAGTTCAGGCCTCACGCGCATGGCGATGAGATGGCTCTGGTCAGTGCGATGATGCTTGTCGACCAGATTAACCTGGATATCGCCAACGGCCATTCCGCTGCGCATATAGTATTGACGCACCAGACCGTTGAAATTGATCGGTGCCGCAGTGCCCGTATAGGCCTGATAGTGGGTGACTTCGGGCACGGTGGCGATATACACGCCCATTTCATGCAGTACCGCAGCGGTCTGTTCCAGCGGCGTATCGGCCGGCATGTCGACGACCACCTGGAATTCCGACTTGTTGTCGAAGGGCAGCATCTTGAGAACAACCAACTGCACGACCGGCAAACCAATCGAAACCAGAATCAACAGACCGATGGCGATCCATAATTTGAAGCGATTCCTGCCACCGCGCCGATCATCGAGAAACGGTGTGAACAAGCGATGCGAGAGGCGCTCGAGCTTGCCGGCGAAGCCCTGCCCGGCCGGTACCTCATGCACTTTCTTTTTGAGCCATAGGCGTGATAACCACGGAGTGACGACGAAGGCCACGGCCAACGAAATCACCATGCCCATGCTGGCGTTGATCGGAATCGGGCTCATGTACGGCCCCATCAGGCCAGTCACGAAAGCCATCGGCAACAAGGCCGCAATGACCGTCAGGGTGGCCAGGATAGTCGGTCCGCCGACTTCGTCGACGGCACCAGGAATCAGTTCAGTCAGCGTTTTTTCCGGGTGAAGCAGTTTATGCCTGTGGATGTTCTCAACGACGACGATGGCATCATCGACCAGAATCCCGATCGAGAAGATCAGCGCAAAGAGCGAGACGCGATTGAGCGTAAAACCCCAGGCCCACGACGCAAAGAGCGTAGCCATCAGGGTCAGGACGACGGCGGTTCCGACAATAGCGGCTTCGCGACGACCCAGTGCGAAAAACACCAGCGCGACCACGGCCGAGGTGGCGAACAGCAGCTTCTGGATCAGCTTCATCGCCTTGTCGTTGGCCGTCTCGCCGTAATTGCGCGTCACCACCACGTCCACCGTCGCCGGGATGACCGTGTTTTTGAGCTGCTCCACGCGCTGGATCACAGCATTGGCGACGTCGACGGCGTTCTGGCCCGGCTTCTTGGTGATCGACAGGGTGACGGCCGGATACTCCCCGCCACCTGGCAACCCATGCCAGACATAGCGCTCCGCCGGCAACGGACCGTCCTTGACGCTAGCGACGTCGTTCAGCAGAACCGGGGCGTGATTGCGAACGCCGACGACCAGTTCGCCAACAGCCCGCGCATCTTCGAGGAAAGGCCCGGATTCCAGACTGATCGCTCGATTGTTCTGGATCAGCTCGCCAAGCGGCATGCCGAGGTTGGCTGACTGCAGGGCGCTGCGCAAATCGCCGACGGTCAGACCGGCAGAACGCAACCGCGCGGGGTCCAACTCAATCAGGACAGCACGCTTCGGACCGCCCAGGGTCGTGACCTCCCGCGTCCCTTTGACCCGCTTGAGGTCGCTCTCGATCGAGTGGGCCACGCGCTCCAAGTCGAAGCTACCGGTTTCCAAGTTCTTCGAATACAGCGTCAGCGCCACAATCGGCACGTCGTCGATGCCCTTGGGCTTGATCACCGGGGTCAGCACGCCGAGGTTGGCGGGCAACCAGTCGGAATTCGAGTGCACCGTATCGTAAAGTCTTACCAAGGCTTCAGTACGTCCGATGCCGACTTCAAACTGGACGGTGACCACCGCCATGCCCGGGCGTGAAACCGACATGACGTGCTCGACGCTGGCAATCTGGGAAAGCACCTGTTCGGCTGGCCCGGCGACCATCTGTTCCACATCCTTTGTCGAAGCGCCAGGAAAGGGAATCAAGACATTGGCCATAGTGACATTGATCTGCGGCTCTTCTTCCCGCGGGGTGACCAACACCGCGAAGAGGCCAAGCAACAAGGCAAGTATGGCCAGCAAAGGCGTAATCTGGGCCGATTGGAAGAAGTGCGCAATGCGCCCGGAAACGCCGAGATTGTTTTCTTTCATAGCCAGGGTTCTCAATGTCCGCGCGCTGCGGCGACGGGGTCGAGCGCCACGCTCTCTCCGGCGCTAACACCTGCCAGAACCTCAATGTCATCGCCCTGCTGTTTGCCCAGGCGAATCTGTCGTAATTGAACCTGTTCTTTGGACGTGACCACATAAACCGCCGTCAACTCGGTCCGGCGCACCACCGCGTGCAGCGGTATCAGCAATCGCGCTTGCTGATCTCCCTCCAGCGGAAAATGGGCCCGGGCAAACATGCCAGGCGTAAAGTGTGCAGTGCTGTCGGACAAGGCCAGGCGAATTTGAACGCTCTGGCTGCCGGAGTCGGCGGTGGGCAAAACGGTGATCGATTTGGCTTGCTGCCAGCGCTGAGCCTCCGGAAAAGCAGTCAGCTCCAGCCGCACCACGGCTTTAGAAGACAGCTGCGCCACCCTGCTTTGCGGTAACGATGCGACAACGCGCATTTTGCTCGGGTCGTACAGCGTCAATAACGGCTTACCGGGCAAAGCCATTTCACCGACGGTCGCAGTAACGTCGGCGACCGTCCCGGAGTAAGGTGCAGTCAGACTGTAAAACCCGGTCTGCGTATCCGCCGCGCCGGCTTGCGCCGAGGATCCGCGTACCGCAGCCTCGGTCGCCTTGAATTGCGCTTCGGCCTGATCCAGAGCCGCCTGGCTCAGATAATTCTTCTTGAACAAATACTGTTGCCGCTCGAACTCCTTGCGCGCCACATCCAGTTGCGCTTTGGTCGACGAAACCTGGGCCTGGCTGACATTGGCCTGCTGGGCGGCGGCCTGACTATCGATCTTCACCAGCAGTTGGCCTTTTTGCACGCGATCCCCGGCCCTGACCGTAAGTTGCGTAATACGTCCTGACACTTGCGCAGAAATCACGCTCTGCTGAACGGCCTCAACGACGCCTTCGGCGACAAAGATGTCACCACTGCTCATTTCGCGAACCTTGGCGGTGGCAAGCTCTGCTGCATTCGCAAGCACAGAGCAAAGTATCACGAGTGTCAGCACGATTTCTTTTGGCAATTGCATCGAATCTTCTCCGAGCGGTAAATCAACAATAGAAACTGAAGCGAGGCCCTGCTACTATTTGGAATATTATTATTCAATCATGTAGTTAATTAGTCAAGCAGTAAATACGCTATCCTAGTGCTGTGTTTTTTTCGCAGGAATAGCTCTTCATGGAAACCCTCGACGACATTGCCATCTCACATGTCGCAAACTATTTTCAAGCGTTGTCCGAACCCATGCGTCTGAAGGTATTGAATGCACTGCGCTCTGGCGACAGGAATGTCGGCGAGTTGGCCAATCTCCTGGGCTGTACTACGGCGAACATCTCGAAACATCTGAGCTTGTTGGCCAAGGGCGGCTTTGTTCAACGCCAGATGCAAGGCAACGCCGCGTATTACCGGATTGCCGATCCGGCGATATTCGATCTGTGCAATTTGGTTTGTGGACAAGTAGGAAGGCGCCTTGCGGCTCAATCTGAAACCGCTGCCAAACTCGTTTCGGCACAAGAAAAGGGCTAGTCTTACTGCGTCAAATTGCATGTTTACCTGCGCCACAACACGGACGCAGGTGAAGTTTGTGGGCGAACGCGCACGGCGGCGAATCGGGAGGATAGATCGGCGTTGCCCCCTCCCTCCAAGTGACCGTGGCGTAGGCTTCCGGCAACAAGGCGACGGCCTGCGTCTTCACGGAAACCTGTTCATGGCCGGGTTCTCGGCGCAGTCGCGTCGGCCTTATGCCACGACCGGACCAGGGCTTGGGGGCTGCCTGTTTCAACTGATTTGCTCATCGATTTTCCGTTTTCCGTCAATTTTTTTGGATCGATCCTGGGAACCCCGCCAGGATCGACAACGTTTTCCGACTAACTCAGAATCTCATCCAGAGTAATGTAATTGCCGACATGGCCTGCCATTTTCTCGGCGTCGGTTTGAACCGGAAGCGTCTTTTTACCGGGTCTCCAACCGGCAGGGCAAACCTCCCCGGTCTTGGTGGCGTGTTGCCAGGCTTCCACCTGCCTCAGGAATTCATTGACGTTTCTTCCCACCGAATCCGCTTGGACTTCCTGAGCCACGCAGATTTGGTCTGGGTTGAAGAGGAATCGACCTCGGAGCGCCACGCCTTCTTCTTCGACGAGAACGCCAAAGGCACGGCTGACTTCCTGATTCGAATCGGCGCCCATCATCAGTTTCAAGCCCTTAAGGATGGTCTCGGTCTCGGCAAATATCTTGTGGGAGAATTTCGAGTCTACCGATACCGCCAGTATTTCGACCCCGAGCCGCTGGAACTCATCGTATTTCGCGTTCATTGCAGCGATTTCAGTGGGGCACACAAAGGTAAAATCAGCAGGATAGAAGCAAACGACCGACCATTTTCCTTTATAGTCATCGCTCGAAACCGTCGTGAAATGACCGCTCTTCGCGTCATAGGCATCCATCGAGAACTTCGGCATTTCCCTGCGTACCATCGTCGAGCTCATCGTTTCAATCTCCTTTTGGGGTTGGTTACTCACATTTGCCTCAGATACAACCGGTTTCCGTGGTTTCAAACCGATATCACATCCCATATCAAAAACCTCCTCTAAAAAACCGCACAAAGTGCTTACTCGGTGGCCGATTTCGCCCACTTGAGCAGGCTCGCCAGATCGGTCGCACCAGATTGCTGCCCGACGATTTTCCCGTGTTGGAAAACAATGAGCGTCGGAATACTGCGAATGCCGAAGCGGGCGGCGATCTCGCCTTCACTCTCGGTGTTGAGCTTGGCCACCCGCATCGAAGTCTTTAGTTCCTTGGCCGCCGCATGAATCACCGGGGTCATCATCCGGCAGGGACCGCACCAAGGCGCCCAGAAATCGACAAGGACGGGCAAGTCGGAGTTACCGATGTGGCTGTCGAAATTACTAACTGTCAGTTCCAGTGGCTCACCGTGCAGCAGAGGCTGGCGACATTCGCTGCAAAGGCATTCTTCATTCATCTGTTCGACGGCGACCCGATTGACCGCATTGCAGTAGGGGCACACGACTTTCTTGCTGTCGATCATAGCTTTCACCTGTTAATAAGAAAACACTAATACTCTATCACGACTTTTATTAGTAGCATATGCCATCTATAACTTTTTTTGGTTTCTTTGACAAACGGCGTGAGCGCGACACGAAGCAACGTGCAGGCGAATCAACTTGGCGCTTGACGGACGCGCCTTAAGGCGATCGAAACCACCGCTTTGGCACGCCGCTCATGGCTTAAGCAATGGCGAGATTCAGCAGCTCTTCTTCAGCGGGCAGCTGCTGATGCCGAGCAGCGGGTAGAGCGGACACCAGCGAATCAGTCCGGTCAGCAGCGGCACGATGCCAATCCAGCCCCAGACACCAACCGTGCCCGTTGCGGCAAGCGCAATCAGCGCTAGGCCGGCGATGATGCGGGCAATCCGATCAATTCCGCCAACATTTGCTTTCATGATCTGTCTCCTTCGTGGGTTGTAATGACGGAGTCAGTTTAGGGTCAAGCGGAGCGGTGGTATGTAACCCAGGTCACATAGTCTCGGTGCTGCCGGCAACTTCGCTTCAAGCGACCGCCAGTCGTTGCTATTTGGCCATTCCCGCCAGTTGCTGAAGCCCGTCGCGGTCGACGAGTTCGATCCGCTCGCGGCCGAGCGTGACCAGCCCTTGTGCGGCAAAGCCCTTGAGCAGACGGCTGACGATTTCCCTGACGCTGCCCAACTCGTCGGCCAGCGTTTGATGCGTGGCGCTGATCGGCACGCTCTTGCCGAGCAGCAGCTTGGCCAGTCGCTGGTCGAGCCGGTGGAAAGCGACCTCCTCGACCAGCAGCATCAACTCGGCGATGCGTTCGGCGAGCAGGTGAAAGACAAAGTCGCGGAACGCGGCGTTTCCGGCAATCAGTTTTTCAAACAGCGCGGTCGGCAGCATCAGCAGGCGCAGCGGCGTTTCGGCGATGCCGCGTGCGGTGTAACTGGTGTGGCCGAGCAGGCAACTTGACGTGATGACGCAAGAGCCGCCCGGCTCAACACGGTAGAGCAGCATTTCGCGACCGGCGGGGGTGTTTTTAACGACCTTGATCGAGCCTTCGATCAGCAGCGGAAAACCGCGGCACGCGTGTCTCTCGGCAAAAAGCTCAGTGCCTTCGGGAATGACTGCGGTGACCTCGGGTTTACAGATCGCCGCGATTTCGTCAGGCGCCAGCGACGCCAGCGCGGGATAGAGCGCCAGCAGTCGTCCTGGCGAGAACTCGGCAGCGCGATCCATCAGCCGGCCAGCTCCGACAGCGACGGCGCGCTAGCGGAAAGAGCTTTGGCATCTTGCTGCTCCCCCCCTGGCGCGACGACACACTGGACGCCTTCAGCGGCGCCGGCGATCCGCAGCGCCTTGCCGCCAAGCAGCGCGCTGGCGACCTTCTTGTGGGCGCGCGCGATGATGTTGCCGAAGGTCTGCCGTGAGACGCCCATTCGGGCGGCGGCATCGACCTGATAAAGGCCCTCGAGGTCGGCCAGGCGGATCGCCTCGATCTCGTCGAGCTCCATTGCAATCTCTTCCAGATCGCGCATTGGAATGCCTTGCGGCTTGTAATACCTGGCCGTTACATCGCAAGACACCTTGCGGCAGATCATCGGTCTAGCCATCTATTTTCCTTCGTTGAATCAAGCGAGTGGCCGAACGCCACCGTGGCCCAAGATACCTGAAAATTCGGCCAGCGTCATAGCGCCCAGCGTATCGCCGTTGAGCGCGCGTACCGACAGCGTCTGCTCCGCTTTTTCGCGATCGCCGACGACCAGCAAATAGGGAGTTCGCGCCAGCGTATGTTCGCGGATCTTGTAGCCGACTTTTTCATTGCGCAGATCGGTGATTGCCCGAAAGCCCGCTTTCTGCAGGGTGCTCGCCACGTCGCGCGCATAGTCCGCCTGGGCGTCGGTGATATTGAACACGGCAACCTGGACGGGCGCCAGCCAGACCGGAAAGGCCCCAGCGTAATGCTCGATCAAGATGCCGATAAAGCGCTCAAGCGATCCGAACAGCGCCCGGTGCAGCATCACCGGACGTACCCGCTCGCCGGCTTCGTTGATGTAGTTGATGTCGAACCGTTCGGGAAGATTCAGATCGACTTGCAAGGTGCCGCACTGCCAGTCGCGGCCGATCGCGTCGCGCAAAACGAACTCGAGCTTCGGGCCGTAAAAGGCCCCCTCCCCCGGATTGATCGAATAAGCGATTCCCATGTTTCCGAGCGCCGACGAGAGCGCATTTTCCAGCTGATCCCAGACCTCGTCGCTGCCGATCCGGTTGGCTGGTCGCGTCGACAGCTTGATCGCCACGTCGTCGAAGCCGAAATCGCGGTAGATATCGAGAACGAGCTCGACGACCGTTTCGCACTCCTGCTGCATCTGCGCCGGCGTGCAAAAGATATGCGCATCGTCCTGGGTGAAATGGCGAACGCGCAGCAGGCCGTGCAGCGACCCCGAAGGTTCGTAACGATGCACCTTGCCGAATTCGGCCATGCGGATCGGCAGATCGCGGTAGCTCTTGATTCCCTGCGCAAAAACGCTAAGCGAGCCGGGGCAATTCATCGGCTTGAGCGCAAAGACGCGGCCATCCTCGGTCTCGGTGGTGAACATGTGGTCGCGGTAATTGGCCCAGTGGCCCGAGGTCTCCCACAGCGAACGATCCATCACGTCGGGCGTATTGACCTCTTCGTAGCCGGCATCCTGTTGCCGCTGTCGCATATAGGCGAGAAGCTGCAGAAAAAGTGTCCAGCCCTTGCTATGCCAGAAAATCGACCCTGGCGCGCAGTCGTCGAAGTGAAACAGGTCGAGCTGAGCGCCCAGTTTGCGGTGATCGCGCTTGCCCGCTTCTTCCAGACGTGTCAGATGAGCGGCCAGACTCTTGTCGTCCGGCCAGCAGGTACCGTAGATCCGTTGCAGCATAGCGTTGCGCGAGTCGCCGCGCCAGTAGGCGCCGGCCAGTTTCATCAGCTTGAAGGCCCTGATCCTGCCGGTGGACGGCACATGCGGCCCGCGGCAGAGGTCGATGAAGTCGCCCTGGCGATAGAGCGAAATCACCGCGTCGCTCGGCAAGTCGCGAATGATCTTGCACTTGTAGTGCTCGCCCAGCGATTCGAACAGCGCGATCGCTTCGTCACGCGGCATTTCGATGCGCTGCAGCGGGATGTCCTGGCCGACCAGCGCTTTCATCCGCGCTTCGATTTGCGCCAGATCGTCCGGAGTGAACGGACGCTCGAAGGCGAAATCGTAAAAGAAGCCATCGTCGACGTTCGGGCCGATGGTGACCTGCGCGGCCGGATAGAGTTGCTTGACGGCCATCGCCAGCAGGTGCGCGCAAGAGTGGCGCATCAGTTGCAGGCCCTCCGGGTCGCGCTCGGTAATCAACGCGACGCGGCAATCGTCGGTGATGATCGAGGACAGATCGACAAGCCGGTCGTCTATTTTGGCGGCCAGCGCACTGCGCGCCAGACCGGCGCCAATCGACTCGGCAAGCGCCTGCGCAGTGAGCGGTTCGGGGAAACTACGTTGCGCCCCATCGGGCAAGGTAATGAGAGGCATTCTACTTATTCCCAATCAAACCGCTGACCGGACTCGATGGATCCGCACAATAGAGCTTGCGCGGCATACGCCCAGCGAGGAAGGCGGCGCGACCCGCGGCAACGGCAAGCTTCATGGCCTGCGCCATCAGCACCGGATCTTTGGCGGCGGCAATGGCGGTGTTCATCAGCACGCCGTCGCAACCGAGCTCCATACCGATCGCCGCATCGGAGGCCGTACCGACACCCGCGTCGACGAGCACCGGTACCTTGCTCTGCTCGATGATCAAGCGCAGATTCCAGGGGTTAAGAATGCCCATCCCAGAGCCAATCAGCGAAGCCAACGGCATGATCGCGCAGCAGCCGATCTGTTCGAGTTCGCGGGCAATGATGGGATCGTCCGACGTATATACCATGACATCGAAACCTTCATTCACCAATACTTCGGCAGCCTTCAAGGTTTCTCGGACGTTGGGGTAAAGCGTATTGGCGTCGCCCAGCACTTCGAGCTTGACCAGTTTATGACCATCGAGCAGTTCGCGCGCCAAGCGCAAGGTGCGGATCGCGTCGTCGGCGCTGTAGCAGCCAGCAGTATTGGGCAGGTAGGTAAACTCGGACGGCGGCAGATACTCCAGCAGGCTGGGCTGGGTCGCATCCTGGCCGATATTCACACGCCGGATGGCGACGGTCACGATCTGCGCACCGGACGCGTCGATCGCCGCGCGTGTTTCGGTGAAATCCTTGTACTTTCCGGTCCCCACCAGTAAACGTGAGCGATAAGTCTTGCCGGCAATCGAGAACACATCAGCCATGGTTCATTCCTCAATAGAAACGGGATCAAAGGCCGAACAGTATGGCATATGCTAATAAAAAAATGAACTTTTCGAGCAAAAATACCAACAACGGCTTGCTATTGTTTTTGGCGTATGCCAGTATTAACGCACGATTTCCAACCCCGAAAGAGAAGCATGAAACTGGCCTTCACCACCTCTGGCGAGAATCTCGATTCTCTGTTGGACCCAAGTTTCGGGCGTGCCCGGAGTTTTCTCATCTATGACCTAGCGACGCAGTCTTTCGAAGTCATCAGCAACCAACAGAACCTCGATGCGGCGCAAGGTGCCGGCATTCAGTCGGCGCAAACCATCGTCAAAGCGGGAGCCAAAGCGTTGATCACCGGGCATTGCGGCCCCAAGGCGTTCCGCGTGCTCGACGCTGCCGAAGTCAAGGTGTTCAACACCGATGCCTTGACGGTGGCCGACGCGCTGGCGCGTTATCGCGCCGGCGAACTGAGTGCAGCCAGCGCAGCCAACGTCGAAGGGCATTGGGCATGAACGAGTTCACCGTCACCTTCCGGCCGATCGGAGTGATCCGCAGCGAACATGTCTGCGCGCAGGAAACCCCGATCCAGTCGAACTACGCCAAGGGCTGCCAGGGACGCGCGATCATCTTCCTCGAATTCGCCGAGGGACTGCGCGACCTCGATGGCTTTTCACATCTCTATCTGATCTATCACCTGCATCAGGCCGAACCGCCCAAGCTGATCGTCAAGCCGTTTCTGCAGGACGTCGAGCGTGGCGTCTTCTCGACCAGACGCCCTTGCCGTCCCAACGCGATCGGCTTGAGCATTCTTGAACTGGTGCGGCGCGAAGGCAATGTGCTTCACCTGGACGGCGTGGACATCCTCGACGGCACGCCACTGCTCGACATCAAGCCGTACAGCGCGAAATTCGATCGAATCGAAACCTCGCGCAATGGCTGGCAGGATGAAATCGACGAGGAAACGGCCCAGCAACTCGGACGTCGTGGTTATCGAGGCTGATGCCGGCCGTGATTGCCACTGGAGGGCCCGCAAACGCGGTAGTGCCAGCGTCTCGGCCAATCGAACTGGACGCCCGGTTTCCCGGGGTGAATTCGCGAGTATGACCTTCTTAACCGCCTTGATCGGTAGCGATGCGCAGCCCTTTTGAAGCCGTCGGGACGGCGGTAGTAATGTAGCGTATGCCAATAAAAGTACTTGCTTTTCGTTCACGACACAGTATATTAGCGTTTTCTAATTCTTAGAAGGCAATGATGATGGACACTCAAAAAGTCGTTTGCCCGCACTGCGACGCCATCAACCGGGTGGCTGCGGATCGCCTGGACGACACGCCGGTATGCGGCGAATGCAAGCAATCCTTGTTGAACGGCGAAGTGCTGGAACTGACGGCCAGCAATTTCGACCGCCATATCGCCAACGCCGACCTGCCGATCCTCGTCGATTTCTGGGCCCCTTGGTGCGGCCCGTGCCGGATGATGTCTCCGGTGATCGATGCCGCGGCGAAGGCGCTGAAAACGTCGATTCGCGTGGCCAAACTCAACACCGAGAGTGAAGGCGAAATCGCCGCCCGTTTCGGCATTCGCAGCATCCCGACACTGGTCATTTTTCATCATGGAAAAATCGTGCGGCAGCAAAGCGGAGCAACCGATCTCGCTCACCTGCTCAAATGGGTTGAGGAGTCATCCGCCGGATAAGCCCCCCCCCCAACGGCCGCAAGCGCATTGCGGGGGAAGATCACGCCATCGGCCGCCCGGTTATTCAGCGCAAGCAGCACAAATGCGAAGGAACGGATTTTGTCATGTTTCTGAAAAAGCACTTGGGCGAAAAATACACCCCGCTGTACCTGCTCGCATCCCTTGGCGCAGGCGGCATGGCCGTTGCGTTCTACCTGCACCTGATGTTTCTGACGCCGCACGCACCCAAAGACCCCCGTCCCGACCTGGGACAGCCTGGCGTTGTTTTGGCAATCGGCGGGCTCGTGGGAGAAAATTGGCGTGGCGGCCGCGTGGATTTCTACGCTGCTTTTGGTTCTTGTCCACCTGCTGTTGCTGGTATGGAATATAGGTGAGTACAAAGAATTCAAGAGAACTCGCGCGTACGACGAACTGGTGCGCTCGAACGCCACGTTCCAGCGCATGGCCTGGCCGGCGACGCTGGCGATGATGATGAACGCCGGCTTCGTGGCGGCGTTGCTGACCATCCCCGGCCTCTAGTCGGCGATCGAGTACATTTTTCCGTGGGCCATTCTCGCCTTTGCCGTGTTGGGCATCAGCGCACTGAAAATCCAAACGGCGATCCTCGGCGAGCAGCTCATCTGCAGGAGAGTCGCGATGCGCGTATCAGCACATCGCCGTCACCTTGCGAGATAGCGAACCATAACTTGAACGATCTCCTCGAGCAGCGATTCCCGCTCCAAATCGGGAGGCGCGTCATGAACCAACCATCGCGCCAGGTGGGCAAGGATCTGCCCCAGAACCACCGCCATTGCAGCATAACTACCCTCTCGAACATCGCGACGGGAAGATAGAAGAGCGCCCAGCTGGCCTCTCCATGCGGCATCATCCTCGTTATCGTGGATGCCTTCAGCCGCCGGCGACTCCCGAAGAACCGCAGCGGAAAGCGCTTTCGAAAGCGCCGGATCGGCCTGGTGGAGATCTGCCAGCTCTATGAGGAACAGCCTTAGACCATCCTCCAGTGGAATTTTCGCATCCGCGAGGCGCACCACCCCCTTTCCCACAACTTGGTGTACCTCCTGATGGTGACGGGCGAGAAGCGCGGCCAGCAAGCTGTCCTTGTTGGGAAAGTACTGGTAGAGCGAGCCAACAGAGACACCGGCCCGTTCGGCGATCTTGTTCGTTGTGGTGCGAGCGTAGCCGAGCTCCGAAAAGGTCTCCGCCGCAGCCTGCAGAATGGCCTGGACCATGAGCTGAGAGCGCTTCTGGCTCGCCGATTTTCGGATCCCGCAAGAGCGACTCCGCGCATTACCCTCGTTCATGCAGACTTAACAAATGCGAGTAGCTTCCCCTCCCACTCGGTCCGCAGACGCTCCCCGACAGGGTACTTTCTCTTTGAAATGTTGAACGTTAATTCCATGAAATTTACTCCTAGCGTGCGTTCTTTCGCGCGAGTAGACAATGCGAATGATAGCTCACATTATATGTACGCGAGTTATTCCTCGCATTTCTAACTGCCCGTGGACGGACTTGAAGGAGAAAATGATGACCGAGAATCAGAACCTTAAGAACAACGAAGGCGCTCGTGGCGCCGGGTTGCCCGATCCTCATCGTTGCCCCTGGTTGGTGCAGTACATGCTGATCAGCCCGCTGCGGAAGATCATGGAACCGGCGAACCGACTCGTGGGGCCTTACGTTAATCCGGGTATGACTGTATTGGATCCCGGTTGCGGCTTCGGCTACATCAGCCTTCCGCTGGCCCGGATAGTGGGTCCCGAAGGAAGGGTGATAGCAGTGGACATTGAGCCACGTGCCGTCGCACGTCTGCAGCGCCGCGCCCGCCAAGCCGGACTCGCCGAACGCATCTTCGCTCAGACCTGCGCCTCCGAGGATCTCGGTTTGGCAGCCTATTCCGGTCAAGTAGACGTAGCAACCGTCATCCACACCCTACACGAGTTCACCAATATTCCTGGGTTCCTCTCGCAGGTGGCCGCGCTGCTGAAGCCCACGGGCCGTCTGCTCGTCGTGGAACCACTAGGCCACGTTAAGCCAGCACATTTTGAAGCCGAACTGAACTGCTGTCGGAACGCCGGCTTCCGGGAACTCTACCGTCCCTCCCTCGGGCGCAAGAATATGGCCTCCCTGCTGGCCCCAACATTGGGTTGATCTGAATCACAATCAGCCAGAAAAAAACCGGCGCGAAGAAACGCTCCACGCGGACTGGCAACGGGAATCGATTACGTTGATTTTCAAGTGCAACAAGGACAGAAAATGACATTATTATATTCGCTGCACCTCTTGCACGCCTATTCCAACCTCACTGCTGTCCGGTTAAATCAGAGCTTGAAAGGCTAGACTTCAGAAATGGAAGGGCTTCTCGGAGGAATAGAGGTGACGTCGATTTGAAATCGGCGTTGATGCATTATCCGAGGCATTGTTCTGGAGAAGATCCTCATCAACACCGGCAAGACGTTGCTCGCTCACCTAATGGTCTTTCGTCCATGGATGATATTCGAGCAGTTCGTGAGACGTTGCGGCGGCAACAACAGCGCGCGGTCGCTGACCTGTACCGACCAATTTCGGGTGATGGCCTTTGCGCAACGGACATACCAAAAAAGTGTGCGCGATATCAAAGTCTGTTTTTACCACATGGAGGATCGGGTCTCATTGCCCTGGCTGCGTGACGAAACCGATCTTGGCGATGCCGGCACGGCGGGCTGCGCTCATCGCTTCGGCAACGAATTCGTAGCGCACCGCCCGGTCAGCCATCAGATGCAGTTCGGCATTGCGATCGTGACTCACGGCTTCATAAAAACGCGCTTCCAGCGCGGCGTTGTCGAGCTTTTCGCCATTGAGGAAGACTCCGCCGTCAGCGGTGATTGATACGGACAGGGTCAACGGTTTCTCCGACGTCGGTGCGCTGGATGCACGCGGCAGATCAACCTGCACCGAATGCGTCATCAGCGGCGCGGTGATGATGAAGATGATCAGCAAGACCAGCATCACGTCGACCAGCGGTGTGGTGTTGATCTCGGCCATCGGCGCTTGCGCGCTGGAAGAATTGAAGCTACCCATGGCCATCTCAGGCGACCTCCGGCACTTTGCTACGGCGAGCGGGCTGCAGCGGATGGACCTGCGCGGTACTGGCGACCAGCGGCTTGCCGACAGTGAAGAAGGCGTGCAGATCGTGAGCGAAGGCGTCGAGATCGGCGAGAGCAACCCGGTTGGTGCGCGTAAATGCGTTGTAGGCGAAGACTGCCGGTAGCGCCACGGCGAGACCCGCTGCGGTCATGATCAGCGCTTCGCCAACCGGACCGGCAACCTTTTCCAAGGCTGCTTGCCCGGAAATCCCAATCGCCACCAGCGCGTGGTAGATTCCCCACACGGTGCCGAAGAGACCGACGAAGGGTGCCGTTGCGCCGGTGGTTGCCAGCACCGTCAGACCGTTTTCCATCCCGGCCTGGATGCAGGAAAGTTGCTGACGTAGCGAGCGTTCCATCTGTTCTGGCTGGCTGATATGCGCGGCGAGCTGACTCCCCGCTGCCTCGCAATGACGGCGGCAGTTATCCGCCTGCGCCGCCAGTTCAGCGTACGGCGAGCCGTCACCGCCTCGATTCAGCGCGTCGAGGCCGGCTTCAACGCTCAACGCCGCCCAAAAGGCACCAACGTGGCGCGCCGCCCGGCGCAGGTGCCAAGCATCGACTGTCTTGGCGAAAATGAGATACCAACTGACTACCGACATCAGCACCAGAAGAATCGCGACAACGTGGGAAATGGTGTCGCCGCTTCCCCAAAGATGGGCGAAACCAAATACGTTTTGCGAGGAAGAGTCGTGCATCTTATTGCTCCAGTTTGAACAGAATGGGAACGAGCACCCAACTCTCGACGGCGATGCCGCCGCGCTTGGCGGGAATGAATTTCCATTGGCGCACGGTCTTGCGCGCCGATTCATCGAGCCGGCTGCTGCCGGACGATGTTTTTAGCTCGACGTCCTGCGCGCTGCCTTCGACCATAACGCGCACGCGTAGAACGACCTTGCCTTCCTCACCCAAGCGGCGTGACTGCGGCGGATACGGCGGCGCCGGATTCTGCAGATAGTCGGCGTCAAAGCGTGCGCCGACTACATCGCCCCCGCTCCGGCCACTGCCAGTGGACGTGCCCGCGCCACTCCCCGGTGATGCGGCTGGCGGGGCCGCAACCGGCCGTGGTTCGGCCACCACCGGGGCGCTCGCCGGTGCCGGCTCGGTACTGGCCGTCGTTTCCAGCAGCGGTATATCGAGGGGCCGTGGCTGCACCGATATCGTTCGGGGAATCACCGGCCGGGTGATTTCGCGCTGGGGAGGCAAAACGGGCAACGGTCGTGACGCCGCCTCCACCTCGACCGGCTTTGGCGGTTCGATGAAATTCACCATCAACGGTGTTTCCAACAGCGCCGGCACAACCGTCTTGGCGGCCAGGATGAGCAACAGCACGCCAGCATGCAGCGCAACGACGATGCCCAGCAGACCGCCACGACGCGCAGTGCCGGAACGGTAGGGGGTTGAATAGGCGTAGTTCATGTTCGATCAATCCTGTTCGTGGCAACCGTCAGCAGAAACCGCCCAGCCGTCTCCAGCCTGGGAACCTTCGCGGGACAAGCACCATTGGTGCACTCAAGCATGGGTTACTTGGCGCGAAGCGACAGCGTGGCAGCCTGAACACGTGACCAACCCTTGTTCTCAAGCGGGCATGTGAGTTACATGCCATTTCTTGGATTCCTGTTGCGCCTGCCACATGCGTGAATATCGGCCGCCGTTGCGCGACAGATCGGCATGGCGGCCACTTTCGGCAAGGCGTCCCTCGTCGATCACCAAAATCTGGTCTGCTCCGACCACGGTAGAAAGACGGTGCGCGATCACGATGACTGTCTTCTCGCGGACCAGCGTATCGATCGCCCGTTGCACTGCCACCTCGCTTTCGGTATCGAGCGCTGCAGTCGGTTCGTCCAGAATGACAATCGGTGCATTTTTGAGCAAAGCCCGGGCAATCGAAATACGCTGCCGCTCCCCGCCGGACAGCCGCCCACCGATATCCCCCAGCCGCGTATGCCAACGTTGCGGCAGGCGTTCGATGAAATCCAGGCATTGTGCGGCCCGGGCTGCCGCTTCGACTTCTGCTTCGCTGGCATCGGGCCGGGCCATGCGGATATTGGCCAATACCGTATCGTCGAACAGATAAACATCCTGGAATACGACGGAGACCAGTGCCTGCAAGGTTTCACGGGGAATACACCGGATATCGACCCCTCCGATGAATATCCGTCCTTTCTGCGGATCCGCCTGCCGCATCAGCAGACGAGTCACCGTGGTTTTGCCCGACCCGGAGGGGCCAACAAGCGCTGTCAGGCTCTGTGCTGGAAGGACGGCATCGATTTCCCGGAGCGTGGGCGTCTTGCCTTGAGCGTACTGAAAACTGACGTTCTCGAAACGGACATCGAAGCGCGTGGGAATCTGCGCCGGCTGCGCCTGAGCCAAGGGTTGCACCGCCATCAGTGCATCAATCCGTTCCAGCGCCGTCTCGATCAACTCCAGGATGGCGGTATACGAAACGAAGTTGGCCAGCGGTTCGGCGAAACGGACCGTGATCACGAACAGGGCAGCCAACGTCGCCACGTCGAGACCGCCATCGAGGACAAACAGTACGCCCAAGCCCAGAACCAGCAACAGCCCCAGTTCGACCACGCTGGTAACGATCAGGTTGGGTTTGGCGCCCTTGCGCTGACCGAGCGTCTGAACGGTTTCAAGATACGCGAACGAGGCAGCCAGACGCTGTGCCTTGTCTCCTGTCTGACAGGCTGCTCGAAGTACCGGCAAACCTTGGGTATATTCCAGCACGCTGGCACTGGCGTGCTCATTGGCCGCGGCAAGAACCCGCATGCCCCGACTGAAGACCGGCCTGCGCCAGCGATACAGCGGGATAATCGCCGGAAAGACCAACAACAGTGCGGTGGCCATACGCCAATCGACAAAAAACAGGGCCAATGCGGTAAATAGCGGGGTTACCAGCGCAATGACGATCAGATTGACGATCATCAGGGAATAGCTGAGGTTTTCATCCACATTACCCAGAACCATGGCGTTGAGCTCCCCCGAACGCCTGTCCTGCAGTTGCTCCAGAGGCATCCGGCGCAGTTGCTCGCCCAGTCCTGTGCGCAGGCGATGCGTGGCCTCCGCCAGCCGGCCATCGAACTCGAATCCTTGTGCCCGCCAGCGCAGCGCGGTAGACAAGCCCCCGAGCACCACCATCGCCATGGTCCATGGCCACGCACTGCCTTCGGGCGAGGCGGAAATGACACTCCGCATGATGGGTACGACGCACGCCAGCGCCAGCCCCTGGATCGCTGCAGCTAGAACTAGGCCCATCAGGCTCTGCCGCATGCCCGACGCATCCTTTCCGACACTATGCAATAGCTGCCGGTAGGTAACGCGCCAAGGCGTTATCGTGTTTTTTTCATCCATTGTGGCACTCGCACTCATGCTGTTTCTCCCCCGTTTTCCTTATGGGCACGAAGCGATTCGCCCAACGTCCAGTCTTGAGCCGTTTGGTAGTTCCGCCACAGGCGTGCGTAGACACCCCCGGCGGACACCAACTCGTCGTGCCGGCCTTGTTCACACAGTCTGCTGCGATCGAAAACAAGAATCTGGTCGGCATCGCGGATGGTGCTGAGGCGGTGCGCGACCATGATCACGGTTTTGCCGCGCATCAACACCGACAAGGCGTGAATAAGCGCCACCTCATTTTCCGGATCGGCAAACGCGGTGGCCTCGTCGAGCACCAGGATTGGTCGGTTCTGCAGAATCGCCCGCGCAATCGTAATGCGTTGGCGTTGTCCGCCGGACAGAAATACTCCGCGCTCGCCGACCTCGGTGTCGTAGCCCCGTGGCAGCTCCATGATGAACTCATGCGCCTGCGCCGCTTTGGCCGCTTCAATCACTGCATTCATATCCGCCGCTGGCGATCCGATACCGATGTTGGCGGCAATGCTGTCGGCAAACAGGAAGGTATCCTGAAAAACGAACGCCACCTGCTGCATCAAGGCATCGGCGGACAGTTGCCGGACATCGGCTTCCCCCACGAGAATTCGTCCGGCGCAAACGTCCCAGAAGCGCGGAATCAGCTTGGCCACTGTACTTTTGCCGGCGCCGGAAGGACCTACCAGCGCAGTGACCGAACCCGGGGCGGCGTGGAAGCTGACCGACTCTAGCGCCAGACTGTCCGTATTGCCATAGCGGAAACTGACATTCTCGAAGCGCACGCTCGCGTCTTTCGGCAATTGCAGCGCATGCGCTGCCGGCTTGGGCAATACCGGCGCCGTCATCACGCTCTGAATGCGCGCAATACTCAGCTTGGTTTTCTCGATCATGTGCATGAGCATCATGGCTGGCATCATCGCCTCCGCCATGCCGGTACAGAGCAAAAGCACGGCCACCCAGCGGGTGCTGTCCAGGCCATCGCCCGACGCCAGCCAGACGCCTGCGCACAACACGGCAATCAGCGTTGGCAACGGTCCGAGAATCGCCATCGAGAAGCGCGCCGCAAAGCCAGCCTCGCGATACCAGCGGGTGAGCACATCCAGATAGACCTCCAGGGCACGCTGGTAGCGGCCAAACGTCGATTGCCCGGTGTCGAAGGTGCGCACCACCGGCATCGCCTGGACAAATTCAACAATCGCTGAGCTAACCCGCTCGCGCGAGTGGTTGTAGAGGCGCACCATTTCCTGGCGGTTGCGCATCGCCAGGCTGAGTATCCCGAAGCCGATAGCCATCACCCCGACCGCCGCCAGCGCCAGGCGCCAGTCGAGGAACAGCAATGCGACAAACGTCACCACAGGAATCGCATAGGCTCGCGCATACAGAGGTGTACTGTCTGCAACAAACACGTGTAGCGCCTTGACATCATCGTGGATCACCTTGGACAAGGCTCCTGCTCCCTGGGACTCAACGTAGCCCAGCGAAACCCGCCCCAGCCGCTCGCTCAATTGCAACCGCAGGATGCGTTCGAGACGGAATGCCGCGTAATGCGATTGATCGAAAGAGTTCTTGCGAAGCGCAAAAGACAGCGCAGTACAGATCACGACCGCAGACACGACCGACCAAGGCCATTGCCCGGGTGAATCCATCAGGGACTTGATCGTGAGCGCCAGCAGCGCCATCGCGGCCAGGCCGAGCACTGCCGCCGCGATCGACATGGACATGGCCAGCAGGATTTGCGATCTGACCGGATCCATGATGGCCCAGGGGCGCATCCGGTTCTTTTCTGACGCACCTTCGACCTCACCTGGCAACGGAGCCACGACTTCGGCCGTTGTGCTTGTGGTATTCATCTAGATAACTCCCTTTCATACAGAAAAACGGGACCGCCGGCGATCAAGCGCGTCCTCATGCAGCTCAAGATGGCAAGTGTGTTTCGAAACGCAACCGAACGATCCGTGGTTCGCAATACGCACGCAGAAAAGGCAGGCGCATCAACCAGCCGATCCAGCCGAGGCGTTCCGGGAAATGATCGAGGAAGCGCCATGCTTCCTGAACACGAATGCGCGGAGACCATTTTTCCGGAGCCTTGTTGTCCGACGTCCCCCACTTGAAATCGGGCGCATTCTTCAGCTTTCGTACCGATTCATGTCGGCGCCCCTTGCCCACGATGGCCGGCCCCTGTATTTCAAGCAGCATCTCGGCGCCGGCAAAGCGCAAAGCCATCCGCGCAAAAAGCTCGCCAATCTCCCGCTCGTCGAAATACATGAACAGGCCTTCGGCAATCACCAGCACGTGGCGGTCGGCCGTATCGACGTCGTCGAACCAGGACACGTCGAAAACCGATTTGGCCAGGAAACGATAGTTGCTTGTTTCCTTGAAGAATCGCCCACGTAGTTCCAGCGATTCGGGCAGATCGAGTTCGTACCAGAGCGTGTCCTTGTGACGCAGTCGCGCGTGTCGCGTATCGAGCCCGGCCCCCAGATTGATAACGCACGCCCGCTCATGGCGATCCAGAAAGGCCTGGGTCGCTCTGTCCAGAAGCAGCGCACGGACGGCACACCCCCACTGAGACATTCGAGCTCGTTCGAACTTGGAAAAGTCGTAATCGATGGCCGTGAGCAGCCTGACGGCCGGAATGTCGAGCACAATGGGCTCGCGCATCTTCGTTTCGGTGGCGCGCGCCCACAGGGGGATCAGCAGGGTTTCCGGTACGCCGGTCAGTTTTACGTCCATGGTTGACTCCTTGTTTCCTACTTACGGCCGATGGTCACGTCCATCTCACCCATGCCCGAATGCTTGGTGAAGCTCCGTACACTCCGGAAGCCGGTTCTCAACATCGCATCGGCTATCTCGCCCTGGGCAATGGCGAAGTCCATTCCCATCAATTCCGGAATCAGGAATTCGCACACCAGATTGGCAGGTTTCGTTCGCTCGTCACGAACACCGTCCTGATGGGTGATGAAAACGCCCCCGTGTGCCAGGGATTCGTGCACCCGGACGAACAGCTCGTCGAAATGTGGTTTGAAAAAATTCAGTGTGGCGCTGGCGAAAACGAGGTCGTGGGGGCCGCCCAGGTCATCCAGCATGTAGTTGCCGTCGATGACGGATACACGTTCCTGCATGCCATATTCCTGGACAAAACCCCGGGCAACAGCGGCTACCGCGGGCTGCTCAAATATCGTCCCTTGCAGCGAGGGGTGCATCGAAACGATCGCCATGGTGTAGAACCCCGAGCCGCCCCCCAGGTCCAGCATCGACCTCATGCCGGAAAACTCGGGGAGCTCGCTCACGACTCGAGCCATATGCTGAGCCTCCCCACTGTATTGATACGCGGCCGACAAGCGCGCCGACTCCGCCCAGATCGCTTCGTCATCAAACGACATGGCTTCAGGCGCAGGCCCCTTGCTGACAAGGTCTTCGATGTCCACGGGAAATTGCTCATGGAAGCGGCTGACATGCAACAGATAGTGACCGAGGTAGGCTGGCGCCTGGCTAGCCAGAAACTCCGCGCTCAACGGCGTATGCTCGTATCGGCCACCTTGCTTCCTGATCAAATCCATCCCAGCAAGCGCATTAAGCAGCAACCCGGTATTACGCGGATGGAGACCGAGGCGGTGCGCAATCTCATCGACAGAGCTATTGTCAAGATGATCGAATAGTTTCAGTTGGAGAGCTGCCACAAATATCCGGTGCCTCAATCCGGCATTGACCAGGTCGCCTGCGGGAGACCAGTCGCCATTGGTTTGCGGAATCGTCTTCATCATCGTCCTTTGTAGTAAAACTACTCGCTAGCCTGCGTGGATGGCTGAACGAGCACGAAATCGTTGCCGTGACTCGTTTGATGCTCGTGGCGATACAAAAGAGAAAGCGGCACCATGCCCAGCGCACAGAACGCCGCTGCGCCCAGGACGGCCTGGTAACCGACCTGGCCGGCAATTGCGGTTCCGAGCGTGACGGCAAGAATGCTGAACAGCATGTACAGGCTGTATTGCGAGGAGAAATCGGTGGCCGGGCTGGCTTTTTCGGCATAGTCCATCATCAGTGTGGAAATCACCGTGACAGCCGGGTTGTAGCAGAGGAAGAACATTCCGACGGCCATGGCGACGTGCCCCGTGCTCGTCGCGCCCAGCAAGGGCACGGCGAGGACGACGACCCCCGGAATCTGCAACAGCGCAGCGCCGATCATCACCGGGCGACGCCCCACCCGGCGGATCAGGTGACCGGCGAGCATGGCGGCCGGAATGCCGCACAGACTGCCGACTACATTGACGACGAAACCGATACGATCGAGCGACCATCCCGAATCGACGAGAATCGGCGTGATCAGGGCGTAGCCGAGGCTGACCGCCAAGGGATAGAACAGGATCATGGCCAGCCAGCCGCGCCGCGCCGGCTGCAACACCAGCACCCACAACCGCCGCAGCACATTCACCGCTGGCGCTGCGAGATGCTGCGTTGCCGGCTCCTTGAAGAACAGCAACTGGATAAACGTAACCAGCGTTCCCGCCGCCAGGATCCACGTACACCCGGCCCAGCCGACATGAGGATACGCGACCAGCACACCGCCAGCGCCCAGCAGGTTGCCGAGCAGCCCTCCCGCCGCGTGCAGCCCGTTGGCGACTCCTCGCTCTTCCGGCGGCGCCAGCCGGCACACCAGGCCGTCGACCGCGATGGCCTGCGTGGCCGAAGCAAAGGAGAGCAGAAGACACAGGGCATAGACGCTCGAGAACTCTCGCACAGGATCGAAACGACCGATCGCGAGCAATGCGCCGATCATGGCCATCTGCATGACCAACAACCAGCCGCGGAAATGTCCGAACTGCCGGGATCCATACCGATCGACCCAAGGCGCCCACAACAATTTCAGCGCCCACACCAAGCCAAGCAGATAAACCACGCTGACGTTTTCAAGCGCGGCGCCGCTTTGACGCAGTATGGCGACCAACGCTACCAGGAAAAACCCGGTACCGAAGTACTGGGTGACGTACAAGCCGCCCAACAGCCACCAGTGCGAGCGTTTCATCCGGTCGGGAGAATGCCTCTCGTTCATGTTCTCTGTTACCTCTTTTTGGTTTCCCGATGCAGCTTGACTGGCCGCGCAGATGGCAAGGGATGAGTCGCAAGAAACGCTCATGTCAGACTTCGCCTAGAACGAGTACCTGGCCCCCACACCGAAGCGACGCGGTTCGCCGAAGGTCACCAGCGTTCCGTTGCTCTGCGACATCACCGACGTCAGGTAGCTCTCGTCGGTCAGGTTACGCACATAGGCGTAGAAGTCCCATGGGCCGGTCTTGTACCCTGTTTTCAGATCAACCGTGGCGTACGCCCCATCCTGGAAGGTGTTTTCAGGATTGAAATAGCGCTTGCCCTGGCCGCGCACATCGACCCGGCCATAGAGCCCGTTACCCGCCGTATATTTGAGCCCGAGCCGTGCCGTATAGGCGGGGGTTTTCTCGATGCGATTGCCATTGGACGTCGTATCCGAGTATTCGTCGTAGCGCGCGCTGACCACACCGAGCGCACCGCTGACCTCCCAGCGATCGTTAACCAGGTAGCTGGCCTCGATTTCCGCGCCCTTGGAATGTGCCTGGCCGGCGTTCGACGTGTAGATCATCCCGGTCGCACTGTTGAAGGAGTAGGTGTGAATATCCTTGATGTCCATGTAGAACAGGGACGCCGAGAGATACAAACGGCCGAAATCGGAGCGAATGCCGAGCTCGTAGTTGGTCGAGGTTTGCGGATCAAAACGGTTCTCTTCCTCGACGTTGCTGGACGTCCAGTAGTTATACCCGCCAGGCAGATAGCCCTTGGCGACGGAGGCGTAGGTTTTCCAGTTGGGCGTCAGTTCGTAAGAGAGTGCTACTTTGGGCAGAAAAGTCTGCCAGCGATGATCGGCATCAAGAGAAATCGACGGCGGATAACCCGACGACCCGACTGGCTGCATATAGAAGTCCGAATCCATGGACTTCTCGATCTGCTGGTACCGACCGCCGAGGGTCAGTTCCAAGCGTTCATTGAGCGGTACCATCAACTGACCGAACACGGCCCGGGTTTCAGTTTTGGTCGTCGACACGTCATCCATATCGATATTGACGCCGGCACCGAACGGATTCCCCATGAGGATCGCGGGGTACTGCATTCCATAGCGGGTATTCCGGTATTTGTCGTTCTCGAAATAGAGCCCGCCAATCCAGCGAAGCTCGCCAGCCGCCCCACCGGAGAGTCGAACCTCCTGGCTCAGCGTATCCGTTTTCGAGTGCTGGAATTGTGTCAACCCGGCGTACAGGGCACTGTTCCCCCAGTCGGAATCGTAGTCGCCGTCCATCTTTACCGATTTGTGTGTCGTGACGGCATCCAGAGTGATATCGCCGAATTTATGCTGGATCGACAAGCTTTGGGCATCGGCAACCGTTTTGGTCAGCGTATCCTGATCGAACGCCGCATCGCGCGCATCGGAGCGACGGTAGGCCGCATAGTCGGACCCCGCAGGAATCATCCCGCCGCTAAGCCAGTAGTTGGCCTGAAAATCATGAGAGGCATACAGTTGAATCGTGGTATCCGGGGTCGCTTTGTAAAGCAGGCCGAGATTGAACCGTTGCTCGTTTTTCCGATTTGCGTCCGAATTCATGCCCGACTGGTGATTGGTGATCCAGCCGTCGTCGCCCGCCTTCTTGCCGCTGAACGTAAGATAGAGTTTGTCCTTAATCATGGGACCACTCACTGACAGCGTTGTCTCGTATCCACTCTGGTTGGAGATTTCACCTCCAACCTGGCCGCTCCAATTGTCTTTCGGCTCCTTCGTGATGATATTGATCACGCCACCGATCGAGTCCTTGCCGTAAAGGCTGCCTTGCGGTCCACGCAACACTTCGACGCGCTCGACGTTTTCAAGCAGCGCATCGTAGGCATAGCGATTGCTCTGTGGGATACCGTTAACGTAAATGACTACCGGGTTCGTATTGGTAAAAGTGGAAGAGTTGATACCCCGGAAGTTGACGTCTTCCGAGTACAAGAATGTCGACGACAGGTTGGGAATCTCGCGTACCAGGTCGGCAACGTTGCGAATGCCCTTTTCCTGGATTTCCTCGCCAGTAATCAACGTGACGCTTTGAGGCACATCCTTGAGCTTTTCCTCCACCTTGTTGGCAGTAACCGTGACGTCCTTGAGGGTCGATTCCTGAACACTATCGGCGTGTTGCGCCATGGCCGGAGAGACCAGGGCCGCACAAGCCACACAAATTGCCGTGTTACGCATCTTCATGCTTTTTCTTTCGATTTGAATCGTTGCACTGAGGGTTGGTTGGTGGAATGCCTTCCACGCGGACAATCGCTGGCAGATGTCGGCCGAGCCACGGCAGCTTCGCCAGCCACGGCGCCATTCCCCAAGGGAAAGTGCGGAACTTCCGGTAAGGCTCCTCGTAGTAGGAACTCAGAGGCAGCCCCCAGTCCCTGAGTTGCCGCTCTATCTCGTCCCGGTTGATTCCCCAAGGCATACATGGGACCTGGTAGTACGGCGTTTTTTTGAACCCGTTCAGCGTCTTGTCGGAGAACCAGCGCGGGATGACGTCGAACATCAGAGTGCTACAGGGAAACCGGGCAAGAATCGCGTTCAGCAAGCTCTTGACATCCTTTTCTTCGAAATACATCAGCAAACCCTGCATTGACACAAAAACCGGGCCGGATGCGTCGATGTCATCCATCCAGGAGAGATCCAGGGCGCTCTTGGGCACGTGGCGACAACGGGCAGAAGCTGGCAGGAAGCGCTCACGCACGGCAATGGCCTCGGGCAGATCGACGCACACCCACTGCACCCGTTCGTTGTCGATCCGCTGAAACTGGGTTTCGAGGCCGCAAGCGAGTTCGACCACGGGCCCTTCCGGATGCCTGGAAAGCCACGCCGATACCGCCTCATCGAACACCAGAGATCGGATCGCGTGCGAACTATCGGGCTTCCCGAACGAGCGTTCGTAGTCGTAATCAATGGTGCGGTAGATACGCACAGCGTGCTCGTCCTTGAGCCATGCATCTGGACGCGACGCCTCGGAGGCGCGGTTATGCAGTGTCCATAACATCGTTTCAGGCACTCCATTCAGCAATCCAGCCGCCTCAGCCATTACACATTCCTCCTCAACAGGTACATCCCCACCTTGAAAAACAAGCCATTTCCCCTAAAAAGGCCAGGGAAAAACAAGCGGGACACGAATAATCACCGCCCAGGAGAGCGATCAGCGATTGCATCCACGAAGGCTTTAGATGATAATCATTATCATTTAAACAACTACCCGTATCGGTTCTTTCTTCACCCGATCCGGTTCATCGAATGGCACGGATCGACAGCATGCAAACCAACCCAGTACAAGCAACCGATTCAGTCCTGCGCGCGCACGATCTGATGGTGGATGCTCCTGTTTTCTCCTTAGGCCCAGATGACTCCTTCAATCTGCACCAGACCACCGTTCAGGATGGTTTCGAAATTCTCTCTTGGGTCGGAAATTTCCATAACCCGATCAGCATCAACATGCTTGACGACAGCGGGCGGATTCACTTTTCCTACTCGATCCTCGGGGCACTAGCCTGTCAGCTTGTGCAACCGGGAAAATCGCACCGCTACAGTGTCCCCGAAAACGGTGGGGGGATCGTTTACACGCCGGATATTCAATGGAACCTTACTCGTCAAGGACCACAGGAACATATCGATGTCATGATCCGGCCCGACAGTTTGGCGCAATGGGGGATTGATGCCGATGCTGCTCTGATTCGATCAATCGCCGACGGGAAGTGCTTCGCTTGCGGCTATTCGGCTGCGGAACTCAACGCAACGGCTCACCAGCTCAGTTCAGCCATGCAGAGCGGCGGACGCCACCCCCTCTGGCTTCAGGCACAGGCTCTGACCCTTGTCGCACTGTTCCTGGAGCAACGGTGTCCACGCTGCGAAGAAAAGCGCTCGATCAATCCTTTAGAGCGGCAACGACTTCTGCGTGCGCGCGACATTCTTCTCGCCGATCTCGAGCAGGCGCCGACACTCCCGGAGATCGCCTCCGAAGCTGGACTGACTCTGCTCCGGCTGAAACGCGGGTTCAGACAACTCTTCGGCCATAGCGTATACGGCCTGTTCCAGCACGAACGCATGCATGAAGCGCGGCGACAACTCGAGACAGATGACCTGTCCGTAAGCCTGGTAGCTTCAAGACTTGGCTATACCAACATGAGCCATTTTGCGGTCGCCTTCCGGAAACAGTTCGGCATCAATCCATCGACATTGAAGCGCTCCGGAAAAGCCACGACGCTTACAACCTGCTGCAAGCATTGAACCGAAGCATCTACGCCCGCAACACCCGCAAACCGTTGGCAACCACCAACAGGCTGGCGCCCACGTCGGCGAACACGGCCATCCACAGGGTGCCCGTGCCGGCGATGGCCAGCGCCATGAAGACGGCTTTTATGCCGAGCGCGAGGGCAATGTTTTGCGCCAGAACGCGGCGCGTCGTGCGCGACAGGCGGATGAAGCGGGCGATTTTACCGAGGTCGTCGTCCATCAACGCGACATCCGCCGTCTCGATGGCCGTGTCGCTCCCCGCCGAACCCATGGCGAAGCCGATGTCGGCGCGGGCCAGTGCCGGCGCGTCGTTGATGCCATCACCGACCATGCCGACCTTGCCGCGCTGGGCGTAGCCGGCTACGGCACGCAGCTTGTCCTCGGGCAGCAGATCGCCCTGCACTTCGTCGATGCCAGCCTGCGCGGCAATCGTACGCGCGGTGTGAGCGTTATCGCCGCTTAGCATCACCGTCCGCACCCCGAGCGCGTGCAGCGCCTGCACCGCCTCGCGGCATCCCGCGCGCAGCGTATCGGCGACAGCGAAGAGCACCGGCACGCGATGTCCGTCGGTGAGCAGCAGAACGGTCTTGCCCTGCGCTTCGAGACGCTCGACCCGCACCTCCAGCGCCGTCGAGCAGACTCCCAGTTCGTGGATCAGCCGATGATTGCCGAGGGTGTAGCTCACCCCATCGACGCTGCCAGCCACGCCGCGCCCCGGCAGCGCGGAGAAGCCGGTGACGGCGAGCAGCGTCCCGGCATCGCCCGCGTACCCAGCCACCAGGGCGCGCGACACCGGGTGATCGGACCGCGCGGCGAGTGCGACGGCAATGCTCACCGGATCGGTGAGCCCCGCGCCTTCGGCCGCTTCGAGCAGAACCGTGTCGGTCAGCGCCGGCTTGCCGGTGGTGACGGTGCCGGTTTTGTCCAGCGCCAGCCAGGCGAGATTGTGCGCGCCTTCGAGATGCGCGCCGCCCTTGACCAGGATGCCGTACCGCGCCGCCGCGGTGAGCGCGCTGACGATGGTGACCGGAGTCGAGATGACGAGGGCGCACGGGCAGGCGATGACCAGCAGGACCAGCGCCTTGTAGATCCACGTCGCCCAATCGCCCGCGAACAGCAGCGGTGGCACGATGGCCAGCAGTAGCGCCAAGCCGACCACGGCAGGGGTGTAGCGCGCGGCGAAGCGGTCGATGAAGCGCTGAATCGGCGCACGGGACGCCTGCGCCTTTTCGACGGCGTGGATGATCCGGGCCAGCGTCGAATCGTTCGCCCGCGCGGTAACGGTGACTTCCAGTTCGCCCGTCGCGTTGATCGTGCCGGCGAACACCGTGTCGCCAGGTGCCTTGTCTACCGACAGGCTTTCGCCGGTGATCGGCGCCTGATCGACGGTGGAGCGCCCGGCGGCAACAATTCCGTCGAGCGCGATACGTTCGCCGGGGCGCACGCGTATGCGGGTGCCCAGCGCAATATCGGCGCTCGGCACGTCGATCCAACGCCCATCCTGCTGGCACACCGTGGCTCGCTCGGGCGCCAGTTGCAGCAGCCCGCGGATGGCGCGCCGCGCCCGCTCCAACGAACGCGCCTCGATCCGTTCGGCCAGGGTGAACAACACCATGACCATGGCCGCTTCCGGCCATTGCCGCAGCAACAGCGCGCCGGTCACAGCCAGGCTCATCAGTGCGTTGATGTTCAGCGCGCCGTGACGCAGGGCGACCCAACCCTTGCGGTAGGTGCCGGTACCGCAGACTGCAACGGCCGCCAACGCCAGCCCGGCAGCGATCCACTCGGAAAGCGATGCCCAATGCGCCACCTCCGCACCGAGCGCAACGACGCTGCCCAGCGCCAGCGGCCAAACAGGAGCGACCTCGTCGCCCTGGAACGCCGCATTGCCGCGCACCCCGTCGGCAGCCTTCGGCAACGCCTCGCCGACCATCCCTAGTTCGCGGATGACGGCTTCGATGCCCGGCAACACGCAGGGAGCGTGCACCACGCTCAATACCCGCTGCATCAGGTCGAATTCAAGACTATGCACGTCGGGATGGCCGGCCAGTTTGCGCCGGATCATCGCCTCTTCGGTCGGACAGTCCATCTGCGCGATGCGCAAGCGGCTACGCACGTAGCCGTCGGGAATCGGCCCGGCGTCTACCACGTTCGCGGTCCTCTTACCGCCGTGACTTCCGCAACACGCGCCGTGCACGTACCCGCTGCCGTGGGTGTGACGATGGGCGTGATCGCGTGCTCGAACTGGCTCGGCACACGCCATTCCGCCCGAACTCTCGTAGTGACACTGGCACGAATGGCCTTTGGATTTTGCCGACACGATGGAACTCCGCTTGTCGATGACTGGCCGATTTCACACCCTGAAGTTACTATAGGGTCAAGCCCTGTCTGGAGACATCATGAAAATCGGCGAACTAGCCCGCCTCGCGCAATGTAGCGTCGAAACGGTGCGCTACTACGAAAAGGCCGGACTCCTGCCGCCGCCGGCGCGCTCGGACTCCAACTACCGGCACTACGGCGACGCGCATGTCGCCCGCCTGCGCTTCATCCGCAATTGCCGCACGCTCGACATGACCCACGATGAAACCCGTGCGCTGCTCGAGCTTATCGATCAGCCGGGAAACAGCTGCAGGGGCGTCAACCGAGTACTCGACGAGCACATCGCGCACGTCGACATGCGCATCAGGGAATTGAACCAGCTCAAGCAGCAACTCGCCGCCCTGCGCCAGTCCTGCCACGGCGAGCAACCAGTCATTGCCTGTGGCATCGTGCAAGGATTGGCATCAATGGAAACCGAAGCGCGACGCGAGCGAAAAACGCACCTCGGTTAGCGGCAAGGACATCAGCGAGCACCGCACAAGAAGCGCTCCGAAGCAGTATTTTGTCGTCAGCTAAACCAACAAAGGAGATCCCCCGGCTTTGCCGGGGTGGCAGTATAAGTTTGACTTTTACGGGAGTCGGCCGAGATTTTCCGGAAGGTAGCGCAGAACACGTTCCGCGTGATCGATGTATCTGGCTGGTCGCGAGAAGTCAGGTGAGGCATCGGTTCGGAATTTCATGCTTGGCATTGGGCCGTTTTGAGCGCCGAGGCCGTGCTGTCTGTGGCGACGAGAAACGGTATGAGGAATCGCGAGAACTTTAGCGTTCGATCAGCCGCTTTGAGCGGCCCATCAATGAAGGCCCCCGGCTTTGCCGGGGGATTGTTACTGGTGCTGCTCAAGCCGCGATCCGTATCGTTGTCACTCCCCCCGCGCGAAAAGACTTCGGATTCCGTCCAAAGTACCTGGTGAACGCCGCGCTGAAATTGGCGGGATATTCGTAGCCGACCGCGTAGGCCACCTGAGCTACGCGTGTTCCGGAAGCCAGCAAAACCCATGCTTTTCGCATTCTTAGTTGTAGCAAATATCGCGCGGGGGTAATCCCAAAATGACTCCGAAAACCGTGCTTGAAGGCATGTTCGTTGAGCCCGACGGACATGGAGAGATAGGGGATCGTCAGTCGTCGATCTGCATGCATGTGCATAAGATCGCGAGCCCGGTTTAATTTCTCGATATCTGCGCAATTCACATCAGGAGTAACGGATACCGCCCCTGTAGACAGCGGACGCAAAACCTCCGCAGCCAGTGTTAAGGCTGCAATGTGGCGATCCACGGGGGACATTGATTCGAGTGAGAGCAAAGGGAGAATCAGTGTCCGACACCACGGCGCAATAGGCTGTTCACTGAGAAGCGTCACACCATTCCGACCAACGAGTTTATTTGCAGACTCATCGCCGAGATAACGTTCAACGGCAGGCGCAGACATCACCAACCGAAAATGCCGGGCAGCCGTGCCGGCCGGGACATGCCGCTCGCCGGTACATGAAGTGAATGCAGCGAGCGTGGCCCGACCGGTACGGAACCTCAGCGGGGGCCCTTTGTGCGCTACATAACCCGACACCCCCGCCAGCCCAAAAGTAGCTACGAGCGTTGCTCCAGCCCGGGCTTGCTCAGACTCCTCGACCAAGTCGCGGCACGGGCGGTACTCAGATCGCACCACGACCAACCCATCACCCACAGGGGTGTGGTCAGCCCAGCACGAACCGTAGCCTGCGGGCAAGGCCACGCGACACGCCCCTGGAATTCCCGTCGGGGTACTGATCGCCTCGTTGAAACGTGCACGGCTAAGCATCGCCCTTCCCTAACAGCATTCCTAATCGCATACGGTTTCCTCCCGAATTCAATCAAACATACATGAGAATAATTCGTATTTAGGCATAGTATTTTATGTATTGCAAATTCGTGGACAAATCGAGAAATGGGTAGACCATTGCTTTGTAACGCTGGCCTGTTGGCTCTTATGCTTGGAGCCAGCCACACGGCCTTATCACAGGATGCCGTAGAACTTCCTGCCGTTACCGTGACCGTAAATAAACAGACTCAAGCACTGGAGCACGTGCCGGCCAGCGTGACGGTCCTTGATGGCGACGAGTTGGAGATGGCCGGTGCACGCAGCTTGCCCGACGTAGCAGCGATGACCCCCGGCTTTACGATGCAGTCAATGGGCCAGTCTGGACTACAACCTCCGACGATGCGCGGTCTGACCGCCAACGTCACTTCATTTTCCTCTTCGACTGCGCTCGTAGTAGATGGTGTGACCACGCTGCGTGGACAGGGTTTCGATGACAGCCTGCTCGGTATCGAGCGCGTCGAAATTCTACGCGGACCGCAATCCACACTTTATGGACGCAATGCAGAAGCCGGTGTGGTCAACATTTTTACGCGCAAGCCAGGTAACGATCCTTACGCTTCGGTTTCGCTTGATCTGGGCAGTCGTGACAAACAGGCGCTGCGTTTCGACGCTAGCCGCGCGCTGGTGCAGGACACGCTCTATCTTGGAGTGGCGGGAGAGTTTTCCCGGCAGAACGGTTTCATTGACAACACCTACACTGGAAAGACAGAGGATGATCGTGAACGCCACAGCGGTCGGGTAGTGCTGCGCTGGACACCCGATGCGCGCACCGACGTCGCGCTACGCCTCACTCAACGCGAGTATGACGACGGCGGTTCGCTCGTAAGCGTCGTTCCAAGACCGTCTGGAAAATAGCGTGACCTTGAGAGAAAGTGGTGCCCGCCAAACAAAGTAACGGGGATCATTTTGGAAACATGCGAAGTTGTCACGAGG